>Ga0233365_1000074_pt1 | contig 58893 bp, 106 predicted proteins | sample ElkDunMinimDraft_27_FD_191535 | JGI IMG/M metagenome (GOLD analysis project Ga0233365, IMG submission 191535) | Fecal eukaryotic communites from dung pellets of Tule Elk in California, USA - Elk Dung C36 | ecosystem: Host-associated > Mammals > Digestive system > Large intestine > Fecal...
CGCCCCATGCTCCGCCGTGGGGTGCGACGCGGACAGTCTCACCGCCGGCGGTCCGCCACTCGATACCCGTGGACAGCTCCAGGATGGCGGCGAGGCGTTTCGCGGACCGCGTGGCGTTCTGGGCCTGCTGGGCGAGCTGCTGATTGGTGGCCACGCACACCCCCGGGCACGCAAAAGGCCCGATCCGAAGACCGGGCCTCTCGACAAAAGTTCGACTAGAACACATCCTAGCGGAACTGATTGGTTGTGCGCAACCTAACCAGTTACACGCCCCTCACGCTGTCGAATCGCCTCGCCCACGACCTCCGCGACACGAGCACCAATCAGCCCTCGGAAGGACTCCCCGGACGGATCGGGCGCTGACACGTCGAACACCTCAGCGACCAGAGGCGTCGTCTCGGAGCCAAGTCCGGAGTCGACCGCCACGGAGATCTTCGAGTCCCCGGGGCCGGGGGCGATGTTGATGTTGTAGAGGCGGGCGTTGCGCCCGTTGGCGTCGGCGAACTCAGCCGATCCGGTCATGTAGTCCTGGCCGTAGGTGTTGCGGTTGCCGGGGCCGTCGTGGTCGAACGGGTACATCTGGATGTCGAGGCCGGATGCTTCGAGCGCGGTCGCGGCTTCCAGGATGGCGTGAGCTTGTCGCAGGCGCATTGGGCATCCCTTCAGTTGGCGCGGTCAGTGTCGTCGTCCCTGAGCAGGCCGCTCGGACGGATGTCCTCCACCAGCCTCAGGAGGGCTCTTGCGACGGCGTCCGGGTTGGCGCCTTTTGCCCCGCCGCGACGCTCGTAGTCACGGATCGCGGAGTGCGGGAACCCTGGGCGTGGGGTCCCGTTTCGGTCGACCATCGGGCTCACGTCGGACACTTTGGCGATCTCCCGGGCCATGGTCTGGAGGACCGGGTCGTGGATGAGGGAGGGGTAGTCGTCGAAGTCCTTGGCCTGTTCGTCAACTGCGGAACTGGTCTTCTTCTTGCGCCAGAACATGGGGGTCTCCTTGGTTCGTGCTGATCAGGGTAGGGGAGGGGCCGCCCGTGAGGGCAGCCCCCGGGTTCACCTCTCGTCTCCCTCCCCCTGCCTGATGAGCTCTCCCCACCTGCCGTCGTTGATCTCGCACTCCAACTGGCTCAGCGTGTGCGACTCCGGGATGCGCGCTTCCCCGATGACGACCCTTCGGCGGTCGATGACCTTCAGCGTCCCCAACCACGAGTACGAGACCGCGTCCACGCCCCTTGCCTGAAGCGCCCCCACCACCCACAGGCCCACCGGGCTGCACCGGTCCGACATGCGCTGCCCCACAATCCCGTCCGCGTCGATCAGCCCTGCGAGCTGCGTCGTGGTCAGCCAACCCGCCTGCCCGAGGACGTCGTCCAGGTGCGCGTTCACATCCGCACGCCCCAGCCGTGGGGGAGCGAGCGCGATAGTGTCGATCATGGATCCTTCTTCCCAACCGGTTGAGGTTTCGAGGCCCGGCCGGAGGTGGTGCTCCTGCCGGGCCGCTTTCACTTTCGGTCGTAGTCGAACCCGAAGGTGCTCACGCTCTTGGTGAAGGTCACCAGCGGCATCACCTCGATGTCGGCCTTGGTGGCGACACCGACGGGCTCTGGGCTGTCCCCCTCTCCCGCGCCGTAGTTCCTCACGATCTCGAACCCGTACAGGGCGCCATCGGGGGTGCGGAACGCGAGCAGTTCGTAGGACTGGTAGTCGTCGTGGCGCACGTGCTCCGTGCCGACGACCGTGTACCCCTGCGTGTCACCCGCGCGGTAGCCGCTGGTTGCCACGAGGGCTTCCGCGAGGCTTCCGGGAATCGTCTTCATGCCGTTCTCCTTCGTTGTCATGCGCTTGCGTGCGCCAGGTAGCGCCGGTACGCCTCGTAGCTGATCCGCCCCGCGTCGACGTCGAGCATGTGCGCCCCGCAGATCGGCCCGTCGTCACACAGCGCCCCGCACTCGTCGGGGTAGCCGAGCCTGGTCACCTCCACCACGCACGTCGTCTCCACGTCCGGCACCTCCTCCTGGAGGTAGTAGCGGTCCTCGATGAGCGTCATAGGGGGCTCCTCAGGCGTTGCGGCGAGTCTTGATGTCACCAAGAAGAAGCTCTTCGAGGTATTCGGCGTGCATGTCGTCGATCTCTTCGGGGGCCTGCGGGTCCATGGGGTCTCCTAGGCGGCGAGTGCGAGCAGTTCGGCGCGGGCGGCCTTGTACGTGTCCTTGCGGGGCTTGTAGTCGACGAGCCCGCCCATGACCTGTCCGAGGGTGTACCGGGTGCAGGCGCGTCGGATCCCGTCCTTCCGGACGAACCCATCGATGCCCCCGCTGATGCGCTTCCTCAGCGTCGCCGCCATCCCGGTCGCGGTCGCCTCGTCGACTCCGAGGGCCCGCAGGTGGCCGGCGACGGTCTTCAGTCCGGCCCGGTGTGCGTTGTGGGCTGCGGTGCGGGTGGCGACGTCGGCCTGGCACTGGAGGCGACGCATGTGGCGCTTGATCCGGGCTTCGGCGATGGTGGGGCGCATGGGATCCTCCTAGAACCTTGCCCTGCTGACATTGACAAGGTTAGCCAAACTCGGGGAACCTTGTCAATGTGAAGCTGCCAAGTTCTGATCAGAGAGGACACGACATGCCGACGCTAGACTTTGTCCACATCACGCGGACAACGAGACGAGCCATGGCAGACCCCGAAGCCGAGTACTGGACCATCCCCGACATCGCTGAACAGTGGGGAGTCAGCCCGCAGACCATCCGCTCCTACCGCTCGCGGGGACGCGGGGAGCTTCCGGCGGAGGACAAGATGTTCGGGCGAACCCCCGCATGGAAGCCGCAGACCATCCTGGAATTCCAGCGCCCCGGCAAGGGCGCCCGCACCGACCTGAAGTAGATGAAGCCCTCGCCGACATGGCGGGGGCTTCGGTCATCCCCGTTTCATCTGCCGCCACGTGCGGGTGTCGTCCTCGCGCTCTGGCATCCGCAGCCCTTCGGCGCCTCGTGGCACCGCCGCGTAGGACTGCCCCTCCAGGAGCTCCACGTCGCCCCTCGGTACGTCTGTGACCGCCCACCGCCACTGGTACGGCTCACTGATCCCAGGCCGCACCTGGTACTGCTCAGCCCACCCGATGCGGGCCATGTCGGACCCCACCCACTCCAGGACGTAGGCGTACAGCCGCACGCCATCGACGGTGGCGCGGACCCTCGGCGGAACGCGGTGAGTGGGCGCGGGCATCAGTCGTCGAGGTCGATGTCGAGCAGGTCCGCGATCTCGTGCGCGCCCTCGGGTCCGACCTCGGCGAGGAGCTGCGCGAGCCACGTCTGGTCGTCCGGGGTCAGGGGTTCATCCATGCAGGTGGTGTACCCCGCTGACCGATCTCGGCCACCTCGTCCACAGGTCGTATCCGGCTGGGAGGATCACAGCATGAGCGACGTGGTGCAGGTGCGACTGGTCGGCGGCCCGATGGACGGGACCGTGCAGGACGTGGAACGGACGTCCGTGTACGAGGACCCGGATCCGGGCACGTACCTGATCCCCGACTCGGACCTGAAAGCGCCCGCGGATCTCCCGGGCGGGCGCGTCGTGTACGGAGCCGCGCCCGGCGAGGACCCCACCGTGTGGCACTGGCAGGGCTGGGCACCGTAGACGCCATCCCCGCACGCGCGGGGAGCATGTCACCGGCAGTCGCAGCCGCCCTTGAGTCCGCACGTCTCGCACGGGGCCTTCGGGTCCACCGGCTCGCCTTGACCCCGACCTCCCGGGAGCTGCCGCCTCTTCGCCGCGGCTCGCCGCTTCGATGCCTTCGACCAGCCAGTCGGGGGCGTCGGCTTCTCAGGCGTGGCCGCCATCTGTCCTCCTAAGGGCTCTTTCGAGGGGGGCCTGGAATGAGTGAGGGCCGCCCCCAGGGGAGCGGCCCTTCTGTGGGGGCACGTCACCGGTCGTCCGAGGTCTCCAGTCCCGGACGGCCGTCATCCAGCCGAATCCCTCACGAATGCAGCACGCCCTATCGGGCATTACTACACGACCGTAAATGATACTACGAAAGTCGTTGCGCTCATCCATACCTGTACCCACCGGCCAGAATTCCAAAGCTACCGAACGACATTAGCAACAGGTCGAACATGATCGAACACTACCGAACAGTATAGAACTCAGGACGGGCCAAAAGGTGCGCACATGGAGATCCATCACTTACATCACATGACACCCCAGGCCTGGGCATTTCTCCAACATCCCAGTGGGCAGCACGCTCAGGATGAGGTAATTTCCTCGCATCGGCACTCCAAGTCACGTCCCTGCCTGACCGCGACGTCTCCAACGTCTAGGTGTGGTCTGCGCACAAAAGGGCCTTGTGGCCATCCAGCCGACTAAGAATCCTTCTCGTGAAAGGTCATCCGTGACCGCTCATCTTTCTTTGGATTCCCTGACGGGTCGAATCCTCATCATGATCATCGTCGTGGGGGTCGCTTGCGCCCTCCACCTTCAGGGCCACGACCTCGCCATGTCGGTGCTGCTCGCCACGGTTGTCCTTGGCGCCGCAGCTGACGTCGCGTCTCGGGTGAGTCCTCGGGAGGCGAAGTGATCGGCGAAGCTTCTGGTCCCCGGTACATCGTCAAGTCCGATGCGGAGCCCCGAAGCGTCCGCGCCGACGCCGACGGCACCTTGTGGGGGGAGGTCCCCGTAATCCTCGTCCAGGGCCCATTCGGCTCTGACGAGACACCCCAGGTCTGGTCTGCAAGTGAAAGGCGCTTCGTGTCAGCCAAGTTCGCACCGGAAGTTCCCGACGACCTGCCCGGGGCCGGGATGAAACCAGACCCGCTCAAAGCGAAGAGTGTCCCCGAGTTCATCGAACTGATGGGCAAGTACCGGCGGTGGGCGGGGTCACCGTCGTATCGAGTGATGGCGAACCGCGTGGGAGTCAGGTCGTCGTCGCGCTTCTGTGAAGCTCTCAAGTCTGACCGCCTTCCGACGTTTGCCCTGCTCAACGCTTTTGTGGTCTCCCTGGAAGGCACCTCCGCTGATTTCCAGCGATGGGCTGCCGCCTGGCGGGCTTTGGAGGGGCAGACTCCAGTTGGTCCTCGTCGACTGCCGCTGGCGGAGGAGGCAGAGTAGGTCCTGGAAAACCCCCGCCCACTTGGATCAGTGGGCGGGGGTCGGGCCCGCTTGTCTCTTCCCCGCGAACCCTCCCCGGGGAGCCACCCCGGGTCCACCGCGCGCTATGCCCCTCGGGGCTCGCGCGGAGGTCTAGTGGTGGGGGCGCCGACCTCACGAACGCTCGGCGCCCCCGCCCGACATCTGGTCGGGCTCGTCGCATCCCCTCGCAAGGTGGCGACGCTGGCCCCGCGCGCAACAAGGGGACGGTGCGCGCGGGAAGCTCATGAGCCCGCAGGCACAGGAGGCCGCATCCACCGGGGCGTGTCCTCTACCCGACGCGGGGGAACGGGCACAGGCAGCCGCCCCGTCCCAGGGATCTTCGCCCACCAGTGGTCAAGCACCACCAGGTCCGCCGCGGCGATCGGCCGGTCGACTGGCCCCAGATACCGGGTACGGAGCGCGAGGATGTGCCGCCCGTGAGGCCGCGCGGGAATCTCGTACCGCCACTCGCCGCCCTCGATCCGCACCCGCATGGCCGCCACAATCCGGCCGGCGCGCATGATGCGCAGGTCCACGGACCGCGGGGCGTAGTGGTCGGGGATCTCGATGACGGCGTCAAGACCGGCGGCTTCGGCCGCGTGGACGAGATCGAGGAGCGCTTCCTCGTGTGGCGTCACGGCGCGTCCACCGCCCACGGGGCGCCGATCCTGGGGCCGGGCACGCGCAGCTTCTCTTCGAGCTCTGCTGCGCTCTCCTCCATGAGGGTCTGCTCGACGTCGTCCACGAGCGCGTTCGCCATCCAGTACCGGGGGGTGCGCCAGACCCGCCACGCATCCCCGTACATGCGCTTGAGCCGAGCAAGCTCAGCGCCGTCCCTGTCCATCGCGTCCGCCGCCTCACCCAGTAACGCGGCCATCTCCGAGTGCGTCATGTGACCACCATCCGCCGTGAAAGCGCTGGTGGTGAAGGCGCGACCCAGGGGACCAGGCGTGCACAAGGGGTGGGGGAGTGCACACCGGGAGTGCGCTTGACCAGGAACAACGTAGGCACACCCTGCTCGTGGCACACTGCCATCACCAACCCCCGGAGGAGCCGTGCCGCGCACCCCCAAGCAGCCCAACACCCAGCTCTCCGAGCTCCTGGACGAAGCCGGGATGCCCGCGAAGGGCCTCGCCCGGCGCGTGGTCGCCCGCGGCGACCAGCAAGGGCTCAGCCTCGCCTACGACCACAACTCGGTACGCCGCTGGCTCGACGGAGAACGCCCCCAGCAACCCACCCCCGCACTGATCGCGGACGTCCTCGCCGAAGCCCTGGGCCGCCCGGTCTCGCCCTCGGACTGCGGGCTGCCCGCCGACGACGACCGCACACTGGAGTTCCCGCTGGCATGGACGGCCGGGATCCACACCGCAGGGCAGCTCTACCGCGCCGACGTGGAGCGGCGCCGCACACTCGGGTCCGGGTACTCGCCAGCGGCCTACCCCAGTGCGGCCACGAGGTGGCTCACCCACCCGCCCGGCGTGGAGCCCGCGCACCGCGGCCGGATGCGTGTGGGGCGCCCGGAGATCGACGCAATCAAGCAGATGACACGCGCGTTCTACGACCTCGACAACCGGGTCGGCGGCGGGCGGATCAGGACGACCGTCGTGCAGTACCTCGACTCGAACGTCGCCCCTTTACTGCGCGGCACCTACACGTCGGAAATCGGCCGTGAACTGTTCTCCGCCGCCGCTGAGCTCACCAAGGCCGTGGGGTGGATGGCCTACGACTGCGAAGACCACGGCCTTGCCCAGCGCTACCTCGTCCAGGCCCTGCGCATGGCGCAGACCGCCGGAGACCACGGGCTGTGCGCGGAGATCCTCGCTGCCATGGGACACCAGGCCACCTACATCGGGCGCGCCGGCGAAGCGGTCGACCTCGCACGGGCCGCACAGTCCGCGGCGGCCCGGTCAGGGCATCCGGCGCTGGTCGCGGAGTGCCACCTGATCGAGGCGCACGGGCACGCCGGGCTGTCGGACGCGAGGGCGACGTCGGGGGCGCTCAGGGCGGGGGAGAGGGCGTTCGAGAAGGACGACCCGAACCCGCCGGACTGGTTGGCGTTCTTCGACGGCGCGTACCTGTCCGCGAAGATCGCGCACTGCTTCCTCGCACTCGGGTCGGATGCTCAGACAGCGGTCTACGCGGAGCGCTCGCTGGAGATGAACGAGGGCTACGTCAGGGGTCGTGTCTTCAACCTGTTGATGCTCGCCACCGCGCACGCCCCCGGCGACCCCGAGGAAGCGGTCCGGGTCGGGGACATCGCCCTGGGCCTCGTGGAGGGGTTGCAGTCCAAGCGCGCCCTGTCCTACCTGCGACGCCTGGACCACCGGCTGCGCCCGCACGCGACCCGACCGGAGGTGCTGGTGTTCCGCGAGCGGGCACGGGCCCTCACGTCAGGCTGAGCGCCCGGTACACAGCGACGACGGTGGACGCCCCGACGATCTCACCGCGGGCGATCATGTCCACCGCGTCGTCGATGGGCCACCACCGGATCTCCTGCGCCTCGTTGATGTCCGGGACGGTGTCGGTGGCCTCGGCGCCCCGGGCAAGGTAGATGATTTGGGGTTGGTCCACGGACCCGATGGCGGGCTGGAACGTGACCAGGTGCTCCATGCCGCGAGGCCGCCACCCGGTTTCCTCTTCGACCTCGCGGGCGGCGGCGAGTTCGATGTCCTCGGCGGTGTTGACGTAGCCGCCGGGCAGCTCCCACACCCATTGGTCGATGATGAACCGGTGCCGCCGCATGAGCAGAACTTCCCGCTGGTCGTTGATCACGAGGGTCATGGCGGCGGGGGGCATCTTGACGACGTACTGGGTGAAGGACACCCCGTCGGGGAGGGTGATGTCGACGGTGCTGAGCCTGATGTGCCTGTTCTCGTCCACGAGCTTCTCGCCGTGGATGGTCCACTGGGTAGTCACACGGGCACCCTAGCGGGCATGAGTTCGGGCCCCGCCGTGAGGCAGGGCCCGGGGGTGCGGTTCGTGGTCAGGACGTCTCCTCCCAGTACTTCACTTTGACGCCGACGCTTTCCGCGTAGGCGATCTCGGACCGCACCGCGTTCCCGATGGTCCCGTCGGGCTTCCTCACGATGACGACCAGGTCGGACATGTCGATCTTGCGGTGGTGGGCGTCGGTGAGCTCCGCCATCTCCTCCTCAGTGACCGGGCGTCCCATGGGGAGCGGGGCGAGGACGGCATGCCCAGCGAGGGTGAGTTCGCGGTCGGCGGCCACGAGGAGCTCGGGGTGGGCGACGCTGCCGCACAGGGTGATGGTCACGCCTCCTCCCTGGCGATCTCCCGGGCGCGGGACAGGGCTGCATCCAGCCGTTCCCGGTCGCGTGCTTCTCGGACCGTGCGGTTCACGTCCTCCAGCCGATCGACGCGCCCCTTCCACAGGTCGGCTTGCTCGCTGAGCTGGCGGTTCTTCTCCTCCAGCTCCCGGACGTGGGCGCTGAGCCGGTTCACCTCGGAGTCGTTGGCGTCATCGTGGCGCAGGATCGTCGCGTGCAGGTCGTGGATCACGGGCTCCACGACCCCCATCACGTCAGTGAGGATCAGGAGTGCCTTTGTCGGGCTGGGCTCGTGCTTCCCGATCGCTTCCGCTACCCGGTCTCGCAGGTCCATCACGACTCCTCGGAGGTCAGGGCGTCGGGCAGCACGAGCCGCAGGAGGAGCAGGGCGGCCTCCTTGCTGTAGACGCCTCGCAGGTGGTCCTGAGCAATGGCGCTGATGGCGTCAGAGGTGCTGATGATGTGACCGTCGTACTCCACGTCGTCTCCTTGTGGTCTTCTGCCGGGCCGTGGGGCGGTCTCTTGCGTGCGGGGGGTCAGGCGCGGATGCTGTTGAGCGCGCCGGGGGACAGGACGATGACCTCACCGGACGGCACCACCACGACCCAGTGGCCTTCGGGCAGGTTCACCATGCACTGCTGGCCAGAGAGCCATACACGCGCTCCCTCGCCGCGCACTGGGGGCAGGTAGGCGGGGCGGCGGGCAGTGCTGGCCTCGACGAGGTTCTTGAGGTCGTCCTGGTTCTCGGGGATGTTCTCGACGGCGGTGACGCTGTGGGCGGCGATAACGATGTGCTGCGGCATCGGGGGCTCCCTCTAGTGTTCGATACTGCCTATAGATACAAGGTATCCATACCTAGGCAAGAATGCAAGGTATCTATACTCTGTATCTATGGACGGGCAGAGGGAGACCATGAAGCAAGCAGCTGAGGACTACGGCACCGCCAAGGAAGCACTCGACGAGGCGCGCGACCACATGCGCGCGGCCATCGTGGACGCTCTCAACGCCGGGATGACCCCGACGGAGGTGAACCAACTGTCGCCGTTCACGCCGGCGTACAACCGGCGGATCGCGGATGACGCGGGGGTGGCTCCTCGCCCGAAGGGGCCGAAGAAGAAGGCCTAGCCGCGCACGTCAGCCCCCGCAAGGCGGGGGCTTTGTCCGCTTTGATGCACGTGCACACAAGGTAGACTGAGGGCACATCTACATAAAGCGAGCCCGACCGGTGCTGGTAACACCATGTCGGGCTCTGACCACCTCACCTGCGTACACAGGAAGGGCGGCTAGGCATGAAGCTTAGCTACAGCATACCCGGATGCACGAACCGGGTCAGTGACTCGCGAGTCACAGCCGTGTACCTCCCCAAGGGAGGTGCGCGATGATCCGGCCCGACGACACCGTCGACTCCAAGGGCAAGCCCATCCCGTTCGTCTTCCGATGGCGCTCCCTTGTCCGAGTCCTCCTCTTCGAGACCAGCGTCAAAGCAGTCGCCCTCGTGGCCGCTGAGTACGCCGACTTCGACACAGGCGCGAACTGCCGCCCCGGCAACGATGCCCTCATGCGCGAGACCTCCCTCGGAGACCGCAGCGTCCGCAACGCATGGTCCGTCCTACGCGACGCCAAGATGGCCGAACGCGTCCACAAGGGGTCCTCCTACAAAGGGGAGTGCGACGTCTACCAGCTCCACATCCCCGAGAACTGGAAGGGCTACCCCATCCTCGGCCCGAACCGGGGGGCCTTCTCCTGCCAGTACTGCGGAGGGGAGTTCAACCCCGTGGGCAACTGCGTGATCAAGGGCGGTCGGGCTTCCGCGAAGTTCGAGAAGTTCCTCTTCTGTCCTGCGCCCCGTGGGGCCAACGGGCGCGACGCCGACTCCTGCTATCGGCTCTGGTCCGAGCGGCAGGCCAACGGCGGGGCGGCGGGCCTGGATGCGATGCCGCTCGTTGAGAGGTTCGAGCTGTTCCGTAAGGCGCGCGACGACGACTGGTAGCGGCACTGATTGCCGGTACCGGCAATGGTTGCCAGAAGTACCGGCACTGATTGCCGGTAATAGCGGCACTGATTGCCAGAAGTGGCGGCAGTCAGTGCCGCCCACCAGACCACCAACCAGACCAGTTCCAGACCATGTATCAGTGTTCCGAGCTCGCTTCGCTCGCTCGGGCACGATCGCAAGCGATCGCGCACGCGAGACGACCTCACTTCCTCACCGACGACAGGAACGAACCCCCGATGCGCGTGAACAGAAGCACCAACGACACCATCTCCCTCGCCGCCACCGTCTACCGAGACGCCAACCTCAGCTACGCCGCTCGAGGACTTCTCATGGACCTCCTCGCTCGAGAGGACAGCGACGACAACCCCAACGTCCTCGAGCTTCAGGAGGAAGGCCGCGCCGCTCGAGGCAACTCGGAAGGACGAGGCACCATCCGCCGACTCCTCCTCGAGCTCGAGGAAGCCGGATACCTCATTCGTCGCAAGAGGCGCGTGGACGGCGGACGGTACGGCGGTCACCTCGAGGTGTACGACACCCCTCAGCCTCGAGTTGCCGACACGGTCAACTTGGACCCGCCACGCCGGGGCGGCCTCTCCCTCGAGCACGATGGTCCGGTGGTCTACGTCATCGGAGAGCCCGGCTCACAGGTGGTGAAGATTGGGACGACCATCAACCTCGAGGCGCGCCTAAAGGGCATCCAGACGGCATCTCCGGGGCGCGTGGACGTCCTGTGGTTCACACCGGGGTCGTGGGAGCTCGAGGAGGCGTTGCACTCGAGGTTCCGTGCCACCCGTCAGCGAGGCGAGTGGTTTCACTTCGGAGAGCTCGAGGGGGACCCGGTGGAGCTGGTGTCCAGTGCAGCTTCGGAGCTCGTCCCGCTGATCTCGCGCGGCTAACCCCCCCCGGGCCCGTCGGGTGACCTCCGGCGGGCCCATCAGCGACCATGAACACAGGAGGAACCATGACCCCCACCGAGACCGCCACCCGCTCCACAGGCGAACCCCGCGAGTGCGCAGAATGCCGACACAAGATCTGGCCGCACCCCGACAAGCGCGGCCACTGGATCGCCGCCGACGGGTCCACCCTCTGCCACGAGTTCTCTGTGCTCGGTGGGTACTGTCCGCCGGACCACGCGCCGAAGGAACTCCGCCGGATCTGACCCCCGGGGCGCTTCCACCACGGGAGCGGCCAACCATTTCGAAACAGGAAAGAGTTCGGAGAGCACATGGAGATCACCCACCAGGACCGGCTGAACCGTGCCCGCGACCGCATCGTCGACACCGTGCGCACCGCAGCCCTCGACGGCAGCGACCCCACCGACCTCCTCGTCGTCCGAGTCCACGAGGAGATGAACAAGATGGCGGTAGGGGTTGACCGTCTGGAGAACCAGCTCGACATGATGGTCGAGCTCGTCGAGAAGGAGCGCGCCCGGGTGGCTGAGCTGGAGGCGGAGAACGCTCGCCTCAAGGAAGGTACGTAATCGCCACCGGCCCGTGTACGTTCACCAGGACGAGCGGGAGTGGTGACAGGGTGCCCGACCCGCACGGGCGCTACTGTCCCAGCATGAATATCGGCTGGAACGACCCTGCGTGGTGGTCAGCGATCGCTGCGGCCCTCGCCTTCCTCGTGGCCATCGCCAGCTTCTGCGCAGCTCGCCGATCAGCTACAGCCAGCGAGAGCGCAACCAAGCTGGCCAAAGGACTAGCCCGGACCTGCCACGCACGCTGGGACATCAGGCGAGGAAATCCGAACCTGAAACTAGAGCAACTCCAGGGCAACTACAGGACCGCCTACTTCAGCAACTCCGGCGAAGAGGCCGCCTTCAACGTCAAACTCTTCGTAGGCGGGGTGGCGAAGAACGACCCCGTGGCGAAGGTCCAGCCGGGGGAAGAGTTCGAGTTCAAGTACGACGCGAAGATCGATCCCAACCAGGATCTCGAAGTCGTCATCGAATGGGACCGCCCAGAGGAGTTCGAGGAGGCGCGCATGAGGACTCGCCGCACCTTCTGAGGCAGAAGGCCCCGCATGAGGTGGGTCCGACGATCACGTCCTGGGGGCCACCACCCGAAAGCTCGGGGGAGTTCAGTTGCCTGGTCCCGGCCAATTCCAGCGACACGACCAGTCTGCGCCTGCGAACTGCAAGTTTTGGCGGAACTGGCAGTTCGTCTGCAGTTAGCAGGATAATTAGCATGTTGCCCCAACGCCCAGCACTGGGAGAAGCTGGGAGTAAAGTGGGGACACGCGGAGGCCTCCAGCGCTACGGTTCCGACATGGATGACCCAACCCCCTGGTGGCTTCCCCACCTCATAGCCGGTTCTGCATTCCTCGTCTCCATCTGTTCCGCTTTCGCAACCCACAGGAGCGCCAAAGAAGCCAGGCGCGCCAACGACCTCACCGAGCAGCAGATGACGGAGTACCGACCCCCCTGGCACTCGCTCGACTCAGCAGAACGACTTGCCAAAGTCAAGAACGACAGCGACCGCACCCTGTACGACGTCACGATCAAGCGGGGATGGCACGAACGCGGGCACTATGCCAAGGTCGGGCCCCACGAGACCATCACGACCCGCTGGGCCTGGAACATCCCTCCGATTGGCTTAAAGGGTGCTGAACTGCAAATTCCCGCAGAGATCACCTATCAAGAGGAGGGTGAGGGCCGCGTGCGCACCTGGAGGGGATGAGTAGCCCACCTCCCCATCGCGGGCCACTCCTCGTCGGGGTCGTCGACCGCCTCGAACCCGGCCCGCTCGAAGAACCGGACGCGCCCTTCCACGCCCTCGCCCTCGTCCGGGAACAGGAACACCCACGCCACGCCCGCGTCCCGCGCCTCGTCCACGAACGCGTCCAGCAGCCCCGTACCGACCCCATGACGGCGGAACCGGGCATCCACCACCACGGACAGCACATACCCGTGCGGCGGCGGCACAGGGGCACCAGGGCCCGTGTACGCGCCATCCAAGACGCCCTCGATCCAGCCCACGACCGCGCCGGTGTCGACGGCGACCAGGGCGACGGAGCCCTCCGAGTAGCCCTTCGCGCCGAAGTGGGGAGCAGAGGCGGCGACCAGGCGGGCGATGTCCGGGCCGTCCTCAGGCAGGGCAGGGCGGATCAGCATGAGGCCAGCCGCCTACTGCTCACGCTCGGGCGTCGAGATCAACTCCAGGTTGAACAAGCCCCCCTGGTTCACGCAGTCCATGGCCAGTTCGTGCACCTGCTCGTGGAAGTCCTCCTCCGACGCAGTCGCCATGACGGTCATGCTGACTGGCACATATCGGCTCAGTGAGTACGCCGCAGGCGCAGGGAGCCAGCCGCCGTACTCGGTGCGGCACAAGGTCAGTGGCCCGTCGCCATTCCATTCGATGCCGACGCGAACCTCGTACTCGCGATCACCACTGCCTTCGGCGGTCGCCCGAACCAAGGCCATCAAGTCGGCGACTGCGCACTCAACGCCCGATCCCCGCACCTCCCCGCCCTCGTGGGAGCTCTTCGCGTCTATCGGACGCCCTCCGATCGCGGTGGCCACAGTGACCGCTCCGTCGTGGTGGACACTCACCCACGCTTGCTTCCACTGGGATCGCTCATCGGTGGCAGTGTTCGTCGCCACCCAGCGGCGCAGACCTGGCCGCGGGTTGTCGCATTCGACGTTCTCTAGCGGATGGTTGTCCCGGCTGGATGCGTAGGTGAGCGTCAGCCTCCGAGCGCGAGCGAGTACCGCGCGCGCTTCCTCGCGGTCGGCCCGGTGCAGCAGCCGCGGGATCCTCGGCTGGGCGACGGCGAAGAGCCAGGCCCGCTCCTTGGTATCGCGACCTTCCGTCGTCTCCCCGTACAGCGCGTCGAGGGCCTCGCTCGCGTGGCGGCGCTCCTCGAACCGCGCCCGGTACATCGCCTCAATCTGGCGCTCTCTCATCCAGACGGTGTCGGCGTCATTGCGAATAGGGGCCCCGAAGAACTGATCTCGATAGACCAGGTGCGGCCCGTCGACGCTCGCGGGCACCTCGACCACGACGGCCCGGCCCTCGTCCTCGGAGCCCAGACGGTGGACATCCAGGTTGAGTACGGGTGGGGAAATTTTTGACCGAGCGACACTGCGTAGCGTGCGTTCGTAGTTCTCATCGCACGTGCCAGCGTCCACGCGGCTGGTCGCCGCCTTCTGGGTCTCCTTGACCCCGTAGATGATGAGGCCGCCGCCGCTGTTGGCCATCGCGGCCACGTCCTTGGGGAAGTCGGACTGCGTCAGGTTCTTCGCTGGGATCAGCTCCTTCTTCCAATCCAGGTCGGCCATTTCGTGGACGCCGGCTTCAACGGCCGCGTCCAGCATCTCGATCGACAGCGGCCCCGGGGGTAGGCCAAGAGCACGGTGCAGGGCAGTGAAGGAGGTCATGGGCAAGATGGTACGAATTCCCCACGACGCGACACGCTGGCAGCACCGTGGCGCCATGACTCTGGCCGCATCCGGCCACTCGCCCCGCGCCCCCAGCGGGTACACCACGGGGATGAGCGAACTCGTGTTCTTCAAGTCCAGCTACAGCAGCGGCAGCGGCAACTGTGTCGAGGCCGCGTTCCGCAAGAGCAGCTACAGCCTGTGCCAGACCGAATGCGTCGAGGTCGCCGACCTCCCGACCGGCACCGCCATCCGCGACACCCAGAACCGCGAGCTGGGCCACTTGGACATCCCGCGCGCCGAGTGGGCGGCGTTCCTGCGCACGGCCACCTGACATGAGGAAGGCCCCCGCCGAAGCAGGGGCCGAGGGTGCGAGGGTCACGTGTGGAATTCCGGCAGCGGCTCCGGGCCCACGTACTGCTGACACCGGCAATCTCGCGGAGGGACGTCCTCCGACAGGATCTCAGCGGCACACGCGCCGGCCCCCGCCTCCGCGGGCGAGTGGTAGGCGCGTCCGTGTCCGCACTGGCACAAGGCGGGCGGGTTGAGCTGGTCGCGCTTGGCCTGCTCCAGGGCGACACGGCGGTCCATCACCGAGGTGACGAATTCGCGGATCTGGGTCCAGCCAAGCAGGGTCACCAGGAGGAGGAGACTGAAGATTCCTGTGATGGCAGAGAGGGCGTCCATGCATCAATGGTAGACGCGAAACCCGCTTTTCATAGGGCTCTCAGGCCATGGGGGCTGAAGGAAGTCCGAGGAGAAGCGCGAGGCCTGATGCCCCCACGGATCCCCACATAATGACCAATTCCACCGGAGACTTGCCGGTGTGGAATGGCATCGGAGAACGGAACATCCACCACCGCTTCCCCCGGATCTTCAACGGCCACGCGAGCGGCACTCCCGACCTCGTGAGCCAGTCCCCGAGGATGTGCGTCAGGCTGCCGACGGCGACCGTGACGCCGATCAGCCATGAGGCGCCGCCGCCCGCGAACATCGCTCCCGTCGCGGCGAGGATCGCGATTACCGACGCAGCGAGCTTGCGCTTGCGGAGTGGACCCATCTTCGTCATCGCCCGCGCCACCGTGCCGAGGCCCAGCGCCGCCATGGAGAACACCACCAGGCCCATACCGATCGGCGCGACCGCGGCGAGCCCCCACGCGAGAAGGCCGAACACCAGCACCGCAGGAATGGTGTGGGTGAGGTGGCGGTGCCCGCCGTCCTTTCCCGCCTTCAGCTCGTAGGGGGTCGCGGTCGCCTCGTAGGCCGCACGCGACGCAGACCGCAGGAGACGAGACACGCCCTCCGTTGCCGCGCCCAGCGACCTGCCCACCGTCGACCCAGGCTCGTCCAGGTCGGGCAGGAGGGCAGCGCCGGCGCCCACCGCGGCACAGATGAACGGGTCCGCAACGTGGCTGCCCAGCAAGGTCCCGACGGCCGCTCCGGTCAGCAGGCCCGTCGCGGCGTGACTAGGCCCGAGCATGAGGACGCCCCTTCTTGGTGCCATTGAGGATGTGGCAGACGTGCCCCTGACTGACTCCGAAGCGGGTAGCCAGAGCGCGTTGCGTAACGCCTCCGGCCGCGTACATCTCCCGGATCTGCTGGACCTGTTCGTCGGTGAGCTTCTGCAACCCGCTCTTGAAATCAGTCCTGTAGGGCGGCGGTGTCACCTCATCCGCACGAAACTCCCCTCGGAGAATTCGGGCCACATGGCCTGTACTGACGCCAGTGGCTGACGAGATGGCAGAGATGGTTTCTCCAGTTCGACGAAGGTGTTGCATCTCCAGCACCTGATCCTCGGAGACGCTCATTGGCCACCCTTTGCCGCGGCCCTTGAGCCACATGTCGTTCTGGTTCTCGCGCGGAGTTCCAAGAAACAGGTGACCAGGATTGACGCACGGCGGGTTGTCGCAGCGATGGCAAACGAAGAACTCCCCCGGGTCGGTTCCAGTAGCGAGGTAGTACGACAGGCGGTGTGCAGCCACCTTGTCGATCTCTCCGTAGCCACTAGGCCTTCTGTAGGCAGCCCACTCCCAGCAGGAGTTCTCTCCGGGAAGTTTCTTCACCTTCGCCCAGAACCGCTGCTCGATGTTGTCCCAGTTGCCTTGGAGTTGGACTCGGACAGGTTTCGGTGCTCTCTGGTGCGAGGCGTGGGCGCGCATGGCGTCGTGCATGGTCTCTCCAGTTGTGCGCAAGGGGGCCTCCATGGGGAGGCAGGGGGGAGGCGCCGGGGGAGGCGCGAGGGAGGCACCCGCAGTTCAGAACGGGTGCCCCCCGGGGCGCTACTGACCGATCGGAAGGGCGTAGCCGAGATCGGCGAGCTTCTTCTTCCAGTGGCGGATCGTCCGAGCGTCACGCTCGAACTCACGGGCAGCCCCTCGGACCGTCGGCTTTTTATCCGTGTGCACGTACCGCACGAGCTTCTGGTGCTCCTCCGGCAGGTCCTCGAAGCTGACCGACGCACCTTCGGGAGTCAGGGCCTTCACGTCCAGGGGGCGAGTGAACCCGAACCCGCCACCGAACCCGGCTCGATTCGTGACACCTGCGGGAACAGCCTCCGGCACCAGCTCCGCATCATCCACACCAGCAGCCACCGCCAGCCGCGGCGCCTGCCCGTGGATCGTGCGCAACTTCCTCTCCAGGCGGATGCGCTGTTCGTACACGTCCGCCTCCTCCTTGTCCTCCGCGCGCTGCTGCTCACCGAGGCGCTTGATCTCCGCCAGCGCCTTCTTGTGGTCGGCGTCAGATTTGGCCAACTCCAGCTTCAACTTCGCCGCGGCGAGCTTCTCCTCGTAAAGGGCCTCCCGCTCCAGTCGGGCGATCTCCTCCCGCTGCTCGAAGCTCAGCTCCGGGGAGAGCTTCTCGTCCCTTTCCGCCTCCTGCCGGAGGCGCTCCGCCTCCCCTCGCGCCTCCAAGGCGAGGCGGGTCGCCTCCCGCTTGCGGATCTCCGCCTGCTCGATCCGGACCTGCACGACCAGACCCCACAGCAGCTTCGAGACGAGCGGGGCCGCAGCGAAGAGCGCACCCACCGACAGCCCAGCGTGCGCCACAATCGCCGCCGCAGCGAGGGCCGCCGTGATCCACCCGACCACCGTCGCCGGACGCACGAATCGGGGTGCGATCAGGGCGATCAGCACGGACGCGACCATGGCCGCGTCGAACAGCACGCCGAGGGGCAGGGCGACTACGTCGGGGACGGGGAGCACCTGTGCCACCGACCACGCGGCCAGCGGGAGAGCCAGCAGCGTTGGCACCGCGGCGATGGCCACGAGCGCCTTCATGAGCCACGGCGGGGAGTCGTCGCCGGGCGCCTCCTCTTCGGGGGCAGTAGGGGGGCGGGACGCCTCCTGCGTGGAAGCGGTCCGCACCGCCTTAGGAGGCGGGGATGCCTCCCCCTTGGGGGCGGACGGAGCAGCGGTTTCCTCGGGGGCGCGCACGGTGGGAGGCGCAGGGGAGGCGGCAGCGCGCTTCATGAGGAGGCGTCGGGTGTGGCCAGCGACGACGTCGCGGGCGGTGTGGAATCCTCCGGCGAGACTGGAGCCGCGCAGGCGGGAGATGACCCACCAGGTGGCGCCGACGACAGCGACAGCGATGGCCAGCCACGCCCACCAGGGGATGGACAGGCCCTCCGCGGCCGGATCAGCAATGACATCTGCGAACATGGTGTTGCCCTTCTGGGTGGGTGGCTCGCCTTGGTCTGCCAGGACTTGAGGGGCGGGCCACTCTGCTTTCTACTAGTGGTTCTTCAGGGCCTGGATGGCCTTCTCGTACCAGTCATACGGGACGAGCACAGCTTCCGGCGTGTCGTATCTGTGGATCTCTGTGTGCGCTCCCCGCTGGGCGTCGTTGAGCAGTTCGCGCATGTGCCGACCGGCCCACCCGCTCTGCACAACCTTGGGTTTCTCTGCCATGCCCAACAGTCTCTCAATGATTCGAATCATTCGCAAGATACAAATCCCTGCTTGCTGTCCCGATGCGCCAAAACGAAGGGCGTGACGCCTGGCACGTCACGCCTTCGCCTTCAAATCAGGAACCACTGTCATTGGTGTCATTGCAGGTCAGAGCGTCATTGCTGGCGTCAGTGGGGTGTCAGCGCATGACGGCCTCCAGGTCCGCCCGGTACCAGCCCCGACCGGACACGCCGTCCATCGGATGCGGCGAGCACACCCCCGCGGTCGTCAGCGCGGTGCGGAGCTCATCACCGTCCCACCCCATGGCCTCCGCCAGACGCACCCGGCTCATCCGGTCCACGCCGGCCGCGTCGATCGCTTCGAGAGCGTCGGACACGACCTCCAGCCGCTCCTCCCGCGACGGGCGGCCGTCCTCGTCCGGCAGCGTCCCGGCCTCGCGACGAAGCTCGGTAGCGACCTTCACGATGTCGCGCACATGGTCCGGGCCGCCCTCGTCCTCATCCGGGATACGCAGGAACCCAGTCGTCAGCGCGATCGGGTCGCCGACCTCACCGCGGTAGTACGCCGCGCCCTTCTGGTCGGCGGTGAACCGATCACTTCGGAAGCCGCGGCCCGCCATGCCGTTGCCCAAGATCGTGTTGGACTGGGAGGCGTCCTCGCTCCTCAATGCGAGCTTCAAGACGAGGTTGTTGCACAGCAGCGGCGGCACCACCGAGTCCTCGGGGCGCTGCGTTGCCACGCTCACAAAAATCCCCAGAGCCCTGCACTGGGAGGCAAGCAGCGCCAGGCGCTGCGCGAGCCTCTGCCCCTCCTTGCCCTGGAGCGTGTACAGCTGCGCCTCGTCGATGTGGACCATGATGAACGGGGCGTCGTAGAGCCGCCAGTTCTTCCCAGTGATCTTCACGGCCTTGCCAGCGATCGCGCGCTTGCGACGCTGCATCTCCGCGTCAAGCTCGTTCACCAGCTCGGTGAACGCCTCCAAGTCGGGTTCGTCCAGGTACTCGTGGGCGATGCCCTGGTAGTGGACGAGCTCAACCATCTTCCCGTCGATCAGCCACATCCGGGCGTGCGGGTCCAGGGCGACGTGGCACAGCATCTGGTGGGAGGCGACGCTCTTCCCGCTGCCGCTCACCCCGCCGGTCAGCAGGCCCGGGTTGCCGGGCAGAACCGTTTCCACGGGGGCGCCCAAGGGGTCGATGCCCCACCGGACAGCCTCCGTCCACACGTCCACGGCGGTGGTGCGACCCACGAGCGGGGACGTGGACGGCGGGCCGACAGCCACGCGCCCTGACTGTGGGACAGGGGGAGGCGCCGTAGAGGCGGGAGGAGGCGGAGTTGCCCCCATGGGGGAGGCGGGAGCCTCCGACAGGGGAGGCGCAGGGGGGCGCGGCTCCTCCATGGGGGAGGCGCTGGCGTCCGGGGAGGGAGACGTGGGAGAGGCGGCGACCTTCCGTCCAGCGACCACAGCAGCGATCAGCCCGACCGTGGCGACCGCCATGATCCCGTAGGGCGCGAAGAGCGAGCACACCACGATGCCGCCAGCTGCCCACCAGAACGTCTTCTTCGCCCGCTCGAACCTGTGCCCCTTCTCGCGCACCCACTCGCCCCACGTGTCGCCGCCCGCCTTGATGCCGCGGCCGACACAGCACACGCACGCCTTGGGGGCGGCGAGCACGACTCCGCCGACACCTGAGGGCAGGGTGGGGAGGGTGCGCTTCTTGCCGGTGATGAGCTCCGGCTCGGGAACGTCTTCCGAGGGGGCGACGGACGTGGTGCGGCGGCGGGACGCGAAGTCGATGACCTCCGCGCCCTCTTCGGGTGCGGCAGTCACAGTCCCTCCTCCTCGCGCTTCAAGGCCTCACGCTCAGCGCGCGCACCCTGCGGAGGGCCGTACAGGAACCAGCCCCACACGGCGAGCACCACGATGATGGGGGCGATAGCGAGGACGAACGCGAGACTCTCCCCCAGGGAGGGGGTGAGCGCATCGCTGATGGTGTCCACGATGAACGCCACGAAGAGGCCGGTGCCAGCGGCGCCGAGAAGCATGAGGGGAAAGGTCGGGCGGCGCATGATGTCTCCAGGTGGTGTGAGTGATCAGAAGCCGGTGATGGGCAGGAAGATGACGTTTCCGAGGACGCCGCCGATGGAGCCAACGGCGAACGCGAGGCCGCCGAAGATGCCCCCGGTCATGTGCCACACCAGAGGAGCGGCGAACGCGCAAACCAGAAGGGTGTAGTCCTTGGCCTTTTTCAGCCAGGTCAGCTTGCCCTTCCAGCCCATGAAAACGAGCGCGGTCACGACGCAGGCCAGCAGCCCTGGCACCGGGGCGCCGAACGCCCAGAGCATGCCGTCGTCGGTCCACGACAGGGCGCGGGCGATGCCGTCACGGATGCCACCGCCAATGACCCCGGCTCCCATCCCTGCGCCCGCGAGCAGGAGCAGGATGATCTGGACTTTCGGCCAGATCTGCGAGAAGAAGAAGATCAGCGCGAGGATCAAACACACGACGCTGACAGCGATGTTCGCGGTGGGGATCATGCCGCCCTCCGCTCAGGATCAGCGGCGTGCAGGACCCCGTCGATGGACGGCCAGCGGAAAGCTGCACCCCACCGGACGATGAGGGATTCGGCTTGCTGTCGGGCAACTTCGGGCTTCGCGGACAGCCGGTACCAGCCGGTGAGGTCGTCGTGCCCGATCCGGGCGGTGGTGGTGTCGGGCACGGTGGTCTCCCTATGGGTGTGCGGTCGTGTGGCTAGCGGGAAGCTCGGGTGCCGGAGATGGCGAGGTAGATGCCGAGCGGCAGGACGAGGAAGAGAACGATCGTGGCCATGTGGGCTCCTAGGGTGGTCAGGGCCCGCCCTGCCCTTCGCGGCAGGGGCGGGCCGTCTTCGTTTCGGGGGTTACTGCTTGTACTTGCCGGACTGTTCGGCGAAGGCGACGTCGTCGAGCAGCTGTGCCCGCTTGTAGTCCATGGCAGCGGTGTCACGCTCATAGGTGCCGTCACCGGGGTAGCTGCACGCCTCGTACTCCGCACGGTGGGCGTCGTGCTTGGCCAGCGCCTCACGCGCCGCTCGCGCGGACGCCGAGTTGGCGTAGTCGGGGGTCGGGCCGAGGATGCGGTCGAGAAAGCTCATGGGCGTCTCCTTCGTGTGTGGGTGTCGGACCGTGCTGGTCCCCAAGCCGCCCGGAACGGGCCGGACAGCAGAGGGAGAGCACAGTCAGCGGCCGGAGATGACGAGCGCCGCGGCGAAGAGACTGACCCGGTGCATGGCCTGGTCGACATGCGCCGCACCGCCGTGCTCACGGAACTTCTTCGCGCCGGCGCGGTCCATCCACTCGCGGACGAGCCAACGCCTGTCGATCAGGGCGTGCGTTCCCGCGCTGATGGCGACGCCAGCGGTGACCCGACCGGGGTGCAGGCCCAGTCCGAGCACACGGCTGGTGATCATCAGAGCGCCAACCTGGGCAACGTGGTACGTGGCCACGTGTCCGGCCAGCGCTGCCCAGGACTGCGCCTCGGTGCACTCCTCCAACCGGTCCCCGGCCGCGCCCTTGCGGGCGGACTGGGTGTCGGTCTGGAGGAGGTAGTCGCCGACCACATGAGCCATCTCCAGGGCGGCGCCGACGGCCGCGAAGCGAGCGGCGCTCATCGCCGGGCCTCCTCGACGGTCAGGCCGGCGTCGACCAGGTTGCGCTCGTTGAGGGTGACCACGGGGCGGCGGTAGGTGGCCGCAGCGACCGCGAGAGCGATGACGGCGAGGGCGAGAGCGCCTGCCTCAACGGGGGAGAGGTGGGAGAGCGCGAGGCGCAAGGCCTCAAGCGCGGGGGAGACGTCGGGGACGTCAGGGATTAGGCTGTTCACAGGTCACTTCCTGTCTGTGCAGGTGGTGGCTTAGCCCTCGTGGTGGTGTTCGCGCACCGTCCGGGGGCGTTTTAACACCACGCTAAGAGTTCTTCAGCAAGGCGAAAAACTCTTAGAGTGGTGGTTCTGGGTCTACTATAGCCCTATGCCCTCAGTCTTGACGAGCTTCCGCCACACTCAGTACGCGCCTTACGCCTCCGCGCGCGCGTTCGGGCTGGTGAGGGGCCATAGATCTTCCCCGATATGTGCGACAGCGAGCGGGCCAGGCCCCACCGGGCGCAGGGCGGGGTCATCGGGCGGGCCCAGGGGTAGCGTGACCGCCCTGCACGAGGCTCGTCTGGGTGCAGCCGGCATGTCCGGGGTGAGGATGCCCCCGCGGCGGCTGCGCGTCGTCATCTACGCGCGCGTGTCTCAGGACTCCCATCAGGGCCGGTCGGTCGGCCAGCAGCTCAAGATCGGCCGAGAGAGGGCAGAGGAGTTCGGCTGGGAGATCGTCGGTGAGTTCTCCGACAACGACACCAGCGTCTCCGAGTACGCCGGGGCCGGCATGGATCGGGAGGACTGGCCGAAGGTCGAGGCGATGATCCGCGCCGGTGGTGTCGACATCGTGTGGCTGTGGGAGCTGTCCCGGTCCACACGTGATCGGCTGGTGTGGGCACACCTAGTGAAGGCGTGTCAGGCGAACAACGTCGTCATCGGTCTCAACAAGAAGCTGTGGGACGTCAACGATCCCGACGACATGGCCTACTTGGACAACCTGATGATCAGGTCCATCCATGAGTCGGGGACCACTCGCAAGCGAGTACTACGGGACATTGATGCTCACGCGGAGGAGGGAAAGCCCCACGGGTACGCCCACTACGCGTACACCCGGGAGTACGACCCGGACACCGGTGAACTGGTGCAGCAGGTGATTCACCCTCAGCGGGCGGCGCTCATCGTGGAAATCGCGGACCGGCTGCTTGAGGACAAACACACCCCTACGTCGATTGCCGCAGACCTGAACCGCCGTCGGATTCGGACGCCTCGCGGGCAGCTTCTGGGGGAAACCCGGGAGCTCAAGAACGGGCGGCAGGTGCGGTCAAAGGGGTGGACGCACAAGACGGTTCGGCAGCTGATGTCTTCCCCCACGCTGAAGGGCAAGCGCGGTTACCACGGGCGGGTGATCGAGCAGGGCGGATGGCCGGCGGTGCTGGCGCCGCCGCGGTGGCAGGCGGTCCAGGAGGCGCTCACCCCGAAGGAGAACAACAACGGACGGCTCCCGCGCGAAGAATCCGCGATGGAGATGCTCTCGGGGATTGTGGTGTGCGACGAGTGTGGGGCCGTGGTGTACGCGGTGCCGATCAAGCGAGAGAACGTCCGTCTGTACCGGTGCGCTGGATTGGGACAGGGTGCGCCGGTCCACGGGTCGCGTCGGGTGAAGATTCTCGACGAGGCGTTCGAGTCGTTCCTGTTTGCCCGGTTGGAGCACCCGGATGTGAGGACGGCTTTGGTGCCCCGGGAAAACCGGGATGTGCTGACGGCCGCCGAGAAGCAGGTCGGGGAATTGGAGCAGGAGCTCGCCGAGCTGTACGAGGCAGTGGAGCAGGGTCGGGTTTCCTGGCAGATGGGGGAGCGCGCGGAGAAGCCTTTGCTGAAGCGGCTGGAGGCGGCTCGGGTGGCGGCGCGTCCGGTGATGGTGGATCCGCTGCTCGTGGAGTTGACTGCGGGGCCTGCGGTTCGGGTGTGGAGGGGGTGGACGATGGCTCAGCGTCGGGCCGCCGTGCGGCTGCTCGTGAAGGAGGTGCGGATGCTGGCCGTGGGGCCTGTAGGGAGGCGCAAGCTTCCACCTGAGCAGCACGTGAAGGTTGAGTGGGTGGGCGTGTTTGCTGAGTAGGGGGACGCGAAAGCCCCGGTGGCGAGCCGGGGCTTTTTCTATGCCCTGTGTCGGGCGAGGCAGACCGGGATGATGCTGGGGTCTGCCAGGAGGGTCACCAGGGGGCCTAAGGCGCCTATGGGGTCGCGTCGGGCGTAGTCGAGGTCGCAGGTGCGTCCGAACCCTTGGAGGAGCATGGCGAGTGCTTCGTCCGGGAGGTCTCGCGCTGCGTCGGTGGCGGTGCGGGGGGTGGGGGTGCCCTTCTGGAGGTACCAGGTCATCTCGTCGTGGTGGACCGCAAGTGAGCTGCTGGTGAGGGTGTTGGGGAGATCCACTACTTCGACGTTGAAGGGGATCATCGGATCGGTCATTTTCCGGACCTTCCTGGCGCGTAGGAGGGCCCCGGGGGAAGAGTCGGGGTCAGCCCGTGTGGGCTGGATATAGGACACTATGTGCCGTGAGCCACTTAGGTAAAGTGCAGATGCACGTGCACTAGGTAAATTTTTGCCCGTTTGACCTGCTCAGGCGCACTTTCCCGACATGAGGGCATGCGAAATCGGCAGTGAAAGCGGACACTTGCCCCACTGCACATCAGACGCCTTAAGTCGCCTCTCGGTTCACATGCGGGCCACTGCGGCCATGGCTCGCATTCGCTTGACGACGTCTTCGAGAGGGGTGTCCTCGTCGACGGGCATGCGCAGGTCCAAGCCGTCAGTCGTGGTGAATCGGTAGTGCCACTGCCCCCCCTCGGGCAGAGGCCATCCCTCCAGGGTCTCGCCATCAGCGAGCGGATTCCGGTCGCGCAGGTGGAGTGACGGCTCGGATTCCTTCTCTATCGGAGGGCGGCTGTCCCGGGGGACGAGCAGCGGACCGGCGGGGGATTCTGTGGGCGGTGCGGCGCCGTCGAGCAGCGCTCGGATGGTGCCGGCCGGGTACTGGTATGCCCCGTCGAGTTCCAGGAGCGTGCCCGTGCTGAAGCGGTGGTCGACGCCTCCTTCGATGCGCTGGAGCGTCTTGTAAGTGACGCCGGTCGCGCGAGAGAACGCCGAAAGGTTCTTCCACTCGGGGCTTAGTTCGACACGACGCTGTGTAAGCGTTTCCCCGGTTTGACGCCGATTCTCATCACTGTCAGTCACGGATTCACTCCCTTCGGTAGGTGAGCCTAGCTGATTATGCGGACTCACTAGGACTCGCGCAAGGAGTCTAGGACCCCCGTGCCTAAAGGGATAGGGAAGGCTGTCCTTAAGGGGATATGAGTCCTAGGCCTTTACCAAGAAGGGACTTAGAGTCCGAAAAAGTCCAGATGAGTCTGCACATGCACTTGCGTGTTCGGACTCTGAGTCCTAGTGTGTCTCACATGCCAGCCACACAGACGGCGGACCACAACGGGTCCGCAATCAGAGACTTCCGCATCCTCCGAGGGAAGAGCTGCGCAGAGCTGGCCGCCCAGGTCGGCATCCACGAGCAGACCCTCAGAAACCTGGAGCTCTACGACTCCGTCACTCGGCCCGACAAGCCCAAGGCGTGCGCTGTGGTCGTCCTCGAACGCATCGCGATCGCCCTCGACATCCGGGTCGGGTCCATCACCAGGACACCCGCGGTGACTGACGAAGCAAAGGAAGCGGCGTGACCACCCCGGACTGGGACGCAGTCCTCGCGCTGGCGGCGCCGCTCATTGACGCCACCGTCGCCCACACAGGTCGGCCGCGCGAGGAGTACATCGCCTACCTGACCCGGCAGCCCGCTCCAGGGGCCACCTGGGAGACCGCGCTTCGGGCCCGTCTTGACTCGCTGGCTGCGGGGCCGCTTCCGGCTCGGGTGGCCCGGGAGATCTCGCAGATGGTCCCCAGTCGACCGGCTTCGGTCGAGCAGGCCCCCGCGGCCTGACCCCCTGAAACACAGATGCCCCCGCCAGGAGCTGACCCCGGCGAGGGCGAAGGCACCACCACATCTAAGGAGCAGTGCCGTGACACACATTACCCGCAGGGAGCTCTCCCTCCCACCTCACCTGTACGCGTCGGACACGTCCGTCACCGACACCGGGGTGCACCTGGAGTTCGCGTCCGGTCTGCACATCGCGACCCTGCACATGACCGGTGACACCGCTGATCTCCTCGCGGACCTGGACACGATCGAGGTCGCCCTCGCGGAGGCCCGCCGGGAGCTGGAGAAGCAGGCCGCGTTCGCCGAGTACGACGTGCCGGCTCCGCGCCCCGCTGAGGTCGAGTTCATCATCGGCGCTGAGTGGACGCAGGTGGCCCGATGACTGCCGAGTTCGCTGCTGCTGAGGCCCGCCGTCGGGTGCGTGAGCTCCGCTACCACTCGACTCTCCCTGTCTTCGAGTCCGCGCGTGTGTGGCGGATGGACGACGACGGGCTCGGTTTCACCCACGTGAGGTGTGGTCGCTGGTTCGGCCCGTATGTGGACCCGCAGCAGACCACGGAGCACGCGGTCGCACACGACAAGGGATGCGAGGCGGGCCGATGAGTGACCGCGATATCCGGGCTGAGCTCGGTATCCCCGCAGACAGGTCGGCCGATGACGTGGCTGGGCTGCTGACCCTCGTCGCTGGCCTGGCTGAGCGCCTCGCTTCTGACGCTGAGCACGCGGACCACGAGTGGTCGCAGGCGTCGGCTGTGGGCCAGCACTACGCGGCCTCGTGGGTGCGCTGGCTGATCTCGGAGCTGGAGGACACCGATGAATGACGCGATGTTTACCCAGTTCATGGCCGACCTGTGGGGAACCGACGAATCGGCCCTGTGGGACGCGATCGCCGCTGACGTGGACGCAGGCCTCACGGACCCGACCACCCTCAACTCGGCTGGTTCCGCTGCCCCGGGTGAGTTGTCTGCCGCTGAGCAGGGGCGTGTGACCCGGTGGCTGCCTGAGGGCTGCGACCTCGTGGCTGCGTGCGCCGCTGACCCGCAGACGGAGCGGGAGGACGACACCGCTGACCGGCACGACGAGTGGGTGGAGGAGTGGAACCGCACGGTCGCTGACCTGCCCGGCCGCGACGCGTACCGCGCGGATCACCCGTTCCCGATCGACGACGAGGAGGTGCAGTGGTGACCGCCACCGACGAGCGGACCCTGTCCGCGATCACCCGACCCGGCGTGTACGACGGCATCCCCGAAGCCGTCTACCACCGCGACCCCGTGCCCGGCGGGTCGCTGTCCTCCAGTGGGGCCCGGAAGTTGCTCGCCCCGTCCTGCCCGGCGCTGTTCCGCTACGAGCAGGACCACAAGCAGCCCCACAAGGCCGTGTTCGACTTCGGCCGCGCCGCACACGAAGAAGTCCTCGGAGTCGGCGGAGGCATCGAGGTCGTGGACGCCGCTGACTGGCGGGGAGGCGACGCCCGCAAGGCCCGCGACGCCGCCTACGACGCCGGGAAGACGCCGCTGCTCCCCAAGGACTACAAGGTCGTCAAGGCCATGGCTGACGCCCTGAAGGCCCACCCGATCGCCGGGGCGCTGTTCCAGCCCGGCACTGGGAAGCCGGAGCAGTCCCTGTTCTGGAAGGACCCGCAGACGGGCGTCATCTGCCGAGCCCGGTTCGACTGGCTGCCCGCACAGGTCAAGGGGCGTCGCCTCGTCATCGGCGACTACAAGACGTGCCGGAGCGCGGCACCCGCCGACCTGTCCAAGGCCATCCACGAGCACGGCTACCACCAGCAGGACGACTGGTACCGGGCCGGGGCGAGGGCATTGGGGATCGGCGACAAGCACACGTCGTTCGTCTTCATCTTCCAGCAGAAGACCGCCCCGTACCTCGTGACCGTGGTCGAGCTGGACCACGAGGCCCGCCGGATCGGCGCTGAACGCAACCGCCGCGCGCTGGAGACCTACGCGCGCTGCATGGAGACCGGCATCTGGCCCGGCTTCTCCGACGACATCGAGGTTCTTTCCCTGCCCGCCTACGCGGAGCGGCAGCACGACGAGGAGTTCATCTGATGACCGAGATCGACATCCACCGCCAGCAGGACAGCGAGATCGCGGCCGTCCCTCAGCCGCCCGCCGAACACGAGCTCGTCAGGTGGGCGCACGCCGCCCGACAGGCCAAGGGCATCGCGGAATCGCTCGCGAACACCAGCTTCGTACCTCGCTCGCTGTCAGGGAACCCGCACAACATCATCGGCGCGATCCTCGCGGGCTACGAGATGGGGCTGCAGCCCATGGCGGCCCTCCGGTCGATCGACATCATCCAGGGCACGCCGGCGCTGCGGGCGCACGCGATGCGGGGTCTGGTCCAGTCGAAGGGGCACCAGGTTCAGCTCACGGAGTCCACGGAGGTCCTGTGCGTAATGCGGGGACGCCGGAAGGGCGACGAGGAGTGGCAGGAGGTCGTGTGGACGATCGAGCGCGCCCAGCAGTTGGGGCTGCTGGCCAAGGACCAGTGGAAGAAGCAGCCCACGGCGATGCTCGTGGCGAGGGCGACGGGGGAAATCTGCCGCCTGATCGCTTCCGATGTGTTGCACGCGATGCCCTACGCCCGGGAGGAGCTGGAGACCGGGACTTCGGGTGAGGCGGTGCCGCGGGTGACGGTGCGGGAGCTCGCACCTGAGGCACCGCAGCAGCAGGAGCAGCGGGACGAGGGCGGGTTCGCGGCGGATGACCCGTGGAACCCGAAGAACTCGGTCGGGGTTCAGGTGGAGCCCGCCCCCGCTGACCCGTGGGGTGTGGAGACGACGCCCGATGAGGACGCTGCGGCGCTCGCTGAGTACGAGGCCCAGTCATGAGGGCCCCGTCGCCTGAGCAGGTCGTTCGTCTGCTCCGTTCCCGTCCGATTCAGCTGGTGCCCGCCACTCCCGCCCCGAAGCGCGCGACTCGCGTGGATGGCCCGTGTGGGTTTTGCGAGCACCCCCGGACCGGCCACGGCACCAGGTACTCGACGTTCGGCGGGGCGCACGAGTGGCTGCCCCGCCACCCCGGATCGCACATCACCGCGCTGCACCCGATCGGAGACGAGTCGTGACCGCCGCGCAGTGCCCCACGTGCGGTCAGTCCCTCACGGTCCGCTCGGACGACCGGCTCCCGCGCCACTGGGCGTCGGAGCGGGCGCGGCTCGCCGGGGACCCGCAGTGCCCCAGCTCGCAGGAGGGCACCCGGCACTGGCCGGATCAGCAGGCAGGCAAGCGCACCGTCCGTATCAAGAACCCCCGGAGGACCCGATGACCCCCGAGCAGCACACCGACCTCGCCAAGCAGGTCGCCGACGCCATCTACGGCCACGCCGCCGCCGACCAGGCCGTGACGGCCGTGATGAGGGTCGTGGCCCCGCTCCTCGACGAGGCCGACGCCGCAGCCGAATTCAACTGGAACTCGTACCACCAGGCCACCCAGTGGCACCTCGCGATGGCGATCGAGATCAAGCGTCTCGACGGGAGCGTGCCCCAGAGTGCGCCCGGCCTGCCGGAGATCGTCACGTACCTGGCGAAGATCCACGGCGCCGACAAGGTTCGCGCCGCGCTCGACGCCCTCTGACCACCCCCCTCTGGGCGCCCCGCTGCGGGGGCACGGGGCGCCCACCCCACACGCAGGAGAAGCACATGGATGCCACGCAGACGGGCCGCACCGTCACCGTTGCCCTCCCCGCCATGCCCTACCTCAACAGCAACCAGAGGTTGCACTGGGCCACGAAGGCCCGCAAGACCAAAGCCATCCGCGACGCCGCCGCATGGGCCACCGAAGCCCTGCGCGAGCCCCCCATGGACGCCGTCGAGATCACCGCCGTCATCCACCCCAAAACCGCGCGCCGCTTCGACCCCCACAACTTGCAACCGACCGTGAAGGCCGCGATCGACGGCATCGTCGACGCTCAGCTCATCGCTGACGACGACTCATCGCGACTCGTCTCCGTGGCCTTCCGCGCCGGAGAGAAAGACCCGACCGGGACTCGTATCGACCTGATCGTGAAGGAGGTGGCCCGGTGAGGAAGACGACCATCGAGCGCACCGGAAGCCCCCTCGTCCTCGACACGCCCATCACCACATGGGCCACCAAAGCCGCCTGCAAGGGCGAAGAGCTGGAGCTGTTCTTCGGCCCCGACCACGAGAAGCAGGCCGACCGGGAAAAGCGCGAGCAGGAAGCACTCTCCATCTGCCGCACCTGCACCGTGGTCGACGAGTGCCTCGAATCCGCCCTCTCCCAGGGCGCCCGCCAGTGGGGCGTCCAGGGAGGGATGTCCGCCGACCAGCGCAGGGCGGTGCGGAAGAGCAGGGACAAGCTCGCCGCAGAGGAAGCGCCGGCGCCGAAGCCGAAGAAGCCGCAGCGTTCCTCGACTGGGCGGGTCGATGTGGTCGGGACGATGCGTCGTCTCCAGGCTCTCGCGGTGATCGGTCACAGCCCGAAGGCGATCGGGGCGGTGATCGGGGCGTCCTCGTCGTACCTGAACGACCTGAGGACCGGCGGGGCGCGTATGGCGTCGGTGTCGGTGGAGGTCGCGGACGCGCTGGCTCGCGAGTATCCGCGCCTGGTGCGCACTCCTCCGGGGGTTCAGTCCGCTCTGACGATGCGTAACGCGGCGAAGCAGGGCTGGGACGGACCGCCTGCCTGGGTGGGCGTGGACATGGACGACCCTGCCGCCCGCCCTCGTGAGGCCGCTGCCGCAGCCTGACCCCAAGTCCGCCCGCCGTGCCCTCGGAGCGCCATGGACACGGCGGGCCCCACGCCCCAAGGAGGAATCGTGAACCGGAAAGGCCACGAGGTAACCCGCGTCACCCATTCCGACCCACGGAAAGATTCCTGCCAGCGGAAACATGGATCGCGACCGAGAATCCGTCCGACCTTCCCGAACATACCTGGTCACGGGCCTGTAGAAGAGGAAGCGCCGAGGACGTCAACGGCCCCCAGAAAAGGAACCCGTCTTGTGGGTCTATTCGCTATGCCAGGAGGTTTTCCCATGACTTCTCAGCTCACCATCGCGGACGCTCTCGCCGAGGAAGGCATGGCGCGCGCGACCGCCGCTTCAGCGCCGTCCGCCATCGACCAGCTCGATCGGCTCATCGAACAGGCCGCGGCGACGGGGGAGAGGTTCTCAGCGAACTCCATCCGCGACCAGCTCCCCGAGGGCCTGCGCCCCGCTGCGATCGGCGGCCGTTTCCGGGAGGCGGCGCGGCGGGGCCTGATCCGCCCGGTCGGCTACGTCCCCTCTACGGATCCGCGCACTCACGGGCACCCGGTCCGGGTGTGGCAGGGGGCGCTGGCATGAGCGCTCACCTCTACGACCCCTTCCTCCCGCCCTCGACCACGTCCCAGTACGACCCCGACGCCGAGCACGACCAGCAGATCAGGGAGCGGTTCGCCGCCGAGCTCGCGGTGATGCTCGACGAGCACGGCCAGGACTACGCCGCGAACCTCGTCAGAGGAAACCCCACCGACGGATGCTGGCCATGAGGCACGCCGAAAAGCCCGCACGGCGGCGGGCTGCTGAGTGCAGGTCGAACTACTCGGTGACCTTGCCGTCGCGGATCTTGCCGATGTACTGCGGCGTCCAGTCCACGGACCGTGCGATGACGTTCAGGCCCTTGCCGTCGCGCTCGTCCAGCTCGTCGCGGATGCCCTTCATGAGGGCGTCGCGGGCGCGGTCGAAGTCGTCGCGGAGGGCGCGCAGGTGTGGGATCTCCTTCTCAGCCATGCCTTACATAGTTGCACAACTCGTGAGCGAAACAAAGATGCGAAACAGAGTTGACAATGCAATGACGCCCGCCTAGTGTCATCAGTGTTGCGAAACAAAGTTTCACATTGGGGCACTCGCCCCAACCGACCGAAGGAGCCCCCCATGGCGCGCGACACCCGCCCCTGGTCCATCTGGGACAACCGACGCCAGGAAGAGAACGACCGCGCGAGGAGCCTCGACGACGCCCGCGACAAGCTCCGCGGAATCGGCAGCTGGGGTCGCAAGCTCACCGTCCACGACGCCGAGGGCCGCATCGCGGAGATCTGGGAGGACGGCCGCAAGGTCGCCTGACCGCCTACTCGCGCTTGATCAACACCAAGGAGACGCATGACCGACCACGAGGGATGCCGCGAGGAAGTCCGATCCGGGATGGCCGACCTGGGGATCGAGGTGACCGTCAGCACCGCTGAGCCGATCATCGTCGGCCGATATCAGGCCTACGGCCACATCTGCCCGCACGGCACCACGTACTGGGTCGAGCCGACCAGCGAGCAGATCGCCCAGTGGCACCGCGACGGCGTCCGCTGACCACCCCAGCAGGACACCAGCCCATCCGACCGAAGGAGAACAACATGACCGAACCCCTCAACCTCGACCCCATCCGCCGCAGAACCGAAGCCGCCACGGAGGGCCCCTGGATCGCTGGCTGGAGGTCGTTGCCCTCGGACCAGATCATGCTCTCCCCGAAGCTGCCGCCCGTCGAGTTGTCCTGCGATGTGCAGGGCCGGAAGAACGCCAAGTTCATTGCTGCGGCCCGCACCGACGTGCCCGCGCTGCTCGCCGAAGTCGACCGACTCCGATTCCAGGTCGCCGACCTGAAGGCCAAGCTCCGCGACGAGGGCCTCGCTCACAGCCAGACGATCGACGAGCGCGACAACGCCCAGGAGTGGGCCGACAAGCTGGCCGCCGCCATCGCCCCCGGCGAGATCCGAGGCGAGCACTCCTCCAGTAACAACCCGTGGGCGAACGCCCTGGACTACGCGGAGCAGCTGTGAAGGCCCGTCGCCTCCGCCGAGGAATGACCCTCCTCCACAACGGCCACGCCTTCCGCATCACCGCGATCCGCCGCAGCTTCTGGCGCCGCACCGTGACCGCGCGGGGGTTCTACGTCCCCTCCGGCGCACCCGGCACCTACGTCCTCAACCCGAAGCACGAAGTGGAGACCCGATGATCCGCCCGACCACCTGCCTCGTCGCCGAATGCGACACCCCCGACTGCGAGCCGTGGGACGACGCCGACTACACACCGCACTTCGACAGCGCCGAGGACGCCATCACCAGGCTCGTCGACGAGTGGGAGTGGAGCAACGAGAACGGCATCCTCCGCTGCTCCGACTGCACCGCCACCCACGAGTGCGAGCAGACCGGACACGACTGGTGGTCGGGCAGCACCGACGAGGCCACCGGGGTCCGCGAGGAGTACTGCGGCCGGTGCAACAGCGCGTCCCGCCTGCTCGCCACCACCTGACACGTGTGAGGCCCCGGATGGGAAAAGCACCCGGGGCCCACGCCACCACCGTACCGACACCAAGGAGAGCACCGTGCCGCACACCTACGTCGACGACGCCGACAACACCCTCACCATCACCGCCCGCCCCGGGCCGCGACTCGTCACCCGCACCACCATCCCCACCGAGGACGACCAGGACGTTATCGAGCACGTCGCCAGCGTCACCGCCCCGAAGGGGGCGGACGCCGTCGAGCTGGCCCGCGCGATCCTCGCCGCCGCCGGCGACACCGGGCACATGGTCGTCAGCATCCAGGACTCCGAGCGCACCATCCGCATCAGGGAGTCCATCGCCGCCGAGACAATGCGCGACCGGGCCGCCGAGACCGCCTACCACGACCTGTCCACGGAGAACGCCGAGATGGCGGACGCGATCCGCGCCCTCCCGCTGCTCCCCGCCGAGACCGCCCGCGAACCCCTCACCGCCGACACCGACGCCTAGGAGCCCCCGATGGAAAACACCCTCCCCGCCTGGGAGCAGATGAGCGAGCGCGACCAGTCCCGCGCCCTCCAGCACATCTGGAAGACCTACTGGGACGACCCCGCCTACGCCCGTGAGGAGTACCCCGCCCGGTACGTCGACCACCCCGCGCTCACTGCTCTCGACTCCAAGGCTGCGTGCGACCACGCCAAGCAGGTGACCGGCGGCCACGAGGCCATCCAGGACCGCCTCGGCATGGAGGAGTGGGACCGCATCTACAACCTCGCGCCCTAGCCCCTCAGCCCGACCGGACCCGCAGCAGCACCAGCGGGCAGCCGGACACCGCGTGCAAGGCGCGGACGGGCACCAGAACCGCCCCCCAGAGACCAGGAGGACACGTGAACACCGCTCGCTTCACCATCGAGCACCACCCCGAAACCGACCAGTGCGGCAACGACATGATCAGCCACGGCATCTGGATCGACCCCATCAACGTCATCGCCCCCGAATGGGTCCTCGAAGCCGCCTCACAGCGCCTCTGCGCAGACCCCCGCCACGCCGACAAGCACCTCACCCCCCGTGTCGACCACGTCATCGACGCCATGAAGCGGAACAGCCTCAGGTCCGTCGTGATCATCACCCTGGACCGCCGCCACCTCATGAACGCCCTCGACTTCGGGCCGGTCGACAGGTACATCGACGAAGCCGCCATGGCCCCGCACAGGGACGGCGCGAAGAACGCCCTGCTGTACCTGCCCACCGAGGAGTACGCCCTCGTCAGCGTCGAGCGGGCCCGGGACGCGTCGTGAGCCCCCTCGGTGCCGCAACCGTCGCCCACGACACCGCGCTGGGCACGCTCGCGCGCGTGATGGCCGACGAGATCGCCGCAGGGGGAGGCGACGCGAAGGACGTCGTCGAAGCCCTCGAACTCCTCCGGGCGCAGGTGCACCACCAGGTCGACGACCTCATCGACGGCATGGAACTCGACCTCCCGCCCGTCGGGAACGCGTGGCGGGCGAGACGGTACTGCGAACTCCAAGTACCGACCAGCTGACCGAACACCCACCCCCACCGTCCAATCCGATTCCGAACACCAGGGGGCGCACCAATGCCGCGCATCCGCACCATCAAGCCAGATTTTTTCACCAGCCTCACCATCGCCGACCTCACCTACGAGGCCCGGTTGACGTTCATCGGCCTGTGGACGCACGTCGACGACCAGGGCCGGTGCGTCGACGACGCCCGGCTCGTCAAGGCTGCGGTGTGGCCGCTCGACGAGCGCACCGCGAAGGCTGTCGACGTGGACCTGTGGGAGCTGTCCGACGCGGAGCTGATCTACCGCTACACGGTCGGGGTGAAGAAGTACCTCGTGGTGACTTCGTGGGGTGAGCACCAGAAGATCAGCCACCCGGCGAAGGCGAAGCTGCCGGCGCCGGAGGAGGGGGAGCCGACCCCAAAAGCGGGGCGGCCTCTTGAGGGCTCCGGAAATCCTCCAGAGGGTTACGGAAGCGCGGGGGACGGGGCTCCAGAGGGACTCCCGAAGCCCCGCCTTGCGCCCGAAATGCCCGAATCGCTGAATGGTAGCGACGAAGAGGGTCTGCCCTACCCCGGTGCGGTCGTGCTCCCCATGTTCACCAGCGAAAACGCACCCTCCGGAAATCCTCCAGAGGACTCCGGAGAGTCTCCCGAACCCTCCGGAAATCCTCCCCGGGGAAAGGAAAGGAAAGGAAAGGATCTATATAGCGCATCCTCGCCTCACGGCGAGGGAGACACCGACTCCTCTTCCACCCCTAGCGGCTACGACGACCCCCGCTTCCAGACGTTCTGGTCTCGCTACCCGCACAAGGTGTCGAAGAAGAAGGCGTGCACCGCTTTCACCAAAGCTCTGAAGCGCACCGCCTTCGACGACCTCATGGTCGGGCTGGAGCGCTACCTCACTCAGGACCGCCGCGCCCTCGACGGCTTCGTGAAGGACCCCACCACGTGGCTCAACGGCGACTGCTGGGACGACGAAGCCCTTCCGCGGGCCGTCAACGGCGGACCTGCCCCCACCACCCCCAAGCGCAGTATCCGAAACGAATGGATGAACCGACAGTGACCGACGACCAGCACGTCCCCAACGACATCACCGCGGAGAAGATCGTCCTCGGATCCATGATCGAGTCCGAGCACGCCGCCGAGCGCGCCGGGTCGATGGTGACCGCCGGAGACTTCTACCGGCCCGCACACCAGGGCATCTACACGGCCATCGGGAAGGTCCGCGCCAAGCACGACGAGGTGAACGTGGCCCTGCTCGCCGACTACCTGATGGCCGGACCGAACCGCATCCCGGGCGTGGACGCCCTGTACCTGTACGACCTCACCCGCGAAGTCATCAGCCCGGCGAACGCCCCCTACTTCGCCCGCAAGGTCCGCGGCCTGGCGGTCCGCCGCCGGGTGATCGCGTCCGCAACCTCCGTGATCCAGTCCGCGCACCTGCTCCCCGACGAGGACCCCGCGGATGCTGTCGCCGGTCTCGCACAGAAGGCCGTGGACGAGTTCTCCGCGGTCCGTGACTACGAGTCCGGCGACAACCTGGAGACGATGACCATCGACGAGTTCCTCGCCGTCGAGGACGAGGCTTACGACTGGATCGTCCCGGGGTTGCTGGAGCGCGGCGACCGGCTGATGCTCACCGGTGGGGAAGGTCTCGGCAAGTCGACGCTGTTGCGTCAGTTGGCGGTGTGCATCTCTGCGGGGCTGCACCCGTTCGAGCACACCCCGATCGAGCCGAAGCGCGTCCTGGTCGTGGACGCGGAGAACTCGGACACGCAGGCGCGTCGGAAGTTGCGCCCCCTGCACGCGCAGGCCCGGCTCCAGGGGTTCCCCATCAAGGAGTCGAACCTGTGGGTGGAGCCGAAGATCGGCGCTCTGGATCTGCGCCAGGACAAGACGGTGTCGTGGCTGCTCAAGCGCATCAACCTGATCAAGCCGGACGTCCTCGTGATCGGGCCGCTGTACAAGCTCACTCCGAAGGCGTTGCAGACCGACGATGACACGGCGCCGATCCTCGCGGTGCTGGACATGATCCGTGATCAGGGCATCTGCCTGCTGATGGAGGCGCACGCCGGCCACGCGATCGGCGCGGGGGGTAAGCGCGACTACCGGCCCCGCGGTTCCGCGTCGTTGATGGGTTGGCCGGAGTTCGGGTACGGGGTGCGGCCCTCGGATGTGGCGGCGGCGGAGGGTACGCGCCGGGTGGAGTTGGTGCCGTGGCGTGGAGACCGGGACGAGCGGGATTGGCCGGAGGAGCTGGAGTCCGGCGGGAAGTGGCCCTGGTCGAAGGCGTTGCCTGCCGGGTTCACGCCGACCGCGAACCCGTATGCGAAGGGTGCGTGACGGCGATGACCACTTCGCGTCACGGGTCTCGCGCCCGCTACGTCGCCGGGTGCGGGTGCGCCCCCTGCACGTCCGCGCACTCCGCCTACAACGCCGCCCACAAGCGCGCCGCCCTGTACGGACGGCCGACCACCGACCTCATCGACGCCGAGCCCGTCCGAATCCATGTGCGAGCCTTGCTCGACGCGGGGATGGGTACTCGGGCCATTGCTGAGGCCGCAGGCGTGGACAGGAAGCGGGTCACCACGTTGCTGAACGGCCGCGGCGACAGGGGAGCTCCGCCCACCCGCCGTCTCAAGCCGGAGACTGCCGCCGCCCTGCTCGCTGTCACCGTGACCTTGCCCGACCACGCGCTCGTGGATGCCGCGGGTACCCACCGACGCATTCATGCCCTGGTGGAGCGCGGGTGGGCGATGGTGCGTCTTGCGGAGCGGCTCGGTGTCAAGCCATCGAACTTGTCGAGGCTGATCCGCGAGGATCTGGTGACCGCGGCCACGGCCCGCAAGGTGGCCGACCTTTACGACCAGATGTGGGACCAGGCGCCCTCGGAGAACACCCCGCAGGAGCGCAAGGCAGCGTCGCAGGCACGCAGCCTCGCCAGTTCGCGCGGATGGCTGCCTCCGGCCGCGTGGGACGACGACCTCATCGACGTGCCCGAAGCGGACCTCCAAGCGGAGATCGCGCGGCGGGTCGACCGAATGGACGAAGCGGAGCTTCGCAGCGCCCACAACTCGTGGCGCAAGTACAAGGATCCGGCCCCGCTAGTCGTGGCCGCCGGCCGTGAGTACGCACGGCTGGTGTACGAGCGCAAGTCCGCCGCATAGGTGCGCCCCGCCAGCTGGTATCTGGCGGGGCACGCCCCCGATCCTCTCATGCGCCCGCACAGCGCACGCTGACGGCTCTACGGGACTGTCAGCACCCCGAGTCACACTCAAGAAATCTGAGCGTCTGACGCTCACCTGAAGCCCCGGGAGGGGACATGTCTACGCAAACCGGCCGCCCGCCACTCCACGAGGACTACTGGGACGTCTGCAAGGTGTCCGTGCTCGTCCTGACGCAGCAGTTCGCCGCCCAGACCTTCGTCATGCGGCACACGGGCCTCTCCTACGACCGGACCCGCCGTGTCCTCGACCTCATGGAGGAGTGGGGGATCGTCGGCCCCGCGGACGGCACCATCGCCCGCGACGTCCTGCGCAGCCGCGACGAGCTCGGCGCGGTCTTGGACGAGCTGCACGAGGACTGGGAGCGCAGCACTGCGTGGATCCGCGCAGCCGCAGCAGAGGGCGCCCGACCCGCTGGGGAGGACCCCCAATGACCCCGACTGACGCTCAGGTTGCCGCTGTGATGGCCGCGATCGTCGCCCCGGACAGCGAGCAGCCCCGCAGCGTGGCCGTGGAGTTCCAGCGGTGGCAGCTGGAGCAGACCATCCGGCGTGTGTGGCCGCACATCGCAGCGCAGGTCATCGCTTCCGACCACGAGCTTTCCGAACCCACCATCACCAAGGAGTCCTGATGTCCCTGCCGAGCCTGACTGTGACCGCGCGCCTCGTCGACGCCCCTGAGATCAAGTGGAGCCAGTCCGGAACCGCGATCGCGAAGCTCCGCCTCGTGTCCAACTCCCGCCGCAAGAACCCGCAGACCGACCAGTGGGAGGACGGAGACACCTGGTGGGGACGCGGCACGGCGTTCGCTCGCACCGCCGAGGCCATCGCCGAGGCGAACCTCCAGAAGGGCGACCTCGTGACGGTGCGCGGGGAGATCAAGACCGACCAGTGGGAGAAGGACGGCCAGAAGCGCAGCGCGGACGAGGTGATCATCCGGGAGATCGGGCGGGCGTTGATGCCGCCCCGCCAGCAGCAGGGCGGGGGCGGTGGGTTCGCGGCGAACGGTTCCTACGGCCAGCAGTCCGGCGGGTTCTCCGGCGGGCAGCAGCAGGACGACCCGTGGGGGAGCAGCGGCCCCACGGTCACGGACCCGCCTTTCTGATGTCCGCTCTGCGTGGCTTAGACGGGGTGGGTCGGATGTACGCGGTCGTGTGCGCTTCCTGCGGCATCGACCACCGTTCCCGGCTCACCCCGCGCACCGCATCGGACGCCCGCCATCTCGCCCGGAAGGACGGATGGCGGGCACCCACCAGCAAGGCCAAGCGCGGTCGGGGCGACCTGTGCCCCGACTGCCGGACGAAGGAGCACCATGCCTAACCAGCGGGCCTACGAGGCCGTGTACGCGTACATCAACAGCATTGGCGGGTACCTGCCGCCCGACGAAGCGCACCGCAACGCCATGATCTGGCGGGCCGTGGAGGCCGTGCGGCCCATCATCGCGAGCGAGACACTTGAGGCCGCCGCCCACCACCTCGATGTCATCGAGTCGGCATCCGCAGAGGAGCTTCCGGTGCGCCCCAGTCCTGGTGAGTACCTGAGGGCGCGAGCAGCGGGAGGCGGAGGTGTCTGACACCCTGACCCGTCTCACGTTCGCCCTACACGCTGAGTTGTGCCGCCAGCACGACGTGCAGCCCGAAGGTCACAGCATGTGCGGGGATTTCGCGGCATTGCGGGACGACGCACAGCGGCTGGCGGAGATCGCGCTCGCGGTGGTCGCAGAGGAGTGACAAGAGGGCCCGGGGTGAGTGAAGCACCCCGGGCCCGCGTCAGCATCGCACACCGTCATGAGAGCAGGCAGGACAGGGGTACCATCCCCGAAACCGTATGGAGGGCACGTGATCATCGCTATACGCATCCTCGGCACTGAGGTGTTGGCGTTCGACCTCACGACCGCGCAGCAGGAGCGGGAGTTAGCGGAGCGTGAGGATCGCGCCAGCAAGGCGACAGGGTTGCCGTTCGGCTTCTCTGGCGGATCGCACGTCCATCTGGAGACCGACTACCGGGACACCAGCGAGGAGGTGCAGGCGTGACGACCCCGACGCAGATCACCCCCGCCCAGCAGCTCGATGCCGCCGAGCGGCAAACCGACGAGGAGATCCAGGCGATCATCACCGCTGCGGTCGCGGCTGGTCTCAGTGGTGCGGCAGTCCTCGCGGTGTTGGCGGCGCTCACGGGCGCGGTCACGAGTGCGGCGCAGCGGGGGTTCACGGTGGGCGCTCAGATCGTCCTACAGGGCGCGGCGGGCAGGCGTGCACGGATGCGTCAGCTCACGGTGGAACCCCTGCCCACGTCGGTTGAGGTGGACGTCAGGGCCGTCGTGGAAGACGTGGCCCGGAGGATCGACGCGGCCATCGCGGGGGAGCCTCCCGACACGACGACCGCACCTGTCACGCCCACGCCCGCACGGGTGGAGCTCGACCGGTTCCGGCGGCGGATGCGCATCCTCGCGGTCACGAAGATCCACCAAGCGGCGTCGTCGGCGACGTTCAGCTACGCGCGCTGGCTGGGGTTGGACCTGGAGTGGGTGACACGTCGGGACGGCAGGGCGTGCGCGGTGTGCGCCAGCATGAACGGGAAGCGGATCCCGAGCGGCGAGAAGTTCGCGGATCCGCGCGGCCCCGGCGTCCCCCGCAAGCTATGGGACGGTTTTCAGGGGCTGCCGCCAGCGCACCCGAGCTGTCGCTGTAGGCCAGTTCCAGTCAACACCCGCTAGCGAGAGGACCAGTAATGAGCAGCTTCCACATCACCAGCAACGAACAGGTCATGGGCGGGCTCACATCGGCTACGACCCGCTACACCTGCCCCATCGAGTCGTGCGGCTGGCACTACGACGAGACTCCCACGGCGGACCTCAGTCTCCTCGGGACGGTGCCCTTGGCGGAACTCGCCGCAGCCACCGCCCGTCGGTCCGCTGAAGTCCGCGAGGACATGTGCCGTCGCCATCTGGACTCTCACGATGCCGTGGAGTACGCCACTGAGATCCACCGGCTGCGGACCAAACTCGCGGCAGCCCGGACATAAGAAGAGGGCCCGCATCCCCCGATGGCAGGCCCTCTCCCACTGCTGAGAAGATCGCTCTTCCCCGTGGTCACATAGTACGACCACGGGGGAGAATTCATGACGTACCACCTGTCCTGCCGCCTGTGCCAGTCCGAGATGGACTCGGGCGTTGTGTGCTCACCGTGCGTGGGCGGGATGATGGCGGACCTGCGCGCCCTGTGGGCTACCGGGGACCTGCACGGCCTGGACGTCGACCTCGAGATCGCGATCGCGAAGCAGGCGCGGTTCGGTGGCGGCGGTGGAGGCCGTGGGGGTGGCGATGAGATCCCGCTCCTCATCAACGAGACCGCGTCCGACGTGCGCCGCTACCTGCACTCGATGCTGTCCACGTGGTGCCGGGTCATCCTCGACCAGTGCGGCGGAACCGCCCCTGCGGACACAATCGCTGGGATGGCTCAGTGGCTCCACGGGCAGGGCGTCATCATCCGGTCCGCCGAGTGGGGCGACGAGTGCGTGCAGCAGATTCGGTACGTGGTGCGTGAGGTGCGGCGGTGTGTGGACCGGCCGGCGGAGCGCATCTACGCGGGGGAGTGCCCGGACTGCGGGGGTCAGGTGTACGGACTCGCCGGCGCCGACCGAGCGCGGTGCCGTGTGGAGGGTTGCGACGGGGAGATCGAGGACCCCGAAGCGCGGCGGGATGAGGCGGTGAAGCGGGCGGTCGCAGCGGCGCCCGAGCGGCTGGTGACGGCAGCGGAAGCGGCGATGGCGTCCAGGGCGCTGGGGCGGCAGATCACCGACCGGGCCGTGCGGAAGATGGCGGCCGAAGGACGGATCGTGGCGGCGACCTCGGCGCGGCCGGCGAAGTACCGGCTCGGTGACATCATGGCCGTCCTCCAGCACAAAGAGCGGGCGACAGCCTGCTAACTAGCATGCTAGTCGTGGGCATGACGAAAGCCCCCGCCCTCCGAAGAGGACGGGGGCGAGGTGCGGCGGCTACTTCACCGGGACGTCGGGGCGAGGGGTGTGCGGGGCGAGGTACCCGGCGGCGAAAGTGACCATGAGGCTGACGACTCCGACGACGACCGCGTCGAGCGCGGACAGGTCCACGTCGGGGAGCAGGCCCGCAGCGAGCGGGGTGAGGATGCTGGCGATCGCTGCTACGACGACCTTCACTTCAAGACGCATGATGCTCTTCTCTCTCAGAGTGTGGGGTTACAGCCAGCTCCAGCCGTTGCTCACGTGATCGCCTCCTCCCACAGGGCACGCCAGGTCTGCGCCCCGGTGAGGCCGTCGACGGCGAGCCGCTTCTCGGCCTGGAACTGGCGGATGGTGCTCCCGAGCGCCTGGTCGTACCGGTCGCCCTTGGCCACGGACCAGCCGCGCTCACGCAGCCGGTCCCGGATCTGCCGGATCCCAGGACGCGCGCTGGCGTGGTAGCCGGAGTGGTTGCGGAAGTTGCTGCTCTCGGGCCCGTACCAGTGGCCACTCTTCAGCGGGAACGCGGGAGCCTTCGTGCCGGGCTTCGTAGGCCTGGACGGCGCCGGCGCGGACCCGCTTCCCACGCTGCGGAAGTCAGCCGACTTCCACCACGTGTGGTTCTTCGACCCAGGGCACGACGTGGAGTTGATGTCCTTGTGGCCCTTGCGGTCGAGGGTGCGTCCGGCCCGGCGGCACGCCTCGTCGTACAGGGCGATCACGGTGCGCTTGGCCGCGTCGGTCATGCCGTCGCGGCCGATGAAGCAGATACCGATCCCCTGCGTGTTGCGGGGCGCGGCGTGGGCGCCGACGACGGTCCAGCCTCGCCCCTCGTAGGCGGCCCCCTCGGCGTCGACGAGGAAGTTGTAGCCCACGTCCGACCACCCGTTGCCGTCCATGTGGTGGGCCTGGATCTGGCGGGGGGTCTGCGACTCGGGGCCGTAGGAGTAGTGGAGCGTGACCTCCTGCCGGGCCGACCAGGGGACGGTCTGCCGGGAGCGCGGGGCGCGGGCGCCCCACGAGGAGCGGGAGCGGATCGGGACCATGGGCGGGTGCCTCCTGGGCATGAAAAAAGCCCCCTGGGGGGCGTATATGGAGAAATCGGGCTTAGTGTGGGGCGCGGTGCTTCGCCCGGCGGACCCTGCGGTGCAGCAGCCACGCCCACCCGATCGCGACGAACGCGGCAGTGAAGACGGCAAGACGGGCGAGCGCGTGCCCGGGGAACTCCCCGAACCAGTTCCTCGCAGCGACCAGCGTCAGCACTAGCGCGAGGGACACGAGCGTGGTCATGACCAGACGGCCACCCGGGTTGCCCCACCAGCGGACACGGCTGTAATCGAGAGCGAACACCCACATGAGCAGGGCCGCCAGGGTTGCCATCACGGTTCCTGCCTCATACATCGGGCTCCCCCTGAAGCGCGGACCAGATCAAGGGTCCGAAGTGGTTCTGTTCGCGCTGGCGGCGAAGTCGTGACGTGACATCCCGGATCTCGTCGTCGCGGTCGCGGGCCTGCTGCACGCCGCGCTCTGTACGTTTGGCGAGTTCGTGGATTTCCTCGGAGGTGACCGGGGGCGGAGAGAAGGTGCGGACGATCCGATCCAGCCACGACCTCATGAGACTCCCCCCGGCCCTTGGTCGGCGGCGACCTTGCGGATCTCCTCCAGGGCGTGCGCGGTGGTGCGCCCGGATTCGAGGAGTGCCGTGATCTGGTCGGCTTGCCTACAGTTCCGGTCCTGCTCGGAGGCGAGCACGGCCTTGAGTTCGGCTATGCGCTCGTCGCGCGCCGACAGCAGCCGCTCCACGGTCCCTCCGGGCACGAGCCTGCCGGTGAGGATCATGAGGATGCCGAGAGACAGGAGCCCGCCCGCCCCGAGCTGCAGGAAGGGCGCTAAAGCGGACAGGGCGTCCAAAGGGTCTCCTATTCGTCCATGTCGGGCGGGTCGGGCGGGTAATCCTTGCCCGTGCCAGGCGGGGTGGGAGGCGGCGACCCGGGGTCGACGGGCGGCGGCTCCGTCGGAGGATGCTCGATGATCGGCGGCGGGTCGATGACGGGGATGTCCTGCGTGCCAGGTTCAGTGGGCTCGGTCGGCTGCTCAGGTGCGGGTTCGTTCATCAGGGCTCCTAGGTGAGGGGTTCGACGACGATGCTGTGCTCGTAGGTGGTGTAGAAGGACACACCCGCCCCGGTGGATCCGGAGGAGATGTTCCACGACGGGGTGAGCGTGTAGGCCGAGTTGCCGGTGAGGTCCAGGTAGATGGTGCGCGAGCAGCACTGCATGAGGACGCCCCGGGCCGACCATGCGCGCCCCACCGCTGCTGGCACGGAGGATGCCCCGGACAGCGCGAAACCGAAGTGGACCGTAGACGTGCTGGTGGTGGTGTTCCCTGCTGCGGCGGTGATCGTGATCCGGACCCGCCCGGACCAGCCAGTTTTGAAGCTGATCGCGGGGTAGGCGGCGCTGGAGAAGGTGTTCCAGCCGCCACTGAAGGTCCCCGACGGTGCGGTGACCATGTCCGTGCGGACCGGGGCGTGTCTGGGGGCGAGCAGCGAATGGGTGGATGCGAGTTCCACGGCGCCATCGCTGGTCGTGTCCGTGGACCCGCCGACCAGCTCGCCCTGGAGGTAGTGCATTCGCGCGGCGTGGTTGATGACCGTGCTGGGGCGGGCTGTGTTCGCGCCCTCCACGTGGATGATCGACCGGCGGTCCGCGCCCGCGCCTGACACCGACACGGGGGATTGAAGCGACAGTGTCGGGGCGTCCGTGGATCCGCGACGGAAAGCATAGATCGTCCCCGGCGCTGCGGCTGGCTGCCCCACCGTGGACGCCTCAGGGCCAGCAGAGATGCCCGCCCAGCCCGTCTGGGCGTCCACCCGGATTGAGGACCCGGTGCCGGAGGTCCACTCCCCTCGGGCCTCGGTGGGCGTCGCCACGATCGTCACTCGCGGGTCGGTCAGGGAGTTCCGCACCGACCAGATGGCCAGCTGGGATGCCGTCGGCATGGCGGTGCCCGTGACGGAGGGAAGCCCATCGGCTGACAGGGCGGAGGAGTCCAGGACGAAGGACACGCTCTCCGGGAAAGCTGCGAATCCCGCGAGCGGGGAGCTGGCGCTGAAAACATCCGACCTCGCGATGAAGTTCGCCTGCGCGCCGGCCGTCAGTGCCGCCCCCATGGTGCCCGATTGGACCCTGGTCGCGACGCCCGTCGTGGTGGACTCGATCGTGCCCGTCGCCCCGGAGGGCGAGGACATCAGGAAGCGGGAGCTGCTGATCTCGCTGGCGACCACGGAGCCAGAGAAGATCGAGTCGTCGCCCTCGAAGATGACCTGGAGTTCTCCCGATTCCCCGTACTTGCGGAACCCTGTGCTATCCATCTCCACACGCGCACCTGTTGGGTCGCCCGCGATGATGCGCGTGCCGAGGACGATTTCCGCGGCGAGCTTGGCCGCGGTGACCGCGCCGGCGGTGATGTGTCCGGCCTCGATGGCGTTCGCGGCGATCTTCGCAGCGTTGACGGCGAGCGCTTGCAGCTTGGGGGTGCTGATCGCATCGTCGGCAATCTCCGTCTCCGTGATCGACCCCGGGCCCGGGACGCCGCCTACTCCTTCGGGGACACCAGACGCCTCCCCGGACGGTGCGCCCTCCACCCCGCCAGTGCCCACGGGCACGAGGAGCACGTAGTAGGTGGTGCCGACATCCAGGGGGACGACGGGGGCGAGCCCACCCGAACGGGGGATGCTTACCTGGAAGGTGGTCTGTGACGGGGTGAAGCCGCTGGTCGTGCTCACGTGCACGGACACGTGGTCCAGGTCCGAGGGCAGCGCCGCCTCGGCGTCCGCCATGAGCCCATCCCATTGCACCATCAGGCCCACCGGAGCCGCGGCCACGATCGGAGTCGAGGGGGCGGGCGAGGGCTCCCCGCCCTCGAAGCCCAGCCCCGGCTGGCCGTCTGGCTGATAGCCGATCCGCAACCGAGTCACGCCTTCGCCGTCGCGCACCTCGATGGCCTGGCCTTCCTCCAAGCTGGAGTTCGCGAGCTGGCCGGCGCGCTGTCCGCGTTGGAGGGTGGTGACCTCAGCGCGGAGCTTCGCGACTTCCCGGGCGTACTCAGCGATGGCGCGGCGAGTCTCAGTGTCCACGTCAGGCACCCCCGGGGTAGTCGAAGCGGTCGGACCTGCGGCACGTCACGGTGACCTCGCCGGTTGCGGGTGCGATGTCCAGAGCGGTGATGCGCACCCACAGGCGGGTTGGCATCCATCCGGTTCGGGTCTGTACGAGGACGTCGTCGCCCACGGCGAAGGTGCCGATCTGGGCGTTGGGGTGGTCCCTCACGGTGAAGCCCAAGATGTCCACGACCTGCGACCAGCGGCGGAGTTCTTCTTCCGCGACCGCCTTGCACTCGGCGACGGTGGTGAGGTCGGGTCGGTCGACCGACTTCGCTCGGAGGAGACGGCCGTCCCTCTTGGAGACGGTGGATCGGAGCTGCTTGGAGCCTTCGCCGGAGCCGTACACGGTGACGCTGTTCGCGTAGTCGTCGCCGTCCCTGCGGACCGCCACGAGTTCGCTGATGTTCGCGCCCTCCACGAACACCTCGCGAGTGAGGCGCTTCCCGAGGCGCGGGTAGCCGAAGTGGATGTGCCGCACCACGGACTCACGGGAGCTGTCAGCCCACCGCAGGGACTCCAGCCAGTCGAACGGGGTCTGGGTCGCCAATGTGGTGACGCGCTGCCCGATCTCTACGTCGTCCCACCAGGGAATTTTGTATTCCCAGTACACCTGCTTGCCAGTTGCCGCTACGGGGCGTTTGTCCTTGCCGGGATCCCAGATGCGGTCGATGGGGATCGGGTTCGGTGCGACTTCCTTCGCGGGGCCGAGCGTCCCGTCCTCTTTGAGGACGCGGGTGTTGTGCCACTCGCCGAGGCGGTACGGGGTGGTGGTCGCGTCGAGGGTGACGGCCAGGTTCCCGTCCGGCTGGCCTTGCAGCCACCCCCACAGGGCGCGGACGACGTCCAAGGGGTCGACGCCGTTCCCGGTGGTGCCGTCGGTCTTGCCGCCGAAGGTGAGGTTGTTGCGGAGCGGCTGCCCCTCCAGCCACCCGCTGACGCCCGTCATGTCGAGGGTGAGCTTGGGTCCGGTCGCGGTGATGCCCGTGAGGATCCCACCGCCCCGCAGCTGGCCGGACGCTTCGGCAACGATCATGGTCTGCCACAGCTCCAGGACCAGGCCGCCGTCCGGAGTCCTCAGCGCCTGGTACTCGGGGTCGATCGTCGCGGTCATGCGCCCGGGGCCGGACAGGGTGGTGGTGAGACGGACGTCCGAGAGCGGAAGCTCCCTGTGAAGCCACTCGCCCGTGAGGGCATTGAACGCGTAATACCGCCACTGCGACGCTGGGGGGAGAGGTTCCTGCAAGGGGATCATCAGGCCCCCTACAGTTCAGCCTGAGGCGCGGCCTGCTCGCGGAATTCGAGGTCCACGGAGAAGTTCGCCCAGCCGTCAGCGACGAGGAAGACGTCCCGGCCGACGTCGCACTTCGCGTACATGCGCAGGTCCACGGCCATGCCGCGCATCGCGACCGGAACGTTCGCCTGCGCGGCAAGCCCGACGGAGCACCGGTAGCCGTTGGAAGCGCTGGTGCTGTTGAAGTTGTAAGCGGTGGAGGCCGTGTTGATGACGTTGCCGCCAGATCCCACCAGGCCCACTCGCACCTGTCCGCGCGCGTCGTAATCGCCGCCTGTGCCTCCGGGCGCGGGATACATGACGTTGAGCCAGTCCGCTCGGACCTGCACCTGCGTCGCCCACTCGGGGATGGTCACGGTCCAGTCGTGCTGGGGCCATCTCTCAAAGTCCGAGGTGAAGTCGGCTTCGTCGTAGCGGCCGTCCTCCAGGCCCTGCCCGCGCTGCACTCTCAGCTCGCGGAGCCGCTTGGGGTTGGCCATCTGGCGGACGTCGGTGATCATGCCGCTGGTGATGGTCGCGGTGTTCGCGGGGATGTCGAGGCGGGCGAGAGCGACCCCGGTCATCCCCGGCGGGACGTCGGTGGTGGTGTTGGTGACGCCCTCGATGACGCGGAAGTAGTAGACGGGGTCGACGGTGACGTCGTGCGACCAGGGCGTTCCACTGATGTTGGGGTCCTCGACCCGGAGGACCACGAGGTCGGAGCGTCCACCACCCGACCCGGTCGGGCTGATCGCGATCTCCTGATCACCCACGTTGAAAGCGAAGTAGCTGCCCTGGAAAGCGGCCTCCGCACCGAGGATCGTTGCCCCGCCGGAGGTCGCCCGCACGCTCGTGCCCGGGACGGTCAGCGGCAGGATCCGCAGGTGGCCGCTGTCCACCACCCCGTTGCGGGAAGCCGTCCCCGACTGAAGCTGAAGGCGAGCGATCCGCGACGACGACTGCGCGCCCTCTACCGCCCAGGAGTCCATCTCCAAAGCCATCTGATCTCCTAGGGGGTCTCGTAGGCGTCGCGCCAGCTGATCGTGCACGTGGACTGGCCGGAAAGGTCCGTGCCCCTGTACGCGAGGACGGTCTGGCCGACGGGGAGTCGGAAGTCCGACAGGGCGGCGCCGCGGGCGACGCCGGCGAAGCTCGCTCCGTCGTCGCGGAGGATGGTCTGAGCCCACGGGCGGGTGTCGATGGTGATGCTGCGGTCCGCGGCGAGGGTGGTGTCGAGGCGGAGACTGCGCCCGGTGCCGACGAGCTCGATCGACGGTTGCGCGACCGGGCCTCGGATCGTGATGACAGGCCACGACGGCTTGTTGCCGAGGTTGGTCACGGCGTCCTGCCGGACTCCCTGCGCACCCCAGGTGATCGGCCACGTGACAGGCCACGTGATGCCCGTGCCCGCGGCGGTGACGAGGGTGAGGGTGACGGACCTGCCCGCACCGTCGACACCGTCCGCGTAGAAGGAGGCGTCGACGGTCTGGAAGGTGGCCGTGAGGTCCACGATCCCGTCCTGACGTTGCCTCTGCGAGGACGGTGTGAGCCTGCGTGGTCGCCCGTAGGCGATCATCGTGGGCGACCCGGGGAGCCGCATCCGCAGCGGGACCACAGCCCTCGGTGTCGCCCTGGTCGTGCTCGCATCCCACACGGCGGCCAGAGCAGACCACGCCGACCGGGAGTCCGCGGCTGCGGTCGTGTCCGTCCACAGGTCGAGGGTGATTGTCCGCCCGTCGTGGTAGTCGATGCCCGCCTGTTCGCCGTCGGCGCCCGGGGTGGGCTGGCCTCCCAGCCGCATCCCCGGGTCGCCGATCTGGAGGTCGTCGGACTGGATCGAGGTGAGGTCGCCGAAGACGACCCCGCCCAGCTCGTACTGCCGTTCTTCGAGGTCAGCCATCTGCGTACCGACCTCCCTTGCTGATGACCCGGATTTCGTGGGTCATGGTGTCGGCGAGTTCGCGGATGCCGTCGTCAGCGCTGTGCAGGTGGAAGGACTGGCTGCCCACGAGGGGCGAAGAGCTGCCTCCGGCCGGTGCCTGCGTTGTGGCCTTGCCTGCGGTGGCGAGCATCCGCGCCGACTCGGCGTTGGAGTAGACGCGCGCGGGGTCGTCGAAGCGGGCAAGCTCGGGCCCGTCCTCCCCGACGACTGCCCACCCTGAGGCGACGCCGCCGTCGGCGTACCCGGCGATCTCCCGGATCTGCCGGACCAAGGGCGACATGCCGGAGCGTTCGTCCTGCTCCCTGTCCTGCCTGACGATGTCCGCGATGGACACGAGCCCGCCGTGAGCGAAGCCTGCCGCGCCCCAGTTCGGGCGGAAGATCGCGCCGCCCGAGTAAGGAGCCGCGGTGACGTTGTTGGACTGGTTTCCGCCGATGCGCCGGCCACCACCGGGTGACGCGACGAGGTTGACATGCGACGTGCCGTACACGGCGACGTCGCCGGGCTGCGGGGAGTTCGTGCGCGGCATCCCGGACGTGTAGTAGTCGCCCGTCCACGCCGTTCTGGCGGCCCCTCCGAGTGCCCGGGAGGCACCCGACTGGGAGAAAAGCCAACTGATGAACATCGCGCACCACGGGGCGCCATCCATGCCATACCAGCTGGTGATGGCGTTCCGGTTGTTGCCGCCCGACTCCGGGTAGCGGCCGATGGACGCCTCAGCGAGCCCGACCACGCCCATCGGGCCCTGGACGGAGGACTTGAAGTCCTCGGCCATGCTGTCGCCGATACGGCCGATCAGCGAGTTGACGAGGATTTCCCACTCGGGTCGGATGTCTCGTTTGTGGTCGTCGATGACATCCCACGCAGTGGAACCCGCGCCCCGGGAGACACGGCCTCCCTTCGCGAATCCCTGTACTGCACCCTTGGGGATCTGCTTGTGCCGCACGGCCTCCATGAAGCCCACGCCGTAGTGGTCGACGACGTGCGTGGGCTGGACGAACTCACCATCGGACAGCCACGCGGGGATGCTGTCGGACGTTGCCGTGCCCGGCCCGGACACCGGACCGCCGACCGCGAACGTCGACGCTGACGCGCCCCTGAAGGGGTTGCTGTTCGACGCGGACGCGGACACTCCTGCCCACGTGCCGTTTGCCCTGACCTCGATGGCGGTGCGCACGTCCGAGGGGATACCGAGGTACTCATCGGCGAGATCCTCGGCCTCGGACGATGTCAGCCCCATCTGCCGGGCCACACGCACGAATTCCTCGCGCCCGCGTGCTGCCGTTGCGGTCTGCTCCTCGACGGACTCGCCGTTGAGCCGCGTGGCCTCGGTGTTCGCGATGGTGGTGTCGCGGATCTGGCGCAGGGCAGCCTCGTTGTTGCGTCCCTGGTCGGTGTGCACGTCCAGCGTCGCGCCGTTGGTCGCGATCGACTCGGTAGCGGCGTCCACGGCCGCTTGGAAGTTCGACTCCGCTTCGACCGCGCCGACGTGCGCGCCGGTCAGTGCGTCGAGAGCCGTCTTCAGGTCGCGGGCCTGGAACGCCCCCTCAGCCATCGACGCGTTGAGCTCGTCCTGCCCCTCCCTGACCGGGCCCATCGCCTCCGTCTGGCGACGGTACGACTCGCCCGCCCCATCGACCGCGGTCGCTTCCTCCTCGATGGCGTCCCGCAGCTCCATGAGCTGAGTGACCGACCCGGACCACTGCTGGTGGCTGATCTCGCCCGCGTCGTACATGCGGTCATAGGCGGCGATCTGCTCGTCGATGCTGCCGACAACCTCGTCGTAGGCTCCGCCCTGCCGGAGGACAGCGTCGGTGACGCGGTCGGTGGAGAAGCCGAGACGCTCGGCGAGCTGGAGGGCCTCCTCTTCTTCGAGGTTCTTCACGGCAAGGGCACGCGCGGACTCTCCGAGCGCCCCGGCGTCCGCTTGGATGGCGGCGGTGTACGCCTCCGTCTCCTGGCGGGCGCGGGCCTTGGCGGACGCAAAAGCGCCGAGGGCGATGACGCCGGCGGCGATCGCGATGCCCCACGGGCCTCCGAGGGCGCCGACCGCACCGGACAGGGCTCCGGAGAAGCGCGAGGTGCCGGTCGCTGCGGTGGTGGCGTTGGTGCCGACCGTGGACAGGCTGGACGTGTACTCCCGGATGTGCCCGGGGAGTTCCCGCATGGGCTGGATGAGAGCCGTGTTCGCGCGTCCGAACAGGTCGAACGCGACGGACGCGGTCTTGACCGCGACGGCGAGCTGGATCAACCACGGGGCGGTCTCAGCAACAGCGGATATGGCCCCGGCGAGGACGGTGAGGCCTTCGGCGTAGACCACGCCGAGGGGGCCGAGGGCGACGCCGACGTCGATCGCAGCGGTCGCGATGGACCCGAACGTGTCCACGAAGGTGGGACCGTTCTGAATGGTCCACTCGATGAAGGATGTGAAGTTGGAGCTGTCGTGCCCCCATGCGGCGAACCGGGCCGTCATGTCCTCCAGGCCGGGCCCGACCTCGTTCCACAAGGGCTCCATGCTGACCGCGAACCCGGCTGCGCCGGACGCGAGGTTGCCGAGGGAGCGGCCGAAGGTGAGCGTGGACGGGGTTGCCTGCCGGGAGAGGAAGGAGAAGAAGCTGTTCCACCTCGGGTTGCCGAGCGCCTCCCGCGCCTCATCGCCGAGGGTGGAGAGTGCCGAAGCGGTACGGTTCGTCGCCGGGGCGAGTAGGCGCAGCCCGACGTTGGCGACGTCGAGACCGCTGGCGGCGGCCTGAAGGACAGGCCGGTCCGTTGCCGCCCGGAAGGTCTGCCACGACGCGGTGAGCCCACCCATGGAGTCGCGGAACTCCTGCTGCCCAGCGGTCAGCTCACCCGTCGCGGCGTTGGCTTCGCGGATCGCGGGGACCGCGGCCAGAGCGAAACCGAGCGCACCCACACCGGCCGCCGTGAAGCCCGACGCGACCGCGCCCAGTCCACCCGCGAGCGCACCCACGGCGGGGATCAGCGGGGGGATGAGGGTGGTGATCGCGAGGACACCAGCAGGGCTGACGTCGGAGAAGTCCCGCTGCTGGCTGCCGGGCTTGGGCTTGCTTCCACCACCCCCGCCACCCGTAGGTGCAGAGGGGGTCTTCGGGGTCGCCGCAGCGATGGGCCCGCCACCGCTGGTGTTGACGCGCATGTTGATGACGCGCCCGTCGAGCCGGTCCGCTGCCTTCTCGGCACGGACCAGGCTGGCGAGCGCGGTACGGGTGTCCGCTGACACGGTGATGCGCGGGGTACGCCGGCCGAGGTTGTCGACCTGGCGGCGGAAGGCGTCGAGCTCCTGCTTGGCCTTCGTCGAGTCCAGGCCGACGGGCACGTCCATGCCCCGACCAGCGTGCTTCTGAAGCTCAGCTCGCAGCCGGGGCCCGAAGCGCTTGAGGTCGGGTAGGACGTCGACCCACACTGATCCGGCGTCGGGCATGGCACCCCCTACGTGTCTTGCTGCGGTGGTGGCTTGACCAACGTGAGGTGCCTCTTGGGTGGCGCGAATCTTTCGAGGTACGCCTGTTTGCGCGGGTCGGGGCGGCGCGACTGCCGTTCCTGCGCAGCTTCACCCTTCGCGACGGGCACCGGGTACGGGTGGATGTCCGGGGGTTCGCCCTTGAGGCGACCACCGACCCACATGACCCGCATGAGCGCCTGGAGCCGGGAGTCGAGCAACGCCAGTTGGTCGTTCAGCTCCGACCACGGCCGCCCCGGGTCGCGTCCGGTGAGCGCGGCGCGGGTGCGCGGCATGCGCGCCATGTCGTGGATGACGAGGAGGACCATGCGCCGCATGGTGATCCGGCCGGCGTAGAAGTCGCAGATATCGACCGGGTTCGGGCGGTCGAGGAGGTCAAGTTCGACTTCGCGCGGGTGCTCCTCTAGGACTGCGAGGAGCTGTTGCCTTCCCCCCGGGTGGCCCCAGCCATGTCGTCGAAGTAGCGGATGACACGGCCGACCTCGCGGCTGCTGTGGTCGAGGAAGTCGTCCATCTGGGAGGAGTCCGCGAGTGCGCCGCGCGCCCACGCCATGATGTCGCCGATGGCGAACGCGCGGTTCGCGTTGTACGACCACTCCGCGAGCGGCTTGAAGGTGAAGGTCGACCCGTCGGCCATGACGAAGGTGGCGTCGGTCTCCATCGCTTCGGAGATCTGCGCGCCCTTATTGTCGGGCAGGTCGGCGACGGCGATCGCTCCCGTGGGGGCGGCGGTCTTCTTCGCGACGGGCTTTCGGGCAGCGGTCATGGTGATTCTCCTCGTGTTCACGCAGGTTGAGCGCAGGTTGGTGTAGGTGGATGGGCGCACCTGCGCGGACGCCCACCCACCGGCCTGTTAGGCGGTGACAGTGACCGCGAGGGTGTCCGTGACGCCCCGGTACGAGGCGGTGATGGTCGCGGACCCGGCGCCGACCCCGGTCACGGTGCCGTCGGCGTCAACCGTCGCAACGAGGGGAGCGGAGGTGTCCCATTCGGCCGTCGCGGACACGTCGTCGGTGGTCTCGTTGTAGAAGGTGGCCTCGGCCGTGAGCTGCGTCGTCGCGGACACGGCGACGGTCGCGGTGCCGTCGACGAGGAGGGTTTCCACGGGCAGCCACATGCCGTCGCTGAGGAAGTAGCGGTTGAACATCAGCCCGTCGCTGGCCTCGTACACGGTCCACGTCAGCCCCGAAGACGTCACGTTCTCGGCGTTCTTGGTGCGTTCGGCGCGGGTCGTGACCTCCGCGATCGCGGCCACGGTCCTCTCGTGGTTGACCCCGTCGAAGGTGTCGACGGCGAGCATGTACTTCTTCTGGCCGGTGGGCCGGTACACGGGGTAGGTGATGATGCCCCCGGGAAGCTCTTCCAGGGCGGACAGGTCGACGTTGTCGTAGAGCGCCTGCGTGTAGACGTTCGTCTCCCACATCGGGGTGGTGAAAGTCTTGGTCACGCCCGTGATATCGGTCCTGACGGGCGACTTGTACCCGAGGGGGCGCTTCTCGTTCCTCTCCTCCTCATACGCCTCAGTGAGCCCCGCAGGGTCGATCGCTCCGAGGTCCCACCACTCCGGCCCGAAAGCGTCCAGGCCCGTCGGCAGCTGCGAGCCGAGCGGTGCCACGTAGCACTTACCGCCGTCGGTTCCGTAGGCCCTGATGGCATTGACGTTGTCCGCCATGTCCCCTCCTGGGGTGGTCAGCCCTGGTGCGGGCATGGAAAAACCCCGGCACCATGAGGCGTCGGGGTCGTGGTCGAGGTGGGTCAGGTGACCCTGAAGGGGCGCAGGTACAGCTCGCCTGTGAAGGCCAAGCCGATGAGGTTGGTGTTGTCGTCGCGGAACGGGGACGGGTTCGACTGGTGGCGGACGCACCCGACGGTGGCCGCGCCACCCGGCGTGTACGTGGTCGCGGGCAGGGTGATGGTCTGCCCTGACATGGCGGCGAAGTGCGCGGACACGTACCCGGCGAGGTCGATCGCTTCGGGGCGGCCCATGTCCTCGCCGCAGCGGATGACGCACTGGAGGCGGGCGATGTCGTGCACCCGCCTGTCAGCAGGCGGCGACGGGAGCCGCACGAACTGGACGATCGGCAGGGACCCCGAGAACAGCTCGGGTTCGGGGAGCTCCGAGCACACCATGCCGACAGCATCCCCGAGGCGTGCACGGTGCCAGGTGATCGCGAACAGCTCAGCGTCCGGGTAGAGGATGACGGGCAGGGCCACGACACCCCCTAGCTGCGTTTGGGTGGCCGCCAGGACGACGGCGGGGCCTTGCTGTCGAGGTAGCTGGCGACGCGTTCCTTCTCCGCCTCAGGGACACGAGGCGCGTTCGAGTCGATCAGCTCCACGGCGCTCGCGAGGATCGTGACGTTGATGCCCGCCGGATAGCCGGGCGCGGACATGATCCGAATGCCGTCGTCCACGGCGATCGGGAGGGGCTTGCCGTCGAGGGTCACCCGCTGCTCGTCGCCGTACCGCTCCACCCGGATGACGGGCAGGTCAGCCATCGGAGGGCTCGTCCTTCTTGGCCACGGGCCGCTTCGGGAGGGGCTTCGGGGCCTCCTCCTGCTTCGGTGCGGGCTTGTCGTCCTTGGGCTTCGACGCCTCCGCGATCTTCACGGCCTCTGCGGGCTTGACCTTCACGATCTTGCCCTTGCCGTCCGCGACGATGCCCGCCGCCTCAGCGCTGGACACGTACACGGTCTCGCCCTGGACGCGCTTCGTGCCGTCGGGGGCCTTGTGCGGGTAGCCGATCTTGACGTGCGGCATGGTTCTCCTCAGGTGTGTGTGGTGCCGCGCGCCGCGAGTTCGAGCGCCTCGGCGAGGTTGTGGGTCGGAGCGGTGCCCGGGTGGTTGATCTCGGCCATTGGGTGAGGTGCGCCGGGATAGAACAACGCCTGCTTGAAGCGAGGGCGGATCACGTGCGGTCGGGTGCCACGCTCAATCCAGTCCGACTTGCGGTCGCGGGCGATGACCCGCCAGCCGTGAGGTTCGAGACGTTCGGTGTCGATGCTGGACACGTAGTCGCCTGTGTCGATGGGGCCACGGCCGCGCGCCATCGCCTGCACACGGCGGGCACGGTTGCGGATGTCGTCGTCCACAGGACCCCACGAACCCAAGCGGTTGATGGTGGCCTGGTTCAGTTCGACGCGGCCCATGTCACCCCTCGATCAGGTCGGCCTTGAGGATCATGTGCGCGAGTCCGCCCACGTCAGGAAGAGTGAACGGGTTGCCGTTGACCTGCCAGAGCTGACCGTCGATCTCGATGCCGTCGGTCGCGACCACGTCCGTCCCGGGCTGGAGGAACACCACGACGGACTTGCTGGTCTGCTCTCTTCCTCCCCGCCGCTCCTCCTTGGTGGCCAGTGACGCGCCGAGGGTTGCGGAGTCGGGTTGGACGCTTGCCTCGTGCGGACCTGTGCGTGTGGCAGCGGCCCAGTCCTTCGTGCTCCGTGACCGATTGCCGTGCGCGTCCGTGACCAGAGGCGGCCTGAGCACGTACACCTCGTCGGTGATGATCGGCAGCACGTCACACCACCCGGGGATGGGCGGGGATCAGGCCCCCGATGCGGAGGATGTCCTGCGCCTGCTGCGAGTACGGGTCGCGGATGACACGGCCCGTGCTGGGGTCGACGGCTCGACCGACGCTGACCTTGTCGACCTTCACAGACGCCTTCTGGATCTCGTCGGAGGGGACGTTGTTGCCCTTCGGGTTGTAGACCGCCTGCGCGCAGGTCGCGTCCCGCAGGGTGTCGATCACGTGCTGCTCGGTGGGCCTGCCGTCGGCGTCCGTGGCGTACACGGCGCCGATCAGCAGACGGTCGACGTCGAGAGAGGCGTCCCGCAGCGCCGTCACAGCACCCGCAGGCGGGGCGTCGAGACCAAGCCAGGTGGCGAGCTCAGCGGGGGTGGCGTACACAAGAGCCACGGAACACCTCCTCCTATGCGGACAGGACGCCGCGCGTGCGCAGCACGGCCAGTAGGGCGTTCAGGTCAGCGACGGCACCCGCTACGTCAGTCGCCGTCGAATCCGCGACCGCCGACGCGCTGCCGGACAGCAGCCCGGCGTGGGTGTGGTTGCCCAGCGACACCGTCGACGCAGTGGTGCCCGTAGGAATACGGGCGATCGCCAGCGCCCCCGACGCCACATCCGCAGCGGCGTGCGTGTGCGTCGCCGCAGCAGCACCAGCGGCCGTGCGTACCGCCGTCGCGTCCGCAGCGGTCACCACAGACCGGCCCACCGCAGTGGAGTCCGAGATCTGAGTGGACGCGTGCGTGTGAGCAGCAGGCGGGAAGGACGCGGGCTTGCCTGTGACGCCCTCCCACGTGACCGCTACCCCACCACCCTCGATCTGAGCGAGAAGCGTCTGAAGGTCAGTGGTCGTCTCGTCGGGGAGAGTGACGGTGATGGACTCGGCGCGCAAGGCATTGCGCCACGGGTCACGCGCCATCGTCACCTCCCGTGGCAAGAGCGATCAGATCGTCCTTCTTCAGGTCAGCAGCCTCAGCCTCGGACAGGTCGGTGGTGGCGGCGATGTACGCCACCCACGCCTCCTTGGGATCGGCCTGCTTGGGCTTGGCCAGAGGCTCGTCCTGGCCCTCTTCGGCCCGCTGGGGCTCGTCCGCCTGCTCGACCTTCTCGACCTTGTAGCCGCGCCGGCGGAAGTACGCCAGCGCAGCCCGGCTGTCAGAGCTGTCCACCGTCGCGACGCCCTTGGAGAAGGACACCTCCGCGACCTGCCCGGAGAAGCCCTCGTCGGGCGCGGTCACCTTGAACTCGCTCATGGTCAGGCCCCCGTCACCTTCACGTTGCGCATGACACCGCACGACTTGACGTTGCGGAGCACCGCGGCGACGGGACCCATCTCGATCTCGCCCTTCTTCACCGCTCCGGGCAGGTGGAACGGCGGCATGTAGGTGCTGACGAGGCCGCGCCCCGCCACGGACGCACCATGGAAGCTGTCGAGCCCGAAGCTGACCGCGTACAGGTCCGTCAGGCCAGTCACCGCCGGGGTGGTGCCGCCGTCGTCGTCGGCGTCACGCGACTCGATCGGGATGATCGGCGCGGTCCCGGTCATGTTGTCGCCGATGTTCACGAGCGTCCACGGCCCGTACATCTCGACCTGACGGCCGAGATCGTCACGGGACTGGGTGTACATGCCCGCCCACCGGGCCAGCGCCCGCACACGGGTGATGGAGGTGGTGTTGCCAAGGATCGCCTTCTGCCCCGGGGGCAGAGCACCCGGGGCTCCGAGGTCGCCGCCGCCCGTGGTGGAGGGGACGATGCGGGACAGGAAGTCGTCCAGCCGGTCCAGGGCCGCCATCGCGAGCGCCTGCGTGTTGATGGTGCCCGGGGTCCAGTCCACGAAGCCGCCGGTCTCACCCTCGACGGTCGGGTTGTACTCGGTGGTGGACCCGACGAGGAGCTTGTCGAGGCCATCGAAGCCGAGAGCGTCCGAGGCGGTGTCGCCGTTGATGAGCTCCTGCTGGAACTTCGCGCGGACACCCGTCAGCAGCTGCTGCATCTGGAAGGTCAGCTCATTGGTGGACGCCTGCCCGAGCTCCGCGAGCACACGGTCGATCTCGAAGCTGCCACCGAGCGGCTTCAGCTCGACGGTCTCGCGCTCACGAGTCGCCTCGGTGGGCGTGTACTCGGAGTTGTACGCACGGAACGCCGCGCCGCGAGGGGCGAGGAGTCGCGTGTACCCGTACACGAGGGAGCCGCCGCCCGTGCCCGGGGTGACCGTGTCGTCGAAGACGATCTGGTCGAGCAGCCACGAGTACCTGCGGAGGTTGTCGATGACGGCATAC
>Ga0233365_1000076_pt1 | contig 57318 bp, 55 predicted proteins | sample ElkDunMinimDraft_27_FD_191535 | JGI IMG/M metagenome (GOLD analysis project Ga0233365, IMG submission 191535) | Fecal eukaryotic communites from dung pellets of Tule Elk in California, USA - Elk Dung C36 | ecosystem: Host-associated > Mammals > Digestive system > Large intestine > Fecal | place...
TGCAAAATAAAATATTTTTTATTTTTTCGCTGCTCGCTTTCCCACTCTTGCGGGCTGCAAAGGTAAGCAGCTTTTCGCAACTACACAAGATAAATCGTATCTTTTTCGCCGCCTTCCGCCTGCTCTCGCTTCCTAACCCTAACCTTCAATGAACACCCGCTTTCCTTTCGATTGCGGAGTGCAAAGATACGGCGATTTTCCAACCCCGCAAATATTCCCGACATATAAATTTAACGAAAACTTTAAGTGCCTCAAAATAACCCCCTTAATTTTTCGGACCGAAAGGGCACACCAGTGTTCAACGCCTCCGGAAACCTTTTGTTTTCCGGAAAACCGTGTAGAAAGGATTTTGTGTGTTGACTTTTAGGTTCTTTAAGTGCGCAAAAGATCGCCTCCAGATCGCATTATCCATTCCAGATTTATCTCAGCACGATTGCTTATTCCTTAAGGTCTCGTTTAAGATTCGTTTAAGGCTCGTTTATAATAAACCCGGATCAAAACCATCCTAAACCCGGCTTTAACCCGGACCAAACAGACCCCCGGACTGGGTGAAGGGTCTGTTTAATCCCTCTCAGGTAAGGCTTTAAACCCGGTTTGCCTAAACCAAGGTATAAACAAGGGATAAACGAAGGATTAACCAAGGGATTAACGAAATTAGATCATTGGACCGAGGGCGAAGTAACCCAAATAGACAATTGCCATGGGCCTGAACTTCTCTACGATAATCAACGTTTAAGAATGCTTATATGTATAGAATATCTTGAACCACGAACATCATACATCTGCACATAGTTTGCTCGCACTAGCCAGGAACGAAGACGATATACTAGTTCTTCCTTTGAGGAATATGCAGGATATATGGTAGAAAAAGGGTGACATGCCTCAGAAATACCCCCCTGATACAAGTATATATTGTAAAGCCAATGCTTTCTCCGTAATTTAGGGCACACGCCTATGAAGAGCAAAACCGTCTATATATCCAATAAAAAGCCCATCTATCCGGTGAGCACCTCCTTGCAGCATTACTTAAGTGCCTATCAGCGCGACGCGCGGCTGCCGCTTACATATAAAGACCTCCTGAGTTTCAGTGAAACGGCGCCGGTGCTCGACAAGCAGGGAAAGGATACGCTCTGGGAGACGCCGCTCTATTCTTCCTCAGAGGTCGACTATATCCACCACGGACTGAAAATTATCTATGCCATCTTAAAAGCGGGAGGAAATACGCGAATTGTGGAGCATAAGTATATCGACCGGATCGACTACTGCACCTTCGGGAACACCCACCCTTTCCGCATCCGAATTGTGAACCGTTTGAACGATGTGTACGACTACTTCTACGTGAAACAGGCTGACGCTTCCCGGATATACGGACTGGAACTCGAGGAGATCCTGTCACCCAATCAGGTAAACTACCTGGTTGACAGGGAGACCCTCATTGAAGAGCATATTGCAGGAATTCCGGGCGATATTTTCGGAACCCATTACTTCGACATTACTGACTATAACCCGAAGCGGATAGCCAAAGAATTTGTTAAGTTTAATGAACGCTGTGTAATTACCCTGCTTGGTGATATGCGTTCGTATAATTTCGTGGTTCAGATTACACCGGATTTCGACGATTTCCAATTCCGCATCCGATGCATCGATTTCGACCAGCAGGGCTATGAAGGAAATATCAAAGTGTATTTGCCCCAATTTTTTAAAGACAACCTTCCTTATGTTAAAATGAGCATGGAGCACTTGACTGAACGAACGGTACTTCAGTACCAACAGGAAGAGCGATCGTCGCTGGTGCAGCGCGCCAGAATGGAACGACATCGTATTGCTGCATTGCGTGACGCTTCTTCAGATCACCAGATATCAACACCGGAAAAAATCGAAAGCCTGAAAAAGGGATTGGCCCATTATTTTAAGGCAGATAATTATGGGCACTGCGTGACCACCACCGACCTCATTGAGCAGAATCTGCGAAACGTAATCCGGCAGATCAAGCTGTAACTGTTAAACTATGTTAAAGTGCTCGTCAGCATGCTTATAATCCGAATTAAGCAAATATCTTGCAGGAAAAATATAATTGCTCCATATTTTTAAATCAACTATCTTTGCAAAATGTTTAAAAACAAACGTATAATACAAACGCTTACTCTATTATTGCTCCTAACGCTGGGCTTTTCGGGCTGTAAAAGCAAATTCGAAAAGCTAAGGGCCAGTAATGATACTGCCAGAAAGTATCAGGAAGCGATAAAACTCTATAATGATGGAAAGTATACGAAGGCGCTGGTATTGTTCGACGACCTGGTAAAAAGATTTCGCGGTCGGCCTGAGGCTGAAGATTTGAACTACTACTTCGCTTTCACGAATTATAAATTAAGGGACTATACGACAGCACGTTACCAATTCAAAAGCTTTACAGACACCTATCCGGGAAGTCCTCGGGCGGAGGAATGCCGTTTTATGGCTGCCTATTGCTATTACCTGGAATCGCCGGTGTATTCCCTTGATCAGGACAATACCGTAAAGGCCATTGAAGCGCTGCAACTTTTTATTAATATCTACCCGGAAAGTGAACGTGCGGAGGAAGCAGCAGGACTCATTGCAGATTTGCGTGGGAAGCTGGAACGCAAGTCGTTCGAAAACTCCAAAATTTATCTGGATATTGGCGACTACCTGGCTGCTGTCATCGCGATTGATAATTCACTTCGCGATTACCCGGATACCAAATATGCAGAGGAGCTTCAATTTCACAAAGTAGAGGCACAATACTTGTATGCCATGAACAGCTCGGAAAGACGGAAAGAAGAACGCTTTACTGATGCGATTGAATTTGCGGACGACTTCATCTCGAGCTATCCTGAAAGCAAATTTGTAAAAGATGCGGAGAAGTTTAAAAGCGATTCGCAGAAAGAGATTATAGAAGTAAAAGAACTTCTGGCCGAATGGGCTGTGCTTCAGGAAGAGGCGGATGCAAAAAGAAAAGCAAAAGAACAACCTGTTGAGAGCGAAGAATTACCGCTTAGTCCGCAAGATTAAGTGTGGATATCATATAAAAGGATAAAAGATCATGGAAAATAATAAAGAAAAACAAGTAATGCCAGTACCTAGCACGACCATTACACGCGACTTACGTCAGTTGGACACCCATACGAACAACGTATACGAGTCGATCGTGGTTATCAGCAAACGGGCTAACCAGATTGCTAGCGATATTAAAGAGGAACTGCACAGTAAGCTTGCTGATTTCGCAACGGCAAACGACAACCTGGAAGAAGTTTTTGAAAACCGCGAGCAGATTGAAATCTCGAAGCACTACGAGCGTATGCCGAAGCCTTCTCTTTTGGCGATCGACGAATTTTTGAACGACAAGGTATATTACCGCATACCTTCAGCCGAGCAAGAATAAAACCAGCCGGCTATGCTCAGTGGAAAGAACATCATCCTTGGCGTTTGTGGAAGCATAGCAGCATATAAGGCGGCATTCCTGGTTCGCCTTCTGGTAAAGGAGCAGGCCAATGTTCAGGTTATAATGACGCCTGATGCCCAAAATTTTATTAGTCCCCTTACGCTTTCCACACTTTCCAAGCGTGAGGTACTTTCCACCTATTTTGACGGAGCAACCGGTACATGGAATAACCATGTGGAACTGGGGCTTTGGGCAGATTATGTGCTGATAGCTCCCGCAAGTGCCAACACACTGGCCAAATTTGCGCAGGGCATTTGCGACAACCTTCTAACTGCTGTTTATCTTTCCGCCCGTTGCCCGGTGTATTTTGCTCCGGCGATGGACCTTGATATGTGGGCTCATCCAGCGACGCGGACAAACGTTGCCCGCCTGCAATCGTATGGCAATATCCTGATTCCTCCGGGAAAGGGGGAGTTGGCGAGCGGACTGAGCGGGGATGGCCGTATGGCCGAGCCCGAAGAGATCGTCGCTTTTCTGGCTGAGAGCGAGGATGCGGAACATTCATCTGAGACATTTGAAGTTTCCGGAGTTCCCTTCCAAGGGAAAAGGATTTTAATTACTGCAGGACCTACCTATGAAGCGATCGACCCCGTCAGATTTATTGGAAATCATTCGAGCGGAAAAATGGGCTATGCCCTGTGTGAGGTATTCAGCCGCTTAGGAGCGGAAGTAACGTTAATCAGCGGCCCCACAGCCCTTCCTACGCCAAACGGCGTACGCCGAATAAATATTACCTCGGCCGAGGAAATGCTTAAGGCTTGCCTCGAGTCTTCCGAATCCGCGGATATTCTGATGATGAGTGCAGCGGTGGCCGATTACAAGCCGGCGCAGGTGGCAAGCCAAAAGATAAAAAAATCAGAACCGAGCCTGACTATTCAGCTGGAAAAGACCACCGACATTCTAAAAACCCTGGGTGAGCAGAAACGAGACGGTCAGCTGCTGATCGGCTTTGCCCTGGAAACAGAAAACGAGCTGGAGAACGCACAGGAAAAACTGAAGCGTAAACACCTCGACCTGATTATTCTCAATTCGCTGAACGATACGGGCGCAGGGTTTGCCGGCGACCAGAACAAGATTACGGCCATTGATTCTCTGGGAAATGTGCGTCCATTTGACCTGAAATCCAAACAGGAAGTGGCCCAGGATATTGCAAAGCTTGTATTGGCCTTGCTTCCCTCCCAACCCGATAGTACCTTTTCCTCAATTCATTAGCAATTGATCTTCTTTTGTATATTTGACTCTCGAAAAATCTTATCTTCCAGCCTTTAATTTGTATTCATGCTTGCACGATTATCCATTAAGAATTATGCGCTCATTGACGAGATCGATATTCGTTTCGCCAGAGGTCTGAACATGATTACCGGTGAAACAGGCGCAGGGAAGTCGATTATCTTAGGCGCATTGTCGCTGATCCTGGGCCAGCGCTCGGAAAGCAAATATTTTTACAACCAAAATAAGAAGTGCGTCATTGAAGGATACTTCGATATCGGAAATTACGACCTTCATTCCTTTTTCGAGGAAAACGACTTGGATTACGAAGAACAAACCATTCTCCGGCGGGAAATTTTTAATGAGGGGAAGACCCGTGCCTTTATCAACGATACGCCGGTTAAACTTTCCCTGCTCAAGATATTGAGCGAGCGCCTGATCGCCATTCACTCTCAGCATGCCCTTATTGAAATTAATAAAGAAAGCTTTCAGCTGCTGGCGATCGACAGTGTGGCCGACAATAAGGAACTACGGATGCAGGTTGCGCAACAATATCGCAGCTATCAGCAGGTAAAGGCTGAGTACGATGTTTTACAGCAGGAAACTGCCCGCCAGAAGACGGAAACGGATTATCACCAGTTTCTTTTTCAGGAGCTGGACGAGGCCCAATTGAAGGCGGGAGAACAGCTGCAGCTTGAGGAAGAGATGAACCGGCTGCAACATGCTGAGGAAATTAAGCTTAGTTTGCAAAAGGCGCTGTTTCTGCTCGACGACCGGGAAGAATCGGCCCTTCAGTTGATGCGGCAAACCCATAGCGAACTTCAGCAATATGATAGTCTTTTGAGCAGTGTGCGCGAACTTTCAACCCGGCTTCAAAGTTGCTTCATTGAATTAAAGGATATCAACGATGAGATTCAGCAATTGGATAATGCCACAACTGTCGACAGCGAGCGCTTGCTGATGATACAGGATCGGCTGAGTTTGATATACAAGCTTCAGCAGAAACATCAGGTAGATTCAGTCGAGGCATTAATTGACATTCGCGACGAACTTGACGAACGCATTGGCTCGGTATCTATCAATGAAGAACGCCTGATCAAGCTTCAGAAAGAAAAAGAAGAACAGCATAAAGAACTATTGGCCCTGGCCGAGCAGCTTTCAGCCAACCGCCAGCAGAGCCTGCCTTCAATTGAGAAGGCTGTTGAGGAGTCGCTTGCGACGGTGGGCATGCCTCATAGCCGCTTTGTGATCGACCTTAAACGATTGCCGGCAGACCAGATACGCAGTAGCGGCCAGGACGCCGTTGAGTTTCTATTCTCAGCAAATGTAGGCCAGGACGTGCACAGCTTGAGTAAGGTGGCGTCGGGCGGTGAACTCTCGCGACTGATGTTGGCGATAAAATCCTTGATTGCGCAAAGCTCGGCGCTGCCTACCATCATCTTCGATGAAATCGACACCGGAATTTCCGGTGAAGTGGCCATTCGTGTCGGCCAACTGATGAACCGTATGACGGAGAACCTGCAGGTGATTGCAATTAGTCACCTACCGCAAATTGCTTCGCAGGGCACTTCTCACTATAAAGTGTATAAGGAAAAATCGGACACGCAAACCCTGACCAATATCCGCTTGTTGAACGCAGAGGAACGGGTAGCGGAAATTGCTGAAATGCTTGGCGGGAAGGAACCGGCCGAATCGGCAATCATGCACGCACGCGATTTGCTACAAGCCGGACAAACAAGTGCTTAGCTAAAACTCAGGATATTAAGCCGCCATAAAAGGCAAATGTGATTTGGCAAATCAGCAACTTTTTACAACCTTTGATTCAAAATCGAAAACAAATCAATCCATTATGGCATATAATTTATTAAAAGGAAAAAAAGGTATCATTTTCGGAGCCTTAGACGAGCGTTCAATTGCATGGAAAACCGCGTTAAGGTGCGTTGAAGAAGGTGCAGAAATTATTCTGACGAATGCTCCTGTAGCCCTTCGCATGGGAACGATTGATGAGCTTTCGAAAGCCTGCAATAACGCACCGGTAATTCCTGCAGATGTAACCAGCCAGGCCGATATTGATAATCTGTTCGACAAAGCCCTGGAGCATTTTGGTGGAGGGGTAGATTTTATTCTGCATTCCATCGGGATGAGTATCAACGTACGTAAGGGAATTCATTATACAGAAAACAACTACGACTATATGCATAAGGGCTTCGATATTTCAGCGATCAGTCTGCACCGTATTCTACAGACGGCGATGAAAAAGGATGCCATCAATGAGTGGGGTTCGGTAGTTGCTTTAAGTTATATAGCGGGTCAGCGTGTATTCCCTGACTATAACGATATGGCAGATGCAAAAGCTCTGTTGGAAAGCATCGCCCGTAACTTCGGATATCAGTATGGCGTAAAAAAACATGTCAGAATCAATACCATTAGTCAGTCGCCTACCCGCACAACGGCCGGTTCCGGAGTAAAAGGCTTTGACGGATTTGTAGATTACGCGGATAAAATGTCGCCGCTGGGCAATGCTACTGCGGATGAATGCGCAGACTATACCGTGTCATTGTTCTCAGATTTAACCAAGATGGTGACCATGCAGAATTTGTTCCACGATGGAGGCTTTTCTTTCACAGGCGTGAGCCAGCGAATCATCGACGACATGATGGGCGAATAAACCATATACAAGATAAGAGAAAGGACGATCTATTGCTGATCGTCCTTTTTTTTTATATTTAAGCCATGGAAAACACCTTACCCCAGTTAAATTTCGAAGAGCAGCGTGTGCTAGGCGTTTTGATTGAAAAATCAAGAGCAACACCGGAGTACTATCCGTTGACGGTCAACGCCATTATTACAGCTTCCAATCAGAAGACATCAAGGAATCCGATCGTTAGCTATGACGAGACAACTGTTACGGAAACCATCAACACACTAAAGAAAAAAGGACTGGTTTCGACGGTAACCGGCGGAGGAAGCCGTGCCATCAAGTATAAGCACAATCTGGCAATCCAGTTCCCCCTGGTGCCGGCAGAATTGTCGGTGATCTGCCTGCTCCTTCTGCGGGGTCCCATGACCCCGGGCGAGATCAACAATAGTTCAGGGCGGCTTTTTGAATTTGAATCGCTTGAACAAGTGCAGGAAACATTAAGTAAGCTGGCCGGCGAAGAAACGCCTTATATCCGGCTTTTGGAAAAACGTCCGGGCCAGAAAGAACAACGCTACGCGCATTTATTTGGTGAAGCGCCTGAGTACACCGAACCGGCTACCGGAGAAAAGGCCGCATCTGAGCTCGTGCAACGGATTGAGAACCTGGAAGAGGAAGTACGCTACCTAAGGGAAAATCTGGATCGACTATTAAAGGAACTGATGGGCTGATCAAAAAAAGGCCTGAAAAAGGGTTTCCACCACTTGTTCAGGCCTGGCAAAGCATCAATCAAAATTTATTTCAACTCCAGTTTTTGAAAGTTGATTCCGGGAGTTGATTTGTTAAAAAGACCCTGGTAATCGACATAGTCGGTCTCAGAAAGAATAATTTTAGCCACGACCAGCCCTGTCGGAGCAGGTATATTGACATTTTCAGCCAGAGGATCGTCCATGGTGATGGTCACCCAGCCGATACCATAGTTTACCGAATAAGAGATCCCGTCGAGGGTAGCAGGCAATACATCATAGGAATCCTCGTTGTCGAAGCTCAATGCCACTGCAACGTTGCCTTGCAGCAGAAAGTATTCGGTGAGGTCACGCATGGGAATATCGAATTTCACCATTCGGTTGGATACACGCTCCCAGCCATTAGCCGGCAGTTCCACCACATAGGCAATATTGGGATTCAATGGCGGTTCTGGCTCAATGTATTCGGTTTTAGTACAAGAAGTGATCCCTAGGATCATAATGCTTAGAAATAGTAGGGTCTTTTTCATATTACGAGATTGAGTGTATTAAATAGAGTTATTTCATTACAAAAGGTTTAACACAAAGAACAGTCCAAAAGCAAAAAGGTGCGATAGTTTTTACGCTATCGCACCTTTATTTGATCAGACGTTTGAAAGAGCTTTATTTTTCTTCTTTTTTGTCGTCTTTTTTATTCGGTTTGCCTGTCACATCAGACGGTTTGGAAGGCTTCGCTTTAGACTCTTTGATAGTCCTGACCAATACTTCCTCCTTCTCCTTGTCGTAGTCGACCTCAAGGACACTTCCTTCAACCAGCTCGCCCTTCAAGATTTCTTCTGCTACCGGATCCTCCAGGTATTTTTGAATGGCTCGTTTTAGCGGACGGGCTCCGAAGTTGGAATCGTATCCCTTCTCTGCAATATAATCCTTCGCAGAATCGGTTAGCTTGATGGCATAGCCCAATCCTTCGATGCGGGCAAAGAGTGTCTTCAGTTCGATATCGATAATTTTGAATATCTCTTCCTTTCCAAGCGAATTGAAAACGATCACATCATCCACCCGGTTCAGGAACTCAGGAGCGAAGGTACGTTTCAAGGCATTTTCGATGACACTTCGCGAGTGAGAATCAGCTTGTCCGGCAATGGCGCTCGTGGTAAAACCTACTCCCTGACCGAAATCCTTTAGCTGTCTTGCTCCAATATTGGAGGTCATGATAACGATGGTATTTCTAAAATCCACTTTCCTACCCAAGCTATCGGTTAACTGACCTTCGTCCAGCACTTGTAGCAAGAGATTGAATACATCCGGGTGTGCTTTCTCAATTTCATCAAGAAGAACCACCGAATACGGCTTGCGACGAATTTTCTCGGTGAGCTGACCACCTTCTTCGTAACCTACATAACCCGGAGGCGCACCTACAAGACGGGAAATCGCGAACTTCTCCATATATTCGCTCATATCAATCTGAATGAGCGCATCTTCGCTATCAAACATAAACCGGGCAAGTTCCTTCGCCAATTCAGTTTTACCAACTCCGGTAGGTCCGAGGAAGATAAAGGATCCGATCGGCTTTTTAGGGTCTTTCAATCCAGCACGCGTACGTTGAATGGCTTTCACCAGTTTCTTCACTGCGTCGTCCTGACCGATGATACGATTTTTCATTGCATCGCCCATACCAAGCAGTTTCTGGCTATCGGTTTGACCCACACGCTGAACCGGAATACCGGTCATCATCGATACCACCTCCGCTACATTATCTTCGCTTACCAGATAACGCTTGGTTTTGGTTTCAGCCTCCCAGGCCTTCTTCTCAGTCTCCAGCTCTTCAAGCAATCGCTTCTCGGTGTCGCGTAATTTGGCAGCTTCTTCGTATTTCTGACTGCGGACTACTTTATTCTTTTCGATCTTAATTTCTTCGATTCGCTCTTCGATATCAATGATGGCCTGTGGAACGTGAATGTTATTCAGGTGCACACGAGATCCGGACTCATCAAGCGCATCGATCGCCTTATCAGGCAGAAAACGGTCGGTGATATAGCGGGTCGTTAAGGTAACACAGGCCTCGATAGCCTCAGGCGAATAGGTTACGCCGTGGTGCTCTTCGTATTTATCTTTGATCCGGTTGAGGATTTCAATAGTTTCTTCGTGGGTAGCCGGCTCCACGAGCACCTTCTGGAAACGCCGATCAAGCGCGCCATCTTTCTCGATAAACTGACGGTACTCATCCAGGGTGGTGGCACCTACGCATTGGATTTCCCCACGCGCCAATGCTGGCTTGAACATATTGGAAGCGTCGAGTGATCCGGACGCTCCACCCGCACCAACGATGGTATGAATCTCATCGATGAACAGAATCACATCAGGTGATTTTTCCAATTCGTTCATCACCGCTTTCATCCTTTCTTCAAACTGTCCGCGATACTTGGTACCCGCTACCAGTGAGGCAAGATCAAGTGTAACGACGCGCTTGTTGAAAAGAACACGGGATACTTTTCGCTGAACAATGCGGAGGGCAAGACCTTCTGCGATGGCTGACTTACCTACACCTGGCTCACCGATTAATATCGGGTTATTCTTCTTTCTACGTGACAGAATCTGAGATACGCGTTCAATCTCCTTCTCACGTCCTACGATTGGGTCGAGCTTACCTTCTTCAGCGGCACGGGTAAGATCTCTTCCGAAATTATCAAGAACAGGTGTTTTAGTTTTGATGTCGGCGACCTTCTTAGGCTGACTGTAGTCGTCCTCGCGGTAGTCGTCATCACCTGCTGCGGAGCTTGCCTGATCGGATATTTCCGTACGGTTCTGCTCTACTTCAGACTTGAAGATATCGTAGTTAATATTGTACTGCTGCAAGATTTGAGACGCAATATTGTCTTCGTCTCTTAAAATGGAGAGTAGTAAATGCTCGGTCCCAATGACTTCGCTTTTAAAGATTTTTGCCTCTAAGTACGTGATTTTAAGTACCTTTTCTGCTTGTTTAGTCAGGGGAATATTCCCTAGATTGGCGCTGGTTATGGAGGTTCCTTTTACTGCTTCCTCAATCGAGCGCCGCAAACGCGAAGTGTCGACCCCGTTATTATCCAGAATCTTGATCGCCATGCCGTCTCCCTCACGAATCAGACCTAACAACAAGTGTTCGGTACCTATATAATCATGCCCAAGTCTTAACGCCTCTTCCCTACTGTAAGAAATTACGTCTTTAACGCGTGGCGAGAATTTTGCATCCATAAATTTTTCCTTTTTTTTATGCCCTAATATATTAAATATCAATGAATGAATCAGGGCTTTATATCTTTTTAACAACAATTAAGCCATAGCAGACAAAGTGCCAATTAATTGACAGATAAATACATTTGGGTATTTTTTGGCATGAAATCATTAAATATGCCGATATTTGAGCTTCATTAATCAGAAATTATGTCAGAAGAGAAAATCATTTTTTCAATGGCTGGAGTTAACAAAATCTTTCCGCCGCAAAAACAAGTTTTAAAAAATATTTACCTGTCCTTTTTTTATGGCGCCAAGATCGGCGTAATCGGTTTGAACGGATCGGGAAAGTCGTCCTTACTTAAGATTATTGCCGGGATTGACAAATCGTATCAGGGCGAGGTGGTTTTTTCACCCGGCTACTCGGTAGGATTGCTTGAGCAAGAGCCCCAACTGGATCCGGCGAAGACAGTCCGGGAAACCGTGGAAGAGGGTTGTGCCGATATTATCGCCACCTTAAAGGAATACGAGGAGATTAATGAAAGCTTTGGGCTTCCTGAAGTATATGAAGATGCCGACGCAATGGATAAGCTGATGGCTCGGCAGGGGGAGTTACAGGATAAAATAGATGCCATGGGCGGTTGGGAGCTCGACAATAAATTGGAACGGGCCATGGATGCCTTGCGGTGTCCGGAACCGGATACGCCCATCGCTACCCTTTCGGGCGGTGAGCGGCGTAGGGTAGCGCTATGCCGGCTGTTGTTGCAGGAGCCGGATGTATTGCTGCTTGATGAACCTACCAACCACCTGGATGCCGAGTCGATCGACTGGCTTGAGCAACATTTGAAACAGTATAAGGGGACGGTTATTGCCGTAACGCACGACCGTTACTTCCTCGACAATGTGGCGGGTTGGATACTGGAGCTGGATCGGGGCGAGGGAATTCCGTGGAAAGGAAATTACTCCTCCTGGCTTGACCAGAAAGCCAAGCGCCTGGCGCAGGAAGAGAAGACCGAGAGCAAGCGTCAGAAGACATTGGAACGCGAACTGGAATGGTCTCGCATGGCACCAAAAGCCCGTCAGGCTAAATCGAAGGCACGTTTACATAATTATGAAAAACTAGCTTCTGAAGAGACACGCGAGCGCGAAGAAAAACTGGAACTATTTATCCCACCGGGGCCGCGTTTGGGGAATGTCGTTATTGAAGCTAATAATATCAGTAAGGCCTATGGCGACCGCATCCTGTTCGAGAACCTGAGTTTCTCACTCCCGCCGGCCGGAATTGTCGGCATCATTGGCCCGAACGGCGCTGGTAAAACGACGCTTTTCCGTTTGATCACCGGTCAGGAGCAGCCCGATAGCGGAACCTTCCGCGTGGGAGAAACGGTCGTACTCGGATATGTGGATCAAATGCACGACGACCTGGATCCGGAGAAATCGGTTTGGGAGAATATTACCGATGGGCTCGACAATATTCAGCTTGGCAATAAGACGCTAAACTCGCGTGCCTATGTTTCGAAATTTAATTTTAACGGAGCCGATCAGCAAAAAAAGGTGGGGGTAATTTCGGGAGGAGAGCGCAACCGCGTTCACCTGGCCATTACTTTGAAAAAAAGCTCGAACGTATTGCTACTGGATGAACCCACCAACGATATAGATATCAATACGCTGCGCGCACTCGAAGACGGCTTGGAAGACTTCGGCGGCTGTGCGGTGGTTATTTCGCACGATCGTTGGTTTCTCGACCGTATATGTACCCACATCCTGGCCTTCGAAGGCGACTCGCAGGTGTACTTCTATGAAGGAAACTATACCGATTATGAAGAGAACCGTAAGAGGCGATTGGGCGATGTCACCCCTCAACGAATTCGTTACAGGAAACTAGGCTAAGCTGCTTAAAGTTCAAACTGCATCCATCTATCTCCATTACCGCCAAACGTAAGGTATTGGGGATAGATGATTTCTGCCAGGGTTTCGATGTCATCAGCGATGCTCGGTGAGTAACCTTTGAATCCTTTTTTCCCGTCAATCAGGTAAATGCGGCTTTGCTTTGCTGCCGGAGTTTGCCGCCATTCTGGAAGCAATAGAAGCTGCGCCAGATCTCCGAGTTCTTCTTCAAAGCGCTCCGATACCACAATCAGAATATCCGGGTTGAATTCGTTATTTCCTTCGGGAGTTTGAGATTCGTAGGCATGCGCCGCAACGGTTTTAAACAAATCGTTGATATAGGTACTGCTTTCAAATACTGGTGGATTCAGAGCTGTCATGAAAAGCACTGAAGGTTTCTGCTTTTCATCGATGAACTTCAATTTGTGTTCGATCAGGTTAATCCGTTCCTCCAGGTTTGACACCAGATCAGCTGCGACATCAATTTTGCCCCCCTCAATCCCTAATTTTTGGATTAAATGAAAGAGGTCATCCCGTGATTCAATTTCCTCGTGCGACTGCACCTGTTCCATCGAAGGATTTTCCGGGAGGCCAAGTGCTGCGGCCACCAGGGCAACGGATGTATAAATCGAGTCCATGTTCTTTTATGATTTTGAGAGATCAAACTTAGACAAATTCTTTTATATGCCCTACTCCCGCGGCTCGCAGAAGGGTGAATAACGAAAAAATCGCCTCTGGAAGGAGGCGATTTTTTTACGTGGATAAGATGTATCTTATTTCGCGATAGTGACTGTACGGCTGATTGACACGTTGTCACCTTGCAGCGCATTACCGTCTTTGTCAACCAGGGTTAAGTCTACCGTTAACTCTCCAGACGGAGCGTTCAGGATTTCATAAGGCCCCCAGTTATCAAGCGTAAATTCGGAACCATTGATGGTAGCAATAACCTTATTGCCATCCTTTAAGTCGGTGTTCCATACATAGAAGTCAAGTAGAAGTCGCTCGGTATCGGCTCCTTTGTACTCCCCTTTCGGACGACTATAGAATAAGGAAGGCTCTGTGGGAAGATCCATTTCAACCAGATTTGCATTCTCATCGATTTTAAAACGCTTCAAAACAGCTGCGCCTTTTTCTTTGATCGACTCATGATATGAACGCGACAGGAAGGATAGTACGTAGTGCTCAGAGTTGAGGGCGACCGTGGTACTGTGCTCAGGTTTGTACAGTGCCACGTAGGGCTTATTGTCCAAAATGAAGTGGATGTGCTGCCCCTCCTGTGAATTTGCCATGTGATGTGCATTCGAATCCTCAGTATGCTCAGTCAGCGAGAAGTTCTGAACGTTGTAATTCACGGTAATCTTTGCCGAATCGGTCCCTGCCTTCTCAGCAGTGAGGGAAGCAATCTCTAATGTTGCGCCAGGGAAAGATTTGGAATCTTCTACGAGTACTACCTGGATAGCGCCGGCGGTGTCGGCGTTTAAACTGTCCGCGCCGTCAGCATTACTGTTGCTCTCTGTTCCAGAATTACAGGCGGTAACCGCGAGTACTGAAAGTGTTAGTCCCAATAAACCAAAATTAAATTTTCTTTTCATGATGTTTGTTTTTACTAATGTGCTGTAACAGGTAAAACTAAGAATAGTTTGACGAATAGCGCAATATTCATAATAAGTTAATGAAACAAAAATACAGGAAAGGAGAAAACAGAAGCAATCTTATTGTAACTTAGGAATCATGTAACACCTTAACGATTAACAAGATGACCTGGAAAAAATTCAATGGCGAAATACTGAGCAAGAGCATCCTGGAGGAAGTTGGAGAAGTGATACAGCATGAATATGAATCAGGAAATAAGCTTAAAGTCTGCATTGGTACCGACTCACAGGTGAAAGGGTTGGCGACCGATTTTGCGACGGTTATTGTTTTCCTTCGGGAGAAAAAGGGTGCTTTTATGTACATTCATCAGGAAAGAACCTACGAAAAAATGTCGATCAAACGACGTATGCTTTCCGAGGTCCAACGCTCTATAGGAATTGCCTATGAGTTGTGCCCCTTGCTCGACCGCTACAAAATCGGCCTCGAAGTTCACGCCGACATTAACACGGATCCTAAATTCAAATCGAACGAGGCGTTGCATGAAGCCATGGGCTATATCCTGGGGATGGGCTTCGTATTCAGAGCGAAGCCCGAGGCTTTCGCCAGTTCGAGCTGTGCAAATAAAATTGTTCAGTAACTATGGCGGTTAGCGACCAGTATCAAGCACCGGCTGGACGTTAAGAATGGTGCAAGCCACCCTATCGCCGCTTTTCAGACGTCCGGGCTGCATTTGATATACGCGGAGGTAAACATCTTCATTGCGAACGATGAGCTCTTCATAAAAACCTCGAAAGAGTACCGTATCGACCTTAAATTGGCCATTTCCATCCGCCTGAACTCTGATCCACTCAGGATGAATGGCAAAGCATTCACCCGGCGCCGAAATCTGCAGGCTACGTGCCTGGACCGCGTTCAGAATATTGCTTTTTGCGAGCATACGAGCTACATAGCGGGTGGGAGGAAGATGGTAGAGCTCGAAGGGCTTCCCTTCCGCTACGAGGCGCCCATCGAGAAGAATCACCAGCTGATCGGCGAGGCCCATTACCTCCGAAGGATCGTGCGAAACAAGTATCACGGTCAGACCGCTTTCCTGAACGATCTGACGTAAGTCGCGCTGCAGCTGATCACGGAATGCAGCGTCGACCTGATTAAAGGGTTCGTCCATCAGCAGCAGCTTCGGCCGCGTCACGAGTGCCCTTGCAATCGAAACCCGCTGCTTTTCGCCTCCGCTAAGGTCAGACAGCCGCTGATTTCGCAGATGATCAATGCGCAGGCTCTTGAGAATAGCCAGGGTGCTCTGCTCCTTTTGGCCAAGATCTTCATTACTCAAACGGGAAGCGACATTATCGTAAACATTGGCATAGGTGTTTAAATCGTCGAAATGCTGGGAAACCATACGCATATCGTCGTGGCCAGGGATCAGGCGCTCGGTTGGCCCCAATACCCGGTAGCCATCGAAGCGTATCTCCCCGTTTTCCGGCTCCATCAAGCCGTAAATCAGGCGCAGAAGCGTACTTTTTCCGCTACCGCTCTTTCCTATAATGGCGGTGATGTCGTTTTTACGGACAGAAAATCCGATATCCTTAATTCCGGCAGAATCTTCCCGATCGGAGTAGCGTTTGGATAGATCGCGAATGCTGAGGATATAATCGGGATCTTCCTGATAATCGTTGGCTTGCGCTGAAGATGAGCAGAAAGAAGTGGACTTGTCAGGGTGCATGGATCATTTACTTTCCACGAAGTTAACTATAAACCCTGATTGTTTTTATTTAAAAAACCCTTGATGTCTACTTTCAGCACGCCATGTTCGGTTTCAGAAAACTCGACACGTGTGCCCCCGCTCCCTATTTGTATATTGCTGGCAATAAAATTAAGCACGCTGCTAACAACTTTTGGACGCGACTTATCCTCTACGGCAAATGCCTCCGCATCGGTTGCGGGAACATCGACGGCACCTGCCTCTTCAAGGGGCACCGGAGCGAAAGCAACTTCTTCTTCCAACACGCTTTGCACTTCAGGATCATCAATGAAGTCGTGCTCCGGAAGTTCAAGAGCTTTGACCGGCTGATGCGGTTCTATGTTGACCTTGTTGACCGAAGCATAGGTATTGGGGCTAATATCTGAAAGTCGATCAGGATGACCGGGACCTGCAGGCGGCGTGACTTGACGGCGCGCTGGTGTAGCGGGCGCATCGGAACCGGATTTTCGTACAGGTTCTGCAGGCGGATGAACCTGTATGACGACCCTATCCCCGGGCGTCTCACGGTCGGCACTAGCAGTGGTCGAGCGCAAATGTATTACCTCTTCGGGCTGCAATTTCCAAAACGAAAACGCAATGAGCAGGCAGGCGGCTATCGCTGCCCAGGAATACGAAAAGCCCCTCTTGTCTGAAATACTCCTCAGGTTTTGTTCGGCTGGAAGTTCCTTTGCAATGGCGTTCCACAGGGAAGCTGGAACTTCCGGTTCCAGCTCATCCAGTTTCGCCTTTATGTGACGGTCAAATTCCTTGTTATTTTCTGATTCCATGATATGCTCCCTCCATTTGTTTTATTTTCTCTTGTAGTCGTACTCTTGCTCTTGAAAGTTGCGACTTCGAAGAGCTTTCGCTGATATTTAAGGTCTCGGCAATTTCCCGGTGTGAAAAGCCTTCAATGGCATACATATTAAAGATGATGCGATAGCCGGGGGCAAGTTCCTGAACCATATCCAACAGATCTCTTGCCTCCAGATGATTGATTTCAACAAAGCCTGAGTTTAAGTATTCCTGATCACTTAGCTGGTCAATGCGCTCCATTTTAAAATCCTTCCGGCAATATTCAATCGCCGTATTGACCATTATCCGCCGCACCCACCCTTCAAAAGAGCCTGCACCTGAAAATTGATGGATATGGGAAAAAACTTTTATGAAGCCTGCCTGAAGCATTTCTTCCGCATCGAAGGTAGACGAAGCGTAGCGAAGGCACAGATGCAGCATTTTGGAAGCGAGCAATCTGTAAAGTTGCTCCTGCGCTTTGCGGTCATTTTTCTTGCAGGCTTCAATTAAGCGCTCCATGTTCATGTTCTTCGTATTCTACGCTAAGGTAGTGTTTTCACTAATGGCCTAAAAGAAGAACATAACACCGAAGCTCAGGTTTCTTAGCCCTTCCTGGTTGGGACTGTCGACAAAGGCATCGTTCAGGAAATATTTGGCATAGAAACCAAAATCACCATAGCCCAATCGTGCAAAGCCGCCATATTTGAACGGCGCGAAGTTAAAATCGTCCTTCACTTTCCGTTTCCCTTCCTCCTCGCTTTTTAATTTTTGACTTCCCTGCAATAAAATACCGGCCATCGGACCGAATGAAAAATTGATTCGTTCACCTTTGATCGTTTCTTTCGTCCGCAGTTCGAATGTCAATGGGATTCTTAAATAACTGGCGGTGAACCGGTTCTTGCTGTAATTAACATCCGAGTCTACATAGCTCAGAGGCTTTGTATCTTCCAGGAAAAGGATATCGTCTTTCAACCGAAGGTGTGTCCAGTCGAACCCTGCAGCAATGTGCATCTTAAAGTGATCGGAAAATTTGTAACCCATTTCAAGTACATCGAAGCCCACGTTGACCGACTTCCAGCTGCGATAGTCCAGGAACTCGTTCTCTGGTGAAAGTGTCAGACTTCCGTTATCGAGTAATTTGGTGAGGCCAAGATCAAAGCGCCCAAAAACAAGACCTGCATAAGCCCTACTTTCTTTGCTATCGGAGGAACGGATACCGCGATCGCCGACTACCTTATCCATGGAGTCGTTGCCGTATTCGAAAACGATTTTTACCTTCTTCTTCTCTCCGTCGTTCTTGATTTCCACGATGGTGCTGTCGGCGACCAGACGGGCGGTATCACCGCTGTTTACAATCAGTGTTTCGGTCGTTGTACGAACGGTTTTTTTCTCCTGTGCCTGGGCAGTAAAGATGACTGCCGAACCTATTAAGCTAAATAGAATTTTTTTCATGATTGTACTTTTATATTCTGAACTAATTTTGTGTTTTAATCTAAATTTCTCTGTAAATAACTCCCGGGCGCCGCGGGGATTATCTCCGTCTTTATATACAAGAGTGAAGAATGGAAGGAAAGGTTGCACCGAAAAGAAAATATAATTTATACTTTTACTATTTAAAACCATCGCTTTGAAAGGAATTATATTAGCCGGGGGCTCTGGCACCCGCTTACACCCACTGACACTGGCCGTTAGTAAACAGTTAATGCCTGTTTACGACAAGCCAATGATTTATTATCCGCTGTCGACATTGATGCTGGCCGGCATCCGCGAAATTCTTATTATTTCTACGCCCCACGATTTGCCGCACTTCCGCAAGCTTCTGGGAGATGGAGCTCATTTGGGCTGCACCTTCAGCTATGCCGAACAAGCAGAACCGAACGGACTGGCGCAGGCATTTGTTATTGGGAAGGATTTTATTGGTGACGACAAGGTCGCGCTGATATTAGGTGACAATATTTTCTATGGCGACGGCATCTCGCGCTTACTGCAACAGAAAACCCAGGTAGAGGGCGCGGTAATCTTTGCGTATCAGGTGTCGGATCCGGAGCGCTACGGTGTAGTCGAATTTGACCACGACAACCGAGTTCTTTCGATTGAGGAAAAGCCGGAAAGTCCGAAGTCTGACTTTGCAGTTCCGGGACTCTACTTTTACGACAACGAGGTGATTTCTATTGCTGAAAACCTGAAGCCTTCAGCCCGCGGTGAGTACGAGATTACAGACGTGAATAAAGCCTATCTGGAAGCCAAAGCATTATCGGTCGGCATTTTCAGTCGCGGTACTGCCTGGCTGGATACCGGCACCTTCGCCTCACTGATGCAGGCGGGTCAATTTGTCCAGGTGATAGAGGAGCGTCAGGGCCTGAAGATAGGCTGCATTGAAGAGGTGGCCTATAGAATGGGATTTATTGATGCGGAGCAACTAAGGAAACTTGCCGAGCCGCTGGTAAAAAGCGGTTACGGAAAATATTTACTGGAAACGGTTTTAAGAAAAAAGTAAACAGGAATGAAGACTGCCTTAATTACAGGAATAACCGGCCAGGACGGTGCTTATTTAGCTGAATTCTTACTAAAGAAGGGCTATCAGGTGCACGGCGTGAAGCGACGCAGTTCGTTGTTCAATACCGACCGTATCGACCATCTCTATCAGGATCCGCACGAGCAGAACCGTAACTTTACCCTGCACTATGGTGACCTGACCGACGCGACCAACTTGATCCGGATCGTGCAGGAGACCCAACCGGATGAAATTTACAACCTGGCAGCGCAAAGCCACGTGAAAGTGAGTTTCGATACTCCGGAGTATACTGCAAACGCAGACGGACTGGGGACGCTTCGTCTGCTGGAGGCGGTTCGCATGCTGGGGTTAACCGAAAAATGCCGGGTTTATCAGGCTTCTACTTCAGAGTTGTACGGTTTGGTACAAGCAGTTCCACAGAGTGAAACTACACCTTTCTACCCGCGTTCCCCGTACGCTGTCGCCAAACTATATGCGTACTGGATCACCGTTAATTATCGGGAGGCTTACAACATGTACGCCTGCAACGGTATTTTGTTCAACCATGAAAGTCCGATACGCGGCGAAACCTTTGTTACCAGAAAGATTACCAGGGCGACCAGCAAGATTGCACTTGGCTTGCAGGACTGCCTGTATCTGGGAAATCTCTCCGCTCGGCGAGATTGGGGGCATGCGAAAGATTATATCGAAGCAATGTGGCTGATGCTTCAGCAAGAAAAGGCTGAGGACTATGTCATTGCTACGGGCGTGACAACAACGGTTCGTGAATTCGTCAGAAAAAGCTTTGAAGAGATTGGTATTGAGGTCGAGTTTGCAGGTAAAGACGAAAACGAAAAGGGCGTGGTGATAGGATATAATGAGGAGAGGCTGGGATCGCTTGGGCTTAGCTTGGAGCAGGTAAAAATGGGGCAAACGGTGGTACGCGTAGACCCGCGCTATTTCCGCCCGACCGAGGTGGATCTGCTGATTGGCGACGCCACGAAAGCGAATGCTCAGCTTGGCTGGAAACCCAAATATACGCTCGACATGCTGATTCAGGAGATGATGCATGCCGACCTGAAAGAAATGCAGAAAGAGGATTACCTGAAAAAAGGAGGCTTCAATACCCTGAACTATTTCGAATAAGTTCGGAATTGAAGCCTGCCAGATAATGCCTCTTTATAGAGGTCTTATCCAAATGTTTCGAAAGCTGACAAGATCGCCGTGGTCTTGCAGCTTGATCGGACCCGGACCATGGGCTTTGTATTTCGGATGCCCGATGTATTCCGTGGGCCCTTCCACTTCCACATGGTTCTGAACAACTATACCGTTGTGAATGACGGTTATCCGTGCCTTTTTATCGACAGCACCGTCGGCCTTGAAAGTTGGCGCCGTCCAGATGATATCGTAGCTGTGCCAATCGCCTGGCTTCTTAATGGCGTTTACCAGCGGGATGTGTTGCTTATAGACACTGGCGGCTTGTCCGTTCACATAGGTCTTGTTATCGTACATATCAAGTACCTGAATTTCGTACAATCCCTGCATAAATACTCCACTGTTTCCGCGGCCCTGACTTTCGCCTTTGATGACAAGAGGGCTCCTCCACTCGATATGGAGCTGAAAGCTTTCGAAATGCTCGCGGGTTTCAATATCTCCCTGACCAGGTTTTACCGTCATTGCACCCTGTTCAACGGTCCATCCGGCTGCCTGATCCGAACCGGCCTTCTTCCAGGCCGACAGGGAAGTTCCGTCAAACAATACAATAGCATCGGAAGGAACTCCTTTGGTGTCGGTTGTGACTTCTTTGGGGACAGGCGTCCAAACTTCGGTGTCTTCTGGTTTCATTTTTTTCTCCTGAGCGATGGCCTGAAGGGATAGCCCTCCAAGTAAGATTGCTAATACGTATTTCATTAGAAATTTGGAATAATTTATATAATAGATGATTAGTTAAATGCGTTGAGCCCGGTGATATCCTGCCCTGTAATCAGCAGGTGTATATCGTGCGTGCCTTCATAGGTAACGACCGATTCGAGGTTCATCATATGACGCATGACGGAATATTCACCCGTAATACCCATGGCTCCCAGGATTTGCCGGGCCTCTCGGGCGACCGCGATGGCCATTTCTACGCTGTTCCGCTTTGCCATGGATATCTGAGCCGGACTTGCACGGTTTTCGTTTTTAAGCGTCGCCAGACGCCAAACCATCAGCTGCGCCTTGCTGATTTCGGTTATCATCTCAGCCAGCTTCTTTTGCTGCAACTGAAATCCGGCAATGGGGCGCCCGAATTGCTGACGCTCCCGGGCATAGCGAAGCGCCGTATCGTAGCAATCCATAGCTGCTCCGATGGCTCCCCAGGCAATACCAAAACGCGCCTGATTGAGGCAACTTAACGGCCCTTTCATTCCTTCTACCCCCGGAAGAATGGAACTTTTCGGAATCCGCACCTGATCGAAAACGAGTTCGCCGGTGGCCGAGGCGCGAAGACTCCACTTATGATGGGTTTCGGGCGTTGAGAAGCCCGTCATGCCACGCTCCACAATGATTCCACGTATCTTTTCATCAGGACCCTTTGCCCAAACGAGCGCAATATCGGCGAAAGGTGCATTGCTGATCCACATTTTGGACCCATTCAAGACGATGTGGTCGCCTTCGTCTTTAAAACGACACAGCATTCCGCCGGGGTTCGATCCGTGGTCCGGTTCCGTCAAACCGAAACAGCCCATTAATTCGCCGCTGGCCAGTTTGGGGAGGTATTTACGCTTTTGCTCTTCAGAGCCAAAGGCAAAAATAGGATACATCACAAGCGAGCCCTGTACAGAGGCGGTCGACCGGATACCTGAATCGCCCCGCTCAAGTTCCTGCATCATTAGTCCGTATGCGAGGTAGTCGAGCCCCGCACCTCCGTATTCTTCCGGAATGGTCGGACCAAAAAGCCCCAGGTCGGCCATTGGCTGGAGCAGCTGTGCAGGAAAGGCGGCACGCTGCGCATAATTCTCGATGATTGGAAGAAGTTCCCGATCCACCCATTCGCGGATGGAAGATCGGATTAATTTATGTTCCTCAGGAATAAGTTCGTCGATTTGAAAGTAGTCGGGCGACTTAAATTTGGTCATATCCAGGGCAGAGATTGGTTTAAGAGTAAATGTACAATATTCGGATAATAGTTTTGACCCGAAAAAAAAATATATAGCTTTGCTTCATGGCGAAAATCGTGAAGATTGATCTGGAAAACCTTCGGTTCTATAGCTATCATGGCTTTTACCCGGAGGAACAGGTTCTCGGGAATGAATATTGTGTTAGCCTGAGAACCCGGTTTAACCGACAGGCCGAGGGCGGATTTGAGCTTGATGAGTCAGTAAATTACGAACGCCTCTATCGCTTCGCTTCGGAGAGCATGGGGGTACCGCGAAAATTGCTGGAAACGGTGGCTGATGAGCTTTTAGAAAAGGTCAAGGCGGCGTTTCCACAATTGGAGTATATTGAAGTTACCATTCAGAAAAAACGTCCCCCGTTTGGCGGTGACAATGCGCAGGCCAGCGTAGGAATCATATGGCAGAAGCAAATATGATCGTATGGCAGAAGCAAGGATAGTGAATTTTGGACACCATTCAATTAAAACCGACTTAGTTAATATAGACCTCGATTAATTCAAATGACATTTAACAAAATTACTGCGGAATATCTGGAACAAATTATTCAGATTACAGGAAAAGACCGGACCATTTTTGAGGGTGATGACCTTGAACGCTTTTCGCACGATGAGACAGAAGACCTTCGTTTCTTCCCCGAAGTGGTGGCATTACCTGAGACTGCAGAAGAAGTTTCCGCTCTGGTAAAATTTTGTGCAGAAAAGCATATTGCCATTACGCCTCGGGGTGCCGGAACCGGACTCAGCGGCGGCGCATTGCCCATTCATGGGGGCCTGGTGATTGCAATGGAGCGCATGAATCGCCTGATAGAAATCGATGAACGAAATTTGCAGGCGCGCGTGGAGCCTGGTCTGATCACCGAAGAACTCATTAATGCGGCGGCAGAAAAAGGGCTGCTTTATCCGGTCGATCCGGCAAGTAAGGGATCCTGCTTTATCGGAGGAAATGTTTCGCACGGTAGCGGCGGACCGCAGGTGGTGAAATATGGTACCATCCGGGAATACGTTCTGAACCTTCAGGTGGTATTGCCCAATGGAGAAATCATCTGGACGGGCGCCGATACACTTAAGTTTTCTTCGGGCTACAATCTGACTCAGCTCTTTATTGGCTCGGAAGGGACCTTGGGCATCGTCACTCAAATTGTGTTGAAGCTAATCCCCAAACACAGAGAAGATATGCTGCTGCTGGCCTCCTTCCCTAGCAATGAATCTGCCTGCGAAGCGGTCTCTGCTATATTCCGTGCCGGACAAACTCCGTCATCACTGGAATTTATGGAACGTCGCGGCGTGGAATGGGTGATTGAGCACGATCATATCAATTTCGACCTTCAACCGGGTGTTGAGGCCTTTCTGCTTATTCAGGTTGATGGCGACAGTCAGGGTTATTTGCTGCAGCAATGCGAGAACATCAACATAGTATTGGAAGAGAATAACTGCCTGGATGTTCTGTTAGCAGATTCGTCAGCTCAAAAAGAGGCATTATGGAATATGCGCCGAACAATGGCTGTTTCGGTTAAGTCAAATTCGGTCTATAAGGAAGAGGATACGGTAGTGCCTAGAGCTGAGCTACCAAAACTTATGTATGGCATCAAAGAAATCGGGCGCAAGTACGGATTTGAATCCATCTGCTACGGCCATGCCGGCGATGGTAATCTTCACGTTAACATTCTTAAAGCATCGATGAGCGATGACGACTGGAACCATAAATTAAAGGACGGAATTACGGAGATCTTTAACCTCACCGTGGCTTTGGGAGGTACCCTTTCGGGCGAACACGGCATTGGCTATGTACAGAAAGAATATATGCCGCTGAAATTTTCAGCGCTTCACCTTTCCTTAATGAGAGGCATAAAAACGGTATTCGACCCGACGGGTATTATGAATCCTGGGAAGATTTTCTAACTCGAGTAGTGCGCTCATCATACTTAGGTTTCATTTTCAATGTAGTCTACAGACGTGATGTCGTACATGTACTGGGCATTTTGGGAAAACCTGACTAATTGTCGTTATTAGAGGATAGACAGGTGACACAATGACTGCCTTTGGGTGTCTAAAAAGTGTTGGCCTATCCTTTGATTTGAGAGACAATAGTTAATAAAAATCAAAATAGAAAGCCATGACATTAGTACAATTTATGAATCAGAAACAGCGCACGATCGACCCTTGGATGAATAATATGATTGATTCTATATTGAAGGAGTCAGTTTCATCAAACCCTAGTAGCCATCGATCACCTCTAACAAATATCAGCGAGATGCCAAACGCGTTTGAAATCGAAATGGCAATACCGGGCGTCAGCAAGACCGACCTTAAAATCGATCTGGAAAAAGACAAAATGGTAGTGAGCTATGAACCTAAAAAAGAAGAACGGGAGAGAAAGTTCAGCCAAAGAGGATTTGAGATGAAAGCATTCAGCCGATCCTTCCATCTTCCCGACAGTGTCGACCAAGAGCAAATTGAAGCAAGCTACACGGACGGTATATTACACGTTCGCTTGGTTAAAAAACAAGAGACTGTAGTTGAGCCTCGGCAAATTGCAGTGAAATAATTTAAATAGTATATAAAAGGAACGGGCCGGAGATATCTCCGGCCCGTTCCTTTTATATAGCGAAGCAATATCAGCTTAGCTTTAGTTTCTTTTGAATATCCATGACATAGGTCTTGAATTTCTTATCTGTTTCAATCAGATCCACAACCGTTTGGCAGGCGTAAATGACGGTGGAATGATCCCTCCCCCCGAAGAATGCGCCGATCGATTTCAGCGAAGTTTTTGTATAACTTTTTGCCAGGTACATGGAAATTTGACGCGCCTGTACTATTTCACGCTTGCGGGTCTTCGACTTCACCATCTCCACTGGTACCTCAAAGTAATCGCAGACTAGCTTTTGTATATATTCTATCGATATCTCCTTATGACTATTTTTAATAAAGTTCTTGAGCATCGACTTGGCCAGGTTTAAATCGATTTCTTTCTTATTAAGCGTTGATTGCGCCAGCAAGGAAACCATCGCACCTTCAAGCTCCCGAACGTTATTGTCGATGTTGTTAGCGACATATTCAACTACTTCATAGGGCAACTCAATGCCGTCTGAATACATTTTCTTTTGCAGAATAGCCATTCGAGTTTCGAGGTCCGGAACCTGCATATCCGCCGACAACCCCCATTTGAAACGGCTGAGCAAGCGCTCTACCAGTCCGGAAAGATCTTTTGGAGGTTGGTCTGAAGTTAAGATGACCTGTTTGCCCGATTGGTGCAGATGATTGAATATATGGAAGAAAATATCCTGCGTTTTTTCTTTTCCCGCGAAATTATGAACATCGTCCATGATGATCACATCCATTGCCTGATAGAAATTGACGAAATCATTGATATTACGGTTCTTGAGGGAGTCTACGAATTGCTGGCAAAACTTTTCACACGAGACATAGATGACAAGCTTATCAGGGTGGTTCTTTTTTATCTCGTTACCGATCGCCTGAACAAGATGAGTCTTCCCTAATCCTACTCCTCCATAAACCATTAATGGATTGAAAGAGGTACCTCCCGGCTTCTGTGCAACCGCGTATCCGGCAGAACGCGCCAGTCGGTTACAATCACCCTCAATGAAATTATCGAAGGTATAGTTTTGATTCAACTGCGGATTTACCTGCAGCTTTTTCAAACCTGGTATAACAAATGGATTTTTAATATCTTTATTAAGAGCAACGGGAACCGGAATTGATTGCCGGTTAGCGGCAGCACCATTCCCATTGGAAGGAATATTTGTTGTATATGGGTTACTGTTTGAAGACTTCTCGACAACGATATTATATTCTAGTCGACCATTCTCCCCTAACTGTTGTTTAACCGTCTTTCTCAGGAGGCTTACATAGTGTTCTTCCAACCATTCGTAGAAAAATAAACTGGGCACTTGTATGGTCAACACTTCGCCTTCAAGACGAAGTGCCTTGATTGGTTCAAACCATGTTGTAAAGCTTCGGGCTGGGATATTATCTTTTATGACCTGAAGGCAATTTTTCCACACGTCCGTACTCGTTTTTTCCATACTATCTTTGTTAAAATTCTGATTTACAATACTCGAGGATTACAATGTTGATAACCCGTTGGAAAATCGAAGGTCATAAAAAAAACGTATTAAAAAAAGATAAATTTCATTTAAAGCTTATTAATCTCATTATCAAATGATTAAACTCTAAAATGATCTTTTTTTTACACGTTTTCATTCCGGGATTTTAATTATTAACATTCGGATTCTGAAGACTGAATCGTGAGGATTTTGACCGGTTTTTACCGCTGATTTTCGTCTTGAAGTTATGGAATTTAATCCCGATTTTGCAAAAAAAATCAGATTAGTTTGTAGGTGATTGAGTCCCATAAGATTGAGAAAGCCAAACTCAAGTATCACTTTTTTTGTTACAATTAGAACTCGCCGAAAATATCGCGAAGAACATCGGCTATCTCCCCTAAGGATGCTTTCGCCTCAACCGCACTGAGGATGAATGGCATGGTATTCTGAGTTCCCATCGCTGCTGCTCTTAAATTGTTTAATGCCACACTTACCTCGCTTGCCGAACGATCCCTTTTCATTTGATGAAGCTTGGCGATTTGCATCTGTCGGATTGAGTCATCCACCCGAAATACATTTGTCGGTTTTGCAACTTCATCAACGAACCTGTTAACGCCTACGATCGTGTGGGTACCTTTTTCTACCCCTACCTGAAAATCATATGCGGCGCTGGAAATTTCATCCTGCATAAACCCACGTTCGATCGCTTTCACTGCTCCGCCCATCTCTTCAATTTGCTCGAGATATGAAAATGCGGCAGTCTCCATTTCATCCGTGAGGGTCTCTAAAAAATACGCCCCCCCTAAAGGATCGACCGTATCCGCAACGCCACTCTCGTATGCAATAATCTGCTGCGTGCGCAGGGCAATCTTGGCGGCTTCTTCCGTGGGAAGTGAAATGGCCTCATCGTAGCCGTTAGTATGGAGCGACTGTGCCCCGCCAAGCACTGCAGCCAGCGCCTGATTGCTTACCCGAATGATATTGTTTAGTGGCTGCTGGGCAGACAGCGTGGACCCTCCGGTTTGACAATGAAAGCGCAAAGCCTGGGCTTTGGGATTCTTCGCTCCTAAATCTCTTGTAATCTTGGCCCACATTCGACGTGCCGCCCTGAATTTAGCGATCTCCTCAAAAAAATTATTGTGGCAATTGAAAAAGAATGAGACTCTTGAAGCAAATACATCAACATCCAGTCCTTTTTCAATCGCAGCCTGCAGATAAGCTTTTCCATTGGCCAGGGTGAAGGCTAATTCTTGAACGGCGGTCGATCCGGCCTCCCGGATGTGATAACCGGATACCGAAATAGTATTCCATCGCGGAAGCTCTGTACTGCAATATTCAAATACATCGGTAATTAAGCGCATAGAAGGCGCAGGCGGATATATGTAGGTACCCCGCGCAACGTATTCTTTTAGAATGTCGTTCTGAATGGTGCCGGAAATATTCTTTAAATCAGCACCCTGCTTCTTCGCAAGGGCAATATACATGGCGAGCAAAATCGGCGCAGTCGCATTGATGGTCATGGAGGTTGTAATGTCCTCAAGACGGATGCCGTCGAAAAGCAGCTCCATATCTTTCAGCGAATCGATAGCAACACCGACCTTACCTACTTCCCCATCTGCCAGTTCATGATCGGAATCGTAGCCAATCTGCGTGGGCAAATCGAAAGCAACCGACAAACCGGTGGTTCCTTGATTCAGCAAATAATGATAACGCTTATTCGATTCCTCCGCTGTTGAAAAACCTGCATATTGCCGCATGGTCCACAAACGGCCCCGATACATATCGGGCTTGACGCCTCGAGTAAACGGGAAACTTCCCGGAAGCTCGTCCATGGGATTACAGAAGGTATAAACTTCTTTGATTTCAATACCGGATGAGTTGGTTCTTTTACTATTCATAGAGGAGGATGCTGACATTGTTAACCTAGGGTAAAAAAGTGGCCGTTTAAACAAAAATGAACATTTTGCCTTATATTTGTATATCAAAACAGAAAATAATGGTACATGAAACTTCAACAATAGCACCAGTTTCCTTCACTAGCGGGGCGGTTAAAGAGTTATTGAAATTGAAAGACCAGCAAGAAATCGGTGACGACTTCGGATTAAGAATAGGAGTAGAAGGGGGCGGATGTTCTGGATTGAATTATATACTCGGATTCGATCAAAAGAAAGAAGGCGACTCCGAATTTTTAATTGACGGTATTCGCGTTTTTATGAATCAGGCCCATGGCTTATACCTTGCCGGGATGCAAATCGATTTTCAAAGCGGACTGAATGCACGAGGGTTTATTTTTAATAACCCTAATGCCGAGTCGACTTGCGGCTGCGGAACCTCTTTCTCCGCGTAGGGTTTGACACCTGCAGATGTTGCCGTATAAACAAAATCGATTTTTAGATTTTCTTTTATTCAGCAATATATTTATTGCTCTTTGCGCAATGGCGCAGGGTGCACTGACATATTTACTGCTCCATCAAGCAATTTCTTTGCACGTAATCGGACTATTGGGCGCTGCTACTTTGTTTCTATACAATTTCAGCATGTTGCTTTCCAAACCAGTCGGTCCTGCCAATTCTCCAAGCCGCCGTTCGCGCTGGATATTCACTCATTTAAAGCTAGTAAAGTCTATTACACTCGCCTCTGCTCTGGCGCTTATCCCTTTCGCTTTTAGCCTCAGCCGGTCTGCCCTGGAGCTTTTGTCTCTCACTGGATTGATTGCCCTACTCTATGGCATGCCCATCTTTAAAGGCCCGCTGCGAGCGCACGGGCTGAGAGGTGTCCCAGGTGCCAAACTTTTTATCATTGGCGCGGTATGGACCTTAAGTTGCGTATCTCTGCCTATCATCGAGATGCAAAGTGCAGGCCTGCAAATATCGAATCTGGACAGCTTGCTACTCTCTATCAAACGCTTTCTCTTTGTTATAGCCATCACGATCCCTTTCGATATCAGGGATCTATTCCAGGATAAACAATTCCAGCTGAAAACCATTCCGGTAATTCTTGGACCGCGGAAGGCAAATCAGCTTTGCCAATTATTGATGGCTGCGCATATATTCCTTTTAATCGTGTTTGTGGACCGAATAGACCTTCCCGCTTTGGGCTTAATCGCAGTCACATTACTAGCCGCCTGGCTGGTCTTTAAATCGAGATGGGAAAAGAATGAATATTATTATTTCTTATTTCTGGACGGAACGCTTATTCTTCAATTTCTAAGTGTCGCTTTGCTAAGACTTGTTTGAAGCAGTCTTTACAAACTCCAGAATTTTTGAGGCTAAGACCTTTGATAGTTTGTAATAGGACTCGACCGACCATCCCGCAACATGCGGACTCAGCACTACATTATCGCGCTTTTTAAGTCTGGCAAACCAATCGTATTCGAATAAGGCCGGAAATTTTTCTACCGGCAGCACATCAAGCCCCGCACCGGCAATCTTACCATTCTCTAACCCCTCAACCAAGGCCGCCATATCAACAACTTCTCCTCGAGCGCCGTTCAAGAAATAAATCGGCCTGTGAAAGCGTGCTATAAAGGATTTATTCACCAGTCCGCGGGTCTCATCGCTTAAGGGGATGTGCAGACTTAGGATATCTGCCCGGCGGTAAATTTCCTCCATCTCTACTTCTTCGACAAACGGTCCTCCAAAACCATTCTTATATTTATCGTAAGCTATTACCTTTACATCGAAGCCCGAAAGCTTACGCGCCATGGCCTTTCCGTTGTGTCCGTAACCAATCAGACCGATCGTTTTACCTCCCAACTCCACACCGCGATTTTTTTCCCGGAACCAGCTTCCCTGACGGACCTGAACGTCCGACCTAGGAATATTGTTGAGCAGCGCCAACAACGTTCCCAGCATGTGCTCGGCTACCGCATCGCAATTTCCTTCGTTCGCAGAAAACAGAGCAATCCCTTTCAACAAGGCACTGGCCTGGTCAATATTATCCATCCCCGCACCAGCCCTTCCGATACATTTTAGTTTTCCACCGGCAGTTAAAACCGGTAAGTCCACTTTAAACTTGGAACGTAAAATCAACCCATTATACTCTTTTAAGATAACAAGCGCTTCGTCCCTGGTTATGTCCGGTCGATAATCACATATCACACCTTCTGCCTCCAGCATTTCCATCAAGACCGGATGGACATCATCGGCAATAAGCAGACGCCAGGAAGGATTCGTGGGAGAAGTCATCGGGTAGCGGAGATTGCGTTGGTCAATTCTACAAAGTCATCGACCGACAGTCGCTCTGCACGAAGATCGAGCGTGGGATGATCGGCCATTTTTTCTTTATTTATCAGCGAGGAAAGCGCATTCCGAAGCGTTTTCCTGCGCTGATTAAAACCCGCCTTGACTACCTGTCGGAAGAGTTTCTCGTCACAACTCAAGGACCCGACGGAATTGCGGACTAAGCGAATTACCCCAGACAACACTTTTGGAGGTGGATTAAATGCGCCGGCTTTAACCGTAAAAAGGTATTCAAGATTATAATATGCCTGCAACAATACGCTGAGTATGCCGTACTGCTTACTTCCAGGCGATGCAATGCAACGCTCGGCGACTTCCTTCTGAAACATCCCCACCACTTCCAGAATCTGGTCGCGGTTATCAAGCACCTTAAACAATATCTGCGATGAAATATTATAGGGAAAGTTTCCAATTACAGCAATCGGACCCGGAAACAACCTGGCAAAATCCATGGAGAGGAAGTCGGCCAGAATGAGTCGCTGTCCTAATTCCGGATACTTCTCTTTGAGGTAGTCGACCGACTCCCGGTCAATATCCACCATCCATGTCTCAAAGTCCTTTTTCAGCAGGAGCAGGTCGGTCAGAACACCCATACCGGGTCCTACTTCCAGAACGGTGTTATACCGCCCCTCTGCCTGCAACGCATTGACAATCTTCGCTGCCGCGCTTTTATCTGTTAGAAAATGTTGCCCAAGATGTTTCTTTGCCCGTACTGTCATTAATCCGTTCTTAATAATCAACAAAGATAGAGGAAAATTCAGCTAACGACCGACCTCTTTCAAGGTAGAATTGAATTAATTGATCAATTTTTATACTTTTGATATTCCTAAGTAAGAAAAATGAGCGAAAAGAAAATCAAAATTGGTGTTTCAATAGGTGACGTAAACGGAATTGGTTTAGAAATTATTATTAAAACCTTTGCAGACAACCGAATGACAGAATTCTGCACGCCAATTGTCTACGGAAACACTAAGATCGCTTCGTATTACCGGAAAAACATGGGGCTAAACGATTTTAGTTTCAACGTCATCTCGCAGGCCGACCAGGCCAATGAAAAAAAGCCAAACATGATCAATTGCTGGGAAGAAGATGTCAAAATCACCCCAGGTGAGGCCAACGAAACAGGGGGGAAATACGCTTTCCTTTCGTTGGAGGCTGCTGTCAACGATCTTCTCGAAGGTAAGATCGACGCGCTGGTAACCGCTCCTATCAATAAAAAAAGCATTCAAAGCGACGACTTCAATTTTCCCGGTCACACAGAATACCTTCAATCGAAGGCGACAGGGCAAGATTCGCTGATGTTTATGATCAGCGATGATCTCCGGATCGGGGTAGCTACAGGCCACGTTCCCTTAAAAGATGTAGCACACAAGCTAAGTGCCGAGGTAATCGTCTCTAAATTAAAACTAATGAATGAGACCCTCAAAAACGACTTCTGGATAGAAAAACCTAAAATTGCTGTGCTTGGCTTAAACCCCCATGCAGGCGACGAAGGGCTGATCGGCAGCGAAGAAAAAGATATCATCGAACCGGCAATCGAGAAGGCGCACGAAGAAAACGTCTTTGCATTCGGTCCTTACCCTGCCGATGGTTTCTTTGCCGGCGGAACTTACATGAAATTTGATGGGATTCTCGCCATGTACCACGACCAGGGATTAATTCCTTTCAAGCACATCGCCTTTCATAACGGGATAAACTTCACTGCCGGACTTCCATTTGTACGCACGTCTCCGGATCATGGCACTGCTTTCGACATTGCAGGCAAGAATATGGCCTCCCCCGAATCCTTCAGGGAAGCGGTATTCGCAGCCATCAACATCGTCAAACAACGTAGAGAACAGGCCGAATTATTGGCTAACCCTCTGAAAGTTAGGCGCCTGTCGCGGGATCGGGACTAGTCTTTGGCCGACAAACGGCACGCAATATACTCCCCGGAAAAAGGTATTAAGTAAAATACTTTCACAAGTTATAAATAATCCATAAATTTGCAGGCTCAATTATCGCATTTTGAATTATTTACAACAATATCGTATTCCCTTCACCGGCCTTAAACTAGACCGACATGTATTCGACTTTGAAATAGATAAGCGATTCTTTGATGAGTTCGAATATTCGATTGTAAAAGACGGCAATCTGAAGGTCATTGTAACTCTTGACAAACAGGAAACAATGATGATTGCAACCTTCGATATCGAAGGTTATATCCAACTTGAATGCGACGTATGCCTTAGCAGCTTTCCCTGGAAAACAAAAGTAGACGAGCGCTTGATTATCAAATTCTTTGGCAGCGAAGATCTTGAGGACGAAACCGAAGAGATTCTTGTATTGTCAGCGAAAGAGTTTGAGCTGGACATTGCTCCTTTGATTTACGAGTATATCAATTTGGCCGCTCCGTTTCATAATCGCTGTGAAGAACCAGGAAATACACCATCCTGCGATCAGGAGATGCTAGATAAAATCAACCAGTTGTCGGCAGACAATAAAGAGGAGCAGCAAACTGAAAACATTGACCCACGTTGGGAAGCATTAAATAAAATAAAGAAACAATAATTATAATTAAATTGAGATGGCACATCCAAAACGAAAAGTATCCAAATCGAGAAGAGATAAAAGAAGAACGCACTATAAAGCAGTAGAACCAACCCTTACCACCTGCCAAACAACAGGTGCAGTACATTTGCCACACCGCGCATACGATGTAGACGGTACATTATACTACAACGGCAAAGTACTTATTGAAAATACTGCACTTGCATAAATTTATTTTTTCTAATGTAAAACATCCCTGGGTTCGCTAAAAAGTGGTACCTTGGGATGTTTTTTACTTTTTTTTAAAATAAAAACGATGAAGATTGGCTTAGACATTATGGGGGGTGATTTTGCCCCAAAATCAGTTGTTTTAGGAGCCATAGAAGCTCAGAAAGCTTTATCAGCAGATCAAGTTCTGGTTCTAATTGGCGATCAAGATCAGGCTCAATCTATAATCCGGGAAGCAGGTGGCGAGGTCGATCAATTCCAATACGTTCACACTACCGAAACCATCAGTATGGGTGAACACCCGACAAAAGCCATCACTCAAAAACCCAACGCAAGTATCAGTTTAGGATTCCAACTGCTAAAGGAAGGGAAGATCGATTCATTCTCTTCGGCAGGAAATACCGGAGCCATGCTCGTGGGTGCCATGTTCAGTGTAAAAAGCGTGCAAGGGATTACCCGTCCAGCGATCGCATCCAACATTCCTAAAGAAAGCAGTGGCTTTGGAATTTTGCTTGACGTCGGCGCCAATGCCGATTGCAAGCCTGAGACCCTGGTTCAGTTTGCCGTTCTGGGCAGCCTTTTTGCTGAACATATCTACAATATTCCTAACCCCAAAATAGGATTACTCAACCTTGGCGAAGAAGAGGAGAAAGGAAATAACCTTACACATGGCACCTACCCCCTTCTGAAAGAAAAATCCGGAATTAACTTTATAGGAAATATTGAAGGCCGCGATCTTTTTAACGATAAGGCCGACGTGATGGTATGCGACGGCTTTGTCGGAAACATCGTCCTGAAACTTGCCGAATCTTTCCACGACCTTGTGGAAAGAAGAAATTACAAGAATGAGTTTTTTGACCGGTTTAACTATGAGCAATACGGCGGCAGCCCCATTTTGGGCGTGAATGCACCGGTCATTATTGGTCATGGAATTTCCAGCCCGGAGGCAATAAAAAATATGATCTTACTTTCACGGCTTATGATTGAATCTAAGATTATCGATAAAATCAAAGCTGCATTTAATTAATTATCAAAAGATGTCTAAAATTCATGCTGCAATTACGGCAGTTAATGGCTACGTTCCCCCCTATATTTTAACGAACCAGGAACTGGAATCGTTGGTAGAAACCAATGACGAATGGATCGTTTCAAGGACTGGAATTAAAGAACGCAGAATATTAAAAGGCGAAGGTCTGGCTACGTCCGACATGGCAGTGCCAGCAGTACAGGGCTTGCTTGAAAAACGCGGTATCAGCGCGGATGAGATCGACCTGATTATTTTTGCTACGGCCACACCGGACATGGTATTTCCTGCAACGGCGAACATTCTGGCCGACAAAATTGGTGCTACCAACGCCTGGGGTTATGATTTGCAAGCTGCGTGTTCAGGCTTCCTCTATGCCCTCTCCACCGGTTCGAAATTTATAGAAACAGGAGCGTATAAAAAAGTATTGATCGTTGGCGGTGATAAAATGTCGTCGATTGTGGATTACACCGATCGTACAACCTGCATATTATTTGGCGACGGTTGTGGGGCGGTATTGCTTGAGCCCGATACAGAAGGCAACGGCGTCATCGATTCCGTTCTGAAAAGCAACGGAGCAGGCAGACATTATCTCTATCAAAAAGCAGGCGGCTCACTCAATCCCGCAAGCGCACTTACAGTAGAGGCTCGCGAACACTTCATTCATCAGGAAGGCCAGCAGGTATTTAAGTTTGCGGTCACGAATATGGCTGATTCGGCTGCCGAAATTATGGAACGTAATCAGTTAACCGGCGACGACATCGCCTGGCTCGTACCCCATCAGGCTAACAAACGTATTATCGACGCCACGGCAAACCGCATGGGAATTGGCGAAGAAAAAGTGATGATAAACATTCAAAAATACGGCAACACTACCAATGCTACCATCCCTCTCTGTCTATGGGATTGGGAGAAAGACCTGAAAAAAGGCGATGCCCTGGTATTAGCTGCTTTCGGTGGTGGATTCACCTGGGGTTCCATCTACCTCAAGTGGGCCTATTAATATTATGAGTATATTTAATCAAGACATTGTTAAACTATTATAATTAACACACCAATGGATATTAAACAAATTCAGGATCTGATAAAATTTGTTGCAAAATCTGGGGTAAACGAAGTTTCCATAGAAGAGCAGGATTTTAAAATCACCATAAAAACGAGCAAAGAACCGACCTATGTGACGGCTTCTGTTCCTCCACCTGCGCCTGTCGCTGCACCGCAAACTCCAGCTCCGGCTCCGGCTCCGGTTCAATCGACACCCGCAAAAGAAGCTCCGGCAGCTGATGAAACCTCCCGTTACATCACCATCAAATCGCCTATGATCGGAACTTTTTACCGTTCGGCCAGCCCGGAAAAACCCTCTTTTGTTAACGTAGGCGATACGGTCTCCGTGGGTCAGGTCATCTGCATTGTGGAAGCTATGAAGCTTTTCAACGAAATCGAATCTGAAGTATCTGGAACCATTGTAAAGGTACTGACCGACAATGCCAGCCCGGTAGAATATGATCAGCCGTTGTTCCTGGTTGATCCAAGTTAAGATTTCACACAGGTCAAAAACTAACACGTTACTATGTTTAAAAAAATACTCATTGCTAATCGAGGCGAGATTGCTCTCCGCATCATTCGTACCTGTAGAGAAATGGGGATAAAAAGCGTCGCAGTTTATTCAACTGCCGACCGCGATAGCCTGCATGTACGTTTTGCGGATGAGGCTGTATGCATTGGCCCCCCTGCGAGTAAAGATTCATATCTCAACATACCGAATATCCTTTCAGCAGCGGAATTAACTAATGCTGACGCGATTCACCCCGGATACGGTTTCCTTTCTGAAAATGCCAAGTTTTCAGCGATATGTGCCGATTATGGGATCAAATTTATTGGCGCTACCGCCGATCAGATCAACGCCATGGGTGACAAATCGTCTGCAAAAGCGACGATGCAGAAGGCGGGAGTTCCTACGATTCCAGGTTCTGTCGGATTGGTCGCCAACATTCAGGAAGGTATTGAAATTGCAAAAAATATCGGATACCCCGTAATTCTCAAGGCAACAGCCGGAGGCGGCGGTAAAGGAATGCGTATTGTATGGAAAGATGAGGAGTTTGAAAATGCCTGGGATTCTGCCCGCCAGGAAGCAGGCGCATCCTTTGGCAACGATGGCATTTATCTGGAAAAATTTATCGAAGACCCGCGTCATATTGAAATCCAGATCATCGGTGATCAGTATGGTACGGTTTGTCACCTTTCTGAAAGAGATTGCTCCATTCAACGCAGACACCAAAAACTGGTGGAAGAAGCTCCCTCCCCCTTTATCACACCCGATCTGCGTAAGCGCATGGGCGATGCCGCCATCAAAGGTGCGAAAGCAGTCAATTACGAGGGAGCCGGAACAATTGAATTCTTAGTAGACAAGCACGGCGACTTCTACTTTATGGAAATGAATACCCGCATCCAGGTGGAGCACCCAGTCACAGAAGAAGTCATCAATTTCGACCTCATCAAGGAGCAAATCAAAGTCGCCAGCGGAGTTCCCATTTCCGGAAATAATTACGAGCCCACGATGCATGCCATCGAATGCCGGATCAATGCGGAAGATCCTTTCAATAACTTCAGACCTTCCCCCGGCACCATCACTAACTTCCACTCACCGGGAGGTCATGGCGTCCGCGTAGACACGCACGTGTATGCAGGTTATACGATACCGCCTTACTACGACTCCATGATTGCCAAGCTGATCTGCGTAGCTCAAACGCGCGAAGAGGCTATCTCTACCATGGAGCGTGCATTAAGTGAGTTTGTAATCGAAGGCGTAAAAACCACCATTCCCATGCACCTTCGATTGATGGCCGATCCGAATTTCCGGGCAGGTAATTTCACCACTAAATTTATGGAAACATTTAACTTATCGGAGTAGATCGATCCTTCCATGATATATAAATTAAATACCATTCTTTGAAAATAGAATGGTATTTTTGTTTTTCAACCATTATGAGTACGACAAGCAGCAAAAAAGTATTAGACGCGATAAAACAAAAGGGAAAGAATCTAGAGGCAGAGATGTCTTTCTTTGAGCATCTCGAAGTTCTCCGCTGGCACCTCATCCGGGCAGCCATTGCTGTCTTTCTGTTCATGGGTCTTGCATTTGCTTTCTATGATTTCATCTTCGACGATATCATTATGGGGCCGCTACGAACCGACTTCTGGACCTACCGTATGATGTGCCTGGCAGCTGAAAGGTTCAATCTCGGGGCCGAATTCTGCGTCACGGAGATTCCGATGATTCTGATCAACACCGAACTTGCAGGTCAGTTCACCCTTCAGATTAACTCTTCTCTGCTCATTGGTGTCATGGTTGGTTTCCCCTACTTGCTTTACGAAGTATGGCTATTCGTCAAACCCGCACTTTCCGACGTAGAGCGTAAGTCTGCTCGCGGCTTCGTATTTTATGCCAGTATGCTGTTTGCTACAGGAGTATTGTTCGGTTATTATATTATTTCGGCACTTTCTGTTAACTTCCTAAGTAATTTCGAGGTAAGCAGTCAGGTAAGCAACCAAATTACCATAAGTTCTTACCTCTCCTCCATCGCCACCATCTCGCTTGGGACGGGAATAGTGTTTGAACTGCCGATCATTGTCTACATTTTGTCGAAACTGGGCGTTATGACTCCCAAATTCATGCGTAATACCCGTCGATATGCCTTTATCATCATATTAATTATTGCAGCGATTGTCACTCCAACGCCCGACGTGATTACCATGCTTTCTGTTACTTTCCCTTTGCTTCTGTTATACGAAATCAGTATCATCATCTCAGAAAAAGTAGAAAAAAGAAAGCTGAAAAAAGAGAAGGAATTTTTCAATTCATAAATTAATCAACATGGAAGCCTCCAGAAAAATTGCAATCGGCGCCGATCATGCCGGATTCGAATACAAAGAAATTTTAAAAAACTATATCGAAGAACTCGGATATACGGTCACCGATTTCGGTACACACGACAGCCAGTCGGTCGACTATCCTGACTTTGCACATCCCGTTGCGGAAGCCGTGGAAACCAAGGTAGAAGGCGCTGGTGTATTGATATGCGGAAGCGCCAACGGTGTAGCCATCACGGCGAACAAACATCAGGGCATCCGTGCTGCGCTTTGCTGGACCAGCGAAATAGCCGCCCTGGCACGCCAGCATAACAATGCCAATGTAGTTTGCGTCCCGGCACGCTTTGTGACAGCCGAGGAAGCCAAAGAAATCGTAAAAACCTTCCTCGATACCGAATTTGAAGGAGGACGCCATGGCAATCGTGTCGACAAAATATCTTGTTAAACCATTAGAATTACCCATATGAAAATCAAAGCCCTTTCGTTATTCTTTATCGGATTCGGACTTACTTCCTGCGCCATGGCACAGGTCGACCCGCTTGCTCAGAAGTATGCAAGTGAAATTACTGTTCAAAGTGCCACCAAGCACCTGACCATCCTTGCGTCGGATGAGTTTGAAGGACGCGATACCGGAAAACCGGGGGGTGAAAAAGCGGCTAAATACCTGGAAGATGAATTTAAAAAGCTTGGGCTGATCGCTCCGGTTAACGGCAGTTACCGCCAGGCAGTCGAGCTTGTCGAAAGCAAATTCGAAGTGAACAACTTTTCTATCAACGGGAAAGAACGTAAAATGGGCGATGGTTACTTTATGACCGGTTCCGGGGAGCCAACAACGGTTGAAAGCAAGGACATCGTCTTTATTGGCTACGGTATCACTTCCGATAAGTACGACGACCTAAACGGAATGGACATCAGCGGAAAGGTTGTTCTCCTGATCAACGAAAGCGAACCCCTGAACAGCAAAGGCGTTTCCTACATTTCGGGAACCACCGAAATGTCCGAGTGGGCGAGTCAGCGTAACAAAAGAATCCAGGCAATTCAGGCAAAAAACCCGAAATTGATTCTGGCTGTATCCTCTGAAGTGCCAAATATGCTTAAACGCTTTGGCGACAATTTTAGCCGTGCCCGAATCATGCTGGCTGAAGACCTTAAGAAAGCATCGGCAAGCGTGACGGTTGCGCATATCAGTACAGAAGTAGCCGACGAGCTTTTGAAATCATCAAAGACATCCGTTGCCGATCTGAAAGCAAAAATCGGTAAGAGCGGGAAGCCTGCCTCGAAAGTCTACCCTGCAGCCATCAAAGCCAGCTACGGTACCAGCGTTCGTCCGGTAAAGGCCGACAATGTCATGGGCTACCTAGAAGGAACCGACCTGAAAGACGAGGTAATTGTTATCTCGGCACATTATGACCACGTAGGTGTCGAAGGCGGCGAGATATTCAATGGTGCCGACGATGATGGTTCCGGCACGACAGGCGTACTTGAAATGGCGAAAGCTTTCTCAAAAAGTAAAGCAGACGGTAACGGCCCGAGAAGGAGTATTCTTTTCCTTGCGGTTACGGCCGAAGAGAAAGGATTACTTGGATCCGACTATTACAGCCGCCACCCTATTTTCCCGTTGGAAAACACCGTGACAAACCTGAATATTGACATGATCGGTCGGATCGACCCACCTCATGAAGCCAGCCCGAACTATATCTACCTGATCGGATCTGATAAGTTAAGTTCCGAGCTTCATGCCATCAGCGAAAAAGCAAATGAGACTTACATCAAGATGGATCTTGATTACAAGTACAACGATCCGAACGATCCTGAGCGCATCTATTACCGTTCTGATCACTACAACTTTGCAAAGCACGGAATACCGGTGATTTTTTACTTCAATGGGGTTCATGCCGATTATCATAAAGCAAGCGATACAGTAGATAAGATCGAGTTTGACCTGCTGGTAAAACGTACCAAACTAGTATTTCATACTGCCTGGGACGTCGCTAAACGCGACAAGCGCCCGGTGGTCGACTCCAATAAAAAATAAACGCGATGGCTTCAAAAGCAGCAGAATTATTTCAGGGCGAAAGCAAGGAGAAGGCATTCGACCTGCATCACCGAAAGGTTATCAATTACAATATTGATAAATATAATACTGCTGTCGAGATAGGCCTGTCACGTTTCAACAACCTGGAAAACTCGAAGCGCAAGGGCTACAGCCTCAAATGGAAAGTAATGGAGAACCTCGACAAATACCTGCCGGAGTTCGAAGCAAATTTCCAGCGAAAGGGCGGAAAAGTTATCTGGGCACGGGATGCGGAAGAAGCCAGAAATGAAATCCACGCCATTCTGAAAGAAGCGGGAGCCCGAAGTGTCATCAAATCAAAATCCATGACGACCGAGGAAATCGATATTAACGATTTCCTCGAGTCGCATGATATTTCCTCCATTGAAAGCGATCTGGGCGAATATATTGTTCAATTGCTCGGACAGAAACCCTATCACATCGTAACGCCTGCCATGCACCTGAACCTGGCAGATATCGCACGGCTTTTTCACGATAAATTTAACACGCCTCTGGATGCCACTCCCGAGCAATTGACCCTGAAGGCAAGGGAACTATTAAGGGAGAAATACCTGACGGCCGACGCCTGCATAACCGGAGCAAACTTTCTGCTGGCCGATTCAGGAAGCATCGCCTTAACGGAAAATGAAGGGAATATTCGACTCAGCACTACTTTTCCAAAAATCCATATTGCCATAGCCGGCATTGAAAAGATCATTCCTTCTATGGCTGATCTGGACCTATACTGGCCTCTCCTGTCAAGCCATGGTACCGGTCAGAACCTAACGGTATATAACACCATCGTGGGCGGACCTCGCCAGGAAGGAGAAACCGATGGCCCCGACAAAATGTATGTCATCTTACTGGATAACGGTCGTACCGACGTGCTGGCCAGGGAAGATCAACGCCAGGCGCTCTATTGCATTCGCTGCGGCGCTTGTCTTAATGCCTGCCCTGTTTATAAGAATATCGGCGGCCACACCTACAATACTACCTATAGCGGACCGATAGGATCGATGATAACGCCCCATATGCGAGGTATGCAGGCCTTCAAGCACCTTAGTTATGCTTCGAGCCTCTGCGGTAAATGCACGGAAGTATGTCCCGTTAAAATCGATATTCACAATATGCTTCTGGCGAACCGACGCGACGCCGTGAAAGAAGGCCTCGCCTCACCTGCTGAACGTATCGGATGGAAGGTATTTGAAAAAGGAATCACGCACCGAAGCTGGATCGATAAGGTTGGCGGAAAGACAAAAAACTGGTTTCTGAAAACCTTCTTTGCAAAGAGCTGGGGGCCCCATCGTGAACTTCCTAAAGTCGCTGAAAAGTCGTTCAGCAAACAATGGAAAGAAAAAGGTCTGGACGATTAAATCCCGTTAAGTACTTCCACCTCGGCAAGCGGATTGAACAAGTAAGTTCTGCCACTGGCCCTCTCCCGGCAACGATAGCGCTTTCTCAATTTCTCACCCTTCTCGAACACCCGACCCGAAGCAATTACGAAAACTGCCTTTTCCGGTAGTTCCTCTAAAACAGTCAAATGATCGGCCCGTTTGTCGTAACGCTGAAGCGTTCTAAACAGGTTCAGGTCCGAACAGCTGGATGCGCCCGGATTGTCCAGATATCGTTGAACCGCCTGTTCAATATCTTCCGGAAATAAACCCAGTCGAAAAAAAGGTTCCATCAGTTCACGAAAGTTTAGCTTCCATACTTCCCCGTGTGGCTTCTCACGTGTCTTGTGCGTTTCCCAGGTCTTCAGATGAGCAAACTCGTGAACGGTTGTAATTAGAAAAGCGAAAGGGTTCAAATCGTGATTAACCGAAATGCGGTGCCCACGGCCACGAAAAGGCGCGCGGTAATCCCCGAATTTGGTACGCCTGCTCCTGGAAATAACAAACTCACAAGGCGAACTTACAATCCACTGATAAATCAAGGGCGCTGCCTCTTCCGGCATATGGCATTTAAGAAGAGCAAGCTGTTGTTCCATTAACGAAGCAACTGATAAACAACTAAGCTAGCCAGGTAGGCCATTGCCGTCATATAGCCAAACTGAATCGCCGGCCATTTCCAGCCGTTCGTCTCCCGTTTCACCACCGCGATGGTACTGATGCATTGCATGGCAAAAGCATAAAATACCATCAATGAAAATGCCGTCGCTGTTGTGTAGACCTTTTCTCCGGTTGCCGGATTCACCGAAGCAGCCATGACCTCCCGAATGTTTGAATCATCATCATCAACGCTTTCCACACTGTAAATGGTAGCCATAGTACCTACAAATACCTCCCTGGCGGCAACCGAAGTGATCAGAGCAATGCCAATTTTCCAGTCGAAGCCCAGCGGCCGAATGGCAGGTTCAATGGCCTTGCCCAGAATACCTACGTATGAATTCTCGAGCTCTTCCGAGGCCCGCATACGCTCCAGCTGATCACCCGAATACTGACTGGTAAAGGCTTCCGAAGAATACTTCTGCTCTATTCGATCCATTCGTCCGGATGGCCCGTAACTGGCAGAAACCCACAAAACAATCGAAATCGCTACAATGATTTTACCCACCTCAAAGATGAAGGTCTTCACCTTATCGTACATGATCAGGAAAATATTCTTCCAGCGTGGACTCCGGTAAACCGGAAGCTCCATAATAAAATAAGAACGCTCGCGCCCTTTTATGAGCTTTTTCATAACCCAGGCGACCACTACAGCACCTACTGTCCCCAAAATATAAAGGCCTAGCAGGGTAATCCCCCGCAGATCGAAGAAACCGAAGACCTTGTCGTCGGGAACAACCAGCGAAATCAAAAGAATATACACCGGAAGACGCGCAGCACAACTAATCAGGGGCGTAACCATGATCGTAATAATCCGGTCTTTCCAGCTCTCAATATTTCGCGCAGCCATAATGGAGGGTACCGCACACGCCAACCCACCTATCATGGGGACAACCGACTTGCCGCTAAGCCCTACCTTACGCATCATCTTATCCATTAGGAAAGTGATCCGAGCCATATAGCCGGTATCTTCCAGTACCGCAATAAAAGCGAAAAGAATCGCAATCTGTGGAATAAATATTAGTACTCCACCGAGCCCAGCCAGGATCCCGTTCAACAGTAAATCGGTCAGAGCACCTGCAGGCAAATAGGCACGCCCAACTTCGTCGAGCCACCCGAAAAAACCTTCAATCAAAGCCATCGGATATTCCGCCCAGGAAAAAATCGCCTGAAAGATAAAAAGCAGTACCACAAAGAAGATGGCAAAGCCCCATACCTTATGGGTCAAAACATCGTCGATCCGATCCGTAATGCTGGGTTCCTCCACTTTGGGAGCCACTTCCACACAGTCGCGGATAATTTCATCGATATAAGAATAACGCCAAAGGGTCTCTTCGATTTGCTGATCTTGCGACTCAAACTTCTCATCCGCAATCAGTCGATCGAGTTCCGCCGTTTTCTCCTTCGATAGATGCCGGGCACTCGGATACTGATGTGCCATTAACAAACTGGCATACTCGCTATGATGCTCAAAGTCCTGTGAAATTGCGTCCACGAGGTTTCTCGATCTCTCCGGGATAGTATAAGATGATTTGTGTACAGCGAAGGCGGGAGCCTGAACAATGGCCTCCTTCAAACCCGAAATATTTTCACGCTGGCGGGCACTGATTTTGACCACCTGAACCCCCAGCCGCTCCGAAAGCTTATCGGCGTTTACAACAATCCTCTCCTTTTCAGCCAGATCGTTCATGTTCAGTGCCAGTATTATCGGAATACCCAGGTCGGCCACCTGTGAATAGAGCAGCAGATTCCTTTTAAGATTCGTAACATCCGCAATAAAAACAATCAGATCCGGATGCGATTCATTCCTCCTATCCGATAGAACCTGAAAAACAACCGCTTCGTCCTGCGTTTTCGGATACAAACTATAGCAACCCGGCAAATCGATGACCGACACTACCCTCCCATCGGGCAAACGGCAGGTCCCCATCTTCTTGTCCATCGTCACCCCAGGAAAGTTGCCGACCTTCTGATTTAAACCTGTGAGATGATTAAAGAGTGACGACTTTCCGGTATTGGGATTTCCAACTAAAGCAATTTTCAAACCTGAAGATTTAAGAAATTAATATAATATTTGAAGCCTCTTCTTTACGAAGGCTTAACTGGTAGCCTGAAACCTTAATAGCGATCGGATCCCCCAGGGGAGCAATGCGTTCAAGACGAACCAATTCGCCGGGCAGACAGCCCATTTCCATCAGTTTAACAGAAAGCGCCAGGTCCGTAAATTCCTTAATAATTCCCGTTTCGCCTGGTTTTAAATCTGAGAGTTTCATATGCTGATAAATTCTCCCAAAAATACAACTATTTAGACTGATTACAAGTAAGACGCTGACAATATTACAGAAACTTATTCGCGGATCTTCCTGATGGTAAGTACCAGCACCAGATAGGCGAAATAGGCCATACCAATCCCCACATGGTCGGCGAAAATATCCCAGTACTCGAAACTACGATAATCGAAAAAGAATTTCTGGATCAGTTCGGTACCCACTGCAAAGACACTCGCGCTCCCCAGTACCATTAAATTTGGCCAACTGATCAGGTTCGGCTCATGATTATTCATCAAGGAGCCATAGAACATCAGGATCGTGAACACAAAGAAAAAACCGGTATGTACGAGTTTATCGATCCCCGGGAAGGAGTGACGGGAGTCGGTCACATCAGGCATCGGTGATGAAACAAGAAAGAGAACGAGGACGGCCCAGATAATTGCCCAGAAGTAATGTTTCATGAGAAGGATGTGCTTATTCACAAAAAAACACGGAAGAACAAGTGAAAGTCCTTACCGTGTTTTCTATAGTCGAATTAATGATTTATTATTTGCCGATCAATTCTTTGTAGCTCTCTGCAGAAAGAAGTCCTTCCACATCAGAAGGGTTATCAAGTTTCACCCGGATCATCCAGCCCTCACCATAGGGATCGGTGTTGATTAATTCCGGACTTCCATTTAAATTTTCGTTTACAGAAAGAACGTTTGCTTTTACAGGCATAAACAGATCCGAAACGGTTTTAACCGCTTCAACAGAACCAAAAAGCTCGTCCTTCTCCACCTCATTACCTACGGTGTCGATGTCCAAAAAAACGATATCACCTAATTCGCTTTGCGCAAACTCGGTAATTCCAATGACTGCCTCATCACCTTCAATACGAATCCATTCGTGATCTTTCGTATACTTAATATCGGTTGGAAAATTCATATAATTTTATTTTTATTCAAATTTATCAATCTTAACGATAATAGCAAAATAAGCTTTGCAAATCGCCTTTATAATTTATTCAATGCCTGCTTGATCAGATTCTCCACGCTTATAGTCGGATCTCCCTGATAAATGGCATGCACTACCTTCTCAGCCTTGGCTTTTACAAAGCCCAGCATCACCAGAGCCGAGAGCGACTCATCCAGTACCGTTTTATCTTTCGGCATGGAAATCAGTGTATCGGGCCCTTCCTTCTTCAATTTATCCTGCAATTCCAGGATCATCCGTTGCGCCGACTTGGGGCCAATGCCTTTAATCCTTTGAATCAGAGCCACGTTTCCCTGCACAATTGCATTCTGAATTTCCGAAGGAGTTATCGAAGAAAGAATCATCCGGGCCGTATTGGCCCCTATACCGGATACCGAAAGTAAGTGCCCGAACAAACGTCGTTCACTTTCTTCGTAAAATCCATACAGGGTGTGGGAATCCTCTTTTACCTGAAAACTGATATAGAGCTTACACAGCTCTTCCGATTTGATAAGCTCGTAGGTATTGAGCGAGATGGCGATGTGATAGCCGATCCCATTCGCCTCAATCACCACATGCGTAGGCGTCTTTACAACCAGTTTTCCGCGGATATAATCGTACATTCCGCTTATGCTTTTTTAGTTAGCTTATTCTTCTCGTACGACTGCACGTCAACAACGGCAATGGTGATCATATTAATGATCTCGCGCACCGAACTATCGAGCTGCAATACATGAACCGGTTTGTTCATTCCCAGCAAAATCGGCCCGACGGCCTCGGCCTCCCCTAATTCCTGCAGTAGCTTATAGGCAATATTGCCCGACTCCAGGTTCGGAAACACCAAAGTATTGGCAGGCTGCCCAGCCAGCTGACTGAATGGGAAATTGCTTTCCAGCATTTCGCTATTCATCGCAAAGTTACCCTGCATTTCGCCATCGACCACAATGTCCGGATGCCTTTCGTGAAGCACTTTCACCGCTTCCCGGGTTTTCTGAGGAATGGAACCATCGCCCGACCCAAAGTTGGTATACGACAACAGCGCTAGTCGCGGCTTTACATTCAGGCGCTTCACGGCATCGTGTAGCAGCACACTGATATCCACAAGCTCTTCTACGGAAGGATCGACGTTTACCGTTGTATCCCCGAAGAAAACGGGCCCTTTTTTGGTTAGCATCATGTACATACCGGCAACGCGGCTTCCCGGCTGCGTACCGATCACCTGAAGAGCCGGACGGATTGCCGAAGCGTAATTCTTGGTCAGCCCCGAAATCAATGTATCGGCCTCCCCAAATTCAACCATGCAAGCTGCAAAATAATTGCGGTCAAGCATTGCTTTCCTGGCGCCGGCTTCCGTAATTCCCCTGCGCTGTCTCTTTTTATATAAGTACTCGACGTATCTGTTGAAACGCTCCGATTTTTGCTCCTCGAAGGGGTCAATAATCAATACATCAGGCAAATGCAGGTTGTTCGACTCAATTAATTGGTTGATCTTGTCACGGTTACCAAGCAAAATCGGCTCGGCAATACCTTCCTCCCGGACGATATGTGCCGCTTTCAAGATTTTATAGCTATCGGCTTCCGTGAACACCACCCGTTTTGGATCCGCCTTGGCTGCCGTTGTTAAATCCCGCACAATACGATCATCGAGCCCCAAACGGCTTCGTAACTCGAAGTTATAGGCATCCCAGTCTTCGATCGGCTGACGTGCGACCCCTGTTTCCATGGCTGCCCTGGCTACCGCAGGAGCCACCGCTGTAATCAGTCGCGGATCCGTCGGTTTTGGGATAATATACTCACGGCCAAAATGAAGGGTTGTATCTTCATAGGCCTCATTTACGGCCTCTGGCACGGTACTTTTTGTAAGTTCGGCAATCGCATAAACCGCCGCTATTTTCATTTCCTCATTGATGGAAGTCGCCCTGACATCCAGCGCACCCCGAAAAATATAAGGGAATCCCAGCACGTTGTTTACCTGATTAGGAAAATCAGAACGACCGGTTGCCATGATAATATCAGACCTGGTATTAATCGCCAAATTATAATCGATCTCCGGCCGCGGGTTGGCCATCGCAAATACGATTGGATTCTTGTTCATCGATTTAAGCATCGCTACCGACAGCACATCGGCAGCCGATAAGCCAATAAAGACATCTGCATCTTTCATGGCCTCCTCCAGGGTAAAAATATTGCGATCGGTCGCAAATTGCGCCTTGCTCGGATCCATGCCTTCCCGGTCACTCCGGATCACACCAGACCGATCAACCATCACAATGTTTTCCTTTTTGGCGCCCAGCGACATGTATATCTTTGTGCAGGATACAGCTGCGGCTCCCGCGCCGTTAACTACAATCTTAACTTTTTCTATTTTCTTTTTCTGAATTTCGCAGGCATTGATCAACGCAGCTCCCGAAATAATGGCCGTCCCGTGCTGATCGTCGTGCATTACCGGAATTGACATCTCCTCTTTCAGTCGCTTTTCAATTTCGAAACACTCGGGAGCCTTGATATCTTCCAGGTTGATGCCACCGAAAGTAGGTTCAAGCGCTTTTACAATGGATACAAACTCATCCACATTTTTAGTATTGAGTTCCAGATCGAAAACATCGATATCGGCAAAGATCTTGAAAAGCAAACCTTTACCCTCCATTACCGGTTTACCCGCATCCGCACCGATGTCTCCTAATCCCAATACAGCTGTTCCATTGCTGATCACCGCTACCAGATTTCCTTTCGCTGTGTATTTATAAGCGTCTTCTTTATTTTCTGCAATCTTCAGGCAAGGCTCAGCTACTCCGGGAGAATAGGCAAGGGAAAGATCCCGTTGCGAGTTCGTAGGTTTAGTGGGAACAACTTCTATTTTTCCCGGGCGACCTTTACTGTGATAATCAAGGGCGTCCTGCTTCTGATTTCTTTTCGTCATCTGTGTAAAACTTTATTCATTAGGATACAGCAAAGGTAATAGAAAAATCATCAAAGAGGGCCTCCCGCTGATAATAGTGCATGTTGCGAGGCCACTTTGAAGTCGCGAAATACACGACTAATATCGGTCTCTTCAAAACCCACCTTCATACCCGCATAAGGGTACAGCTGATCCACCAACCCTCGCGAAGCGGCAGCACAAGCCGATATGGCAGTACGGAAAGCCTCACCCGAGCTGCCCACTTCGCGCTCCTTTTCAACCAGTGCCCAGACTTCATCGAGCAATCCGTACACCCGGGTCCGGTGCTCTAAAAACACGGCTTTACTATCCTTCAGCCGGGCACATGCATCTGCCGTCAGCCGCCCTTTTTCCTCAAGCACCTCCTTCACCAGCACCCAGAAACGGGAAGCCAATCCCATAGTCATCACCAGCATATTGATCTCGGCCAGCAACATGAAGGGGAAACGATACAGAACAGAGGTAATCGTTGGGGAAGGGTTTTGCAGATCAAAGCCGAAGCTCGCCGGAACCCACACAGAGTCTACCCGAAAATCGCAACTCGAAGTCGCCTTCATCCCAAACACCTTCCAGCTGTCGAACCGCTCTACATGCGCGGCAGGGACCAGGAAAGAGCGGAACGATTGTCCGTCGCCATCCTTCAGCACCGCGTTGAGCGAAAAGTAAGTGGCATGCGCCGAGCCGCTGGCGTATTTCCAACGGCCATCAATAATAAAGCCCCCGTTGGACAACCGTGCTGTTCCCGTTTTTGCGCCACTGCCTGCTACACAGGCTCTACGATCGGAAAATATCCTGGCGGCTTCCTCCTGCTCCATAAAACCCGAAAACATATTTGCGCCGGCTCCCAGATTCACGTTCCACGCAAAACTGCCGTCTACATAGGCAAGGCGTTCCATCAGGCGCGCAAATTCTGGCAGCGACATTTCCTTTCCCCCCAGACTGCGCGGAACGAGCAGATGAAACCACTGGTTCGCGTAAATCAATTCTAGTTGGGCCGATGTCAACGCACCCCTTATTTCGGCCTCACGGCTTTCCCTCCTGATGATTTCCTCGTCCGGAACTGCAATCGCATTCAATACCTCAAACATGTGAAATAGCTTAAATTAAAAAGGGGACCGACTTGCCCCAAACCTCAAAATTACTTAATAATTCCTTATCTTTGCACCAGGAAACGACACTGTGAAAAACAGACAGAATACGTTTCCATTCTAAAAAACTTACTCGATGAAATTAGATACTAATTTTCAGGAAAAATTTGAAAGCCGACATATTTCTCCACGCAAATCAGACCTTCCTGCCATGTTGCAGACAATCGGCGCAAAATCCCTTGACGAATTAATTGACAAGACTGTTCCTGGAAATATCCGGCTCAAACAAGCTCTTAATTTACCTGCGGCATTAAGCGAAGTCGACTACCTGAAAAAGATGAAGCAAGTCGCTTCGAAAAACAAAGTATTTAAGTCGTACATCGGCCAGGGTTATTATGACGTACAGCTCCCTTCCGTCATTCTACGCAATGTTTTGGAAAATCCGGGATGGTATACTCAGTACACCCCCTACCAGGCAGAGATTGCCCAGGGACGTCTGCAGGCCTTATTGAATTTTCAGACGGCAGTGATCGACCTTACCGGAATGGAAATAGCCAATGCTTCCCTCCTCGACGAAGCAACGGCAGCGGCCGAAGCCATGTTTATGCAATATAACTTGCGAAAAAACAAAGATGCTTCGGTGTTTTTTGTTTCCGAAGACATTTTCCCTCAAACCCTCGACGTCATACGTACACGGGCCGAATCGTACGGCATTGCACTGAAGATCGGTAATACCAACGAGGCAGAACTGGGTGAAGACGTATTCGGAGCCCTCGTTCAATACCCTGCCGCCAGCGGCTCTGTGTCCGACTATTCAACTTTTGCAGAAACACTGCACAGCAAAAATATGACGCTTTCGGTCGTTGCCGATATCATGAGCCTGGCTCTGTTGACGCCTCCGGGCGAGTGGGGGGCTGATATTGTGGTAGGTTCCACCCAACGCTTTGGCGTTCCGATGGGCTTTGGCGGACCGCACGCGGCTTACCTGGCAACCAAGGAAGCCTATAAGCGGAATATTCCCGGAAGAATTATTGGGGTGACGGTAGACTCGACCAACCAATATGCCCTGCGCATGGCCCTTCAAACCCGTGAGCAACATATCCGTCGCGACAAAGCTTCTTCCAATATCTGTACGGCTCAGGCCCTGCTAGCCATCATGGCAAGTTTTTATACAGTCTACCACGGTCCTGCCGGAATCAAAAAGATCGCTACGCGTATCCATTCCCTGAGCGCCTTGCTGGCCAAAGCCCTGCAGGAGCTTGAATACAATCTGGAAAATTCAACCTGGTTCGACACCCTGACGGTAAACGTTGGCGAACTGGTAGACGCCATACACGCTGAATCCCTCAACCAGGAAATAAACTTTCACTACAACAGCAAGGGTCAGATCGGCATCTCAATCGATGAAACCACGACGCTCGACGATATTAAAAAACTCATTAAAGTTTTTGCCAAGGTGAAAGGAAAAGGCAATCAGGACGTCGATATGGAAGCGCTTACTACCGACCTCCAGTCTCCGATTCCTGAAACATTGCAGCGCAAGTCTGAATATTTGACGCACCCGGTATTTAACTCCTATCATTCGGAGCACGAAATGCTGCGCTATATCAAATCGCTCGAGGCAAAAGATCTTTCACTTTGCCATTCGATGATTCCACTGGGATCATGTACGATGAAGTTGAATGCAACGACAGAAATGATCCCCTTAACCTGGTCTGAGTTCAGCAATTTGCATCCTTTTGCTCCTGCTGACCAAACCGGTGGCTATATGCAGCTTTTCGATGAGCTGAACCAGTGGCTCTGTGAAATCACCGGCTTCAGCCGTATGAGCTTCCAGCCCAATTCCGGTGCGCAGGGAGAATACACCGGATTGATGGTTATCCGTGCGTTCCACGCTCATAACGGACAGCCGCAACGCAACGTGGCACTTATCCCGGCTTCCGCACACGGAACTAATCCCGCTTCGGCTGCCATGGCAGGAATGAAGATTGTTGTGGTTAAATGCGATGAATTTGGAAATATAGACGTCGAAGACCTCAGGAAACAAGCGGAAACGCACCAAGAGAACCTCGCTTGTCTGATGGTTACCTATCCCTCTACCCACGGTGTATTCGAAGAAGCTATCATCGAAATCTGCGAAATCATTCACCAAAACGGTGGGCAGGTATATATGGACGGTGCCAATATGAATGCACAGGTAGGACTCACCAGCCCGGGCTTTATCGGCGCCGACGTATGTCATCTCAACCTGCACAAAACCTTTTGTATCCCCCACGGTGGTGGTGGCCCGGGAATGGGGCCAATCGGAGTAGCGAGCCACCTGGTCGATTTTCTTCCAGGTCATTCGGTGGTAGAACTCGAAGGCCTCAAGTCCATTAGCGCAGTATCTTCTGCCCCTTGGGGGTCCGCATCCATCCTCGGAATCTCACACGCTTATATCGCCATGATGGGACCCGACGGACTGACAAACGCGACGCGTCACGCCATCCTGAATGCAAATTATATCAAAGCCAGGCTTGAGAACGACTACCCGGTATTGTATGCCGGAGCAAACGGAACCTGTGCTCACGAAATGATCCTTGACTGCCGCTCATTTAAGTCGGCCGGTATCGAAGTAAGCGACATTGCCAAGCGTCTGATGGACTACGGCTTCCACGCTCCTACCGTCTCCTTCCCGGTTGCCGGAACCTTAATGGTAGAACCAACCGAGTCGGAGTCCAAAGCTGAACTCGACCGCTTCTGCGACGCTATGCTTTCCATCCGGAAGGAAATAGAAGACGTGCTTAACGGAACAGCCGGTAAAGAAAATAATGTTCTTAAAAACGCTCCTCATACAGCAGCTGTCATCAGCGGCGACGTATGGGATCGTGAGTATAGCCGCAAACTCGCCGCGTTCCCATTAGAATTTGTGGCCACCAACAAATTCTGGCCATCCGTCGGGCGCGTTAACGATTCCGTTGGCGACCGTACCCTCATTTGCTCTTGTCCTCCTATCGAAGAATATGCAGACTATTAAGAAACGTACTTCCTAGGAAGAACGCAGAAAGGGGGCCTGACGATTGTCGGGCCCCCTTTCTTTATCATAAGTAAACCAATCAGAAGCGCCGAAGCGTCCTGACTGATGGACGATTTAGTCCATACTTTTCTCACTCATCTCGTCGAGCTTTTCGCCCGTTACTTCCGCTCTGATCTTTCTTTCCAATTCATCCATCAGATCCGGATTATCGAGTAAAATACGTTTTACTCCATCCCTTCCCTGACCAAGCTTGGTATCGCCGTAACTAAACCAGGATCCGGATTTCTTTATGATGTTGAAGTCGACACCCAGGTCAATAATTTCACCCACCTTCGATATACCCTCTCCGAACATAATATCAAACTCAGCGATACGGAACGGAGGAGCTACTTTATTTTTTACAATCTTCACCTTGATCCGATTACCCGAAACCTCATCTGAATCCTTAATCTGGGAAGTTCTGCGTATATCCAGACGTACAGATGCATAGAACTTCAGCGCATTTCCACCGGTCGTCGTTTCCGGATTACCAAACATCACACCGATCTTCTCACGCAGTTGGTTGATAAAAATGCAGCAGCAATTCGTTTTAGAAATGGTTCCGGTCAACTTCCGTAAAGCCTGCGACATCAAACGCGCCTGAAGCCCCATTTTGGAATCGCCCATTTCGCCTTCAATCTCCGCTTTGGGAACCAGGGCAGCTACTGAGTCAATCACAATCACATCAATAGCACCGGAGCGAATCAGGTTATCGGCAATTTCCAGTGCCTGCTCACCGTTATCGGGCTGTGCAATCAGTAAATTTTCGATATCCACTCCGAGCTTACTCGCATAATACTTATCAAAGGCGTGTTCTGCATCAATGAAAGCCGCCACACCACCCTTTTTCTGAGCCTCTGCAATAATATGAGTGGCAAGGGTTGTTTTTCCGGAAGATTCAGGACCGTATATTTCAACAACGCGTCCTTTAGGAACACCGCCAATACCCAAAGCAATATCTAATCCAAGCGAACCTGTGGAAATAGCATCAATAGGTTCGACGACTGAGTCGCCCAATTTCATGACCGTTCCTTTACCGTATGACTTTTCAAGTTTATCTAAAGTAAGCTGAAGGGCTTTTAATTTTTCGGCGTTTTCGCTCATAATTCAGATCTATTATTACGTTAATTAAGTTACTAATAATTTTAGCTAATATACAAATATAATTTCAATTTCAAAACACTTACTAATATTTTTATACTAAGGCCTGAATCTTTGTCTTTGCAAAGTATCGGCAAAAGGACTGCAATGGACAGATCTCGCATTTTGGCCGTCGGGCCAGACAAATATAACGTCCATGAAGGATCAGCCAGTGATGAGCTATGTATATTTTGTCCTCAGGCAGGTTCTTCACCAAATCTTTCTCGACAGCAAGCACGGTTTTACCATTGGTAAGCCCAATTCTTTTCGATACCCGGAATACATGGGTGTCTACTGCCATGGCGGGAAGGTTATAAACGACAGATACAATGACATTCGCCGTTTTCCGACCTACCCCCGGCAGGCGGATCAACTCTTCCACCGTTCCCGGAACTTGTCCATCAAACTCTGCGATCAGCGTCCGAGCCATCCCCACCAGATGCTTTGCCTTGTTGTTCGGATAACTGACCGAACGGATATAATCAAAGACGATATCCGGACTCACCTCCGCAAGCGACTCGGGAGTCGGAAACCGTTCGAAAAGCGCGGGCGTTATCTGATTAATCCGCTTGTCAGTACATTGAGCCGAAAGAATAACGGCAACCAGAAGCTGAAAGGGATTGTTGTAATGCAGTTCGGTTTCTGCGTGCGGCTGATGCTCTGAAAAATATTCTACGAAAGCTTTGTACCTGTCCTTTTTAAGCATGAACAAAGATAGCCATAAGCACGGCTTAAAACCAATTACAGATTCCTGGAAAAATGAAGGATCTTCTCTATGCTTTCCCGGCTCGGCTCCATCAGTTGCTGATCCAGTAACTTTTTAAGTTTCATTTCACCAGAAGCGCCCGTATCTGTTTTAGATGAAATCTGCGGAATTTCCGAAGTCAAATTTTCGCTTTGACCCGAGGTGAAGTTATCAGAATGCGAGGTAAATATTTCTTCCATAGGTTGAGGTTATAAAGTAAAGAATATATATAACGTTCCTATGGAAGAGATAGTATATCAAGGTTAATTTTGCGCTTCTATTTGCGCGATTTTTCCTTGTGCTTTTTTGCTGCAAGCTCGAGCGCATTATAAGCATTGACAACTCCACCGGTTGCACTAATTTCGCTCAACAGCACCCTTTTGTTGGTTCCCTGGTCCCGGATCCGCACCTTTTGTTCCGGCTTTACCACCGACTCCATTAGGATTTCCTTCACCTCAATGGCTGTAAACTCCGGATAATGAGACCGGATCAGCGCAGCCAGACCACTTACCACCGGAGCAGCCATGCTGGTACCGCTCTGCTCTTTATAAGTAGAGCCAGGCATTGTCGAATAAATATCGGAGCCCGGTGCAAATAGATCCACCGTCTGTTTTCCGTAGTTCGAAAAAGAAGATATTAAATCATCCTCCCAGGTTATCGAGCCCACTTCAATCCAGGCCTCGCCTTCTCCCTGATTGATCCCCAGGCTATCTACATAACGCGGGTTCGGATAATTGCCTGATTCATCGGTATTCTGACTATCATTTCCTGCCGCATGAATCAGCAGAACATCTTTCTCCATGGCATATTGAACCGCTTGATCGACGATCTGCTTGTCCTTTACATAAGCCTTACCGAAACTCATATTGATAATTTTGGCACCGTTATCAGCAGCATAACGAATCGCATTGGCTACATCCTTATCGCGCTCATCTCCGTCGGGGACCACCCGAACCCCCATGATCGCGACATGGTTTGCAATGCCCTGCATACCGATGCCATTATCCCGAACAGCACCAATAATACCGGCAACGTGTGTTCCGTGTCCTGCATCCGGGCCTTCCACATCCGGGTTCCCGTAGATAGATTCGTGACTATTCTCATAATCATCCCCAACGATCCCACGGGAGTCGTAAGCCATGTTCAAATGGTAATTCACCTGATTATTAAAATAATCAAAACCCTCTTTAAAATCCTTATAAAACTCCTGAAAGGTCATCCCATCTTTCATGGCCGATTTAACAATGCGCAGCGCGGCCGATTCCTGCTTATTTTTTGCATTGTACTGGTCTATCTGACTGCGGGTCGGACTGTCGGTGCCGAGAGCAACAATCATACTATCGAGCACAGTTTTAAGTCCTCCATAATTCATTGCACCCATCTGAGCGCGTTGAAGCTTATTCATATAGTCGGTCGTCATCTTCTGATAACGATTAAACTCCCGTTTTTGCTGTTCAGAAAGCGGTGTAGAGGGCAATACCGAAATATAGCGCGGCTGGAGTTCTCTTAGCAAGCGAACCAGTTCGAGATTATCGTACTGAACGTTCTCACCGCTATCATTACCCAAGAAATTCCAACCATGGATATCATCGATATAGCCGTTCCCATCGTCATCAATACCGTTTCCGGGAATCTCGTCCTCATTTATCCACATCACAGCCTTCAGATCTTCATGGTCTGCCTGAATCCCTCCATCCAGCACGGCTACGATTACTTTACTACCCTTGTCTTTTTTAAGCAGTTTTTTGTAGGCTTTCTCCGTACTGATTCCAAAAACGCCGTCGTCCTTCAAATCAAGGTTGTGCCAATTAGCCTTTCCTGCTTTGAAATCCTGCTGAGCGAAAGCTCCGCTGCTCAGCAATCCCAATCCCATAATGGCAACGAACTTTTTTAACTTCATATATCAATTATCGTTTTATTTCTTAACAAATAACACCCCTAAAGGATGCTCGATCAACAAATATAAATGATAATTTATTAGCAATTTGTTATAAAACGTTAAATGGGCCTTTCCATAAACCTTTATAACGCAAAAAACCCTGTCTTGAATATCAAGACAGGGTTTCTGTAAGATTGGGCGCCGACCTACTCTCCCACCTGTTACGGCAGTACCATCGGCTCTGGCGGGCTTAACTTCTCTGTTCGGTATG
>Ga0233365_1000081_pt1 | contig 55738 bp, 56 predicted proteins | sample ElkDunMinimDraft_27_FD_191535 | JGI IMG/M metagenome (GOLD analysis project Ga0233365, IMG submission 191535) | Fecal eukaryotic communites from dung pellets of Tule Elk in California, USA - Elk Dung C36 | ecosystem: Host-associated > Mammals > Digestive system > Large intestine > Fecal | place...
TCGGGCTGTTTACAGGCAAACAATAAGCCGGTTAAGGCAAAACATGCAATTATTTTTTTCATATTACTGTTTGTTGACATTGTTTAAAATGGTTTCAAAGTTTAGAACGGTTTGTTCCAAGGTATCAAACGATTTTCCGCCGGCTGCATTAATATGTCCGCCTCCATTGAAATAACTTCGGGCAAATTCGTTTACATCAAAATCGCCTTCAGATCTAAAAGAAATCTTAATCATTCCTTCTTCTTTGTTTTCGATGAATATTGCCGCCAGATTAATTCCTTTTAAAGATAAACCGTAATTTACAATTCCTTCGGTATCTCCTTTCTGATAATCAAATTCGTTTAAATCGTCTTGAGAAAGAAACGTGTACGCCGTACTTTTTTCGGGCATTACCTTTAAATGCTGTAACGCTCTGCCCAATAATTGCAACTGATTGAACGATGCCGTGCTGAAAAGTGAATTATGTACTTTTGGATTATCAACACCTAAATCGATCAAATCTGCAACTACGCGATGGGTGTCGCCGGTTGTTTTTACAAATTTAAACGAACCAGAATCGGTTACAATTCCCGTGTAAATACAGGTTGCCGCATTTCTGTTGATGTATTGCGTAAGGTTTAATTCTTCTAAAAAACGATACAATAATTCGCAGGTTGATCCAAAAGAAGTATCAGAAACTGTGATTTTTGCATACGCATCGGGCATTTGGTGATGATCGATCATAACAAACGGTTTGCGCAGTTTCTCTAAATACGATCCCATTTGATCGCCTGCGCGGTGCAACGCATTAAAATCTAACGTAAAAACCAAATCACTTCCTTGTAAAAAAGTTTTGCAGGCATCGAAGTTTTTTTCGAAAACCAACACTCCTTCAGAAGCTGGAAGCCACGAAATAAACTCGGGAAATTCGTTAGGTGAAATTACTTTTACGGTATGGTTAAGCTGTATTAAAACGTGGTAAAGACCTAAACACGAACCTAATGCATCACCATCGGGATTGCGGTGCGGAACAATTGTTATTTGTTTGGGCGTTTTTAAAAAATCGGTTAAAAATGCGGTATCGTTTGTATTCATCATAATGCGAAAATACACAAATTAGCATTTACTTTAAAAGGCTTTATAAAATTATTGTGCTAAACTTTTCAATTCTTGCAGCTTTATAATTTTTATTCTTTTTGCTTTTAAATCTATAATCCCCAGTTTTTTTAATTCGGCAAGAAGTCTTATGCAACTTTCGGTAGCAGTTCCTACCATACTTGCAATTTCTTCTCTGCTTAATTGCAGGTTTAAAAAACCTTCAGCATCGGTTCCGGCAGACTCTAAAACATCGAGCAAAGCAAGTGCTAAACGCTCTTTTACGGTTTTATGCGTGTGGTTTATGGCAAAATCGGTTGCGTAGTTAAGGTTTTGGCAAACATCTTTTGTAACTTCAAACGAAAAATTTTTGTTGTTGCCAATAAAACCCAAGACTTCATTTTTCGGAATAAAACAAACTTGCATGTCTTCAACCGCAACCGCACTTAAAGTAGCTTTTCCTTCTGTTAAGATCGATGTTTGTCCCAACAAATCGCCTTTAGTAATCAGTTTTAGAATAGTATCTTTTCCGCTGGAATTCATTTTAACCAATTTGCATGTGCCTTGTTTAATGCAGTAAACACCGTTCATTACATCGCCTTCGCTAAAAATAACGTCGCCCTTTTTTATAAGAAAACTGTCTTTACACTTCGCTAAATGAATCAATTCGTCTTTAGACAAAGCCTTTAACGAACTTAATTCTCTAACGATGCACTGCTCACACTTGCCCATTAAATTAGTTTTTGCAAATATACGATTATTATGACAATTATCATTTTTTTTGACAATAGACCTTCGGAATTTTGTACAAGGTATAAAGCAAAAAGAAATGTTGAATTGTTATCATTGCGGAAATGATATTGTTGAAAATGAGGTGATTGTTTTTAATGATAAGGATTTCTGCTGCAAGGGCTGCCAAACGGTTTACGACTTATTTTCGGAAAACGGTTTAGGCACTTATTACGATTTTGAAAAAAATCCGGGGGTTGCTCCAAAAGATGTTGCTTCCAAATATAATTATCTGGATAATGCGGATATTGCCGATAAACTGCTCGATTTTAAAGAAGGATCCACGCAGATTGTCCGTTTGTACATTCCGCATATTCATTGCAGCTCGTGTATCTGGATTTTAGAAAATCTAAATACTTTAAACCCTGCCGTAACTCATTCCCAGGTAGTTTTTTCGCAAAAAAAAGTGAGTATTACTTACAACAGCGAAAATATCTCATTGAAAAATCTGGTGTTGCTTTTGGCGTCAATCGGTTACGAACCTTACATTAGCTTGGAACAATACGATGCAAAACCAAAGTTGATCGATCGCAGTTTACTCTATAAAATAGGCGTAGCGTTTTTTGGTTTCGGGAACATTATGTTGCTTTCATTTCCCGAATATTTTAATGTGGAAGATGTTTGGATGCAACAATATCGGGATTTTTTCAGATATTTCAACATACTTTTGGCATTGCCCGTTTTTCTTTATTCGGCAACACCTTACTACAAATCGGCTTATCACAGCATAAAAACCAAGGCGTATAATATTGATATTCCTATGGCATTGGGAATAATCGTAATGTTTGTGCGCAGTTTGGTGGATATCTTTTTTCAAGACGGCGCCGGGTTTTTAGACAGCATGTGCGGATTGGTATTTTTTATGCTTTCGGGCAAATTGATACAACAGACAACCTATAATTTTTTATCGTTTGAACGAGATTATAAATCGTATTTCCCAATTGCGGTAACTAAAATAGATCAGCAAAAAGAAGTACCAATTCAGGTTTATGAAATCGAAAAAGGAAATCAATTGTTGATCCGTAATGAAGAATTGATTCCTGTTGATGCCATTCTACTATCTGATACCGCTTTTATCGATTATAGTTTTGTGACGGGCGAGGCTGTTCCGGTTGAGAAAAAATCGGGCGATAAAATTTACGCCGGCGGAAAGCAGGTAGGTAACGCCGTGACTGTTGAGGCCATAAATACGGTTTCGCAAAGTTACCTGACGCAGTTGTGGAGTAACGAGGTGTTTCAGAAAAAAGTTTCTCAAAAAATACAGACTATTACCGATAAAGCCAGCCATATTTTTACGCCGGCTTTGTTAACCATTGCTATTGTTGGATTTATCGTGTGGAGTTTTACAAGTTTTAACGATGCTTTTAATGTTTTAACCGCTGTTTTAATAGTTGCGTGTCCGTGTGCTTTGGCTTTAACTGCGCCTTATACCTGGGGAAATGTGATTCGATTAATGGGAAAACGGAAGTTTTATTTGAAGAATACCGCCGTAATCGAACAGCTTTCTAAAGTTGATACGGTCGTTTTTGATAAAACGGGTACGTTGACATCAAACACAAACCAGCAGATTAAATACGTGGGTAATCCGCTTTCAAAAGATGATTTAACGGCTGTGAAAAATATCGTGCGTGGATCAAATCATCCGTTAAGCCGACGATTGTATTTGATTTTACCCGAAACTTCGATAGAAAAACCATTGAATTATCAGGAAGTTGCAGGGAAAGGTATCGAAGGATCTTTTAAGGATCAAACGCTTAAAATTGGTTCGGCGAGTTGGGTAGGAGTGACCGATGCTTCAGAAATCAATCAGACCAAAGTTTATATCAGTATAAATAATAAAGTCAAAGGTTTTTATGTGTTCGAAAACGAATACCGCGAAGGAATTAAGGAATTGTTTGATACGCTGAAAAACAGAAATTACAGATTGTACGTGCTCTCGGGCGATAATAACGGCGAACAACGTATGCTGGAACGATTAGTTCCCGAAAATACCCAATTGATTTTTAACCAAAAACCTGACGACAAACTGAATTTTGTTAAAAATTTACAGCTTACAAACCATAATGTTTTAATGATTGGCGATGGTTTGAATGACGCCGGTGCTTTGGCTCAAAGTGATATTGGTATATCGATTTCCGAAAACGTTAATGTTTTTACACCAGCCAGCGACGCTATTATTGATGCATCGGTTTTCACTAAATTACCTTACTTTTTAAATTTTGCAAAAAATGCCATGAAAATCATTAAAATGAGTTACTGTTTGGCGATTACGTACAATATTGTAGGGTTAAGTTTTGCATTATCAAACAATTTATCGCCATTGGTCGCTGCGATTATTATGCCGGTAAGTACTGCAACTATTATAAGTTTTGTAACAATTATGAGTAATTATTTTGCTAGGAAAAGAGATTAATTAAACTAAACAGTTTTAAAGTTTCATTAAAAAAAACAAATCAACCAAAGTAGGTTGATTAAAAAAAGGCAAGCGACCTACATCGCACCGCTACAACCACATACCTTTGCTGTGTTCCCACCCTGGAGGAGTCTGCAGGAGCTGGTCGTGTAGGACTTGCCGTTGCAAATATACAAACAAATTATATTTTAGCAAGCCTTTTGTCAAATAAAAAAAGGGTTGTATAATTGTACAACTAATTACATAAACCATGAAAAAATATAAATACTTAACTGTCTTTACTTTATCATTACTTTTTGTTGCGTGTGAAGACAATAAAAAAATCGAAAATAATTCTTTATCTATCGATTCTAGTAAATTAAAACAGACTTACGCCTTAAATGAAGACGTTACTTTGCAATTAAAAATCGATTCTGACAAAGAAATCGATTCTGTTCAATATTTTATCAACGATATAAAAATAGGTTCGGTTAAGGCAAATTCGGTACTTACTTATAATTTATCAAATGCAAAACACGGCATTCAAAATATTAAGGCAATTGCTTACACTAAAGGTAAAACCAATGAAACTACAACAAAATTTGATGTGTTGTCGCACGTTCAGCCTGCGGTATATTCTTATACTATTGTAAATACCTATCCGCATGATATTAAAGCATATACACAAGGATTAGAATTTCACGGTGATTTATTGATTGAAAGTACCGGTAACGGTGAAGGAATAGGAACACGTACCAAAGGAAAATCAAGTATTCGTAAAGTAAATGCCAAAACAGGTGAAGTTATAAAGATTAATGAATTAGACGATGCTATTTTTGCGGAAGGAGCAACAGTTCTAAACAATAAAATTTATCAGTTAACATACAAAAATAACGAAGCTTACGTATATAATTTAGAATCATTGCAAAAAGAAAAGACGTTGCCATACTTTAAAAATACAGAGGGTTGGGGGTTAACAAACGATGGTACTAACTTGTATATGACTGATGGAAGTGACCGAGTGTATAAAGTAAACCCTACAGATTTTACTTTGATAGATTATGCTGTAGTTTCAACAAACCGTGGTACTGTTCCATCAGTAAATGAATTAGAATGGGTAAATGGTGAAATCTACGCAAACTTTTATGGTCAGGATGCGATAGGTGTTTTTAGTCCGATTGATGGAACTGTAAACGCCGTAATCGATCTTAAAGATTTAAAAAGTAAAGTTACACCACACCCAGATTTAGATGTTTTAAACGGAATTGCATACAATAAAAAAACGGGCACTTTCTTTGTAACCGGAAAAAACTGGGATAAAATGTTCGAAATTAAAATCAATAAATAATAAACAAAAAGCCATTAGAAATAATGGCTTTTTTTATACAAAATCCTTTAAAATATAATAGTTCTTTGTTAGGCTTCTTAAAAATCGACTGTACAATAGTTTATAAAGTAGCCAAAGTATAAGTAAAATTACTATAGTACAAACCACGCAGGTTAAAATTATTGCGGCGTAAAATGAAAAACTGTCATCTAATGTTGCGTCATTTGTGCCCGATACTATGGTTTGATATATGGTTATATAAATAATAATCAAGTAGGCAACCAAAATTAACGAAAGGTATAATTTCAATCCGTTCTTTGCATTTTTTACACTTAAAAGTAATGTTTCAACCGTATTTTTAGCTTTTATTTTATAAATTAAATAAGCACATATTAGTGTAAAAGTTACTGGTAAAATTAAAAGAGCATAATCTGCAATTTGCAAAAACAACGATGGAAAAGTATTCACATTTTGTTGACTATTTATTTGATAGATAAAACTAGAAAACACAAAAAATGTCAAGATCAAAATATTTATAATGCAAATCCACAACAAACTGCGTATCGATTTTTTCTTAATAGCATCATATAATTCATCACGACTACTAAATTTCGCAGTATTTATATCAGCATAAGTATCTTTAAAAAAATTTAAACCCATCATGTATTGTTAATTTTTATGCAAAATAACAATATATTTTACAATTAATAGCCAAGCGTTCAAAAACAAAATAATACTGCAATTATTATCATTTACTTCGTAATTTTGTAGTAATTCAAATAGTTTTAAATATGATGAATATTCCAGATTCTAGTAATCCTAGAGTCGTTATCATAGGTGGTGGATTTGCAGGTGTTGCAATAGCACAAAAGTTAAAAAACAAAGAATTTCAGGTTGTTTTGTTAGATAAGCACAATTATCACAACTTTCAACCTTTAATGTATCAGGTGGCAACCGGCGGATTAGAATCGGGATCTATTGCGTACCCAATGCGTAAAATCATCAAAGAGCACAAAGAAGCTTTTTTTAGAATGACTTTGGTCGAAAAAATCGATACCGAAAATAAAAAAGTCATTACCGATATTGGAACAATTTATTACGATTATTTGGTAATTGCAACTGGTTCTACCAATAATTATTTCGGCAATAAAGAGATCGAAAAAAACAGTATGGTAATGAAAACCATACCCGAAGCTTTAAATATTAGAACTTTACTACTTGAAAATTTCGAATTGGCTTTGCAAACAAACGATATGAACGAACGTAAAGCGTTAATGAATTTCGTAATTGTGGGTGCAGGACCAACCGGTGTGGAATTAGCCGGAGCTTTGGCTGAAATGAAAAATGCTGTTTTCCCTAAAGATTATCCCGATTTGGATATTTCTATGATGGAAATTAATTTGGTTCAGGGATCTGATAATATTTTGGATGCCATGTCTAAAAAATCGTCGAAAGCTGCCGAAAAGTTTCTGAAGGATTTAGGAGTAAAAATTCACTTAAAAACGATTGTAACGAATTACGATGGTAAAAAGATCGAAACTAAAGGTGGATTATCTTTTGATACACATGCAGTAATTTGGTCGGCAGGAGTAAAGGGCGCTCCGATTGAAGGAATGCCGCAAACTTTAGATCGTGCGTCGCGTATTCGTGTAAACGAATTTAACCAGGTAGAAGGTTTTACCGATGTTTTTGCTTTGGGTGATGTTGCTGCAATGTACGGTGAAAAATATCAATACGGGCATCCAATGATGGCGCAACCTGCTATTCAGCAAGGTAATTTGTTAGCCGAAAATTTAGAGCGATTAACAAAAAAACAATCGCTTAAAAAATTCATCTACAACGATAAAGGATCTATGGCAACTATTGGTAGAAACAAAGCGGTTGTAGATTTACCTAAACTGCATTTTAACGGAGTTTTTGCATGGTTCGTTTGGATGTTTGTCCATTTATTTTCGCTGATTGGTTTTAAAAACAAAACGTTGGTTTTCTGGAGCTGGGTTTACAATTACTTTGTTTTTGATCGTGAATCGCGCGTAATTATTCGTCCGTACCGTAAAAATAGAGATATAAAACCGCAGGATAATTAAATTTCAGGATATTTTTTGTTGTAATTAATCAATAAGTCAACAAATTTATTATAAGATTGAATGCCATCTTTCTGGTTGTTTATTTTTAAAAACCTACCATAAAGATTCTTAAAAAAATACGAAGAAACATTTCTTTTACTTAACCAAAATTGTTCGCTTTCTAATATATTTTGCTGAACGCCAATATTTAAACGGTTAAAAAGTAACTGATATGTTTCTTCGTTTTCGTATCTGTACTGCTTTAAACAATATTTTAAAGCATATAAATTCGCCGCATATTTAAACTTTAAATCGGTGCTTTGCAACATCACTTTATAGCCGTAAAAATTTGCTTCGGTTTCGCTTGCAATTCCCAACTGATGTGCCATTTCATGTGCCACGGTAACAGGCATTCCAATGGTTGGAATTTCAATATTTAACTGATTTTCATGCGTAAACGGATTAAAATATCCGCTAAATCCAGTGTATGATTGCAAATACGAATAAAACGATGGTTTTACATTGTTGATTTTATTATCTGTCAAAATTTCCTTTAAATGATCAGGCAGTTTTGTATAGTTCAATCGGGCAGTTTCGTTGAATAACTCCAAATCTTTATCAATCGATACTTCTTTTAATGAATCGTTAGTGATTAAAAACTGCTGGCTGTTTACAATTTCTGTCAATTTGTTTGTGATTGAATCTAATTCGGCTTGCGTATAACTTCTTTCTAATTTTAATTGATGTGCCACCGAAAACTTGTAATTGTTCCATCCCCAAAACAGTTGAAAAATTCCAAAGAACAATAAAATAGAAGTCAATATAAAAACACCAAAATCCTTATACAATTTTCTTTTTATCAGTACAAAACACTTGTAAATAAAGTAAATTATCACAACTGCATAAAATACATCGCCCAAAGAAAACGGAAATATGTTCGATATTAAATGTAAGAAACTATCTAAATAGCTGTAAAGTTTTTGATTGTAAATGTGAGTAAAAAATTCAGGAAATAAAGGACCTATCAAATAACTACAAATTACAAAGAGCAGTAATACAGTTAAAAAGAAATATTTTTTTTTCATTTAAATATTTTATTTAGAATAAATAAAAATAATTATTTATATTTGTACTCGTTAAAGATAAGGATAATGAGTAAATGTAAATCTTTTAATGAAGTAATTTATTTTTGCGATGGAAAAAAATGTTGCAGATACAATGAAGAAGCAAAATCTTGCTTAAAAGAATTACTTAAAGAAACAGGTTTAAATCAAAATGTTTCGTTAGAAAAAATGAAATGTCAGGGAATGTGCAAAAGCGCACCGGTGTTTTACATTGATTCTGAAAAAAAATATAAAAAAGAAGTAACAAAGAAAAAAGCACAGAAGTTATTTGACAAATATATTGTTGCGTAACCTTAAAAATAATTATTGTTTTTATTTTGTATGACAGCCATTTTAAACCCAGTTTAAAGTGGCTTTTTTGTTTTATAATAAGTAACTTTGGTTAAAATTTAAAAGATATGAGTCAAGATATTCGCAATTTAGAACCACTTCCGTTGTGGAATCATTTTGCAGATTTAAACGCAGTTCCGCGTCCATCAAAAAAAGAAGAACGTGTAATTGCCTTCATGAAACAATTCGGCGAAAATCTAGGATTGGAAACCATTGTTGACGAAGTTGGTAACGTAATTGTAAAAAAGCCAGCCACAGCTGGTATGGAGAATCGTAAAACAATCGTTTTACAGTCGCATTTAGATATGGTTCACCAAAAAAACAATGACACCGTTTTCGATTTTGATACACAGGGAATTGATATGTATATCGATGAAGATTGGGTTCGTGCAAAAGGAACTACTTTAGGTGCCGATAACGGAATTGGTGTAGCAACAATCATGGCGGTTTTGGCTTCAAAAGAAATAGAACATCCTGCAATTGAAGCGTTGTTTACTATTGATGAAGAAACCGGAATGACAGGTGCAATGGGTTTAAAAGGCGGATTGTTAACGGGCGATATATTATTGAATTTAGATACAGAAGAAGACGATGAAATTGATATCGGTTGTGCTGGTGGAGTAGATGTTACTGCAACCGCAGAATACGATGATGAAGATACTCCCGATGGATCTGTAGCTTACACGATCACCGTTAAAGGTTTAAAAGGCGGACATTCAGGTATGGATATCCACAAAGGTTTGGGTAACGCCAATAAAATTATGAACCGTTTGCTTTTTAACGGTTTTGATAATTTCGGGTTGCAGATTTCTACCATTAACGGCGGAAGTTTACGTAACGCGATTCCACGCGAAAGTGTTGCAAACGTGATCATTGCAAAAATGTACGATGAATCTTTTGTGTTTGATATGTTGCCGGTTGTAAATGATATTAAGGCAGAATTTGCGACTACCGAACCTAATTTGGAAATCATTTTTGAAAAGCAGGAAACTTTACCAGAAAAAGTAATGCCAGCAATGGCTCAATACTATTTGGTTCGTGCATTATACACGGCTCATAACGGAGTTTATAGAATGAGTGCAGATTTTGATGATTTGGTTGAAACATCAAACAACATTGCAAAAGTAACAGTTGGTAACGGTAAATTGCAAGTACAGTGTTTAACAAGATCTTCGGTTGAAACATCAAAGTTCGATTTAGCAAACAGTTTACGTTCTGCATTCGAATTAATGGGTTGCGAAGTTGATTTTTCAGGATCTTATCCAGGTTGGACACCAAATCCAAATTCATCAATATTAAAAGTTTTAGATGAATTGTATGAAAAACAAAACGGACAAAAAGCGAATGTAGTAGCTTGCCATGCCGGATTAGAATGTGGTATTTTAGGGACAAATTATCCTGATATGGAAATGATTTCTTTTGGACCAACAATTCGTGGAGCACATTCACCAGAAGAACGTGTATCTATTTCATCAGTTCAAAAATATTGGAAATTTGTTTTAGAAATTCTAAAAAATATTCCTTTTAAATAGTAAAAAAGTAACTCAATTGAGGAGTCCTCCAAAAGTTTTGACAGATTAAAAATTAATTAGTGTAAACTGAGTTCGATATTTTATCGGACTCAATTTATTTAAGTTTGATTTTTTTTTAATTTTAGTGATAATAGATGTGTTGTTTTATATCATTTTTCAGTTCTTCAACCGACTGTGTAAAAAATAGACTTTTATGTATATATAAAAACTAAATTAATTTTATAAATAGTATAAAAATATACTAAATTTCAAAATTGTTTTTGTACATTTGATCAGTATTAAATTAGTATTAATCTCCCTTATAAAGCAGTATGGTTATGAAACAAAAATTATCTTATGTAGTTTGGGTTGTACTTAGTTTTTTATTCCCTGTACTGTTGTGGTTGGGAGGAAACTTTATTTAAAAGTGTTTATTTTAGTACGGATTTTTTTATTGAGTAGAAAAGTACACCCTTCGGGGTGTTTTTTGTTAGCTCATGATTGTATCAAAAAATAAGAGGATAGTATTATATCAGATAAAATAATATTTACTGTAGAATTTTATTCAATAATAAATTAACCTTCTTTCTTCAAGGCAGTTTTGTATGCGGTAAGTGCGCGTTCTCGTGCAAAGGAGTGTTCAACGATTGGTTTCGGGTATGCATCTGTTCCGTACTCGGGAATCCATTTTTTTATATATTCATAATCTTTGTCAAAATTTTCTGTCTGAAGCTGTGGATTAAATACCCTGAAATACGGTGCGGCATCACAGCCCGAACCTGCTGCCCATTGCCAGTTTCCGTTGTTCGCTGCCAAATCGTAATCGTTTAGTTTTTGTGCAAAATAGGCTTCACCCCAACGCCAGTCTATAAGCAGATGTTTACAAAGAAAACTCGCCGTAATCATGCGTACTCTGTTGTGCATATAGCCTGTTTTGTTCAACTGACGCATTCCTGCATCTACAATAGGATATCCCGTAGTACCGACACACCAGCGTTCGAATTCCTGATCATTGTTGCGCCAGATTATTGCATCATAAGCGGGTTTGAATGATTCGCTGGTAGCGTTTGGAAAATGATAAAGGATCTGCATAAAAAATTCGCGCCATATAAGTTCGTTCAACCAAGTTTGGTTATGTTTGGCTGCAAATACAGCACATTTTCTAACGCTGATGGTTCCAAACCGCAAGGCTGTTCCAAGTTGTGTGGTTCGTTGTAGGGCAGGGAAGTCCCTGTATTTATCATATTCTTTAATGATTGAAAGATCTAAAACGGGTTCTTCAAAAAGAAAATCAGTCTTACGAAAACCTATGGCATCTAACGATAAAATCTCTTTAAAATCTTGCGTTAAATAATTATGATTATTAACTGCGATGCTTTTTATCTCATCGGTTTGAAATTGCAGTTTCCACTTTTTAGAATAAGGTGTGTAAACGGTATAAGGCGATCCGTCTGGTTTTGTAATGTCTGATTTGTCAAAAATCACCTGATCTTTATATGCCTTAAACGGAATATTATAGGTTTTGAAGAAATCGTAAATTTCTCTATCGCGATTGATAGCTTGTGGTTCGTAATCGCGATTACAATAAACAGATTGAACATCATATTCTACGTGCAGTTTTTGGAAAATGTCCGAAGGTTTTCCTAAAAAAGTGGTAAGTTTTGATTCAAGATTTTTCAGTTTATTGTTTATATTCTGCAATGCCTGATGAATGTAGTCTACTCTGCGATCTGTTTTGTCATCGAGCTTGTTCAGTATCTCTTCATCAAATATAAAAACAGGCAGAACGGCAAATTCGGAGTTTAATGCGTGATTCAATCCAATATTGTCTTCTAGGCGTAAATCTCTTCGAAACCAAAAAATACTGATTTTAGTCTTCATTAGTAATTCCTTTAAAACGTTTAAAGAAATAAAGCACCAATAAAAACTGCGTGTATCCGTAAACAGCATCTTCTACAGGTATGGTAAGCATTCTAATACCCAAAAAATCATCAGGATTATAATTTACGATAGGCGATTCCAAACCGGTACCGGTTAAAATTCCGTTTACAGGGAAAAATCCCAACATTAATATGGTATAAACCGCAGATGCTTTGCCAATCCAAGGAACACGTGCAATAAAATGCAGATAAATAAGGGTTAAAATAGTTGCTACAGCGGTTACCAGCGTATAAACTTTATCGTAATGCAGCAGAGCGATCAAAGAACAAACTATAATGCTTACAAAAACAATGATGTTATTGAAACTGCTGAGTTTGTTCCATTTAAAAAACAGATCAAAACAAAAATAGGTAAACACACACGAAAATGGAATACATATAAAAAACAGCCATTCTTCAAGTGGAAGTCCTGCTAAGATAATTCCAAGTGTATAATCATTGTTAAACCACCAAACACCTTTCGATGTAAACCAAACATCCCAAGCAATAAATGGAATCGCTACAACAATTGCAGCTTTTATAAACGGCACAAAATAACGATTGAATTTAATTCGGTGATCAAACGATGCAATAAAACAGACAATTACCGTGAAAAACAGTATGACAGAGTAGGTATAAGAAATCATTTTTTGGAGGTTTTGGCGTACATTTTAAAATACTTGAATGGAACATATAAAAAACCGAAGCATTCACCGTGTTCTTTGCGAAGATGTTTGTGATGCTGTTTGTGTGCACGGCGTAATGCCATAAAATATGGGTTGTTTGTACGTGTAAGAAATTTAAAGCGTTGGTGTATAAATATATCATGCACAAAAAAATAGGTCATGCCGTAAAGCATAATTCCTAATCCTATAAAAAAAACGTAATTGAAATTGGCAAGCGAACCAAAATACATCAAAGCGATGGTTGGAAAGGCAAATATCACGAAAAAATAATCGTTTCGTTCAAAAGCACCTTCGGTACTGTGGTCGTGATGGTCCTTGTGCAACGTCCATAAAAAACCGTGCATAATGTATTTGTGAATCAGCCAGGTAGCTCCTTCCATCAATACAAAAGTGATAAGCGCAATTAAAAAATTCATAGCAGTTCTCTTTTAAACGATTTTTATTCGGAGCCTTACAAAACCGCAGCCTTGTAACGCAGGTAACTTTTAAATGCCACATACGCTTTTTGTGCATTCGGAACGCGGGTTCTGTTCGATAATATTTCTACCGGCGATTTTTTCTTGATTTTCGAAAACAATACCAGATAATATTTATATGCCAAATAAACTCCGAATTTTGAAGAGTTCGGCAGTTTTTTTATTCCGATTAAAGCTTCTGCAAATTCTTCTTCGATTTCTTTTTCGATCTGATATTTGATGTCACGATCGAAAAGTTCCATATTAACATTCGGAAAATAACTGCGTCCCAAAGTTTGATAATCCTCTTTTAAATCCCTTAAAAAATTGATCTTTTGGAAAGCCGATCCTAGTTTCATTGCATAAGGTTTCAGCTCATCAAACTGCTTTCTGTTTCCTTCGGTAAAAACCTGCAAACACATCAATCCAACCACTTCGGCAGATCCGTAAATGTATTCATTGTAAAGTTCAGAATTATAATCAACCTGATGCAGATCCATTGACATACTGTGTAAAAACTGATCAATAAGTTTACGATCAATATCATATTGAAGCACGGTTTCCTGAAACGACTGTAAAATCGGGTTCAGCGAGATGCCTTCCTGCAAAGCAGTTTCGGTTTCAATGGCTAATCTGTTCAGTAGTTTTTCTTTATCGTATCCGTGAAAACTGTCAACAATTTCGTCGGCAAGGCGCACATAACCGTAAATGGCGTAAATGCTTTTGCGAATGGCGGGTTTCAGTGCCAAAATACCCAGTGAAAAACTGGTGCTGTACTTCTCTGTGGTTTTCTTGCTTACTTCGTAAGCCAATTCATCAAACAATTTTTTCATAGCTTATATTTTTAGTTTGTTGACTTCTTTAGCGACTATTTTTCCCGAAATAATTGCGGGTGGAACTCCTGGTCCGGGAACGGTAAGTTGTCCGGTGTAAAACAGGTTGTGTACTTTTTTGTTGCGAATTTTTGGTTTCAATACTGCTGTTTGATTCAGCGTATTTGCCAATCCGTAGGCATTTCCACCATAGGCATTGTAATCTTCAATAAATTCTGATACGCAATAACTTTTTTTGTAATCGATTTTCTCATACAGATTTTTTGCTCCCGTATGTTTTTCAATCCTCCCCAACATTTCCCTTAAATAGTGTTCCCTTATCGATTCCTCATCGTTAATTCCTGTAGCAATTGGCATCAGAAGAAATAGATTTTCACAATTTTCGGGTGCTGTTGCAGCATCGGTTTTTGATGGACAACAGGCATAAAACAACGGTTTTTCGGGCCATTTCTTTTCACCGTAAATACAATCGATATGCTCATCTAAATCGTTTTCAAAAAGCAACGTGTGATGGGTAAGGTTTGGAATATGCTCTTTAATCCCTAAATAAAAAATAAGACTCGATGGAGCAAAGGTTCGATTTTTCCAATAATTATCATCGTAATTTCTATATTTTGTATCTAAAAGACTTTCGGTATGATGATAATCTGATGAAGCGATAATGCTGTCAAATTCCAAAATTTTTCCATTCAATTCGATTGAAACCGCTCGATTATTTTCTACATGAATTTTTTCTATGGAATGATTAAAATGAAAATGTACACCCTGATTTTCTGCAACTTTTTTCATTGCCGATACCAAACTGTAAAAGCCGCCCATTGGATAATGCGTTCCCAAAACGTAGCCACCATAATTCATAAGACTGTACAAAGCGGGAATATTTTTGGGTGATGCACCAAGGAAAATTACTGGAAATTCCATGAGCGCCTGTAATTTTGGATTTTTGAAATATTTGGAAACATACTTTCTGAAATTGGTAAGCAGATCAAGCTTTAACGCACTGACCGCAATTTTTGGCGATGCAAATTCTAACCAGTTATAGCAAGGTTTGTTAACGAATTCCTGCATTCCCACCTGGTATTTGTACTTTGCCGATTCCATAAAACGCTCAAGTTGAGCAGCAGCTCCGGTTTCAATTTGTTCAACTGTTTTTTTTAATTCTTCATAATTTTCGGGAACAGCAATTTTAGTATCCGAAAAAATCATTTCAAACTGTGGATTCAGTGAAATAAGCTCATAAAAATCTGATGATTTATAACCAAAATCAGCAAAGAAATTTTCAATAATATCAGGCATCCAATACCAACTTGGGCCCATATCAAAAACATAGCCGTTATCGGTTGTAAACTGTCTGGCTCTGCCTCCCGGTTGATCGTGTTTTTCAAATACATGAACTTCATTACCAGCTTTTGCAGCATACGCAGCAGCAGACAATCCCGAGAAACCGGAACCTATGACAGCTATTTTCTTTTTCATTACACGATTTGTTTTTTGTACAGATTGGCTTCGTCTAAAAGCTTTTCTAAATCGGTATTTTTTTGATAAATAGGAACGTGAAACTCGTTGAGTTTGGTAAGCAGTTTTATTAATTCCAGCTTTTCAGGTTCCGATAAATTACCGCATACAAGCATGGTCGCCATACGAATTTTTTCCATTTGTTGATCTAGAACGTGTAAACCTTCTTCGGTAATACTTATAATTTTACTGCGTTTGTCGGTTTCGGAATCTTTCTGTTCTGCCCAGCCTTTTTGCATTAATCTGTTGATTATTAGAATGCCTGCAGGTTTTTCATGGACATTCTTTTTTATCAGATCCATCTTCGTCATTTCACCAAACGCTTTCAGATTGATTAGATAAATAAAATCTTCTTGAGTAGAAAAATCAGATCCCGAAATTGCCGCTCTGGAATAACTTTTAGCAAACCGGTTCATGTGTACAAGAAGCGTGCTTATAACACTTTCGGCACTGCGTCCCAAATTTTTACCCTCCCATTCAGGAGCTTTAAAACGAAGTGGCTGTGTATAATTGTCGGCAACCCATTTTTTAAAACCAGAAATGCTGTCAGGATATCGGTTATCTGTATTACACAATTCGAATTCTTCAACAAGATCTACCGTTTTTTTAACAAGATTATACTTCATAATGAAATTTTATAGTATACAAATATACTTTATTTTTTAATTGGTTTGTATTTAAGTATATTATTTTTGTTGAAAATAAAGTATGATAAAGAGTTCTAAAAGGTAATATTTTAATCTTTATAAGAATTTGTGGAAATTCATACACATCATAAAATTTTCATTCCAATAAAATCTATGTACATTTGTTCTACAAAATATGGAAGATCAAAATAAAGAATTATTAGAATTAGCACATACAAAAATGCCCTTTGGTAAGTACCAGGGGCGTTTTTTGGTTGATATACCCGAGCCTTATTATGTTTGGTATAAAAATAAAGGTTTTCCGGCAGGTAAGTTAGGTAAACAATTGGCAATGATGTACGAAATAAAGCTGAACGGATTAGAGGTTTTAATACGAAATATCAAGAACAAATATCCAAAGCCGTAAGCAAGTATAATTGTTAATAGTAAAACTTTCAAAACCCGAATTATAGTTGTAATTTTGCCAAGTTTAATATAGAACAGCACAACACACAACATACTTTACAAATGAAACAATGTAAATATATTTTCGTTACGGGCGGGGTAACATCATCACTTGGAAAAGGAATTATAGCAGCATCTTTAGCAAAATTATTACAGGCTAGAGGTTACAGAACAACTATTCAAAAGTTCGATCCGTATATCAACGTAGATCCTGGAACTTTAAATCCGTACGAACATGGCGAATGTTTCGTGACAAACGATGGTGCCGAAACCGATTTGGATTTGGGTCATTACGAGCGTTTCCTAAATGTTCCTACTTCGCAGGCGAACAACGTAACAACTGGTCGCGTTTATTTGTCGGTTATCGAAAAAGAACGTCGTGGCGAGTTTTTAGGTAAAACGGTTCAGGTTGTTCCGCACATCACAAATGAAATTAAAGAACGCATGCAGTTGTTGGGCAAATCGGGCGATTACGATATCGTAATTACCGAAATTGGCGGAACTGTGGGCGATATAGAATCGTTACCTTACATTGAATCTGTACGTCAGTTGGTGTGGGATTTAGGCGATAAAAATGCCATAGTAGTTCACTTAACTTTGGTGCCTTACTTGGCAGCAGCGGGCGAGTTAAAAACAAAACCTACACAGCACTCTGTTAAAACATTAATGGAAAGCGGTATTAAGGCAGATATTTTGGTTTGCAGAACAGAGCACGAAATTTCATCAGACATTAAACGTAAACTGGCAGCTTTCTGTAATGTTTCAGAAGAATCGGTTATTCAGTCAATTGATGCTTCAACAATTTACGAAGTTCCCAACAATATGTTAGAAGAAGGTTTGGATATTGTTGCATTGAAAAAATTAGATCTTCCTGAAAAAGGATTACCTGATTTAACCAAATGGAATGATTTTTTACACCGATTAAAAAATCCGAAACATACCATCAATATTGGTTTGGTTGGAAAGTATGTTGAATTGCAAGATTCATACAAGTCGATACTTGAATCATTTGTTCACGCAGGTGCATCTAACTACACTAAAGTCAACGTAGTAAGTATTCATTCAGAATATCTAACAACTAAAAATGTTGCCGATAAAATGAAGAATTTAGACGGTATTTTGGTGGCTCCAGGTTTTGGATCAAGAGGTATTGAAGGAAAGATCGAAACCGTTCGTTATGCACGTGAAAACAACATTCCGTTTATGGGAATTTGTTTGGGAATGCAAATGGCAGTTATAGAATTTGCCCGTAATGTTTTAGGTTACGAAAACGCGAATTCAACCGAAATGAACGATAACACACCGCATCCGGTAATTACGTTTATGGAAGAACAAAAAACAATCACCGATAAAGGTGGAACCATGCGTTTAGGCGGTTGGGACTGTGAAATTAAAGAAGGCACAAAAGCATTCGATATTTACCAAAACACAATGATTAACGAGCGTCACCGTCACCGTTATGAGTTCAATAACTATTATACCGAAGCATTTGAAAAAGCTGGTATGGTACTTTCAGGCGTAAATCCTGAAACAAAATTGGTAGAGATTATTGAATTGCCAAATCATCCGTTTTTTGTTGCAGCTCAGTATCACCCTGAATATAAAAGTACAGTAGCAAATCCGCACCCATTATTCTCTGCATTTGTAAAAGCGGCAGTAGAAAAAAAAGTTAACGTGTAGTAAACGAACTGCAGGTTTAAAAGAAGAATAAATTTTTCAAGAATGGAAGAAAAAAAATTAGACAAAAGTAGCCTTATAGGTATGGCTATCATTACCGTTTTATTGTTTTGGATGTTATCGGGAAACATGTTTTCTGATGATAAAAAAGACGATAAAACAAAAGAAACAGCTAAAACCGAAACGGCTGCTAAAACTCCGATTGATCAGTTGGTTGCAAATGCACAAAACGATACGGTTGCGAACGCACAGTTAAAAAATCAGTTGGGATCGTTTGCTTATGGTGCTTCGTTACCGAGTGTTACAGGGGCAAAAGACATGAAAGTTGATAACGGTGTGCTAACTGTTATTTTTTCTAGCAAAGGCGGTTATATTAAAGAGGCTACGGTAAACAATCAAAAAAGAATTTCGAGTAAAAATGATGATTTGGTAAAAATCATCACAAACAATAATTCAAAGTTAGATTTAAAATTTGCTACTAAAGACAATCGTTTGTTAAATACAAAAGATTTGTTTTTTGAACCAACTTTAACAAAAGAAGGCGAAAATACAGTAGTTTCAATGAAGTTAAAAACATCAGAAACTGCGTATTTAGAATATCGTTATGTATTGAAACCTAACGAGTATATGTTGGATTTAAGCATAAAATCGGTAGGTTTAAGTTCGGTTCTAAACACGGCAAATCCGGCAGAATTAACGTGGCAGTTAAAAGCTACACGTAACGAAAAATCGATTACTTACGAAAATCGTTATGCAGAAATCGTGTACGAATACGAAGAAGGTAAAGACGATTATTTAAATCCTGCAAAAACAACTTCTGAAGACGCTAAAGATTTAACCTATGTAGCCTTTAAACAGCATTTATTTACATCGGTTTTATTGACAGATACGCCAATTAAAATGGCAAAATTAAATCAGGAAAACCTTGTTACAGACGAAGACGAAAAAGCGGGTTTCTTGAAAGATTTTACTGCGGTTATGCCGTTGGAATATAAAGGTGGCGAACTTTCGTACAACATGAACCTTTATATGGGGCCTACAGATTACAACATCTTAAACGATTACGAAAAAAACTTAGACGAAATTGTACCGTTAGGTTGGGGGATTTTTGGCTGGTTGAACAAACTAATCGTTATTCCGATCTTTACAGTATTAACAAATTTAATTCCACACGGAATTGCTATTATATTATTCACGGTTGTGATTCGTTTAATCATGTCGCCGGTTCAATACAAATCGTATGTATCACAGGCAAAAATGAAATTAATTCGTCCGGAAGTAAACGAATTGAATGAAAAGTATGCGAAAGATCCAATGAAAAAACAGCAGGAAACAATGAAGCTGTACAACAAAGCCGGTGTAAATCCAATGGCAGGTTGTATTCCAATGTTGATTCAGTTGCCGGTGTTTTATGCATTGTTCAGTTTCTTCCCGTCGGCATTCGATTTAAGACAAAAAGCATTCCTTTGGGCAGACGATTTATCGTCTTACGATAGCATCTATACATTACCATTTAGTATTCCTTTTTACGGAAGCCACGTAGCTTTATTCCCAATTTTAGCTGCTTTAGCAACGTTTTTCTATATGAAAATGACAACAGGCGATCAGGCTGCAATGACTCCGCAACAAGAAGGTATGCCGGATATGGGTAAAATCATGAAAGTTATGATTTACATTTCGCCAATCATGATGTTGTTTTTCTTTAACAATTACGCTTCTGGTTTATCATTGTATTACTTTATATCGAATTTAATTACCATAGGAATAATGTATGTGATTAAAAACAAGATTGTTACAGAAGATAAAGTGAAAGTGATTATCGAAACAAACAAATCAAAAGACAAGCCTAAATCTAAATTCCAACGCAAAATGGATGAATTAATGGAACAGGCTCAACAGCAAAAAGCGAATCAAAATAAAAAGTAATTCAATAAAATAAATTACATTTAAAGCATCTTTGAAAAAGGGTGCTTTTTTTTGTAAATAAGCAAAAGTATCAAAGTATTATAAATATTTTCGTTAGAAAGACTTAATTACCGTATATAATTTTAATTTATAAATTAATGAAATTTTACAAATTCTTAGTATCCATTTTGTTTTCTTATAGTTTATTAGAACTAATGAAGTACACAGTTTTACTTTTTTTTCTTTTAACAGATAATGATATATATTATTTCCAAAATATAGATACTAATTCTTTTGCTTTAAAAGTTGGATTAATAAATTATTTACCAATTTATTTAGGAATTTTATATATTCTAACTTATTTTGTAATCAAATTATATAGAAGAAGAAAACTAGATTTTTTAAGTTTTTCTTCATTGATAGTGTCATTGACTTTGTATAATTTTTTTGATTTTAGAATAGCATTCTTCTTTATTGATAATTGGAAATTAAGATTATTATTTTCTTATATAGTTTTAGTAATGATCATAATTATTATAAAAAAACAGTATTCCACAGCTACGCAAAGTCTCTGACTTTGCGTAAAATCTTGATGTAAATCAGGTTTATAATAAAAATAATGTACTTAATCTAACAAGTCTGCCAACTCTTCGCCTACAATCGAACCAATCGCAATGCCTGTTCCTGTTAAACGAACGCCGCAAAAAACATTTTCAGAAAGTTGTTTCACAATCGGACTTCGCTGTTCGCCCATGCCCATGATTCCGCTCCAACAATGGTCGATTTCAAATTCATGATTCGGCAGAATTACCTCTTTTAAATAAATTTTCAATTGATTTTGAATCAAATCTGTCGTTCCAAATTCTGTAGTAGTTTCTCCTTCCAAATCCAGATTTCTTCCGCCACCGAATAACACTCGGTTTCCGATATTTCTAAAATAATAAAATCCTTCATCCATGTGAAAACAACCTTTAAATGGTAATTTTTCAATCGGTTTGGTAACCAAAACTTGCGCGCGAGCAGGAACGACGTCCAAATCGTATAATTTTTTGGTAAATGCATTGGTACACAAAAAAACTTTTTTTGAATTGAAATGAAATCCATTTTCCAATTCAATTTCCACTTCAGAATTCAAATCGTTTATCGATTTAACTTCTACATTATTCAAAATGGATATTTGATTAGAAATCACTAATTCTACAAAAGATTTCATCATTTTTCCGGTATGAATATGACCTTCAAAATCAGTTTCAATCATTCCAATTGTGTTTTTAAAACCAAAATCTTTATCAGATTTTCTGTAAACATTTTCATTAAAAATCGGTTTTAGCCAAGAATTAATTTTATCTAAATTGGATAAACTTTGCTCCATCAACTCTTTGTCATTTTCCCGAAAAATTTCATAACCGCCGAATTGATGATAATCCATTTTTTTATCAGGAATTAATGATCGTAACTTTTGCAAACCTTTGAATCTTCTTTCGACCAATTTGTAAACTTCTTCTTCAGAATTCGATTCCAGATACCAAAGGATTTCTGACAAAGTTCCGAAACAAGCAAAACCCGCATTTTTGGTACTTGCGCCTTCGGGTAACATTCCTTTTTCAATGATTACGATTTTTGCTTCAGGATTTTTTTTGCGTAAGTGATATGCCGTACTCAAGCCGACAATTCCACTTCCGATGATGGTAAAGTCAACATTTTTAAAATAGGTTTCGAGTTCCCAAAAACTTAAATTCATAAAGAAAATATTTAAGTCAAAAATAGAATGAATTTATTAATTAAACGCAGTTCATTGATTAAAAATTACCGTTCACAAATTTATGCTTTCTGTTCATAAAGTTATTTTATTTAATTTAAAATCAATTACTTAAATTTATTATACAGTTAAATCCTTTAAAATGATTATCATGAAAAATATTTTGTTAATCCTCGTTATATTCTGTGGCGCAAATTTACTAATCGCGCAAAATCAAATTTTCAAAACGTATCAGGACAAAGTTGCGCTGCAAAAAGATGCAGAAAATTTGGTCGAACTTTTCACAAACGATTTGAAAAAAATCGAACCAACGATTTCATTTGACATCAAAAGCCGCATCAACACTACGCCCTATTTAATTTATTATGATGGAAAAAATGAAGTAAGCTTGCCCTATTGGGAAGAAGTCATTCCTCCGCTGAAACAATTTTTAACACAGGTTTCTGGTAGTGAAGAAAAAGGAAAAGAAGTTTTTGGTTTGTTTTTTAACGGATTTTACATTCCTCATGAATTGGGTCATGCGCTGGAACACGCAAAAGCAGGTGATGTTGAAAACGGCTATGAATCGGAATATTTTGCCAATACAATTGCGATACTTTGGTGGCGAAAACAAGGCAAAGAAAAAGAACTGAAAAAATGCTACGAATACACGAAAGAAATCATTAAAAAATTGCCTAATCCAATTCCAGAAGGGCAAACCATGGAACAATATTTTTCTGAAAATTATCGTGCAGCAACGCAAGATCCCGCAGTTTATGGTTTTTTCCAGTTCACCCAATTTATCAAAGTCTACGAAGATAAAACCTTACCTGATTTTGATACGTTTGTGTCAAATTATCTTCAATCCAATTCAAAAAATGGAGTTTTCAAATTCTATGAAGCAAAAGATTCCACGCAATTATTAAGTGCTATGGAAACAACCATTTCTCAATTTAAAAATGATGTAGAGTTCGTACTTCAAAAAAATAAAATTGACAAAAAATTATTGCCACAACCCAAAGCTGCAAATATGCCTTTCCCAGGAATCATCGCACTTTGGCCTGATAAAAACATGCTTTCTGTAACGCTTTGGGAACAAGTTGCTCCGCCTGTCAAACAATATTTGTTGCTATTTGCCGGTAATGAAGATAAAGCCAAGGAATTGTACGGATTGTTATTTTATGGCTACTGTATAGCGCATGAATTGGGACATTGGTTGGATTTAAATTTCGATGTAAAAATAAGTAATGACTACAACGAAGAATATTTTGCCAATCAAGTTGCTGTGCTTTGGTGGAAAAAACAAGGAAAAGAGAAGGAAGTCAAACAGGTTTATGAAATGATGAAACAAGGTTTGATCAATGTTCCGCTGGTAAATCCTGAAAATAAAGATGTAAAAAAATACCTAAATGAAAATTATTGGGAATTTGTAAAAATGAATCCTGGAAACTACAACGCAATCCAGAGTATGCAAGTAATTGAAATTTATGAAGACAAAACTTTGCCTGATTTTGATACGTTTATTTTGAATTATATGAATCAGATGACAAAAACAAAAAATTAATCAAAAATGAAAAGAAGAAATTTCCTATCCACCGCACTTTATCAATTCCAGCGATTTCATTTGCCGGAAATGGTTTTTGGAATCAAATTTCGACAACCTTAAATCCTATCAAAGGATTTTTCATCAAATCGACCGAAAGCCGTTTTGGAGGCGAACAAAAACTGATGAAAGATGATTTGTTGCGTTGCGTGGTTTCCGATACAGATTCCGACGGAAAGTTGTTGATGGGAACTACAATGCCGAATTCCCTCAAGTATAAAGGCGGTCCACCGTTGCATATTCACAAAGAGCAAGACGAAATATTTTTTGTGGTTTCGGGTGAATTTTTAATTCAATTGGTTCAAGAAATTCAACTAGCGAAAACTGGAGATGCAGTTTTTATCCTGAGAGGAACGCCGCATACTTTTGCTAATCTGCATGAAAATAATCCGGGGTTCGTTGATTTCGATTCATATTCCGGGAAGTTATGAGATGGAAGCTTATTTCAAAACTATTGCTTCGGGAAATTTCCCTGAAGAAACTTCGGCTGATCTTTCTGATGTTGGCGCTCCGATTGATGTTGATGCTTATTTTAAAAACTTAAAACCATGAAAAAACTATTTTTATTATTCGTTATTTTATTGATTTCACAAATTTCTTTTGCACAATATCAATACCCAAAATCGAAAACAATTGATGTAGTAGAAACCCATTGGGGAATGAAAATCAACGATCCGTACCGATGGATCGAGGACATCAAAAATCCGGAAGTGATTGCTTGGTTCAAGTTGCAATCGGACTACACGAATGCTCAATTAGCGAAAATTCCGGGACAGGATAAATTATTCAAAGAATTCAAAGACCTCGATGCGATGCGTTCTGTGCGTTACAATCCCATTGCCAAAGCTGGCGGAAAGTATTTTTATGAAAAACGTTTGCCGAGCGAACAGATGAATAAATTTTATTCGCAAGACATCAAAACCGGAAAAGAAACGTTGATTTTTGACCCTCAAACCCACGTTGCTGGTAAAACATTTGATTTCCAAACTGTGGTGAGCGATGATGGTTCGCGCATTTTGTTTTCGCTGGGTGAAGCCGGAAATGAAGTGAGTGATGTAAATATTTACGATGTGAAATCCGGAAAATTTTTACCCGAAATTCTTCCTTTGGCGCTGGCTCCGGCTTTTGTTTTCGGGAGTAATAACCAAATTACGTACACAAAATTGAAAAATTATGATGTGCACGATCCGGAAACATTGCTGAATATGCCTTGTAAAATCCACGTCATCGGCACGCCCGTTTCATCGGACAAAATTATTGCAAGTGCTCCAACACATCCAGAACTCAATGTTCAACCAGAAGAACTTTTAACGCTTATCACTTTTCCCAATTCTCCTTATTTGTTTATGGGAAGATTTACTGTGGAAAAAAATCTTACGATTTATTTTGCCCCAAAATCTGAATTGAACCAAGAAAAAATTAATTGGAAACCATTGACGACCGTTTCTGATGAAATTCAAAACTTGGTAGCTTATAAAAATGATTTGTATTTTCTTTCTGCCAAAGGAAATCCGCATTTCAACATCATCAAAACCAATTTAGAAAAACCAGATTTAAAGAATGCGGAGATTATTTTCAAAGGAAATCCGGAATGGAAAATTTCTAATATTTATTCTGCCAAAGATTTTATCGTCATCAATAAAAGTAAAAACGAATTGGTCATCAAACAATCTTTTTACAATTTAAAAACCGGAAAAATCACTTCGCCCAAAATCAATTTGGAAGGAAATATAAAAGCGAAACATTTCTCTACCCAAGACAATGAAATCCTACTTACGAACAGCGGTTGGAACATTCCTAATCAAATTTCAACATTGGATTTGGAAACGGAAAAACTGACCAAAAATCCATTTGAAATGGTTTACAATATGCGATTTCTGAAAAATATCGTTGTGGAAGAAATTGAGGTAAAATCACACGATGGCGCGATGGTTCCGCTGAGCATTATTTACGACAAAACCAAGGTGAAAAGCGACGGAGCGAGCATTGGTTATATGTTTGGATATGGTTCTTATGGGAAATCATTGACGCCCACTTTCCGTATAGAATTTCTTCCCTTTCTTACAAATGGCGCTGTTGTGGCGGTGGCGCACGTGCGAGGCGGTGGCGAAAAGGGCAATGATTGGCACTTGGGTGGCAGGAAAACAACCAAACCTAATACTTGGAAAGATTTCAATGCGTGTGCAGAATATTTAATTCAAAACAAATATGTTTCCGATAAAAAATTAGCCATTTCCGGTGGAAGTGCTGGTGGAATTTTGGTTGGAAGAGCCGTGACAGAGAGACCTGATTTGTACCGAGTTGCCATCCCGATGGTTGGAATTATAAATGCACTTCGTATGGAATTTGAACCCAATGGTCCGGCAAATATTTCAGAATTTGGAACGGTAAAGGATGAAACGGAATTCAAAGCATTGCTTGAAATGGATGCGTATCATCACATCAAAAAAGGAGAGAAATATCCCGCAATTTTGGTCACTACAGGTTTCAACGACCCGCGAGTGGCAAGTTACAATCCTGCAAAATTTGCAGCGAAAATGCAAAATAACAATGGTTCTGAACATCCTATTTTTTTAGATGTTAATTACGAAGCAGGGCATTTTGGTGGCAGTACACAAGACGAATATTTGAAGGAAGAAGCCCGAAATATGGCGTTTATATTTTGGCAATGTGGACATCGGGATTTTCAAATTAAATAAGAATGGAAAAGAAGTATAAATTTCTGATTGCATTTTTCTCGCTAGTTACAATCGTTTCTCTGGCTGGATTTTACAGTTCGTATTGGAGTAAATTTCCACGATTCGGTGAATTCAAAAATTTGATTCACATTCATTTTCTGGCATTTACTTGTTGGTTGATTTTGATTGTTATTCAGCCGATTTTGATAATGCGTAAGAAGTTTATGCTTCACAGGCAATTGGGAAGATTTAGTTATTTGCTCGCGCCGATTCTTGTGTTGACCATTATTTTGTTGACCAAAGAAAAATTCATCAGAGAATTTGACGAATTCCCATCTGATGCTGCAATTACCGCTTTTATCGCCTTCGTTGACATATCTTCTTTTTCGACTTTTTATCTGATTGCGATGTTCAAAAAATCAAATGTAAGATGGCATGTGGCTTTCATCATTGCGGCAACTTTAATAGTTTTAAATCCTGGATTGTCGCGGCTTTTGAACCAGATAACTATGGGATTAGGGATGCTTACTGCTGTTCTGATTCCGTTTTTGATACCGGGAATTGTTTTAATTATCGAAAAAATAAAATTCAAAAGAGCCATTTTAAAAAGTCCATATTTTTTGATAATTATCATCTGGACGATAGAAATTCTATTATTCATCACCATTCCACAGACGGATTTTTGGAAAAACATCACGCATCATTTAGGTATCATTCTCACAAAAAATTAAATCAAATTCTTTAAGATATGAAAAGAAAACATTTTATCAAAACCGCTCTGTTGGCAATTCCCACACTTTCTTTTGCCAGCCTTCTCAATTTCGATCGAAATAGTTTAAATTTTGGAAAAAGTAACAAAAAAGGATTGATCGTAAGATCGGGCGAAAGCCGTTTTGGCGGTGAACTTTCCACACCCAAAGATGCTTTTTTGCATTGCAAAGTTTCTTCGACGGACACGCAAGAAAGCTTGTTCATCCAGACTTCTACTCCTAAAATTTTTGAAAGAATTGGAGGTCCGCCACCACACATTCATAAAAATGAAGATGAAACCATTTACGTGGTTTCGGGGGAATTTATCGTGCATCTGGAAGGCGAAGACTTCACTGTGAAAACGGGCGACACGGTTTTTATTCCGCGAGGAACACTGCATACAATCATCAATCCGATTGAAAATAATCCTGGAACTGTGGTTGTCATTTGTTCGCCTGCACCTAAAAAAGTAGAAGATTTCTTTGGTTACATCAGTGCAAATGGAACCATTCCAACTGACATAATTCCTGAAGGTTGGTAGTTGAAATTGGAATTAATTAAAATTCTACAATATTGAATTTAACTACTGTTGTCTCTGCTAAAATAGATCATTAATATAATACAGGTAAGTAGCAATATAATTTCTGGCAAAATAATTGCAAATACATAACCAGAAAATGTATTTTTGAAACAAATTAATCAAGCAAGCAAAAATGAAACAGTATATTATAACGTCATTGGCAGTTTTAACAGCATCAACCGCTATTTATGCGCAAGATGTCAACAAAACCAATGCACAGGGCAAACGTGAAGGAGTTTGGGTTGGTTATTACCCGAAAACCAACTACGTAAAATATGAAGGAACTTTTAAAGACGGAAAAGAAACCGGAACTTTTAAGTTTTATGCCGATGAACCCGAAAAAAAGCTAATTGCAACCAAAGAGTTTAAGGCTGATGGTAGTGTTTATGCAATTTTCTTCAACGGAAAAAAGAAAATGTCCGAAGGTTTGTATGTAAATAAATTACGAGAAGGACTTTGGAAGGTTTATCATATTGATGGACAACACATAATGTCTGAAGAACCTTATAAAAACGATAAAATTCACGGTATTAAAAAAGGTTACTACATATCGGGCAAATTGTCTGAAGAATTGGAATACAAAAACGGAATCGAAGACGGAATTTCTAATCAATATGCTGAAAATGGTGTAAAAATTAAAGAAACGCAGTACGTTAAAGGAAATTTGGACGGTAAAATAATTATTCGCGATGAAAACGGAAAAATCACCGATGAAGCAAAATATGTTAACGGAAAGCTAATTGTACCTAAAAAAACTACCAAATAAAATACAACTCAACCAATTGTCGTAACTTTGCAGTTCGATTTTTAAACAATGAAAAAAAGAGTAGTAGTAGGTCTTTCAGGCGGTGTAGATTCAAGCGTTGCGGCGCAATTGCTTTTGGATCAGGGTTATGAGGTTATTGGCTTGTTCATGAAAAACTGGCACGATGACACCGTAACTATTTCCGACGAATGCCCTTGGTTAGAAGATAGTAATGATGCATTGCTTGTTGCCGATAAATTGGGAATTCCTTTTCAAACGGTCGATTTAAGCGAAGAATATAAAGAACGTATTGTAGATTATATGTTCAATGAATACGAAAACGGACGCACACCAAATCCGGATGTTTTATGTAACCGAGAAATTAAGTTCGACGTTTTCATGAAAATTGCTCTTGAATTAGGTGCCGATTTTGTTGCAACGGGGCATTATTGTCGTAAAGAAGAAACGGTTGTAAACGGCAAAACGGTTTATAAACTGTTGGCTGGTAAAGATCCAAATAAAGATCAATCGTACTTTTTATGTCAGTTATCGCAGGAACAATTAGCGAAAGCTTTGTTCCCGATTGGCGAATATTTAAAGCCTGAAGTTCGCGAAATTGCAGCCAAAAACGATTTGATTACTGCTGATAAAAAAGATTCGCAAGGTTTGTGTTTTATCGGCAAAGTTCGTTTACCTGAATTTTTACAGCAACAGTTAAAACCTAAAAAAGGAATTATTTACGAAGTTTCTAAAGATCATGCTGTATATACTGATCAAAAACCGACTTTTGATTCTTTGATTGATGAATTAACTTGGGAAGCAACTTCGGTAAAATACACTCCCGAAATGGCTAAAAAAGTTGGTGAGCATAATGGTGCGCATTATTTTACAATTGGTCAGCGTAAAGGGTTGAATGTAGGCGGAACTCAAGAAGCTTTGTTTATTATTGATACGAATGTTACCGATAATGCTATTTACACGGGTCAAGGACAATTGCATCCCGGTTTATTCCGTAAAACGCTGTTGGTTCAACCGCATGAAATTCATTGGATACGTGAAGATTTACGTTTAAACAACGGTGAAACTATGGAAGTTATGGCACGTATTCGTTACCGCCAGCCGTTACACAAAGCAACGTTACATCAAACCGAAAAAGGATTGTTTGTACGATTTAATGAACCGCAGTCTGCCATTACCGAAGGTCAGTTTGTTTCATGGCACATCGATGAAGAACTGATGGGATCCGGAGTAATATCAAAGATTTAATAAAATTGAAATTATAATTGCAAAACCAAACTAATTTTTTTAGTTTGGTTTTTAATTTTTATATCTTGAAAAAAATAATAACTCTCTACCTTTTAACACTTTTTGTTTCCTGCAAAACGTATGAATTAACACCCTTAAGTTTAAAAATGCAGTTAGAGAATAGTTCTGTAAAAGAAAGAGGTGTTAAATTAAATAATGCTTCCATTTTTTTTAATTCAACTTACATGGCTTTGAGTCTTGATTCATTGGAGGTTTACGATAAAAAAGGAACAGTATTTTATCTGCAAAATTCCCCTTCAATAGAAATGCGTTTAATAAATAACGAAGGCGAAAAGTTCACGATGTACTTTGATACGGTGGTTATTAAAAATGACACATTAACAGGAAGCAGATCAAGATTTATTTCAGGTATTAAACACAAAGTTCCATTTAATACAATATCGAAAGTTTTTGTTCAAGATGGACAAAAAGATTTTAAATACACTAATTAAAAATATTATGAACAGAATAACTCAATTATTCAATATAAAATATCCAATTATTCAAGGCGGAATGATCTGGAACAGCGGGTACAAATTAGCAGCAGCGGTTAGTAATTCAGGTGGTTTGGGCTTAATTGGTGCTGGATCCATGTATCCGGAAGTTTTGCGTGAACATATTCAGAAATGCAAAAAAGCTACCGATAAACTTTTTGGAGTAAATGTTCCCATGCTGTATCCGAATGTCGAAGAAATAATGAATATTATTGTGGATGAAGGTGTTAAAATTGTTTTTACATCGGCAGGAAATCCAAAAACTTGGACAACTTGGTTGAAAGAAAAAGGTATTACGGTGATTCATGTGGTTAGTTCGTCAAAATTTGCGTTAAAAGCTCAGGAAGCTGGAGTTGATGCTGTTGTTGCCGAAGGTTTTGAAGCCGGCGGACATAACGGTCGTGAAGAAACCACAACACTGACTTTAATCCCGATGGTTAAACAACATTTGCAGATTCCGTTGATTGCTGCAGGTGGAATTGCAACTGGAAAATCTATGCATGCTGCAATGATTCTGGGTGCAGACGGAGTTCAAATGGGAACTCGTTTTGCAATGACAACAGAAAGTTCATCTCATCAAAATTTCAAAGATACCTGTGTAAATGCGCAAGAAGGCGATACGTATCTTACATTAAAAGAACTGGCTCCGGTACGTTTAATTCGCAACAAATTTTTTAACGAAGTTCAGGAAGCTTACGTAAAATGTGCTACTCCTGACGATCTAAAAGCATTATTAGGTAGGGCAAGAGCAAAGCGTGGTATGTTTGAAGGCGATTTGGAAGACGGCGAATTAGAAATTGGTCAGATTGTAGGTTTGATTAACGAAATTAAACCGGTAAGTGAAGTTATGAAGGAAATAATTACTGATTTTGAAAAATCGGTAGCCACAACTTTTTCGTTCTAAAATCACAATAAACCCATAAAAAGCAAGGAATATTTTTTTAGATATTCCTTTTTTTATTAAATTTAGTACCCTAATATAAGAATACTAGCATGAGTTATTATAAAATTGCCGATTTAGAGCAGTACTTTAAACATTATAAAAAATCAGTTCGCGAACCACGTAAATTCTGGAGCAAAATTGCCGAAGAAAATTTTATTTGGTATCAGGCTTGGGATAAAGTTTTTGAGTTTGATATGGGTAAAGGCGATATTAAATGGTTTTTAAACGGAAAACTGAATATCACTAAAAACTGTATCGACAGACATTTATCTAAACGTGGCGAAAAAACGGCAATTATTTTTGAACCGAACAATCCTTCCGAAGAACCCCAGCATATCAGCTATAACGAATTGTACACCAGAGTTTCAAAAACAGCTAATGTATTAAAATCGTTAGGAGTTAAAAAAGGTGATCGTGTGTGCATTTATCTGCCAATGATTCCTGAATTAGCTGTAACAATGCTGGCTTGTGCAAGAATAGGAGCGATACATTCGGTTATTTTTGCTGGATTTTCCGATGCTGCCATTCGTTCTCGAGTAGAAGATTGCGGTGCAAAAGTTATTGTAACTTCAGATGGAGGTTTCCGTGGCGAAAAAACAATTAAAACCAAAGAAGTTGTAGATAAAGCGATCGAAGGATTGCCATCGGTTGAAAAAGTTTTGGTTGTAAAACGCACAAACGAACCGGTAGCTTTTAATGATAAAATAGATGTTTGGTTTGATGAATTATACGAAACTGCTGAAGCATCGAACATTGCTGAAATCATGGATTCCGAAGATCCGTTGTTTATTTTATATACTTCGGGATCAACCGGAAAACCAAAAGGAATGGTGCATTCAACAGCGGGTTACATGATTCAAACTGCCTATACTTTTCAAAATGTATTTGATTATAAAGAAGGAGATATTTTCTGGTGTACTGCCGATTTAGGTTGGATTACCGGACATTCGTACATTTTATACGGAGCCTTGTTAAACGGTGCAACAACTGTGATTTTTGAAGGGATTCCAACCTATCCGAATCCATCGCGTTACTGGGATATTATCGATAAATATCAGGTTACACATTTTTACACCGCACCAACAGCTATTCGATCTTTAATGACCAACGATTATTCGTATGTGGCATCACATAATTTATCTTCATTACGAGTTTTAGGTTCGGTAGGCGAGCCGATTAATGAAGAAGCTTGGCATTGGTTTAACGATTTTATTGGAAAAAAACGTTGTCCGATTGTTGATACGTGGTGGCAGACAGAAACAGGATCGATCATGATTTCTCCGTTGGCATGCATTACACCGACAAAACCTACCTATGCAACTTTACCATTGCCGGGAATACAAACGGTTTTAATGGATGAAAAGAACAACGAAATTTTAGGAAATCAAGTTATGGGAAGTTTATGTGTTAAATTTCCATGGCCATCTATCGCCCGAACCATTTGGGGCGATCATGAACGTTTTGTGAAAACCTATTTTTCTGATTTTCCAGGAACGTATTTCACAGGCGACAATGCCTTGAGAGACGAAGTTGGCTATTACAGAATTACAGGTCGTGCAGACGATGTGGTAATTGTTTCAGGTCATAATTTGGGTACAGCACCTATTGAGGACGCCATTAATCAGCATCCGGCAGTTGCAGAATCAGCAGTTGTAGGTTTTCCACACGATATTAAAGGAAATGCGTTGTACGGTTTTATTTCGTTAAAGAAAGAAGGAAGCACACGTGATCGTGATAATTTAAAGAAAGAAATAAACCAGTTGATAGCGGATCATTACGGACCAATCGGTAAACTAGATAAAATTCAGTTTGTAGACGATTTGCCTAAAACACGTTCAGGCAAAATATTACGTCGGGTTTTAAGATCCATTGCCTTAAATCAGTTAGATAATTTTGGCGATACATCAACAATGATAAATCCCGAAGTGGTTTCATCAATTATAGAAAATAGATTGTAGTCTAAAATAACAAAAATCCCTTTAAAATACTTTAAAGGGATTTTTATTATTTTAAAAAATTGCTTAAAAGTCAATTTTAATTTTTCAATCTTTTGTATTCTTTGATTAATTCTTTAAGCTGTCTGTTAGAATCCACATCAATTTCTATATCAGACAAATAATGTTTAAACCTGAAATTTCCAGATATTTTTTGATCGACTAATACTTTTTCAATAGCTGTAAGTTTTTCTCTTAAAAGTGTTTTTTCTTCTTCAAAGTCTTTTAAGCTTGCAAATTTTTCTTTAAAATCTCTTCTGAAGGTGTTTGAGCTGAATGGAATTGAATTTAGTATTTGCATTTGTTTTTTAGATTTAAAATCCAAAAGTGCAATTACTTCTGTTGTAATACTTATAAGTTCTGTTTTACCTAAAGAATCAATATTTAAAGGCAGTTCAGAAACGCTTTTCAATTTCTTTTTTTCAACCGATTTCTTATCTTTTTGGTTCGAAGATTTATCTGGGGTTAGGGATTTCACATAACCGCTTCCAAAGCACATTTTACAGTTAGAATCTAAACCTTTGCAAGAACAAATTTGAAATGTCATATATTGAATTTTTCGTGTTTTAAACTCACTTATAACGAAAGTTCTTTCTGTAGTTCTTTGTTTAAGTTGTAATTATTTGCAAATGTATGAAATATTTACACAATAAAAGAGAAACTATAAATCAGACTTCGTTAGATCATTAAAAAAGCAGTAACTAAATAATTACTGCTTTGATGATATATATATGAAATTTTGTTTAAACGGCTACATTATGCTCACGCAACGCATCGTTTAAAGAAGTTTTTTTATCGGTACTTTCTTTACGTTTTCCAATGATTAATGCGCAAGGAACCTGAAATTCGCCGGCAGGAAACTTTTTAGTGTAAGATCCTGGTATAACAACAGAACGCTCTGGAACGTATCCTTTAATTTCAAAAGGAGTTTCGCCTGTAACATCAATAATTTTTGTTGAAGCAGTTAAGCATACATTAGCACCCAGAACAGCTTCTTTACCAACGCGAACACCTTCTACAACAATACAACGAGATCCTATAAAAGCATTATCTTCAATAATTACCGGAGCAGCTTGTAAAGGTTCTAAAACACCACCAATACCAACACCGCCAGATAAATGTACGTTTTTACCAATTTGAGCACAAGATCCAACAGTAGCCCAAGTATCAACCATAGTGCCTTCATCAACATACGCACCAATATTCACGTACGACGGCATTAAGATTACGCCTGCAGAAATATACGCACCATGACGCGCAACTGCATTAGGAACTACGCGAATACCTTTTTCGGCATAATTACGCTTTAAAGGTATTTTATCGTGGTATTCAAAAATCCCGGCTTCTAATGTTTCCATTTTTTGAATAGGGAAGTACATAACCACTGCTTTTTTAACCCATTCGTTAATTTGCCAACCGCCATCAACAGGTTCTGCAGTTCGTAATTGTCCGTTATCAATTAAATCGATAACTTTTCTAATGGTATTTTGTGTAGCTTCTTGTTGCAACAATTCTCTGTTTTCCCAAGCTTGCTCTATAATGTTTTTTAATTCTTGCATGCTGATTTTTATTTTTACAAATATATTAAATCTTTCTGTTTGATATAAATTCAATGTTGAGATATAAACAAAAAAACCTGCTTTAAAGCAGGTTTTTCTATATATGTAAGTAAGATAAACGGGGTTTTACAAACGTTTATTTAATTTTATTAACGATAGCTGTGAAAGCTTCTTGGTGATTCATTGCTAAATCTGCTAAAACCTTACGGTTTAATTCGATGTTGTTAGCTTTGATTTTCCCCATGAATTGAGAATAAGACATTCCATGTAAGCGTGCACCAGCGTTGATACGCATAATCCATAACGCACGGAAATTTCTTTTCTTTTGTTTTCTGTCACGGTAAGCGTAAGTCATTGCTTTCTCTACCGCGTTTTTAGCTACTGTCCAAACGTTTTTACGTCTTCCGAAGAAACCTTTGGCTTGCTTCAAAATTCTTTTTCTTCTTGCTCTTGATGCTACTGCATTATTTGCTCTTGGCATAATTTTAAATTTTTTTTGTAGTAGGGCGGATGCAAAACACATCGCTTTTGATCGAAATTTTTAATGATCAGCCCACTCCAGGGTTATTAAATTGTTTTAACCGAAAGAACGATTACATTATTCTTAATTGTTCTTTGATGCTTCTTTCGTCTGCTTTATGTACTAAACCAGAGTGAGTTAAAGCTAATTTACGCTTTTTAGACTTCTTTGTTAAGATGTGGCTTTTAAAAGCGTGTTTTCTTTTGATCTTTCCAGAACCTGTAACGGTAAAACGTTTTTTGGCACTAGATTTAGTTTTCATTTTAGGCATTTGTTCCTAGGTATTTATGTTATCTTACTTAACAATATTTTGCAAAAATACTAATTTTTCTTTTTAGGTGCAATATACATTGTCATTCTTTTACCTTCAAGAATTGGCATAGCTTCTACTTTACCAAACTCTTCAAGATCTTGTGCTAAACGCAACAATAAAATCTGACCTTGTTCTTTATAAATGATCGAACGACCTTTAAAGAATACGAATGCTTTTAATTTTGAACCTTCTTTTAGAAATTTCATAGCATTTTTCTTTTTAAACTCGTAATCATGTTCGTCTGTCTGTGGACCAAAACGAATCTCCTTAACAGAAACTTGAGCAGTTTTAGCTTTCAACATTTTGTCGCGCTTTTTTTGCTCGTAGATGAATTTCTTGTAATCGATGATTTTACAAACCGGAGGCGTAGCGTTTGGAGAAATCTCTACCAAATCTAATCCTTGAGCATCGGCCATAGCCATTGCTTCGGTTGTTTTAAAAACACCTGGTTCAACATTATCGCCTACTAAACGAACTTCCGGCACACGGATTTTATCGTTTATTCTGTGTGCATCTTCTTTTTTCTCAAGAGGTCTAAAGCCTCTTCTGTTATGTACTGCTATGGTAATATGATTTAATGCTTGTTAAAAGCGGTTTAACTAAAATTGTTTTATTGTTTTACTAACTTCTTCTTCTATTAAAGATATAAAATCTTCAACTTTCATAGAAATGTTTGATTTTCCTGATTCTCCTTGTTTTCTTACAGAAACGGTTGCGTTGTTCTCTTCATCCTCACCAATAATCAGCATAAACGGATACTTTTGCAATTCTGCTTCACGAATTTTTTTGCCTATTGTTTCGTTTCGATCATCAAGCTTGGCGCGAATTTCGTGATTTTCTAACAAATCTAAAACTTTTTTAGCATATTTTTCGTATTTCTCGCTCAAAGACAGGATAATAACTTGTTCTGGCATTAACCATAATGGGAAATGACCACCTGTATTTTCTAATAAAATAGCTATAAAACGTTCCATTGAACCAAAAGGTGCACGGTGAATCATAACAGGGCGGTGCATTTTATCGTCAGATCCTTTATAAGTCAATTCAAAACGTTCCGGTAAATTGTAATCTACCTGAATGGTTCCTAACTGCCAACGGCGACCTAAAGCATCTTTCACCATGAAATCTAATTTAGGACCGTAAAAAGCGGCTTCGCCAGATTCTACTACATAATTCAATCCTTTATCTTTTGCTGCACTAATGATGGCATTTTCTGCTTTTTCCCAGTTTTCAACCGATCCGATATATTTTTCTGGTTTGTCTAAATCGCGAACAGAAACTTGTGCTGTGAAATTATCAAAACCTAATGATCCGAATACATAAAGTACCAAATCGATTACTTTTTTAAATTCTTCATCTAACTGATCCGGTGTACAGAAAATATGCGCATCGTCTTGTGTAAAACAACGAACACGTGTTAATCCGTGTAATTCGCCCGATTGTTCGTAACGATAAACCGTTCCAAATTCTGCATAACGTTTTGGCAAATCTTTGTACGACCAAGGTTTTGCGTTGTAAATTTCGCAGTGGTGCGGACAGTTCATTGGTTTTAATAAATATTCTTCTCCTTCAACAGGTGTATGAATTGGCTGGAAACTATCTGCACCATATTTTGCATAGTGACCCGATGTTACATACAATTCTTTATGACCAATATGTGGCGTTACAACTTGCTCGTAACCTGCTTTTTTCTGTGCTTTCTTTAAAAATTGTTCTAATCTGTCACGCAAAGCGGCACCTTTTGGTAGCCATAGCGGTAAACCTTGACCTACTTTTTGAGAGAATGTAAACAATTCTAATTCTTTACCTAATTTACGGTGATCGCGGCGTTTTGCTTCTTCGATCATTTCTAAATATTCGGTAAGATCTTTTTGTTTAGGGAACGATATACCGTAAACACGTGTTAACTGCTTGTTTTTTTCGTCACCACGCCAGTAAGCGCCTGCAACAGAAAGAATTTTTGCTGCTTTTATAATTCCGGTATTTGGAATGTGACCACCACGACACAAATCTGTAAACGTAGCGTGGTCGCAGAAACTAATGGTTCCGTCTTCCAAATTCTGAATTAATTCGGTTTTATATTCGTTATCCTTATATAATTCTAAAGCTTCTGCTTTTGTTGCAGATCGCATTTTAAATTCGTGCTTTTCTTTAGAAATGGCTAAAATTCTATCTTCAATCGCCTTGAAATCGTTTTCTGATATTTTGTTCTCTCCGAAATCAACATCGTAATAAAAACCATTTTCAATTGCTGGTCCAATAGTTAATTTAATACCCGGATACATTTCTTGCAAAGCCTGCGCCATAACGTGCGAAGTTGAGTGCCAGAATGCTTTTTTACCTTCGGTATCGTTCCAAGTATATAACGTTAAGCTACCATCGGTGGTTAAAGTCGTAGTCGTTTCAACGGTTGTACCGTTAAAGTTTGCTGAAATTACGTTACGTGCTAAACCTTCGCTTATACTTAAAGCGACATCGTTCGGAGTTACGCCTGAAGCGTATTCGCGAACCGAACCATCTGGTAATGTTATTTTAATCATCTTACTATTGAAATTTATCACGCAAATATACTAAAGAATTATTTTACGTTAACCAAAAATAGTACGCTTTCATTATGAAATGTTATAGTTTTTGTTTTATTTCGTTGTTGTAATGGTTAAGAAGCATTCTATTAAAGTTATCAGGTACGAAAATCAGTTAAAAAACAACTGGGATGGTTTTGTAAACGAAGCAAAAAATGGCACTTTTTTGTTTCAGCGTAATTTTATGGAATATCACAGCGATCGATTTGATGATTTTTCGCTCATGTTCTTTTCAGATAATGAATTGGTTGCTTTGCTTCCGGCTTGTAAGATAGATACTATTTGTTACAGTCACAAAGGATTGACGTATGGAGGTTTGATCGTAAAAAAAGAATGTAAGTTTCAGTTGTATAAAGATATTTTTACAGCCCTGATTGATTTTTTGAACGAACAAAAATTTACAGAATTAATCATGAAGACAATACCATCAATCTATTGTGAATCTGGAAATGACGAATTGACATTTTTACATCAGTTTTACGGAAGCTCTGTAGAAATGAATATAGGATCAGTTATTTATAAAAGAAAAGAAATTGTTTTTTCAAAATCGATTGTTCGAAATGCAAAAAATGCGCAGAAAAAAGGGATCGAAATAAGAAAATCAAACGATTTTACAACTTTTTGGAACGATCTGTTACTGCCAAGATTAGAAGAACGCTTTAGTAAAAAACCAATTCATTCGTTAGATGAAATAATTTACTTAAAAGAACGTTTTCTTAATGAAATTGAATTGTACACAGCTTTTTTAAATGACGAAATGATTGCAGGAACCATTTTATTCAACAATAAAAATTTTGTAAAATCGCAATATATCGCAAGTAAATCAAAGTATAACAAACTAGGCGGTTTAGATTTACTTCATTATGAAATCATTAAAAATCTAAAGACAGATTATTTTGATTTCGGAACATCGTCTGAAGATTTATCAACTGCCGAAAATTCCAATTTATTAGCATGGAAAGAGCAATTTGGTGCGCGAGCAATTGTATTTCCAACATATACTTTTAAAATTAACCAACCAAAAATATGATTCCGTATTTAAATTTAAAGAAATTGAATGAGCCTTATCAGGAAGCATTTCTTGAGAAAACAAAGCTTTTTTTTAGCAGAGGACATTATATTTTAGGTGACGAAGTATTGAAGTTCGAGGAAGAATTTGCAGATTACTGCAATGTTTCGCATTGTATAGGCGTTGGAAACGGACTAGATGCATTGGTTTTAATTTTCAAAGCGTATTTAGAATTAGGTATTTTGAAGGAAGGTGATGAAGTTATTGTGCCGGCAAACACTTATATTGCCAGCATTTTGTCAATTATTAATGCGGGTTTAACTCCAAAGTTGGTTGATACTAATTTACTGAACTACAATTTAACGTTAGATGTTTTACAACAGCAAGTTACACAGCATACAAAAGCGGTTTTAATGGTGCATTTGTACGGACAAGTGAACGATGCGTTGAAAATTAAGACCTTTTGCAAAGATTTTGGTCTGTTGTTAATTGAAGATGCTGCGCAGGCACACGGCGCAACGGCTGATAATATGAAAGCGGGATCAATTGGCGATGCTGCCGGTTTTAGTTTTTATCCTGGCAAAAATTTAGGATGTATTGGCGATGGCGGTGCTGTTACAACGAATAATACCAAGTTAGCGAATTGTATTCGCAGTTTACGCAATTACGGATCTGAATTAAAATACCACAATATTTATAAAGGAATTAACTCCAGATTAGATGAATTACAGGCGGCTTTTCTGCGTTTGAAATTGCCCGATTTAGATTTTGACAACAAAACACGACAAGGAATAGCAAAAAGATATCTTTCTGAAATTACAAATCCGTTGATTGCCATGCCTTTTGTGATAGATTTTGAAGCGCATGTTTTTCATATTTTCCCTGTAAGGGTTGAAAATAGGGCAGATTTTCAAAATTATCTGTTACAGCACGACATTCAAACACTTATTCATTATCCAATTGCTCCACATAAACAAGAAGCAATGCAGGAATTTCATGGCTTACAATTTCCAATCTCAGAACTAATTCATCAGCAAATTGTAAGCATTCCATTAAATCCGTCGTTAACTGTAGAAGAACAAGATTTCATTATTGAAAAAATAAATGGTTATTAATGGATGTTTATATAAAATCGTTTAATCGCGCTTATTTATTGAATAGAACAATAGCTAGTATCTATCATTATTTAAATGGTTTTGATGGAAGAATTATTGTTTTAGACGATGGTACTCCGCAAAAATATTTAGATAGAATTGTTGAATTATTTCCCGATGTTCAAATTATAAAATCACCTTATTATGAACAGAAAAGTAAAGGTATTTCTTTAAATACAGTGCCTGAAAAAGTTATTCCTGCCGATTTTTGGCGTGATGAAGTTTTAAAAGGATCAGAATATTTTATTCTTTTAGAAGACGATATGTGGTTTACTCAACCAATAAATTATAAAGATTTTACAAATGAGGTTTATGATTTAAAAATGGATATGATTAAATTTTTATGGTTAAAAAACACTAAACTGATTTCTGATAATATCATTCAAAAAACAGCATCTTTTAATATTGTTCAACCAAAAGTTCTAACTAAAAACCATTTTTTGTTTGATGCCATTTTTAGAACAAACAAATTCAAATTAGGAAGTTTGGCTATTAAATTATTCAATCATAAATTAGAACTTTTAAAATATTACCATTTATACATGGTTGCCGGTGGTGTTTTTTCTAAAAGATATTATCAAAATACATGGAAAAACACAAAAAACAAGGTTGATGAATTGGCAAATATTTCAGATGTTTTAAAAACCATCAATAAATATAAATTAGGAAACACCAAAAACGAAATTTTAAAAACTACAATTAAATTTACAGCCTCTGATATTCAAAAAGAAAAATATGGAATCGCTTTAAATGTTTTTAAGTTTAATTCTATTTTAAATGAAGATTGGTATAATAATAAGAGTAATGAATCTATTATTTTTACAGACGATGTAAGTATTGAATGGATTAAAAATTGTTGTATGAATTCTGATATAAATTTTGAAGTTTGGCAGAATTGGTATATTAATGTTAAGAAAAATTATGAACTTATGGGTTGTAATTTAGATTAAATGAACGAAGAAAAACACTATAAAACACTATTTAAAGCTACTTCACTTTTTGGATTGGTCGAAGTTTTACGTTTACTTTTAAAAATTATAACAAACTGGGCAGCAAGTAATTTTCTAGGTACAAAAGGTTTTGGGTTGGTTGGTTTAATTGAAAATACTGTTCAATTAATTAGTTCTTTTTCAAGTTTAGGTATCAATTTTACAGGAGTTAGAGAAATAGCCGCCAATAAAACCAATGATATTACATTTCAGAAAACAATTCAAGCGGTATCGCAGTTTTCTTTATTTACTGGAATTTTATCTGCAATAATATCCATTGTTTTTGCAAGTAGATTAAGTCTTGAAACCTTTAAAACTTCTGAATATTTCTATTGGTTTATTGCTTTATCTATCTATTTTGTTGCTACAAGCTACACGCAAAGCAAAATTATCTATTTAGAAGGATCACAAAACTTTCAAAAGTTAGTTCGCATTAATATCGTTGTTAATGTTCTAAATTCAATAATTGTATTAGCAGCCTATTATTTTTTTAATACGCAGGGAATTATTGTAGCAATGATTATCAATTCATTAGTTGCATTAATCTTTTATACAAAATTAAGTAGTATTCCAAAAACGAAAGTAGTATTAACCCCAGCCGATAGAAAAGAGTATTTTAAGAAATTTATAAAATCGGGCAGTTTATTAGCTTTAAATACCTTTATTGGCTTGCTGTGTTTTTTAATAATTCGTAAATATTTTGTTGACATTAACGAAGAAATTTTAAGTTTTTACAATGCAGGAAATCTAATAATTGTATCCTATTTAGGAATTATTTTTATTGCAATGGGTAAATTTTTCTTTCCTAAACTATCACAATCGATAAAAGATCAAAAAATATCAAATCAGTTGATAAATAATCAGTTAGAATTAAGTTTGCTCATTATTTTACCGGCAATTATTTTAATATATACTTTTGCAGATTTCTTTATTAAAACACTTTTTTCATCTGCATTTTTGCCTGTTTATGATATTCTTATTTTTGGGTTGGCTTCAATTGTGTTCCGAAGTTTTAATTATGCTGTAGGATATTTGCTTTTATCACATCAGAATTTCAGACAATATTTTTACATAAATGCGTTAAGCGATATCTTAAACGCTATTCTGACTATTGTTTTTTATGAAGAATGGGGATTAATCGGAGTTGGATTTTCAACATTCTTAAACTATCTTTTTTCATCTATTTACATTTACTTTTATACAAATAAAAAATACTCTTTTAAAATTTCTAACTTTGTTAAAAAGCAGTTTCTTATTACTTTTATTGTAATTTCATTAATCATTAGTTCTAATTTTCTGTTTGATAAAATGTACTTTACAATCATATCTGGAATTTTATTTATAATTTCTGCATTGTATAGTATTAAGAAAGTTGATGAGTATATTTTAGATTTTAAAATCCATAAAAAAATAAAATCTTTATTTTGATAGGCAGATTTAAACATTTTTGTAGCATAAACTGGTACCAAACATTTAAAATAAACTTTAAAGCTTTCCGTTTTAAAGATGCTGTTTTATTGCCTATAATTGTTTATAACGGATTTGTAATTACAGAATTTAAAGGAAAAATTAAGTTGAATACGGAAGTAAAATTCGGTTTAATTGGTTTCGGACAGCCTTACGAAATATTCAAGCGAAAAAGAAATTGTGGCGAAGCTATTATAAACGGTATACTTGAAATTAATGGTAAAGTTCAGTTTGGTTTAGATACTAAATTGTTTATTAAAGAAAATGCGGTTTTAAAATTAGGACATATTAATTCTTTTGCCAGTCGTACCGAAATAATCTGTTTTAAAAGTATATCAATTGGTAATTGGGTGCAATTTGGAAACGATTGTTTAATTACCGATACCAATTTTCATGAGTTGAAAGATTTATTAACACAAACAAAACTTCCCATGAATAAAGATATAGCAATAGGTTCTTATAATTTTATCGGTGCACGTTCTACAATAAAAGGCAATGCCAAAACAGCTGATAATTGCCTGGTAGGTACAAATTCATTGCTAAATAAAGATTACTCTTCTTTTGGAGAAAACGTTATTTTAGGCGGGATTCCTGCTAAATTAGTCAAAGAAAATATTGTTCGTGATTGGGAAACAGAAAAAGAAAATTTAGAAAATTATCTAACCATTAAATTTTAAATGAGCAAAATAATTACACTCCCAAAAATTGAAGATCCTCGAGGAAATTTATCTGTAATTCAAGGAAATACCATTCCTTTTACCATAAATCGAGTTTATTTTTTGTACGATGTACCAAGTGGAGCAGAACGTGGCGGACATGCACATAAAAATCAGCAGGAATTTATAATTGCTGTTTCGGGTAGTTTTGAAGTGGTTTTACATAATGGAACCGATGAAAAAGTATATCATTTGTTTAAACCCAATGAAGGTTTGTATGTTCCTGTAAACACTTGGCGCGAGTTGCGAAATTTTTCATCAGGATCGGTTTGTTTGGTAGTTTCTTCTGACGAATTTGATGAAAGCGATTACATCCGTGATTTTAATGATTTCATGAATTATCTAAAATAATTGAATTCTACACTTTATTTCAATCATAGAAAACTTTAAAAGTTCCAACCATTGTTTATTTTTAAAGCATTGTTCCATGCTGTAATGAATTCTTTTCAGCAAGGCTTTGTTTTCTGTTTTAGATGTATTTCTTACAATTGATTCATTGTAAATCTGTCGAAGCGATTTATTTATCTTTCTCGAAAATTCATCGTTTTTATGAAACTGATTTCCCAAAGAGTTTTCTAAGAATCTTTTTTCAACCAAGAAATCATCTAAAAATTTAATTTCATATATTTTGGAAAGTCGCAACCAGTAATCTAAATCTTCAAAAAATAATTCTTCGTTGTATCCTTTCAACAATTCAAAATGCTTTCGCGTAAACATGGATGCAACGGAACACATTACAATTCCGCCCGAAAGTAATCTTACATAATTGGTATTGTGCAATAATAAATCGGTTACTTTATTTTGTTCATCAACTTCAAAATAAGGTTTTGTTCGCGTTCCGTACTCATTAATATGATAAGCATTTCCAAAGATCAAACCTACATTATCATTCTGTTGTGCAAAGAAATTTATCTGTTTTTCAATACAATCTTCAAGCAATACATCATCTGCCGAAAGATCAATTAAATATGTGGCTATAGATTGTTGAAATCCATGATTAAAAGCTTTTGTAGAACTAACAGTTTCGGTAAATTTGATATATTTTATCGATGGATTTTTATCTGCTATTTTTGTAATAACATCATGAGAATTGTCTGAACTTGCATTGTTAATAACAATTAATTCTATATTTTTATACGTTTGATTTAATACCGATTTTATGGCTTGTTGCACAAAATCTTCGTGGTTAAAACAAATACAAATTACAGAAACAATTGGTAAAGACATTTTTTTAATTTACAGCAAATATATTGGAAAAAAATAAAATATCATTGGTTACTTATTCTTTATCTTCTGGCGGTTTGGAGCGGGTAGTGGCAAACAGTACTTTTTTGTTCGAAGAAATGGGCTACGATGTGCATTTGTATGTTTTAGAATCAAAAATTGATTATCCGTTCACAGGAAAACTACATCATTTTAATATTGATCAATTAGGATTTTTCTCCAAAATCAAAGCGTATTTAAGTATTAAAAAATCAATTGAACAGAATAATTTTACTTTAGTTGTCGACCACAGGTATCGTCTAAATTGGATAACCGAAATTCTTTGGCAAAAACTTATTTACAATAAACAAAAGGTTTTTAATTACATTCACAGTTCTAATATTCATAGTTATTTGTTTAATTCTGATAAATTGAATCGTTTATTATTTAAAAACCGACTATTTATTTGTGTTTCGTTAGGTATTGAAAAAAATGTGAAAAGACAATTTCCTTTTTTGAATGCGCAAACGATTTACAATTTTATCGATTTTAAAGAGGAAGTAAAATCTGAACAGCAATCTGCCAAGTACATTTTATCTATTGCCAGAATGGATCATGAAAATGTAAAACAGGTTGATTTGTTGTTAGAGTGTTATGCAAAAAGTATGCTTCCATCAAAAGAAATCCGATTAGTTATTTTGGGTGATGGCGTTCGATTGGAAGAAATGAAATCTTTAGCCAACAAATTTAATGTTTCAGATTTTGTTGATTTCAAAGGATTTCAACCTAATCCTGAAAACTATTTAAAAAATGCTTTATTTACTATTTTAACAAGCAAATACGAAGGTTTACCAACCGTTTTAGTTGAATCATTATTAATGGAAACGCCAGTAATTTCTTTTGATTGTGAAACGGGTCCTGATGAGATTATTACAGATCGATTTAATGGTTTATTGATCGAAAATCAAAGTAAAGAGAAAATGATTGAAGGAATGAATGAGTTGATAATTAATAATGAACTTTATCAGTTTTTAAAGCAAAATGCTTACAAATCAGTTGAGAAATTTCAAATGGAAGCAATTAAAAATAAGTGGAAACAAGTTATTAATGATATACTGTAAAATCAATACCGTAATTACGTAAATTTTGCTTTATTCTTAGCATTAATCTTAGTATAAACGATGGTAATTTGAATAGTACTTTTGTTTTAAAATTCATGTTTTTAGGATCAACATATTTTAAATATTCTAGAGATTGCTCTTTTAAACCCAAAATATGATAATTTAAACTGTATTCAATTCTGTAAACATCCAAAAATAATTTTAGACTTTCATTACTTTTCTCAATTTCAACATATTGGTTTAAATTAGTTAATTTGTTGAATTTCGATTGATCTTTAGACAAGCTTTTATTTGCATTAATGAAATTATAAATCATCGTATTTTCAGCAGTTAGAGCAATTTTATATTTCAATGCAATTTTAATCCAGTAATCTAAATCTTGGTCGCTTTTTAATGTAGGATCAAATCCGCCAATCTCATTAAAAGTATCTTTATTTATGCAAACAGCCGATGTTAATGCAACTCTGTTTATTAAACTACTTTTAAAAAAATCGGTTATATAGCCTTCATAATTCTCGTCAATATCAATAAATTTATTATTGATAAAAGTATTTTTCGAAATTTGAGTAACGTATCTGTTACAATACATTTTTGCTTCGGTAAATTTTGTGATTGTATCATAAAAAGCCTGTAAATGATTTGGTTTCCATACATCATCGGCATCTAAAAAACAAATATAATCAGCTTTAGCATTTTCCATTCCTGTATTTCGAGCGACAGAAACTCCTTGATTTTGTTGATGTATGATTTTTAACCTATCGTCAGAAAATTCCTCTAAAACAACTAAACTTCTATCAGTAGAACCATCGTTAACAATGATAACTTCAAAATTGTAGAATGATTGATTGAATACACAATTCAATGTATTTTGAATATATTTTTCTTTGTTGTAAAGCGGAATGATTACTGAAAAAAAAGGTATCATTTATAATTGGCTGAAATATCCTAAACGGTAAATATCATAAATAAATAGGGAAGGTTTGCTGCTTAATAAGTTTTTTTCAAAACTATTTTTTTGCATTTTGTAGATAAATTTTATTAAAAACAATAATTTTGTTTGATTTAACAAATTAAATACAGCGCTTATTTTTGCGTAATCGGCTGGTAGATAGTTTTTTGTTAAAAGAAACTTTAAGCCTCTTAGCGAATCATTTGTTTTTTGCATAAACACTTCGCTGGTTTCAATTCCATTATGTACTACCTGATTATTTATATGTTGTAACGGGATTTTATTTTTCATTAAATCGAATGAAAACAATAAATCTTCATAACGTAAATTTGGAATGTCCTCATTAAAACGAACACTGCTGAAAATTTCTTTTTTAATTAAAAAATTAAGCGTTAAAAAGGACACATAAACATTTTCATTTCGCTTTTCGGCAGACAATGCTTCTCGTTTGTTTCCGTAAATCCATCGTAGTAATTGATCGTTGTTAGGTTTATTTTCCTGATAAACAATTCCACCATAAACAAGACCGTAATTAGAATTGCTTTTAATAAAATTTATATAGTTTTTGATAAACTGATCACTGATCATTCTTACATCGGCATCTAAAAAAAGTAAATTGTCAAATAATGCTTTTGTTGATAATAAATTTCTAATTGAACTTCTTCCAATGTTTTGATTTAAAATTGAATAAGAACAGTTATCTAAACTATTAATTTCATTGTTTTCTGTATGAAAATTTTGTGAAGCATCATCTAAAACAATTATTTCAAAACTTATTTTTTCAGCGATACATTGTTCGCTTACTTCTTTAACAAGTGGAAAAACATTGTAATTATATGTAGGAATTAATATAGAAAGCATTTTATTTTTTTTGATAAAATCCGACTAAAAAATCGGGTTTGTTTTCTTTTAAATAATCATCTTCAATTTTAAACAAATTATTCAAAATAGTTTGTTTTTCCGTATTTAAATCAACAAAATGATAAGCGATATCTTTAAATACACTCATTAAAATATTTCCGCCGAACGATCTTTCTTCAACCACATTAAAATACTTGTAAACGGTATCTAAAATATCAGCAGACGAAACACTTTCTGAAGGATCTGCTAAATAAACGCGAAATAATCCGTTGCCGTAGAATTTATTTTTTACCAGATTAGTAGCTCCTCTAACTTTATATTCTTTGGGAATTGTATTTAAGGCTTTATTAATGGTTTGGATTTGATTTTGAGGAAACTGAAACCTGTTCGCGCCAACATATTCATTGATAAACAAGCATCCGTTGTCTTTTAAAGCTGGAATTATTTTGTCTTTGAATAATTGGTCTACATTCGAAAAATGATGTAATGATGCATGAAAAACAACCAAATCGTAATAATTTTCTTTAAAAGTGGTTTTGTAAATATCTTCGCATTTAAAATGAATATTGTTTAATTGCTTTTCTTGTGCGATTTTTTGAGCTTTTTCTATGTTGTTTAAACCTAGATCGACACATAAAATCTCGCTGAAAATAGTACTGAAACCTGCATAATAAATTTCATGCTGACAAGTTCCTGAACCTAACGAAAGTACTTTTAAATCTTTTTTATCTTTTAAATGGTGTTTGATTAAGTAATCTCTGAAATCAGTATTTTCATCGCCCGAAATCATTTTGTTCCAACGTGTTTGTACGGCAGGAATATCCCACCAATTGGTGTTTTCTAAGCGAAAAGTATTAAAGGCACTGCTGATTCTTGATTCTTTTTTAAAAGAAAATTTTGATGCAATAAAACCAAAACCTCTTTGGTTTAGCTTGGTGTAAACATCGATAAAATCTTCTTTTGTAAGTAATCGAATCATTTTAAACCGTTTTCTGAACTACTTCAAAAACTTTTCCTTCATCGCATTTCAACGTTTTAGCAGGATACTTCAATAACAAAGCATAATCGTGCGTTGCCATTAAAATAGTACGTCCGTTTTGATTGATTTGCTGTAAAACCTCCATTACTTCAACGCTTGTTTGCGGATCAAGGTTTCCTGTTGGTTCATCGGCTAAAATTAACTCCGGATCGTTTAACAAAGCACGTGCAATAGCAACACGTTGTTGCTCGCCACCCGAAATTTGATGTGGCATTTTACGAATATGTTGCAACATACCTACACGGTCTAAAACATCTTCAATACGCGCATTCATATCAACTTCGTTTGTCCAGCCGGTTGCTTTTAAAACAAATAGTAAATTTTCGAAAATATTTCTGTCTGGAAGTAATTTAAAATCCTGAAAAACAATTCCTAATTTACGTCTTAAAAAAGGAATATCGTTTTGTTTCAAAGTGCGTAAATCATAATCAACAATAACACCTTCGCCTTGTTTTAAATCTAAATCGGCGTAAAGCGTTTTCATTAAACTACTTTTACCTGAACCGGTTTTTCCAATTAAATAAATGAATTCACCTTTATGAATATCAATATTAACATCGGCTAAAATAGGCTCGGTTTCTTGAAAAATGGTTGCGTTATGTAGTTTTAAGATGGATGCTGACATGGATTTTTTTTGTAAAAATATCAAAAGTTATGCGTTAATAAAAATTAATTAGATTCAAAAGAGTTATTTTGCAATGTTAAGATTTTTCATATCACCATTAGGTGTTATAATTATATACTCTTTGTCATTAACATAGATTTGCTTTTTTTCTCTGTTGATAACTAATTTAACTTCGTACATAACTTGAATTACGGGTTCTAAAATTGTTGCGTTTATAACAAAATCAAATTCTTTATTTATTATTGGTTGATAATATAAAGTTGGCGATTTGTCTGCAATATTTATGTTAGCCGATTTATTTAAATTTAACGAAGAACTATTGAATGATTCGTAAGATTTGTACATTTCTGCAGGAAGCATTACTCTGAAACCGTCTGTAATTCTTTTTTCGGTGTTAACAAAGGATGTTCCTAAAATAGTTTCATAATTTTTGATTTTTTCTTGTAAAGTAGTTCTTGATTTATCCATCATTTCTTTTTTGATGTTATCAAGGTTAGAAGAAAAATAATCTACTCTAACTAAATCATAAATTTCTTGATTAGAAAGAATTGTAATTAACTCATTAAGTTGATTTGCATCAGAGTATTTAATGTGAATATTCTTTTTAAGTTCAAAACCTTTAGGGATTTCGTTATAGCTTTTTTTACTGAAAGTTTTCTTTTCTACTTCAAATTCATATACAGGAACAAACGAAATCATATCAACAAAGGTTTCAATTCCTTTTTTCAATTTTAGTTCAGTAAGAGCTTGTGTAATTCTTTTTTCCATTAAATCATTAACCTCTTCTGTAGATTTTCCAACTTGAGTTATACTAAAAATTGCTACAAAAGAATCTGCTTTAATATTTGCTAAACCTTTAGCACTAAACACAATGTCTAAATTAGAAGGCGTACCAACATTGATATTATGTTCAGAAAAACTAATTTGGTTTTGATAATTTATATTCCCAGAAGCCTGACCAAAACTAATTTGATTAAGTAATGATACGAATATAAGAAAGCCTATTTTTCTCATTATTGAAATATTTAGTTAATTTATATATTTGAATTATTACAATCTGTTTTTAGAAAAAGTAAAACCAATTTTTACCGACATAAAGTTGTAGTTGTTCATATATTTTTCCCAATTTGGATGCGTTTCTGTCCGCATTTTATTAAACGAATATTTTAATCCAAAAGTTACATAAGCTCTGTTGCCGATTTTATGCTGATAATCGATACCTAAACCTAAACCATCGCTTTCAAAATCTAATTCTTTATCTAAATATTTTGAGGTATATTTTGCATAATCGTATGAGATATAAGGTTCAAATAAACTATTTGCAGTTAATGGTTGGTAATAACTCATATATGGACCCAAAGTTATCACACTAGTATTATCAAAATAACCAAAATATTGCATGTTTTTTACGCCCATGTTATGAAAACCAGCGTTCAAGCCTATAGTAAATCTATTGTAGGTAAAAACTCCCAAGCGAGCTGTTATAGAAGGAAAGGCTTCTGAATGTGCTTCTCCCATCATGCTTTTATTTGGTATTAAATTGGAAAAACCTATTGTAAACTGAAAAGTATTAACAAACGAAATGTTGTGGGCACTTTCCTTATGTTCTGTTTGAGCATTACTTGCAAATGTGATACTTGCAAATAAAAAGAAAATAATTTTTTGCATACCTAATAATTTATAGTTCCTAGATTAACGTAGTAATTATTAGTATTGTAGTTTGAAATGTATCCAAAAAACTTACTGTTTTTACCATGCGCTATTTTTATGACAAATACGCTGGTTCTTTCATTTCTAGGAATACTTACACTTACTAAACCTGATTCGTTGGTTTTTGTTTTAGAAATACTTACTGCAGATTGTTTAGTTGAGATTTGTTCAGGAGAAAGTTCAGTTATTACACCGCTTTTTGGTTCATTATAAACAGGGTATATATTAACTTCAGCTTCTCTTAATGGAACATTATTGTAAAGTACTTTACCCTCAATAATTGTTCGTGTATCGCCATCATAAAAATCAGTATGGCAACTGCTAAAAAATAAAGGTGTTAAGGCTAATAAAAGTGTTTTTTTCATAAGGTGTGTGTTAATTCAAGTTTCATTGCGAAACAAACAATTTCGTCTAATTTAATATAAAAATAGATTTCTTTTTCATTAATTGAAGAATAAATTGCAGCTTTTTGGTTAAAAGTTACTTCTTTTAAGTAATTAATATCGATTGCTTTGATACGGTTTTTCTCAAGAATATCAAAAGGTAAACAATCTAAACACCATTCAATATACTTAACGTTGTTTACATGATTCAGTGCGTCTAAATCTGAAAAAACTACTTTATGATGACTGACTAATTCTGCATTTTGCGATAGATCAATCTTACTGAATTTCTGTAACGTAGCTTTCTTTTCAGGATATTTCTCTAAATGATCGTGAGAAATTGCAATAGCTTCGGGTCTGCGTTTTTCGGTATTTAAAACAACCCAAAGACTGTTTCCGCCGATAATTTTTACATCATTCAAAAACACATCAAAATCGCGAATGGTTTTTATACCCGCAAGTGTTTCAATCCAAGTTTCAATCTCAATAGTTTCGTGCCATTGCGGTAAATTTTCAATCTCGATACGCATACTGCTCAACACCCAAGCCTGATTTTTTAGCTGCATATCAAAATAACTCATTCCGCCTAAATCTGAATGTTTCCCGGCAACTGCCTGTAATAAATTCAATAAATCAGTGATGCGAATTTTAGAATTTACAGAGCATTTATCTATTGTTACTTGGCACGAACCTTTGTATCTTGATGAAAATTTATTGGGTAAATTCATTTATATAGCGTAAAATATTTTTTGTTGGGGTTTGATATGAAAACCATTCAGTAGCTTCGTTACGTTTAAACCAGGTAATTTGTCTTTTTGCAAATCGGCGGGTGTTTTTCTTGATTTCTTCAACAGCTTCATCTAAAGAAGTCTTTCCATCGATAAAATCAAACAATTCGCGGTAACCAACAGTTTGTAAGGCATTTAATTGTTGATGTTCTTTTAAATTGGCAACTTCAAGCAACAAACCGTTGTTCATCATTATATCAACACGCTGATTGATTCTGTTGTACATAACTTCGCGCGGAGCTTCTAAACCAATAACAATAGGAGTGAAGTTACGCTTGTTTTTTTCTTGATTTAAAAACGATGAATAAGGTGCATTTGCTGCCATTGAAACTCCAATAAAACGTTTCATTCGCTGTTGATTTACCAAGGTTTGTGGATTGGTTGTCTTCAAAAAATCAAAATAGAAAGGATCTAACTGCTGTAATTTTTCCTGAAGATATTCAAAACCGTTTTCTTCGTAATTTTTATCTATTTCTGATTTAATTTCAGCCGAAACATCTGGAAAATCATCAAATCCTTTTAAAACAGCATCAACATATAATCCTGATCCACCAACAACAATCTGAATATTATTCTTTAAAAACAATTCATCTAACAAAGGCAAAACTTCTTTTTCGTAATCGCCAACACTATAATTTTCGGTTATCGATTTATTCTGAATAAAATGATGCGTTGCCTGTTTTAATTCATCGGTTGATGGAACTGCGGTACCAATTGTCATTTCCTTATAAAACTGTCGACTATCGCACGAAACAATATCGCAATTAAAATGTTTGGCTAACTGAATTGATAATGCGGTTTTGCCAATCGCTGTTGGTCCTACGATTACAATTAGGTAATTATTCGTCGATTTTAACTTCTCCATCAATAAATTTTTCGCCACAATTGTAGCAGTAATTTGCAAATTCGTTGTAAATAAAAGTTTTACAGCGCGGGCAATTATTTTTTACGTTTTTAGTTCTGCGATTTCTTGATAATTCGGCAGTAACAATTCCGGTAGGCACAGCGATAATTCCGTAACCCATAATCATAATGAACGATGCTATTGCTTTGCCAATTGGTGTAATTGGGGCAATATCGCCATAACCAACGGTTGTCATGGTTACAATGCACCAATAAATACTATTTGGAATGTTGGTAAACCCGTTGTGGCGACCTTCTATTACAAACATAATGGTACCTAAAATAACCGACATTACCAAGATAAAATAGACAAATACAACAATTTTGTTTGCACTCGCCCTTAACGATTCTTTTATGTGGGATGATTGATTTAATACCGGAATTAAATCTAAAATAGCGAATAATCGCAGTAAACGTAACGATCGAATAACGACTAAAGCTTCTGATCCCGGAAAGAAAAAACTTAAATACATGGGTAAAAGCGACAGTAAATCTACAAAACCATAAAAACTGAAAATATAATTCAGCGGTTTTTTATTACTTATGATTCGCAAGATATATTCCAGCGAAAAAAATACGGTGATGATCCATTCACTTACAACAAAAAAATCGTGATGAAGTTTGTCATAACGCACCACACTTTGCATCATAATTAAAAGTACACTCAATAAAATTACAGCAAGCAATAGCAAATCGAACGTTTTACCTGCAATGGTGCCCGATCCGTAAATTACAATGTAAATTTTCTGACGAAGTATTTCGTATTTCGATTTTATATGTTTCATTCCTAAAACGATATAATTTTATAATCTTTTTTTGTGTAAAGATAATGCTTAACCGTATTCAACACATCTTTTGTGTAAATAAGCGGAATTAAAATTTTACTTAAAACCTGAGCATTTAGAATTTGATAATTTAGATCGAAAAAGCAAAATCCTTTAAAAATTCCGTTTTCAATAACAACCGCACTTTTTTCGTTTAAGTTTCTTCCTTTTAAAACAATAATTATGTTGTTGTATTTTAATTTGTTTGATGTTAATAAAGAACTGAACAGTTCGTTGTGCAAAACGGTTGGGTAATTGATGTTTTCTGCAGATGAAAGTGCGTTTTGAACTTCTTCTACAATTTCGTTTTCTTTGTACAAATCGTTAATAAACTGCAACGCACCTTTTTGATTTTTAAACGATTGAACAGCATTTTTACGACCATCGCTTTTATGAATTTTCAATGTTTCGTAACCATTTTCCAGTTTTTCCTGATAAACCGACCATAAAAAAGGCGATTTTCGTTGTGTTGGATTTAAAACCGGTTTGTTGTGCAAGAGTTCTTCGCGTTCTTTTAACAATGCGATTAATTCGTTACCAGTTTCTTCAAAAGTTACCGTATAAACTTCTTTTTGAATGCGTTTGGCAATTTTTGTATCGGCAGTAAAAATCTGATTTAATTTTTTACGGATATTACTGCTTTTTCCTATAAAAATAATATTTCCTTTATCGTTATGAACGTAGAAAATACCAATGCTCGTAGGAATGTTCTCTAAAATATCAAACAATTTAGGAGAAATTCCCTGATGAACTTCGTTTTTAATTTGCTGTTTAACAATTTGTTTGTCGATATCTTTATCTAGCAACAACTTAAAAAGTTTAAGAGTAGCCATGGCGTCGCCGCTTGCTCTGTGACGATCAGCAATTGGAATTCCCAACGATCGAACCAACTTACCTAAACTATACGCTTGCGCATCTGGTAACAAAACTTTAGACATTTCAACCGTACACAGCGTTGGTTTTTGAAATTTGTAACCTAAACGGTCAAATTCCAACTTTAAAATTCGGTAATCAAACGGAGCGTTGTGTGCAACAATAATACAGCCCTCGGTAATTTCAATGATGCGTTTGGCTACCTCAAAAAACTTTGGAGCCTGGCGTAACATGGCATTATTTATACCGGTAAGTTTAACAACAAACGGCTGAATGGGAATTTCGGGGTTAACCAGACTTATAAACTGATCTACAATTTCAACACCGTCAAATTTATAAATAGCAATTTCGGTAATTCCTTCTTTATTAAATTGCCCGCCGGTGGTTTCTATATCTATTACTGCGTACATTCTTCAATGTCAATTTCAATTTCAAAAATCAATGACAATATTAAATACAATTTTTTAAAATTGAAATTTGCAATTGATATTGTAGTTGCTATTGAAAAATTATTTTTTATTAATTATCATTTTCGAAGAAATTGCTATTAACTCTTCAACTTCGTTTAAAAGCAAATCTCGAACATTTTTATCGCCTTCTTTTATATAATTTAGAATTTTTAAAGA
>Ga0233365_1000082_pt1 | contig 55064 bp, 43 predicted proteins | sample ElkDunMinimDraft_27_FD_191535 | JGI IMG/M metagenome (GOLD analysis project Ga0233365, IMG submission 191535) | Fecal eukaryotic communites from dung pellets of Tule Elk in California, USA - Elk Dung C36 | ecosystem: Host-associated > Mammals > Digestive system > Large intestine > Fecal | place...
CCGAGCTCACGGCCGTGAGCGTCGCCGACTCCCTCGGTGGTCGTGACGTGCGTCGCGTCGTCGTGTCGGGCGGCGGCGCCCGCAACCCCGCCCTGCTCGACCGGTTGCGCGCAGCGCTCGCCGAGCGGGTGCCGCACCCGTGCGAGGTCGTGACGTCCGACGAGCTGGGCCTGCCCGTGGACGCGAAGGAGGCGTACCTCTTCGCTCTCCTCGGCTTCCTGTCGGCCCACGGGCTCCCGGGCACCGCGGCGGGCGAGCATCGGCGTCGGGCGACGGGGGCGCGCCGGGCCGTGGTGCTGGGTTCGCTCACACCGCCCACCCCGCCGCAGTGGCCGGCCGCGAACGGTCCGGTGCGCCGCCTGGCGCTCGCCAACACTCCGCGCGGGCTGCAGCCGGGCCCGCGCACCAGGGGCCCGCAGACGGACCCGACGAAGGGAAGCACCCGATGACCGACCCGACCGTCACCGCGAGCGCGGAGGAGTGGTACGACCTGCTGCGCCTCGCCTCGCCGACCGAGGAGCGCAACCCGCGCACGACCGACGTCGACCTGCTGCCCACCGTGGACGTCGTGCGGCGCATCACCGACGAGGACGCCGGCGTCGCCGACGCCGTGCGGGCCCAGCACGACCGCATCGCGCAGGCCGTGGACCTCGCGGTCGACGCGCTGCGTGCGGGCGGCCGGGTGCACTACGTCGGCTCCGGCACGTCGGGGCGGCTGGGCGTGCTCGACGCGGTCGAGCTCCTGCCGACGTACGGCGTGGGCGAGGAGTGGTTCGTCGCGCACCTGGCCGGGGGAGTGGGCGCCATGATGCTCGCGGTCGAGGGGGCGGAGGACGACGTGTCGCTCGGGAGGGCCGACGTCGACGCCGTCGGGCCGCACGACGTCGTCGTGGGTCTCGCGGCGAGCGGCCGCACGCCCTACGTGCGCGGGGCGCTCGACGTCGCGCGCGAACGGGGAGCACGGACGGTGCTCGTGTCGGCGAACCCGAGCGCGCCGCTCGCGGTGGGCGTCGACGTGGCGATCCTCGTCGACACCGGACCCGAGGTGGTGACCGGGTCGACACGCATGAAGGCCGCGACGGCGCAGAAGCTCGTGCTCAACACGTTCTCCACGGCCACGATGATCCGGCTCGGCAAGACCTACTCGAACCTCATGATCGACGTGCGCCCGACGAACCAGAAGCTCCGCGCGCGCATCGTGCGCATGCTCGTCCAGGCCACGGGGCTGGAGGCGGAGGCGTGCGAGGAGGTCCTGCACGCCGCCGACGGCGAGGTGCACGTCGCCCTCGTCATGCTGCTCGGCGACGTGCCGGCGGACGTCGCGCGCGACGCCCTGCGTGGCGACGGCACGGCCGGCGTGCGCGCGGCGCTCGCACGCCTGGCGGACGGAGCCCCGAGGTAGGGCCCCGTTCCTCACCGCGGCCTCACGAGCGGTCGGCGACCGCCCCGTCGGAGCCGAGGTCGGCGGGTGGCGCCTCCAGGACGGCGACCAGGCGCGCGAGGTCCGCACGGAGCCCGCGACGGAACGCGGCGCCCACGACCGGCTCCAGGACGCGCGCGACGCCGTGCAACCGCACCTCGAGGCTCGCCGTCACGACGCAGCCGCCGGTGTGCTCGCGCACGGCGTAGCTCCCGCCGCCGTCCCACGGGTCGCCGTCGAGCGTCCACGCGACGGTGCGCGCGTCCGCGTCGGCCACGGTGACGACCCAGCGCATGGTGAGCGCGCGCGACCCCATCTCCACGTCGGTCTCGCCGCGCACGCCGACGGCAGGAACGGTCGTGCCCACGAACCGTGAGCCCACGATCGACGACCGCCAGGCCACCTCGTGACGGACGTCCGCGAGGAACGCGTACACCTCGTCCGCCGTGCGCGAGATCTCCACGGACCGTGTGGTCCTCACCGGGCCTCCTGGGGGTCGGGGTCGAGCAGCAGGACTACGTCGCGGCATGGTCTCACGGGGAGCGTGGGCCGAAGACGGCGGTGCCGACCCGGACGATCGTCGCTCCCTCGGCGACGGCGAGCTCGAGGTCGCCGCTCATGCCCATGGACAGCTCGCGCGCGTCCACCGTCCCCGGCGCGCCCGAGCCCACGACGGCGTCGCGCACCTCGCGCAGCCGGGCGAACCCGGCGCGGACGCGGGTCTCGTCCGGCGAGTTCGCCCCGATCGTCATGAACCCGGCCAGGCGCAGTCCCGGGAGCGCCGCGACGGCGGTCGCGAGAGCGGGCGCGTCGTCCGGGCTGGTGCCGGACTTGGAGTCCTCGCCCGAGACGTTCACCTGGACGAGGACGTCGAGCACGCGGCCGTCCCGGCTGCAGCGCGCGGAGAGCGCCTCGGCGAGCGCGAGCGCGTCGACGCTCTCGACACCGGTCGCGGTCGCGAGGACCTGGTTGACCTTGTTGCGCTGGAGGTGGCCGATCATGTGGACCTCGACCCGCCCCGCGGCGACGAGGTCGGCCAGGTCGGGCGCCTTCGCCACGAGCTCCTGCACGCGGTTCTCGCCGACGAGGTCCGCGCCCGCCTCGACGACCGCGCGCACCGCCTCGGCGGGCTGGGTCTTCGTCGCCACCAGCAGCCGCACGTCCGACGCCGCACGCCCGGCCGCGCGTGCGGCGTCGTCCACCCGGGTCCGCACCCGGGCGAGGTTCTGCGCGATCTGCGCGGGCAGCACGGACGACGGGTCGGGGAGGGGCATGCCGTCAGTCTAGGTCGCCACGTGCGGCGGGACCCGGGTCGTCTCAGGGTGCTCCCGGATCGTCACGAGCGCCCTGGTCGGCAAGAATGGTGGCGAAAGGACGGTGCCGTGAAGACCCTGCTCAACATCATCTGGCTCGTGTTCGCCGGACTCTGGCTGGCCCTGGGCTACGTCGCGGCGGGCATCATCTGCTGCGTCCTCATCGTGACGATCCCGTTCGGGATCGCGAGCTTCCGTATCGCGGGCTACGCGCTGTGGCCGTTCGGGCGCACGGTGGTCGACAAGCCGACCGCGGGCGCCTGGTCGACGATCGGGAACGTCATCTGGGTGCTCGTCGCGGGGATCTGGCTCGCGATCGGGCACGTCGTCACCGCGATCCCGCTGTTCGTCTCGATCATCGGCATCCCGCTCGGCATCGCCAACATCAAGATGATCCCCGTCTCGCTCCTGCCGCTCGGCAAGGACATCGTCCCGACCGACGCGCGGTACACCTTCTACCAGCGCTGAGGGCGCGCCGGGGGCCGCCGCGAGGTGGTGCCGCTCACGCGGCGCGGCCCCTACCGCGCGATCGGGGCGGCCGTGCCCGCGGTGAGGCGCAGCAGGTCCGCAGGCGCCAGGCCCACGTCGAGCCCGCGGCGGCCGCCCGAGACGTAGACGGTGTCGAACGCGAGCGCGCTGTCGTCGAGGAACGTGCGGTGGGCCTGCTTCTGACCCAGCGGCGAGATCCCGCCGACGACGTACCCGGTCGCGCGCTCGGCCGCGGCGGGCTCGGCCATGGTCGCCTTCTTGCCGCCCGCGGCCTTGGCGAGCGCCTTGAGGTCGAGCTGCCGGACGACCGGCACGATCCCCACGACGAGCGGGCCGCCGTCGACCACGGCGAGGAGCGTCTTGAACACCCGCTCCGCGGGCACCCCGATGGCCGCGGCCGCCTCGAGCCCGAAGGACAGTTCGCTCGACGGGTCGTGCTCGTACGGGTGGAGCGTGTGCGCGACACCCTCGCGCTCGAGGAGGGCGACCGCGGGCGTGCCGGCGTGAGCGGAGGACTTCGACTTCTTGGCCACGGCCCGATTCTGCCGCAACGCCCGCGGGGGAGCGCCCGCACGGGTCATCGTGGGGCGCGGGCCGGCGCGGGGGCGGTCACGCGACGCAGGGCGACGACCGGCACCAGGGCGACCGCGGTCGCCGCCGCGGCGACCCACACCGGCCCGCGGTCGCCGAGGTCGGTGGCGATGGTCGCCGCGGCGACGGCCGGCCCCACGGCCGCGCCGACGTTGAGTGCCGCCGTGGCGTAGGACCCGCCCATGGTCGGCGCGCCCGACGCGGCGTGGAGCACCCGCGCGATCAACGTGCTGCCGACCGCGAAGCCCAGGACGCCCTGCACCAGCACGAGGCAGAGCAGCACCCCGGGGAAGGCCGCGAAGGCGGCCAGGGCGACCCAGCCCCCGAGCAGCAGCACGCCGCCCACCGCGACCACGACCCCGGGGCTGCGGTCGGACGTCCGGCCCGCCACGGTGACGCCGAGGAAGGAGCCGAACCCGAAGAGGACGAGCGCGACCGGCACCCACCACCGGCTCAGCCCGGCGACGTCGGTCACCAGCGGTGCCAGGAACGTGAGCGTCGCGAAGGTGCCGGTGTTGATCAGCGCGGCCGACGTCATCGTGAGGACGAGCGGGGGCGAGACGAGTTGTGCCAGCTCCGTCCGCAGCGACGGCGCCTCGATGGGCGGCAGGTCCGAGCGCTCGGTCCCGCGCGCGGCGGGAAGGCCGTGGGCGATCCCGAGCGCGGCGGGCAGGCAGAGGACGGCGATGGCCCAGAAGGTCGACTGCCACCCCCATGCGGCGCCGAGGAGGGCCCCGGCCGGGACGCCGGCGACCATCGCGACGGTGGTGCCCGACAGGAGCACGGCGACGGCGCGCCCCGTGCGGTCCGCGGCGACGAGCGTCGCCGCGGTGCTGAGCGCGACGGCGAGGAATCCCGCGTTGGCGAAGGCCGCAACCACCCGGATCGCGACGAGCGCCGCGAAGCTCGGGGTCACCGCGCCGACGACGTGGGCGAGAGCAAACAGCGCGACGCAGCCGAGCAGCGTCGCTCGCGCCGGCAGGCGGCGGGCCGAGGCCGCCATGATCGGCGCGCCGACGACCATGCCGACCGCGAAGGCCGACGTCAGCAGACCCGCCGTCCCCACCGGGACGTCGAAGTGGGTGGCGATGTCCGGCACCAGGCCGGCGAGCATGAACTCCGAGGTGCCCATGGCGAAGACCGCCAGGGCGAGCAGGTACAGGGCACGAGGCATGGAGGGCTCCGGGGAGAGAGAACGAGCAGGAGGCGTCTCGTCACCACGGTCAGCGCCCGCAAGGGCGGCGTGCGGCACAGCACCCGCGACGAAGGCGGGCGGGAGGCGGCAGCGCTGGGAGGCTCAGCGGTCCTCGGGGCTGACGGTGCGACCGAAAGCCCCCGGAGTGGATGCCTCGGGGCTCGACATGGCCCACACCCTACCCGAGGGCCGGCGCTGGTCCCCGGGCACGACGACCGTCCCGTGCCGCGCGGACGGCTAGACGTTCACGTCGAGCACCGAGCCGATCGCGTACGTGACGCCCATCGCCACCGCGCCACCGAGCACCGTGCGGATCGTCGCGCGGCGCGTCGGCGCGTTCCCGAGGCGGGCCGAACCCCACCCGGTGAGCACGAGCGCGAGCACGACCGCGACGAACGTCAGCGGGATGCGGACGCTGGTCGGAGCGAGGAGGATCGCCGCGAGCGGCAGCAGGCCGCCGACCGTGAACGACACGATCGACGCGGCCGCCGCCTCCCAGGGCGAGGTGAGCTCGTCGGGGTCGATGTGCAGCTCGGCGTCGGCGTGCGCGGCGAGGGGATCACGCTCGGTGAGCTGGACGGCGACCTGGCGTGCCAGGTCGGGCGTCAACCCCTTCGCCTCGTAGAGACCCGCGAGCTCGTCGAGCTCGGCGTCCGGCATCTCCGCGAGCTCGCGCCGCTCGGTCGCGAGCATCGCCCGCTCGGTGTCGCGCTGCGTGCTCACCGAGACGTACTCGCCCGCGGCCATCGACAGCGCCCCGGCGAGCAGGGCCGCCCCGCCCGCCGTCGCGATGACGGGAATCGACGTGCTCGTCGCCGCGACGCCCACGACGACGCCCGCCGTCGAGACGATGCCGTCGTTCGCGCCGAGCACCCCGGCGCGCAGCCTGTTGAGCCGCGCGCCGGTCCCCTCCGGGTGGTGGGGCTCGTCGAGGTGCGGACCGTTGCGCGCTGCGTCGCTCATGAGCCCACCGTAGGTCCCGGGAGATGCCCGACGCCTGGTAGGACTGCCGCCCACCACCCGCGACACGACGGCGCAGGGCCGTCTTCGACCATCACGGCGTGAGGAGACCGTGAGCGTCGCGGCCTTGGCCGTATGCGTCCCGTAAGGGCCGGCGACCGCCCTCGTCGGCGGGTGTTCGATCGTTATCGGCACCCGATCGGCGGGTGCCCGGCCCGCCGTGGACTCCGGACGGGGCCGTCGACCTCCGACGTGGGGACCTGCTGTGCTCGACATCGTCTTCGTGCTGGGCGTGATCGCCCTGTTCGTGCTGGTCGCCGGGATCGGGAAGGCGGTGGAGAAGCTGTGATCGTGCTCCAGCTCCTCGCCGCGGCTCTCGGTGCGGCGGCGATCGTGTATCTCGTGGTGGCGCTCGTGAGACCGGAGCGCTTCTGATGACCTGGATCTTCGCGCTCCTCGCGCTCGGGACCGTCGCCCTGGTGCTCGCGGCGCTCTACCGCCCGCTGGGTGACTACATGGCGCGGGTCTACTCCACGCCGAAGGACTGGCGGGTGGAGCGGGGCCTGTACCGGCTCCTGGGCGTCGACCCCCGCTCCGAGCAGACGTGGCCCGCCTACCTGCGCAGCATCCTCGCGTTCTCGGCCGTGGGCCTCGTGCTGCTGTACCTGCTCCAGCGCACGCAGCAGTGGCTGCCGTACTCGCTCGGGCTGCCCGCGCCGTCGGAGCACCTCGCCTTCAACACGGCCGCGTCGTTCGTGGGCAACACGAACTGGCAGTCGTACTCGCCGGAGCAGACGCTCGGCTACACCGTGCAGCTCGCCGGGCTCGCGGTGCAGAACTTCGTGTCCGCGGCGGTCGGCATGGCGGTCGCCGTCGCGCTCGTGCGGGGCTTCGCGTACCGCCGGGTCGGCACGATCGGCAACTTCTGGGTGGACCTCGTGCGCGGGAGCCTGCGCATCCTGCTCCCGATCTCCCTCGTCGGCGCGGTCGTGCTGCTCGTCGGCGGGGTCGTGCAGAACTTCGACGGATTCACGCAGGTCACGACCCTCGCGGGCGGCACGCAGAGCGTGCCCGGCGGGCCCGTGGCCTCGCAGGAGGTCATCAAGCTGCTCGGCACCAACGGCGGCGGGTTCTTCAACGTGAACTCCGCGCACCCGTTCGAGAACCCGTCGGCATGGACGAACGTCGTCGAGGTCCTGCTCATGCTCGTCATCCCGTTCTCCCTGCCGCGCACGTTCGGGCGCATGGTCGGCGACGACCGGCAGGGCTACGCGATCCTCGCGACGATGGGCGTGCTCTTCGTGGCGTCGTTCGTCGCGCTGACCGCGCTGGAGTCCGCCGGGAACGGCGCCGCGCCGCAGCTCGCCGGGGGTGCGATGGAGGGCAAGGAGGCGCGGTTCGGGATCGTCGGCTCGACCCTCTTCGCCACGACGAGCACCACGACGTCGACCGGCGCGGTCAACTCGATGCACGACTCGTACACGGCGCTGGGCGGGATGCTGCCGCTGCTCAACATGATGCTCGGCGAGGTCGCCCCGGGCGGGGTCGGCTCCGGGCTGTACGGGATGCTCGTGCTCGCCGTCATCGCGGTCTTCATCGCGGGCCTGCTGGTCGGGCGCACGCCGGAGTACCTGGGGAAGAAGATCGGGCCGCGCGAGATCAAGCTCGCGAGCCTGTACATCCTCGTCACGCCGTCCCTCGTGCTCGCCGGCACCGCCCTGAGCTTCGCGATCCCGCCCGTGCGCGAGAGCGTCGAGACGGTGTCGATCTGGAACCCCGGCGTGCACGGCACGACCGAGGTGCTCTACGCGTTCACGTCCGCGGCCAACAACAACGGGTCGGCGTTCGCCGGGCTCACCGCGAACACCCCGTGGCTCAACACCGCGCTGGGCGTCGCGATCCTGCTCGGCCGGTTCGTGCCGATCGTGCTCGTCCTCGCGCTCGCGGGCTCGCTCGCGCAGCAGGACAAGGTGCCCGCCACCGTCGGCACGCTGCCGACCCACCGCCCGCAGTTCGTGGGGCTCCTGCTCGGCGTGGTCCTCCTCCTCACCGCGCTCACGTACTTCCCCGTTCTCGCGCTGGGTCCTCTGGCTGAAGGGCTGCTGTAAACCATGTCCACGCTCACCCACCCGTCCCCGCGCGCCGTGCACCAGCCGGCCGCGACCACCGGCGGCCTCTTCACCTGGTCTCAGGTGCGCCAGGCGCTGCCCGGCGCGTTCCGCAAGCTCGACCCGCGCCAGATGTGGCGCAACCCCGTGATGTTCCTCGTCTGGGTCGGGGCCGCCCTCACCACGGTCATCGCGGTCGTGGAGCCCTTCCTCGGAGGTCCGGAGGAGTCGGGCGGCACGCCCGTCCCCGGGTCCTTCACCGCGGTCATCGCCCTGTTCCTGTGGCTCACGGTCCTCTTCGCCAACCTGGCGGAGTCGGTCGCGGAGGGCCGCGGCAAGGCGCAGGCCGACTCGCTGCGCCGCACCCGGACCGCGACCGTCGCGCACCGGGTCGCCGAGTACGACGACGCGGGCGACCCCGGCGCCCTGCGCGCCCGGGCCGTCGAGGTGTCCTCGGCCGACCTGAGGCTGGGGGACGTCGTCGTCGTCGAGGCGGGGGAGCTGGTCCCCGGCGACGGCGAGATCGTCTGGGGCATCGCGTCCGTCGACGAGTCCGCGATCACGGGGGAGTCCGCGCCCGTGATCCGCGAGTCGGGCGGCGACCGGTCCGCAGTCACGGGTGGCACGCGCGTCCTCTCGGACCGCATCGTCGTGCGGGTCACGTCGATGCCGGGAGAGACGTTCGTCGACCGGATGATCGCGCTCGTCGAGGGCGCGAGCCGGCAGCGCACGCCGAACGAGATCGCGCTGAGCATCCTCCTCGCGTCGCTGTCGATCGTGTTCGTCGTGGTCGCCCTCACGCTCAACCCCGTCGCGTCGTACGCGGCGAGCCCCGTGAGCGTCGCGGTCCTCGTCGCGCTGCTCGTCTGCCTCATCCCCACGACGATCGGCGCGCTGCTGTCGGCGATCGGCATCGCGGGGATGGACCGCCTCGTGCAGCGCAACGTCCTCGCGATGTCCGGCCGCGCGGTCGAGGCCGCGGGCGACGTCACGACCCTGCTGCTCGACAAGACAGGCACCATCACGTACGGCAACCGGCAGGCCGCGCGGTTCGTCGCGCTGAGCGACGTCGACGAGCGCGAGCTCGTCCGGGCCGCGGCGCTGTCCTCGCTCGCGGACCCGACGCCGGAGGGCACGTCGATCGTGGACCTCGCGCGCAGCAGCGGTCTCGACCTCGGGCCGACCGCGCCGGGCGAGATCGTGCCGTTCACGGCGCAGACCCGGATGTCGGGGCTCGACGAGCCGGACGGGACCCAGATCCGCAAGGGCGCCGGGTCGGCCGTGACGGCGTGGGTCGAGCAGAACGGCGAGCGTCCGGCGTCGAGCGCCCTCGCGGAGCTGGACGACGTCGTGGAGGAGGTCGCGCAGTCGGGCGGCACCCCGCTCGTCGTCGCGGTGCGCACGCCGGACGGCGGGAGCCGCGTCCTGGGCGTCGTCCACCTCAAGGACGTCGTGAAGGACGGCATCGCGGAACGCTTCGCCGAGCTGCGGTCGATGGGCATCCGCACGGTGATGATCACGGGCGACAACCCGCTCACGGCCGCCGCCATCGCGCACGAGGCGGGTGTCGACGACTTCCTGGCCGAGGCCACGCCCGAGGACAAGCTCGCGCTCATCCGCGCCGAGCAGGAGGGCGGCAACCTCGTCGCGATGACGGGCGACGGCACGAACGACGCGCCCGCCCTGGCGCAGGCCGACGTGGGCGTCGCGATGAACTCGGGCACGTCCGCCGCGAAGGAGGCCGGCAACATGGTCGACCTCGACTCGGACCCGACGAAGCTCATCGACGTGGTGCGCATCGGCAAGCAGCTCCTCATCACCCGCGGGGCGCTCACCACGTTCTCGATCGCCAACGACGTCGCGAAGTACTTCGCGATCATCCCCGCGATGTTCATGGGGGTGTTCCCCGGCCTCGAGGTGCTCAACGTCATGGGTCTGAGCTCGCCGTCGTCGGCGGTGCTGTCGGCGATCGTCTTCAACGCGATCGTCATCGTGCTGCTCATCCCGCTCGCGCTGCGCGGCGTCCGGTACCGGCCGGCGGACGCGTCGACGATCCTCGGGCGGAACCTGCTCCTCTACGGCGTCGGCGGCCTCGTGGCCCCGTTCGTCGGCATCTGGCTCATCGACCTGGTCGTGCGCCTCATCCCCGGCTACTGATCCCCGACGACCAGGAGAACCTCATGAACACGACGACACGCAGCACCGGACGGGTCGTCTGGGTCGCGACCCGGGCGATGCTCGTCCTGACCCTCCTCCTCGGCGTCGGGTACACGCTCGTCGTCACCGGCGTCGGGCAGCTGGTCCTGCCCGCGCGCGCCGACGGCTCGCTCGTGCACGACGGCGTCGGCCGGGTCGTCGGGTCGGCCCTGGTCGGGCAGGCGTTCACCGACGCCGACGGCGACCCGCTGCCCGAGTACTTCCAGCCGCGCCCGTCGGCCGCGGGCGACGGCTACGACGCCGGGGCGTCGTCGGGCTCGAACCTCGGCCCCGAGAACGAGGACCTCGTCGCCGCCATCACGGAGCGGCGCGCCCAGGTCACCGCGCTCGAGGGCATCGACCCGGACGACGTCCCCGTGGACGCGCTGACCGCCTCGGGCTCCGGTCTCGACCCCCACATCAGCCCCGCCTACGCCGCCGTCCAGGTCGACCGCGTCGCGCGGGCGCGCGGCCTGACCACCGCGCAGGTCGAGGAGCTCGTCGCGCGGCACACTGGGGGGCGGGCGCTGGGGTACCTCGGCGAGCCGACGGTGAACGTGCTCGAGCTCAACGTCGCCCTGGACCGGATCGGAGGCTGAGCATGGCGCGCGGACGGTTGCGGGTCCTCCTCGGCGCGGCACCCGGCGTCGGGAAGACCTATGCCATGCTCGAGGAGGGTCGCCGCCTGCGCGACGAGGGCAGGGACGTCGTGGTCGCGGTCGTGGAGACCCACGGCCGCGCCGCGACCGCCGCCATGGCGGAGGGCCTCGAGGTGGTGCCGCGCACCGCCGTGACGCACCGGGGCGTCGAGCTCACGGACCTCGACCTCGACGCCGTCCTCGCGCGGCGCCCCGACGTCGCGCTCGTCGACGAGCTCGCGCACACGAACGCGCCGGGTCTCGACCACGAGAAGCGCTGGCAGGACGTCGACCGGCTGCTCGACGCCGGGATCGACGTCATCTCGACCGTCAACATCCAGCACATCGAGTCGCTCAACGACGTGGTCGAGAAGATCACGGGCGCCGAGCAGCGCGAGACGATCCCCGACGCCGTCCTGCGCGGCGCGGACCAGATCGAGGTCGTCGACCTCGCGCCCCAGGCGCTGCGCGACCGCCTCGCGGGCGGGTACGTCTACCCGGCCGAGCGCGTCGACGCGGCGCTGTCGAACTACTTCCGCCTCGGGAACCTCACCGCGCTGCGCGAGCTCGCACTGCTCTGGCTCGCCGACGAGGTCGACGCGGCGCTCCAGCTCTACCGGACCGAGCACGGGATCGACAGCACGTGGGAGGCGCGCGAGCGCGTCGTCGTGACGCTCACGGGCGGCCCGGAGGGGGAGACGCTCGTGCGGCGCGGCGCCCGGATCGCCGCGCGCTCGGCGGGCGGCCAGCTCCTCGCGGTGCACGTCACGACGCAGGACGGCCTGCGCGTCGCGGCCCCCGGCGCGCTCGCGCACCAGCGCGCGCTCGTCGAGCAGCTCGGCGGGACGTACCACCAGGTCGTGGGCGACGACGTCCCCACCGCGCTCGTCGAGTTCGCCAAGGGTGTCAACGCCACGCAGCTCGTCATCGGGGTCTCGCGCCGGGGCCGGTTGGCGTCGGCCCTCAGCGGCCCGGGCATCGGCGCGACGGTCACGCGCGAGGCGGGCAACATCGACGTCCACATCGTCAACCACGCCGCCGCCGGGGGAGGGGCGCGCCTGCCCCGCTCGGGCGGGGCGCTCACCCTGCGGCGCCGTGTCGCCGGGTTCGTCCTGGCCCTGGCCGGCGGACCCCTGCTCACCTGGCTCCTCGTCGCGTCGCGCGACGAGGACACGCTCGTGACCGACGTCCTGGCCTACCAGCTGCTCGTCGTGGTCGTCGCGCTCGTCGGTGGCATCTGGCCCGCCGTCTACGCCGCGGTCCTGTCCGGCATCACGCTCGACTACTTCTTCGTCGAGCCCCTGCACACGATCACCGTGGGCGAGCGGTTCCATCTCGTGGCGCTCGTCCTGTACGTCGTCATCGCCGTGCTCGTGAGCGTCGTCGTCGACCGCGCCGCGCGCACGACCCGGGCCGCCCGCCGCGCGGCCGCGGAGTCCGAGGTGCTCGCCACGGTCGCGGGCAGCGTCCTGCGCGGGCAGGACGCGGTGCAGGCGCTCGTGGGCCGGGCGCGCGAGGCGTTCGGCATGGCCGGGGCGCGGCTCGTCGTCTCCGGGGCGGAGCTCGCCACCGACGGGGACCCCGGGCCGGGCACGCCCAGCACGGCGGTCCGCGTGGGCGACCGGGCCGACCTCGAGCTCTTCGGGCCGGACCTCGCGGCGTCCGAGCGGCGGCTGCTCAACGTCATCGCCGTTCAGCTCGAGGCGGCGCTCGAGCACAGCGACCTGGCCGAGGCCGCGAGCGAGGTCGACCAGCTCGCCGAGTCCGACCGCGTGCGCAGCGCCCTGCTGTCGGCGTTGAGCCACGACCTGCGTCGCCCGCTGAGCGCCGCGACCGCCGCCGTGGGCGGCCTGCGCTCGACGCGAGGTGCACTCAGCCGTGCCGACCGGGACGAGCTGCTCGCGACCGCTGACGAGAGCCTCGCTGCGCTGGGCGAGCTCATCACCGACCTGCTCGACGTCAGCCGGTTGGAGGCCGGCGCCCTCGGGATCGCGCGCACCGCGGTCGAGCCGGCCGACGTCGTCCTGCCGGCGCTGGACGAGCTCGACCTGGGGCCCGCCCAGGTCGAGCTCGACCTCGAGCTGGACGGACGCGCGGTCGTCGCCGACCCGGTGCTGCTCCAGCGTGTGCTCGTCAACCTGCTCGCCAACGCGACGCGGCACTCGCCGCCGGGCGAGCGGGTGCGGATCTCGACGAGCGCGTTCGCGGGGTCCGTCGAGATCCGTGTCGTCGACCACGGCCCGGGCATCCCGCCCGAGCGACGACAGGACGTGTTCGTCCCGTTCCAACGCCTCGGCGACACCGACAACACGACGGGCCTCGGGCTCGGTCTCGCCCTGTCGAAGGGGTTCGTGGAGGGCATGGGCGGGACGCTCACCCCCGAGGAGACCCCGGGGGGAGGGCTGACCATGGTCGTCGCCCTGCCCGCCGCGGGCCCCCGCCCCGCCGACCCACCGGAGGCGACAGCGCCATGAAGATCCTCATCGCCGACGACGACCCCCAGATCCTCCGTGCCCTGCGCATCACGCTGACCGCCCGGGGCTACGAGATCGTCACGGCGACGTCCGGCGCGCAGGCGATCGCGCGCGCGATCGACCACCGCCCGGACGTCCTCATGCTCGACCTCGGCATGCCCGAGCTCGACGGGGTGGACGTGATCCACGCCGTCCGGGGATGGTCGGACGCCCCGATCCTCGTGGTGTCCGGGCGCACGGGCGCCGCCGACAAGGTCGAGGCCCTCGACGCGGGGGCCGACGACTACGTCACGAAGCCGTTCTCCATCGAGGAGCTCCTCGCTCGCATCCGCGCGCTCACGCGCCGCGTGGTGCACGAGGACTCCGCACCGGTCGTCGTGCTGGGCGACGTGACGGTCGACCTGTCCGCCCGCAGCGTCGTGCGCCTGCGCGACGGCCAGACGGAGCGGGTGCGGCTGACACCGACGGAGTGGCAGGTGCTGGAGCGGCTCCTGCGCAACCCGGGCCGGCTCGTCACCCGCCAGACGCTCCTCACCGAGATCTGGGGGTCCCAGCACGTGAGCGACACGGGGTACCTGCGCCTGTACGTCGCGCAGCTCCGCAAGAAGCTCGAGCCCGAGCCCACCGCGCCGCGCTACCTGCTCACGGAGGCGGGCATGGGCTACCGCTTCGAACCGGACGCCACGTCCTCGTCACCCTCACCGGGCTGAGCACCCTCGGACGCACCGCCGGGGTGGTCTTCGTCGAGGCGCCCGTCGGCGCGCTCGTCGACGAGCGGTTGGCGGAGGCCGGCTGGAGCACCGGCGAGCCGTGGACGCTGCTGCGCCGTGACCTCGCCGAGCCGGTGCGGGGCCGGGGCCTCCCGGTGGAGGAGGTCGGTCCCGCACGGGCGTCGGAGTGGGCGGAGGTGCTGCGCTCGTCGTTCGGGGGGTCCACGGCCGCTCCGGCGCGCTGGTTCGCGCTCGCCTCCGGGCCGCTGCACGCCGACGCGCGGTGCCTCGTCGCGTACGACGACGGTCTCGGCACGGGCGCCCGGGACGACGGCGCCGGAGGGGTGCGGACGCCCGTCGCGGTGGTCGGGGTGTGGTCGGCCGGTCCGGGGCGTCCCGGCCTCGTCGAGCCGATGGGCGTGCACGCCGACCACCGCGGGCGCGGGTACGGCAGGGCGATCACGCTCGCGGGGTGGCCGCCCTGCGTGACCTCCGCGCGTCGAGCGCGCTCGTCGCGACCCCGACCGCCGAGGTCGGTGCCGTCGCGACCTACGAGTCGGCGGGGTTCGTGCGGCTCGCCGAGCGCCGGGACCGCCGCCGCGCCGGCTGAACGCCGCGCTCGTCGCCGACGAGCGCGGCATGGGCGCGTCCTACAGCGGGCCGACCGCGAGGACGGTGACGACCGGCTCGCCCGCCTCGTCGCTCGCCGCGAGGTCCACGCTCGCGGTGACGGCCCAGTCGTGGTCGCCAGCCGGGTCGTCGAGCACCTGCCGCACGAGCCACGTGCCCGCCGGGACGACCCCGCCCGGGGCGTGCTCCGCCGTCGGGCCCTCGTGGCCGGCCGGGACCTCGGCACCCGCCTCGACGACCCGGAAGAGCGCGGCGGCCCGCGCGCCGGGGCCGATGCCGATCGCGTCGTCGCCCTGGTCCTCGAAGAGCGGGTCGAGCGCGTCGCCCCACGCGTCGGCGTCCCAGCCCGCGGTCCCGTCGAGCGCGCCGAGCGCGCGGTAGTCCTCGCGCGACGCGAGCTCGACACGGCGGAACAACGCGTTGCGCACGAGGCGCCGGAAGGAGCGCGGGTTGCCCGTGACCGGGCGGGTCGGCGCCTCGGCCCCCGCCCCGGAGAGGGGCCCGTCGCCGACCTCGGTGTCCGCGTCGTCGTCGACGGGGTGCGCGAGACGCTCCCACTCGTCGAGGAGCGACGAGTCGACGCCGCGCACGAGCTCGCCGAGCCACTCGACGATCTCCTGCACCTCCTCGGTGCGGTGCTCGTCCGGGACGACCTGACGCATCGCGCGGTACGCGTCCGCGAGGTAGCGCAGCACGACGCCCTCGGTGCGCTCGAGCCCGTACACGGACACGAACTCGGCGAACGTCATCGCGCGCTCGACCATGTCGCGGACCACGGACTTGGGGAAGAGCTCGGCGTCCGCGACCCACGGGTTGGTCCGCTTGTACATCGCGAAGGCCGGGGCCAGCAGCTCCTCGAGCGGCTTGGGCCACGTGATCTCCTCGAGCAGCGCCATGCGCTCCTCGTACTCGTACCCCTCCGCCTTCATGGCGGCGACCGCCTCGCCCTTCGCGGCGTTCTGCTGCGCGTAGAGGACCTGGCGCGGGTCGTCGAGCGTGGCCTCGATGACGGAGACGACGTCGAGCGCGTGGGTCGCGCCCTCGACGTCGAGCAGGTCGAGGGCCGCCAGGGCGAACGGCGAGAGCGGCTGGTTGAGCGCGAACTCGCGCGGGAGGTCGCCCACGAGCCGGACGCTCGGCCGGTAGCCCGCCGGGCGGGACGGGTCGTCGACCCGGACGCGCTCCACGATCCCCGCGACGCGCAGCGACCGGTAGATGCGGAACGTCTGGCGCACGTGCTCGCGTCGCTGGGTCTCGGTGTCGTGGTTCGCGAGGAGCAGGTGGCGCATGGCCTCGACCGGGTCGCGCCGCGGGTCGGACGCGGCCCCCGCGCCGCCGTGGCCGTGCTGGTGCGTGCGCGCGAGCACGTTGAGCACCATCGCGTGGGTCACGGTGAAGTGGCTGGTCAGCGGTTCGGGGTCGGCGTCGCGCAGCCGCTCGAACGTCGCGTCGGTCCAGTTCACCGAACCCTGCGGCGCCTTCTTGCGGACGATCTTCTTGAGCTTCTTCGGGTCGTCGCCCGCCTTGGCGAGCATCTTGCGGTTCTCGATGACGTGGTCGGGCGCCATGACGAGCACCTCGCCCACGGTGTCGTACCCGGCCCGGCCCGCGCGACCGGCGATCTGGTGGAACTCGCGCGCCGTGAGGTGGCGCATGCGCTCCCCGTCGAACTTCACGAGGCTCGTGAGCAGGACCGTGCGGATCGGCACGTTGATGCCCACACCGAGCGTGTCCGTGCCGCACACGACCTTGAGCAGGCCCGCCTGCGTGAGCCGCTCGACGACGCGGCGGTACTTGGGGAGCATGCCCGCGTGGTGCACGCCGACGCCGTGCCGCAGGAACTTGCTGAGCGTCTTGCCGAACCCGGTGCCGAAGCGGAAGTCGCCCAGCTCGGCGGCGATCGCCTCCTTCTCCGCCTTCGACGCGACGTTCATCGACAGCAGCGACTGCGCGCGCTCGACGGCGTCCTTCTGCGTGAAGTGCACGACGTACACGGGCGCGCGGCGCGTGCTGACGAGCTCCTCGATGACCTCCGTCAGCGGCTCCACGACGTAGCTGAAGTGCAGCGGGACCGGCCGCTGCGCCGTCGTCACCTCGGCGACGGGCCGGCCGGTGCGCTCCTCGAGCTCCTCGACGAACCGGGCGGTGTCGCCGAGCGTGGCGGACATCAGCAGGAACTGGGTGTGCGGGAGCTCGAGGAGCGGCACCTGCCAGGCCCAGCCGCGCTGCGGGTCGGCGTAGAAGTGGAACTCGTCCATGACGACCTGGGAGATCGCGTCCTCGGCGTCCGGCCCGGTGCCGCCCTCGCCACCGCCCCGGCGCAGCGCGATGTTCGCGAGGATCTCCGCCGTGCAGCAGATGATCGGGGCGTCGGGGTTCACGGCCGAGTCACCGGTCGTCATGCCGACGTTCTTGGAGCCGAACGCCGCCACGAGCGCGAAGAACTTCTCGCTGACCAGCGCCTTGAGCGGCGCGGTGTAGTACGTGCGGCCGCCATGGCCCGACCGGTGCGCCGCGAGCGCCGCGAACTGCGCGCCCATCGCGACGAGCGACTTCCCCGAGCCCGTGGGGGTCGACAGGATGACGTGCGATCCCGTGACCAGCTCGATGAGGGCCTCGCTCTGGTGCGGGTAGAGCTCGAGGCCCTGCTCCGTCGCCCACGTGGTGAACCCCTCGTAGAGCTCGTCCGGGTCGGGTGCCTTGCCCGTCGGGGCGGGCACGTGGGCGAGCAGAGCCGGGGTGCGGCCGGTCGTGGTGGTCACAGGGAGAGTCTGTCAGGTGGCACGCGCCCCGTCCGCGTCGCCGACCCTGCGCCGCCGGCCCTGCGCCGCCGACCTGCGCCGTCGAACCCGGGGTTGGCCGTGACGCCCCCGTGCCGAACCCGGGGTTGTGCGTCAGGTGGGGGCGGATGTGGCGGGCAAGCCCGGGTTCGGCGGGAGACGGTGACGGACCTGGAGGGTTGATAGCGCTGTCAGCGTGTGCGAAGGTATGCCTGGGACCGGCGTCGCCGCCGACCCGCCGCCGAGTCATCGTCGACCGCCGACCCCACGCAGCCGTGGGACCGAGGGAGCACCACATGCCAGACAGCGCCGTCAACGCTGGTCTCGACCTTGCGTCACCGTCCCCACGCCCGGGTCCGCACCGCTCACGCCGTGCGCCGCGCGGACGACGCAGGACGGCGGTCGTCGCGCTGGCCACGGTGGCGAGCCTGGCGCTGCCGCTGACCGCGGCGCACGCGCAGACCACGACCGGGACGGGGGCAGCGACGGGGTCCGATGCCGCCGCTGCCGCCGTCGACGGCCCGTTGGTCGACCTCGTGAACCCGTTCATCGGGACGAAGGACGACGGCAACACGTACCCGGGGGCGGCCGTCCCGTTCGGCATGGTGCAGCTCTCGCCCGACAACGGGCACAACGTCGGGTACGACTACGACCGCACCTCGGTGCGCGGGTTCTCCCTCGTCCATCTGTCCGGCGTCGGCTGCGGGCTCGGGGGGCCGCTCCCGACGCTCCCGACGACGGGCGCGATCACCTCGACCGACTACGCGCAGTACGCGCTCGGCTTCTCGCACGACGACGAGGAGGCCTCGCCCGGGTACTACCGCGTCGGCCTCCAGGCGACCGCGGGCACGATCGACGCCGAGCTCACGGCGACCGAGCGCACCGGCGTCCAGCGCTACACCTTCCCGGCCACGGCGCAGGCGAACGTCCTGCTCAACGCCGGCCAGGCGCTCAACCGGGTGACCGAGTCGGACGTGCGCGTCGTCGACGACCGCACGGTCGAGACCCGGATCACCGTGCGCGGCTTCTGCCAGGACACCGCGCCGCAGACGATCTGGACGCGTACGACGTTCGACCGCCCGTTCGTCGCGCACGGCACATGGGACGGCGAGACGGTCACCGCGGGCTCCGACGCCGCGGCCGGCGGCGAGGGCCGCCGCGGCGCGTACGTCACCTTCGACACCACCGGCGGCGACCTGGACGTCGAGGCCGTGACCGCGATGAGCTACGTCGGCGCGGACGGCGCGGCGGCGAACCTCGAGGCGGAGGCCGGCACGTTCGACGCCGTGCACGACGCCGCCCGGTCGGCGTGGGAGGACCGGCTCGGCCTCGTGCGGGTCGCCCAGGGCGCGGACGACGACCTGCGCACGTTCTACTCGTCCCTGTACCGCAGCTTCCTCGCGCCGAACGTCGGCTCCGACGTGGACGGTCGCTACCGCGGCTGGGACCAGGAGGTCCACGCCCCCGAGAGCGACGCCGACGAGGCCTTCACCTACTACCAGAACTACTCGCTGTGGGACACGTACCGCACCCAGCAGCAGCTCCTCTACCTGCTCGCGCCCGACGAGTCCGCCGACATGGCGCTCTCGCTCGTGCGCCAGGCCCAGCAGGGCGGCTGGCTCCCGCGCTGGGGCTACGGCACGGTCGAGACGAACATCATGACCGGCGACCCGGCGACGCCGTTCCTCGTCAGCGCGTGGCAGCAGGGTCTGCTCGCGGGGCACGAGGAGGAGGCGTACGCCGTCCTGAAGCAGAACGCCGACGAGGTCCCGCCGGCGGACTCGCCCTTCAACGGACGCGCGGCGAACGTCGAGTACCTGCGCGACGGGTTCGTCCCGCACGAGCCGGCGCGCTCCGGCAAGCCCGGCGACTACGACCTGCAGCACGGCGCCTCGGCGACCATGGAGTACGCCTTCGCCGACGCGATGCTCTCCACGATGGCGCGCGGCCTCGGCCACGACGAGGACGCCGACCGCTACGCGGCCCGCGGCCAGGGCTACCGCAACGTGTTCGACCCGCGCACGGGCAACTTCCGGGCGCGCAACGCCGACGGCTTCTTCGTCGGCGACGCCGACCCGGCGCACTCCGACGGGTTCCACGAAGGCACGGCCGTGCAGTACCAGTGGCTCGTGCCGCAGGACGTCCCGGGCCTGTTCGACCTCATGGGCGGCACCGACGCCGCGATCGACCGCCTCGACGCGTTCTTCGCCTACGACGAGCTCGTCACCGATCCGGCGCGCGTCGCGAGCGAGGTCTGGGTCAACGGCACGTACGACTACTACGGCTGGGAGACCTACAACCCGAACAACGAGCCGAACCTGCACGCGCCGTACGTCTACCTGTGGACGGGGCAGCCCTGGAAGACGACGGACGTCGTGCGTGCCGCGGCGACGCTCTTCACCGACGGCCCCGACGGCGTCACCGGCAACGACGACCTCGGCACCATGTCCGCGTGGCACGTGCTGTCGTCGATCGGCGTGTACCCGATCGTGCCCGGCACCGACCTGTGGGGTCTGACGACGCCGCTGTTCGACGACGTGACGATCACGCTCGACCCCGACGTCTTCGGCCGGGACTCGCTCCACGTCACCGCCGACGGGGTCTCGTCCGACGCGCACTACACGCAGTCCGTCTCGCTCGGCGGGCAGGACCTCGACCGTGCGTGGGTCACGGGTGACGAGCTCACCGCCGCCGGCTCGCTCGACGTCGCCGTCGGTGCCTCGCCGTCCGCGTGGGCGACCGACCCTGCCGCGTCCCCAGGGGCCGTCGTTCCCGCCGACGGCACCGTGGAGCGCCTGTTCGTCGGCGCGACGCCGCGCCGGCCCGTCGTGGCCCCCGGCGGGCAGACCGAGCTCGCCGTGCAGGTCGTCGCCCAGGGCGCCGGGACGACGAGCGGCACGCTCCGGGTGACGTCCGACGGCGCGGTGAGCGCGACGACCGACCTCGCCGCGTGGACCGCCGAGTCCGGCGGCCTGCCGGCGACGGTCGAGGGCACGATCACGCTCGCCGCCGCAGCCGACGCGGAGCAGGGCGTGCACACGGTGCAGGTCGTCGTGCGCGACGCCGCGGGGACCGAGGCCGTGCGCGAGATCCAGGTCGCCGTGTCCGGCGAGTCGTGGATCGCGGACGCGTTCGACAACGTCGGCATCGGCGACGCCGGGGCCGCGAACGCCGACCTCGACGGGACGGGCGCCTACCTCCTGCGCGAGCTGCTCGCCGACCTCGGCGTGGTCCAGGGTCTCGAGCTGACCGTCCCCGGCACGGAGCTGACGTACCTGCTCGGTGCGCCGCCGGCGGGCGAGCCGGACAACGTCGCGGCGAACGGCCAGGTGCTCGACGTCCCCGACGCGCAGCGCGGCACGCGCACCCTCTCGCTCGTCGGGACGGCCACGCACGGCACGCAGCGCGGCGACCTCGTCCTCGGCTTCGCGGACGGCACGAGGCAGTCGGTCCAGGTCGCGCTGAGCGACTGGTGCACGGGCTCGCCCGAGCCGGGCAACATCCTCGTCGCGAAGCCCGGCGCCCGCGGGAACGGGACGGGTACCGACAAGTTCGGCTGCGGCCTGTACGCCACGGCACCGGTGACGGTGCCCGACGGCAAGGTGCTCACGAGCCTCACGCTGCCGGTCAACCCGCGGTTCCACGTGTTCGCGGTCGCGACCGACGCGGCGGGGGTCGTCCCCGCGCCGCAGGTCGAGGTCACGGCGCAGGCCCGCTGCCTCGGCGGCAAGGCGTTCGTCGCGGTGCGCGCGCTCAACACCGGTGAGGAGCCGGCGGCGATCGAGCTCGCGACCGCGTACGGGTCGAAGCTCTTCCCCGAGGTCGCGCCCGGCGCCAACGCGTACCAGTCGTTCGCGACCCGCGCGGTCGCCGTCGACGCGGGGGAGGTGACGGTCACCGTGACGACGCCCGGCGGCGAGCCGCAGCAGGTCACGGCCGTCCACCAGGGGATCACCTGCTCGTAACCCGACCCTGACAGGGTGGCGCGGGCCGCGCCCGCAGCCCGTGCCACCCCACGTCGTGACCTGACGTCACGACCGACCCGACCGACCCGTCCCCGCAGCTGCGGCCCCCACCCGAGGACACCATGACCCCCAGACCTCTGACCGCATCCCGGACGCGCCGTCCGGCTCCACGGCTCGTCGCCGGCGCGCTCGCCGCGGCGCTCGCCGTCGTCGGCCTGGCGCCTGCCACCGCCGCCACCGCCGCCACGGCCGCACCGGGGGCCACGGACCCTGCGACGGACTACGCGTCCCTGGTCGACGTGTTCGTCGGCACCGAGGGCGACTTCGGCAACGACATGCCTGCCGCGCAGGCGCCGAACGGCCTCGCCAAGGTCAACCCGCGCACGACGCCGGGACGGAACAACACCGGCTACGACTACGCGCAGTCGAAGATCTCGGGATTCACGCACACCAACCTCGACGGGGTCGGGGGCTCCGGCGGTGGTGGCGACATCCTCGTGGTCCCGACGTCCGGCTCGTACACCGCGCGCCCCGGTACCGGCACCTACGCGCACCCGTTCTCGCACGACGCCGAGGACGCCGGCCCCGGCTTCTACTCCGTCGGGCTCGGCAACGTCGCCGGCACGGACGGTGCGATCGCGGCGGCGCCCGGCACGATCGAGGCCGAGGTCGCGGCCACCACCCGCTCGGGCGTGCACCGCTACGCGTTCCCCGAGGGCCAGACGCCGAGCCTCGTCGTCGACCTCGAGACGAACAACACCAGCCGCACCTCCTCGTCGGTCGAGGTGGAGACGCTCGCCGACGGCACCGCCGCGCTGAGCGGGCACGTGACCGGCTACTTCTACAACGCGTCGTACACGCTGTACTACTACGCGCGCACGCTCCAGCCCGTCGCGGGCGTCACGACGTGGGGCGACGACGACCGGCTCGTCGACGCGACGACCCAGGAGGGGCGCGACACCGGCGCGGTCCTCACGTTCGACCCGTCTGACGCGGGCGACGTCGGCCTGCAGGTCACGCTGTCGCCGGTGAGCGCCGAGCAGGCGAAGGTCGACCAGCAGGTCGAGCTCGGCGAGCTGTCGTTCGACGAGATCCGCGACCGCACGCGCGCCGAGTGGAACGAGACGCTCGGGCGCGTCGCGGTCGACGCCTCGACCGCGACCGACCCGACGGGCGAGCTGCAGAAGCTCTTCTACACGCACCTGTACCGCATGTTCGCGATGCCGATGAACGCGACGAGCACGTCGGGCACGTACCGCGGCGTCGACGGCGCGGTGCACGCCGCGCAGGGCTTCACGTACTACGACTCGTGGGCCACGTGGGACGACTTCCGCAAGTTCTCCGTCATCGCCTACATCGACCCGGCGCTGTACCGCGACATGGTGCAGTCGCTCGTCTACCTGTTCGCCGACGCCGAGGCGACCGGCACGGGCAGCGGCCTCGGCGGGTTCGTGCACTCGGTCCCGACGGTCCGCTGGGAGCGGTCCTCGGTCGTGGTCGCGGACGCGATCGCGAAGGGCTTCGAGGGCTTCGACCGCCTCGACGAGGCCTACCCGGCCCTCAAGCGGCTCGTGGGCGAGTACAGCGCCGCCGAGCTCGAGCGCGGCTACGTGGCGGGCAACCCCGGCGCGTCGGTGCAGCGCGGCTACGACCAGTACGGACTGTCCGTGATCGCGGACGAGCTCGGCCTGTCCGACGAGGCGCAGACGATGCGCGAGCAGGCGTCGTGGCCGATCGACAAGCTCACCAAGCCGGGCGCGTGGACCGCCCCCGACGGCACGCCCGTCGGTCTCCTCACCCCGCGGGCCGCCGACGGCTCGTGGCAGAGCGCCGACCACGAGAAGTTCGAGGCGGCGAGCCTCTACCAGGGCACGCTGTGGCAGTACCACTGGTACGACGCGTACGACATGGACGCGCTCGTCGAGGCGATGGGCGGTCCGGAGGCTGCGCGCCTCGCGATGCGCCACATGTTCGGCGAGCACGCGCCGGACGACGGCAAGGCCATGCTCCACTCGAACGCCAACGAGATCGACCTGCAGGCGCCGTACCTCTTCAACTACACGGGCGAGCCGAGCCTGACGCAGAAGTGGGCGCGCGCGATCTACACGAAGGAGACCTGGAACCGGTACATCGCGACCGGCTCCTCCAGCGCGGTGCCGAGCGGCGGCGGCGAGTTCACGCCGCCCGTGAGGACGAAGGTCTACCAGCTCGACCCGCGCGGGATGCTTCCCACGATGGACAACGACGCCGGCACGATGTCGACGATGTTCGTCGCCGCCGCCGTGGGTCTGTTCCCGGTGACCGCCGGCTCGTCCCAGTTCCAGATCGGCTCGCCGTTCTTCGACTCGACGACCATCACGTACGACGACGGCAACGCCTTCACGGTGACCGCCGACGGCGTCTCCGAGGACGCGTTCTACGTGCAGTCGGCCACGCTCGACGGCGCGGCGTTCGGCAACACGTGGGTCGACTACCGGACCGTGATCGGGGGAGCGGACCTCGCGTTCCGGATGGGCGAGGAGCCGAGCGACTGGGGCACGGACACCGAGCCGGCCTTCTCGATGAGCACCAGCACGGGCGAGCCCGTCGAGGGCCCGCGCGTGAGCGCCGACCCGACGACGGTGCAGACAGGCGAGGGCGGCGCGCTCGACGCGTCGCTGACGCTGACGTTCGACGGCGCGCGCCTCGCGGCGCCCACCGGCACGGACCTCGTCGTGAGCGGGGCGGCGAGCGTCGTCGGGCTGCCCGACGGCGTCACGGCGGCCGTGACGGTCGCATCGCCGGCCGCGCTGACCGTCTCCCTGACGGGGACGGCCTCCGCCGACGCCCGGTTCTACGTCCACCTGCGCGACGAGGCCCTCGATGACGGGGTCGCCGCGTCGGCGCTCCGCGGGCAGGGCGTGTCGGTGCTCTCCCCGCTGCGCCTGTCGGTGGCGTCCGCCGAGCGCGACGCGCTGGCCGAGCTCGTCGACGACGCGGTGCTCGTGCGGCACGGGAACTACTCGTCCGTGACGTTCGACCGGTTCTCCACCGCGCTGTCCACGGCGCAGGAGCTCCTCGCGGACGAGGCGGCGACGAGCGTCGCGCTGCGGTACGCCGCGGACCGTCTCGGTGCCGCGATCGACGCGCTCGACCTCACGGGCGGCGGCTTCCGCACGCTCGAGGCCGAGAAGTCGGAGGCGTGGTCCGGCGGCGAGCTGAAGAACGAGGCGAACAACTCGTCCGGCAACCTCGGCGGCGTCCGCTCCGGGTCGTGGGTCCAGTACCGCGACATGACGTTCGAGACCGCCGCGGGGCCGGCCGTGCCGCGCTTCCTCACGGTCCGGTACGACACGAGCTTCGCCCCGACGGACGCGCCCAGCACCGTGCGGGTGCACGCCGGCGACGTCGACGGCCCGGTGGTCGCGACCGTCGACCTCACGGGCACGAGCGGCTGGGGCAGGTACGCCGAGGTGACCACCGAGCTCGGCGACGTGCAGGCGCTCGTCGACGCGAAGGTCGTCACGTTCGAGCTCCTCGCGCCGTCCGGGCGCAGCTGGGTCGGCAACTTCGACTGGTTCCGGTTCGACGCCGAGGACCCTGCCGCGACGCCCGGCGCGCCGCAGGCGGTGACGATCGAGGCCGAGGACTGGACCGAGAACTCGGGCCGCGGGCTCAAGAACGAGTCCTCGACGTGGTCGACCGGTCCGGTGACGAACGTCGGCGGCACCGCGGACGGCGACTGGCTCGCGTACGGGGAGGTCGACCTCGGCGACGTGCCGCTCGGCGAGCTCTCGGTGCACTACGTGCACAACTCGAACCGGTCCGGGAACAACTCGGCGCTGTCGGTGTACCTCGACGAGTTCGACCCGGCGGACCCGGGCGAGCCGTTCGTCACGGTGCCGCTGCCGACGACGGGCCCGAGCTGGACCGAGGACGGCGTCGCCACGATCGTGCTGCCGGAGACCGTGCAGGGCACGCACGAGGTGTTCGTCCGGCTGTCCACCGAGGCGTACGCCAACCACCCGTACGTCGCGAACCTCGACAGCCTGACGTTCGCGCCGGGCGGGCCGAGCACGGTCGTCGTCGAGTCGGAGGCGTGGACGGAGCACTCCGGTCGCGGTCTGAAGAACGAGTCCTCCACGTGGTCGACCGGTCCGGTGACCAACGTGGGCGGCACCGCCGACGGCGACTGGCTCGCGTACGGGGAGATCGACCTCGGCTCGGGCTCGCTCGACCAGCTCTCGGTCCACTACGTGCACAACTCGAACCGGTCCGGGAACAACTCGGCGCTGTCGGTGTACCTCGACGAGTTCGACCCGGCGGACCCGGGCGAGCCGTTCGTCACGGTGCCGCTGCCGACGACGGGCCCGAGCTGGACCGAGGACGGCGTCGCGACGGTCGACCTGCCGAGCCCCGTGCGCGGCACGCACGAGGTGTTCGTGCGCCTGTCCACCGAGGCGTACGCCAACCACCCGTACGTCGCGAACCTCGACAGCATGACCTTCTTCACGGACGCCTACCAGACGGAGGTCCCGCCCGCGGACACCGCCGCGCTGGCGGGCCTCGTGGACGAGGCCGCCGCGTTCGAGGCCGAGGTCGAGCGGTACGGGCGGATCGACGCGCGCGTGTTCTCGCGCGAGCTCGCCGCGGCGCGCTCGCTGCTCGCGGGCACGGGCACGGGCGCGAGCCAGGCGCAGGTCGACGAGCGGGCGCGACGCCTCGGGCTGGCGACCGACCAGCTCGTGCCGGCCGAGCGTCGTCGGCTCGAGAACCTCGTGGCGACCGCGGAGGCCGTCACGGACGAGGGGTACAGCCCCGAGTCGTGGGAGGCGTTCCGCACCGCGCTCGCGGCGGCCACGGCGACGCGGGACGACGCCGCGGCGTCGGACGACGCGCTGCACGACGCCCGTGCCGCCCTCCAGGCCGCGATCGACGCCCTGGAGGAGCCCACCGACGTCCAGCCCGTCACCGTCGAGGTCAGCCCGCGCTGCCTCGCCGGCAAGGCGTTCGTCGCGGTGCGCGCGCTCAACACCGGTGACGAGCCGGCGGCGATCGAGCTCGCGACCGCGTACGGGTCGAAGCTCTTCCCCGAGGTCGCGCCCGGCGCCAACGCGTACCAGTCGTTCGCGACCCGCGCGGTCGCCGTCGACGCGGGCGAGGTCACGGTCACCGTGACGACGCCCGGCGGCGAGCCGCAGCAGGTGACGGCCGTCCACCCGGCGATCACCTGCTCGTGACCCGACCCTGACGGCGGTGGCGCGGGCCGTGTCCCGCGCCACCGCCGTCGTCCCTTCCCGCTCACCGTGCCGCGCGGTGGACGAGGCGTTACGGTCCCAGGACGACCGAGCGCTCCGGAGGGTCTCGTGGACGTCGTCCAGTCTGTCCTGATCGACCCGTTGAACGACGTCCTGTACTCGTACGTCCTCGTCTACCTGCTGATCGGCGCGGGCCTGTACTTCACGATCCGCACCCGCGCCGTCCAGTTCCGGCTGTTCGGGCGGATGCTCCGCATCTTCGGCAAGGCCGGCAGCGACGCCGAGGGCGGCATCTCCTCGTTCCAGGCGTTCTGCGTCGGGCTCGCGTCCCGTGTCGGCACGGGGAACATCGCCGGTGTCGCGATCGCCCTGACGCTCGGCGGGCCGGGCGCCATCTTCTGGATGTGGTGCGTCGCCCTCGTGGGGATGGCCACGGCGTTCGTCGAGGCGACCCTCGCCCAGCTGTTCAAGGTCCGGGCGGAGGACGGGACGTTCCGCGGTGGACCGGCGTACTACATCCAGCGCGGGCTCGGCTCCCGGCGCTGGGGGGTCGTGTTCGCGATCGCCCTCATCTTCGCGTTCGGGTTCGCGTTCAACATGGTGCAGGCCAACACGATCGCCGACGCGTTGGAGTCGGGCCACCAGGTCGCCCCGGCGTGGACCGCGACGGCCCTCGTGGTGCTCGCGGCACCCGTGCTGTTCGGCGGGGTGCGCCGGATCGCGCGCGTCGCGGGCGTCGTGCTTCCCGTCATGGCGTTGGCCTACGTGCTGCTCGCCGTCGTCATCATCGTCACCAGCCTCGGCCAGATCCCCGACGTCGTCGGCCAGATCGTCCGGGGGGCGTTCGGGCTGGACCAGGCGGTCGCCGGCACGGCCGGCGGCATCCTCGCCGCGCTGCTCAACGGCGTGAAGCGCGGTCTCTTCTCCAACGAGGCAGGCATGGGCTCGGCTCCGAACGCTGCGGCGACGGCGACGGTGTCCCACCCGGCGAAACAGGGACTCGTCCAGTCGCTGGGGGTCTTCGTCGACACCATGGTGGTCTGCTCGGCGACGGCGTTCATCATCCTGCTCGCCGGTCCGGCGGTGTACGACCCGGGCACGACGACCGAGACGGCCGGCGGCTCGCTCACGCAGGCGGCCATCGCCCACCAGCTCGGCGACTGGACGGTCCCGCTCATGACCGTGCTGATCTTCGTGTTCGCGTTCTCCTCCGTGCTCGGCAACTATTCGTACGCCGAGGTGAACCTCACGTTTCTGGGCATCCGCGGCAAGGCGCTCACCGCGCTCCGCACGCTCGTGCTCGCGGCGGTCGGCCTGGGCGCCCTCGTCGCGCTCGACACGGCGTGGGCCATGGCCGACGTCGCGATGGCGTTCATGGCGACCATCAACCTCGTCGCGATCTCGCTGCTGGGTCGCTGGGCCTTCGGGGTGCTGCGCGACTACGAGAGCATGACCCGCGCCGGTCGCGACCACCGATTCGTCGCGACCGCGAACCCCGACCTGCCGGGTGAGCTGCCCGGGGACGTCTGGGCCGCTCCTGAGGAGGCGCGCACCGCATGACCGGGCCGTCGGGGCGGAGGGGACGGTTCCAGGGGCGACCGTCGTTCCACGCCGACGAGCCCGCGCAGTGGCGTGCCTGGCTCGCGGAGCACCACGACGACGCCGAGCCGGGCGTCTGGCTCGTCACCTGGCGTCGGGGGAGCGGCCACGACGTGCACGGGTACGAGCCGTGGATCGAGGAGGCCCTGTCCTTCGGGTGGATCGACGGGCAGGCATCCACCGTCGACGACGCGCGTCACGCCCTGTGGTTCACGCGCCGGCGCCCGGGCAGCCGGTGGACCCGACTCAGCAAGGAGCGCGTCCTGCGCGTCGAGGCCGACGGCCGGATGACCGACGCCGGGCGCGCGGTCGTCGCCGCGGCGAAGGCCGACGGCTCGTGGACCCGCCACGACGACGCGGAGGCCCTCGTCGTGCCCGACGACCTCGCGGCCGCGCTCGCCGCCCGTCCGGGTGCACGCGAGCGGTTCGACGCCTTCAGGCCGGGCGTGCGGCGGTCGATCCTCGGTTGGATCGTCGAGGCGCGTCGTGCCGGCACGCGTGAGCGCCGTGTCGCGGAGACGGCCGAGCTGGCCGAGCGCGGCGTGGCGGCGCACCAGCCGCGACGCCGACCCGCGAGCCCGTCCTGATCGTCGGGCGGGTCAGGAGAGGTCCCAGAGCAGGCGGTAGAAGGCGATGCGCTCGGGGTCCGGGTCGATGCCGTACCCCGCGTACACGTGCCCGTCGTAGCCCGGGCCGTAGTTCCACTCCGTGCTCCACGCGGCGACCGCGAGGTCGGCCCAGCGGTCGGCGAGCCCCAACGACCCGAGGTCGACGTGCGCCGCGAACGTGCCGTCGTCGTGCAGGAGCGTGTTGGGGACGCACGCGTCGCCGTGGCAGACCACGAGGTGGTCGACGGCGGGCGCCTCGTCGAGCCGGGACCGGGCCTCGACGAGACCCAGGCCGCGGTGCTCGGGGAACCACTGCGCGGGCCCGTCGCCGCGGGCGAGGCGCGCGTCGGCGTTCGCGACCCGGTCGGCGACCGACCACGTGAAGGGGCACGCCTCGGCCGGCAGCGCCTCGTGGAGCGCGCGCAGCCCGCGCCCGATCGACGTGGCCGCGACCGCCGGGTCGCCCGTCCAGCGCGCCTCGACCGCGGACCGTCCGGGCACGGCCCGCGTGACGAGCCATGCACCGTCGTCGTCCGCGCCCTGGTCGAGGACGACCGGCACCGGGGTGCGCCCGCCGACCCACGCGAGGCGCTCGGCCTCCGCCGGGAGGTCGAGCTCCGGCACCCCGGCGGGCGCCCACTTGGCGTACCGGACGGGTCCGGCCGCCGGCCCGGCGGGCTCGAGGCGGAACGTCAGGCCGCCGACCGTGTTGCGCCACACGGGGGTGACGACGTCGTCGCCGGCGAGCGCGCGGACCGCGTCGGGGACGGTCACGGGACCGGTGGGGATCTCGGCGATGGTCTGGGCACGGCTCACGCGAGGGATCCTCGCACGACGGACCACCACGACCGTCACGAATTACGGGCCGGGCCTCCCGCTCCCTCGGTGGTGGGGCGCCGTGCGCGACGTCCAGGACCTGGTCGGCCTCGACGTCGACGGCGTCGCCGGGCCCGCGACGTGGGCCGCGCTCGTCGTGGTCGCGCGGCGCGGGAGCCTCGGCGAGGCGGTGCGCGCCGTGCAGCGCGAGGCCGTCGCACGCGACCTGTCGGACCGGCCCGACCCCGTGCTGGTCGTCGACGGGCAGCTCGGCCCCGCGGCCGAGGCCTGGGTGCGCGCGTTCCAGGACGCCCTGCACTCCGCCTTTCCGGAGGTGCTCGTCGACGGTGTGGCGGTCCCGTGACGTAGCGGTGCCTCGTCAGCGGGATGCTCTCCCACTGACGCCCGGCAGCGCCGCCGGGGCGCTCCCGTCCTCGAGGAGCCCGTCGCACACCGCGAGCAGGCGCTCGCGCAGCGCGGCGCCGCGCGCGGCGAACGCGCGCTGGTGGCGCACGTACTCGGCCTTGCCCTCGGTCGTCTCGATCGCGATCGCCGCCAGCCCGTACGACGAGACGTCGTAGGGCGAGGCCTGCATGTCGACGACCCGCACGTCGCGCGCGAGCTCGAAGCAGTCGAGCACCAGGTCGCCCGGCACGGCCGGGCCGAGCTTCGTCGACCACTTCAGCAGGTCCATGTTCGCGTGCAGGCAGCCGGGCTGCTCCATGGCGGGCTGGTTCTCGCGCGTCGGGCCCAGCCGGTTGAGCGGCCCCGCCTCCGGCGTGAAGAACCGGAACGCGTCGAAGTGGGAGCACTGCACCGGGTGGGCGTCGACCACGCGGTCCGTGCCCTCGTGCCCGAGGCGCAGCGGCAGCGGGTGGCGGTGGTCACGCCCGGCGGCGCGGTCGCGGTAGACCATCGCCCACTCGTGCAGACCGAAGCAGCCGAACCGTCCTGGCCGCGACGCCGTCGCGGAGAGCAGTCCGTGCAGGTAGCGGACCGCGTCGCCGCGGTCGGCGAGGAACGCCGCGGCGTCGAGCGTGAGCCCGTCGCGCGTCTCGCGGTACCAGCGCCACGAGGTGCGGGTCGCGTACGGGTCGGGGGCCTCGTCGTCGGACGCCGACGCGCCGCGCGGGGGCGCGAGGACGACGCCGACGCCCGGGTGCCAGCGGCGCAGCTGGGCGGGGCGCGTGGGGTAGTAGGTGAAGAGGAAGTCCTCGATCGCGTGCTTCTCACCGAGCGGCTTGCGTCGCCGCCAGCCCGCGGTGAACGCGTCGGCACGCTCGGCGTGCGCGTCCTCGAGCGCGCGCCACGCGTCCGCGGGCAGCACGAGCGGCCCGACGGCGGTCGTCGGCCCGGCGCTCGGGGCGGAGGGGGTGGCGGTGGGCACCCGTCCAGGGTACGAGAGGCGCGCCCCACCGCGGGCAGGGCGGGATCTCACCCGGGGACGGGCGGGCTCGTCGCCCGGGGCGCCGGGAACACTAGGGTGTGGGCGTGCTGTGACGACCCGGCACACCCACCCGTCCGTCCCGACACGCGGCGCCGCCGCGGAGGAGCCTCATGTCGCAGCCGCCCACGGCACCGCAGGACCCGTACCAGTTCGACCCCTACCGGCCGCAGGGCGGGACGAGCGCGGAGCCCGAGCCGCCCGCGCACGGCGCCTACGCGCCGCAGGGGGACACGACGCCGTACGGGACGCCCGACGGCTCGGCCGGTCCGGGCTACGGCGCGCCGGAGCAGCCCGTTGCCTCGGGCTGGGGCACGGTGCCCGGCGACCCCACGCAGGCCCCTTCGGCCCCGCCCGTGCACGAACAGGACCAGCAGGGGTACGGCCAGGGGTACGGTCAGCCCTACGGCCAGCCGTACGCGCAGGAGCCGCAGCAGGGGTACGGCCAGCCCTACGGCCAGCCGTACGCACAGGACCCGCAGCAGGGATACGCGCAGCCCTACGGCGCGCCGCCGCAGCAGCCGGGCTACGGCGCCCCGTACGGCGGGTACCCCTCGTACGGCCCTCCCGCCCCGTCGACGACCAACGTGCTGTCCATCGTCGGTTTCGTCCTCGCCGGCCTCGCCCTGCTCGGCAGCTGGATCCCGGGCGTCAACTTCCTGTGCGCCCTCCTCGGCCTCGCGGGCATCGTGCTCGGTGCGGTGGGACTCACGCAGATCAAGAAGGGCAAGACCGGCAAGGGCTTCTCGATCGCGGCGATCGTCCTCGGCGTGCTCTCCATCGTCGCGACCGTGCTCATCTGGGTCGCCATCGTCGCGGCCACGAACAACGCGACGGCGCGGTACGCGGAGTCGGTCGCCGAGATCCAGGAGGACGCCGACCGGGCCTTCGGGGAGGCGACGGACGACGTCCTCGCGAACGACCTCGACGTCGAGTTCGGCGCGTTCGAGGGCGACGCGGACGAGTACGGCTGGGTGGAGTCCTCGATGCCGGTGACCCTGACCAACACGTCGGACGAGCCGCTGACGTTCAACATCGACGTGGACGCGCTGGCCGCGGACGGCACCGTCGTCGAGACCGACTGGGTGTACACCGAGGAGCTCGCGCCGGGTGCGTCGGAGACCGTGGAGATCTTCACCCTGATCGACGACGACAACCTCGAGGCGATGCGGACCGCGACGGTGGAGGTCACGCAGGCCAGCGCCTACTGAGCCGCTCGGCACGGCACCGCCCGACCCGAAGGACGTCGCCGTCGGGGTCGTGCCGCGTGGGGCGACGACGTGGCCGTGTTCTCCTGCTGGACCGCCGACGGCGTGCCGGTCACTCCGCGCGGTCGAGGTACTCCTTCGCGAGCCGCGCCGGCGCACGGGCGAGCCAGGCGTCCTCCACGAGCTCCTCGAGCTCCGGCACCGGGACACGGTCGAGGCGCGCGAGCACGATCGGGTAGCCGTCGAAGTGGGACGTCGTGAAGAACGTGCCGGGCGCGTCGGCGAGCAGGGCCTTCTTCTCACCCTCGTCGGCGACACGGAACGCGACCGGCGCCTCGGCGGGCGCGGCGTCACCGAGCTCGGCGAGGTCCTTCGCACGCAGCGGCCGCTCCCACACGAACAGCTTGCCGTGCACGGTCCACTGCCGCGGCTGCTTCGTGCCCGTGTCCGGCAGCACGGTCGCGACCCGCTCGACGTCCTCCCACGTGGCCATGCCCCCACGGTAGGCCGACGCCGAGCGGGCGGCAGGGCGGACCGGGTTCAGTAGGGCGCGACCTGCGTGGCGGGCGGGAAGATCTCGTCGAGCTCGGCGAGGTCCTCGGCGGTCGGCTCCCAGGCACTCGCTGCCGCGTTCTGGCGCACCTGCTCCGGCTTCGTCGCCCCCGCGATCACGCTCGACACCTGCGGGTGGGACAGCAACCAGCCGAACGCGACCTGCACCTCCGTGACGCCCCGCACCGCGCAGAACGCGCCGAGCCGCGCGAGCGCCTCCCAGGGTGCGGACTCGAGGAGGTGCGGCTTGGTCCGGACGAGGCGGCCGTCGTCGGGCCGCGCGCCGTGCGCGTACTTGCCCGTGAGCAGCCCGTTGGCGAGCGGGAAGTACGGGAGCACCCCGATCCCGAACGCCGCGGTCGCGGGCAGCACCTCGAGCTCGGCCCGGCGGTCGACGAGGTTGTACTGGTTCTGCGCCGAGACGAACCGGACGGTCCCGGCGGCGCGGGCGGTGAGCTCCGCCTCCGCGATCTGCCAGCCCGCGCGGTTCGAGTGGCCCACGTAGAGCACCTTGCCCGCGCGCACGAGGTCGTCCAGCGCGGCGAGCGTCTCGTCGATCGGGGTCAGCGGGTCGGGGGTGTGGAGCTGGTACAGGTCGATCCGGTCCGTGCCGAGCCGGCGCAGCGAGTCCTCGACCGCCCGCACGACGTAGCGCCGCGAGCCCCGCGCCTCGAAGTCCGCGCCCGCGGCACCGCGCATCGACATGCCGAACTTCGTCGCGACGACCGCGTCGTCGCGACGCGCGCCGAGCGCCTGGCCGAGCAGCTCCTCGCTGAGCCCGGGGCGGCCGCCGTAGGTGTCGGCGGTGTCGAAGAACGTAACGCCGGACTCCAGCGCCGCGTCCACGACGGCGCGCGTGCCCTCGAGCGTCTCGGTGGCGGTCTGCGGGCGGCCGAAGTTGTTGCACCCCAGCCCGACGGCGGACACGGCGAGACCGGAGCGCCCGAGGCGTCGCAGGGCGGGTCGCGCGGTGGGCGTGCCGTCGGAGGGCGCAGGAGACGTCGTCATGGCCCCGACACTACGACGACCCGGCCGTCCCGGCGGGCGGCGACCCCTCGCCGTCCTGCGCCGCGGGACGCGCGGCGGGCGAGGCGCCGGCGGGCGGAGCGGGAGTCGTCGTGACAGCGGAGGCGCGCGCGGCGACCGCTGCGAACAGCCGCTCCAGCGGGCCGCGCCCGAACGCCCAGCGCCACGCGGTCGCGGCCGCCAGGGTGACGAGGACGAGCAGGAGGAGCGGACCGTTGGTCGTCTGCCGGTACGCGTCGTCGCCCCAGGCCCACAGCACGACGATCTGCGCGGAGTACACCGAGAGCGCCATCGAGCCCACCGCCGCCACCGGAGCGAGCACCCAGCGACCCACCCGCCCGGCGAACAGGCACAGCCCGAGGACCGCGACCGCGAACCCGCCCGACCCGACCACCTCCGGCAGGGTGTCGGTGTGCGGTCCGGCGAGCCACAGGTAGGCGCTCGTCGGCCACGGGTCGTCCCCGGCGAGCGGCGCCGGGCGGAGCTCGCTCGACCACGCGGCGGCCGTGCTCTCGACCGCCTCCGCGCCGCCCAGCGGGTCCACGACGGCGGCCGAGACGCCATACCCGACCGCCGCCGCGACCAGGCCACCCACGACGAGCCCGAGCCGGACCGGCGTCGACGCGAGGTCCGACCGCCCGATCGCGATCCCGACGAGCACGTACGCCATCCACACGACCGCCGGGTAGTGGCCGGAGACGAGGAAGTCGGTGACGGCGCCCGACCCGTCGTCGGGCAGGTGCAGCCCGCCCCGCGCCAGCGCCTCGGGAGCCCAGTACGCGATCACCGGCCCGACGACGGCCAGCGCCCCCGCGAGGAGGAGCAGGTCGCGCGGACGCCGGCGCAGGAACGGCAGCGCGAGCACGAAGTACGCGGCGTAGAAGCCGAGGATCAGCAGCACGCGCGTGCCGAGCAGGTCGAGGAGACCGACGAGCGCGAGGAGCAGCACGGCCCGCACGAGGATCCGCGTCCGGGCCTGCAGCGCCGGCAGGCCGTCGAGCGGGGTCCGCCCGCCCGAGACGATCGCGAGCGACACCCCCGCCACGAGCGCGAAGAGGATCGAGGAGCGGCCGTGGGAGAGCGACAGCCAGCCCGACACCTCGCCGAAGTCCTCGGACGTGTGGCCCACGTGCGCGGTGAACATGCCGAGGACGGCGATCCCGCGCGCGACGTCCACGCCGGCGACACGACCCGGACCGCCCAGGAGGAGCCCGGCGTGGCGCCGTGCGAACGTCGGGGGAGTGGGCGTTCCGCTCGCGGCCGTCATGGGTGGATTGTCCGCGTCGTGGCCCACCCGGGCGTCCGCGCCACGCCGTGCGGCGCGCGCTCGCCACCACGACGCCCAGAGTGTGAGAACGGGGTCGAGAAGCGTGCTCGACGCGCCTACCGTGCGGGTATGACGGAAACCCCTCACGGCGCCGACGTGGCTGCCGACCATCGCGACACCGCCCCCACCGGGGCCGGGAGCGACCCCACCCAGGAGTCCGAGTCGTACACCCACGGCCACCACGAGTCGGTGCTGCGCTCCCACCGGTGGCGCACGGCGGAGAACTCGGCCGGCTTCCTCCTGCCGCACCTGCGCCCCGACATGAGCGTCCTCGACGTGGGCTGCGGCCCGGCGACGGTCACCGTGGACCTCGCCGAGCGCGTACCGGACGGCCGGGTCGTCGGCGTCGACGCGTCCGAGGCCGTGCTCGCCAGCGCACGCGAGCTCGCCGTCCAGCGTGGGACCGCGAACATCACCTTCCAGCACGCGAACGCGTACGAGCTGCCGTTCGCCGACGACACGTTCGACGTCGTCTACGCCCACCAGCTCCTGCAGCACCTGTCGGACCCGCTCGCCGCGCTGCGGGAGATGCGGCGCGTCGCCAGGCCGGGCGGGCTCGTCGCCGTGCGCGACGCCGACTACGCCGCCATGACCTGGTACCCCGAGTCCCCGGGGCTCACCGAGTGGAACACGCTCTACCACGAGGTCACGCACGCCTACGGGTACGAGGCCGACGCCGGCCGCCGCCTCTTCGCGTGGGTGCAGGACGCCGGGTTCGACCCCGCGCAGATCGTCCCGACCGCGAGCACCTGGTGCTACGCCACGCCCGAGGACCGCACGTGGTGGGGCGGGCTGTGGGCCGAGCGCTGCGTCGCGTCCAACTTCGCGGTGCAGGCGAAGGAGTCGGCGCTCGCGGACGACGTCGCGCTCGAGCAGCTCGCGCAGGACTGGCTGCGCTGGGCGGAGGAGCCCGCCGGATGGTTCGCCGTGCTCAACGGCGAGGTCCTCGCCCGGGCGTGAGCAGGTCCTCGCGCGGTCGCGCGGGCGCAGGACGGATAGCCTGAGCCCGTGCGCATCGCGAGATTCACCACCGGAGACGACCCCCGCTACGCCCTCGTCCAGCAGGAGGGGGACCGCACGTACCTCGCGGTCCTCACGGGCGACCCGCTGTACATGCCCGTCACGCCGACGGGCGAACGTGTCGAGCTGGGCGACGGCGTCCGGCTCCTCGCGCCGGTGATCCCGCGCTCCAAGGTGGTCGCCGTGGGCCGCAACTACGCGGACCACGCGAAGGAGATGGGCAACGACGTCCCGGCGAGCCCGCTGCTCTTCCTCAAGCCCAACACCTCGGTGGTCGGGCCGGACGACCCCATCGTCCTGCCCGACTTCTCGCAGGAGGTCTCCTACGAGGCCGAGCTCGCGGTCGTCATCGGGCGCCTGACCAAGGACGTCTCGCCCGAGGCCGCGTCCGCGTACGTGCTCGGCTACACGGTCGCCAACGACGTCACCGCGCGCGACGCGCAGCGCACCGACGGGCAGTGGGCGCGCGCCAAGGGCTTCGACTCGGCGTGCCCGCTCGGCCCGTGGATCGACACGGACCTCAACCCCGAGGACGTCGGCGTCCGCAGCCGCGTCAACGGCGAGGTGAAGCAGGACGGCCGCACGAGCGACATGGTCTTCGACATCCCGTTCCTCGTGTCGTACATCTCCGAGGCGATGACCCTCCTGCCCGGCGACGTCATCCTCACCGGCACCCCGGCGGGCGTCGGCCTCATCGACGTCGGCGACCGCGTCGAGTGCGAGGTCGAGGGCCTCGGCGTCCTGAGCAACCCGGTCGTCCGGCGCAACTGAGACGATCGCGGCCCCATGCCGGATGCCCGGGCGGCGGGCGGTGTCGGGCAACTAGGCTGGGGGCCGTGATCCCCGCACCTGGTTCCTCCCCCGTCCGCGTCCGCTTCTGCCCGTCCCCGACCGGGACGCCGCACGTCGGCCTCATCCGCACCGCGCTGTTCAACTGGGCGTACGCGCGGCACGTGGGCGGCACGTTCGTGTTCCGCATCGAGGACACCGACGCCGCGCGCGACAGCGAGGAGAGCTACCAGCAGCTCCTCGACGCGCTGCGCTGGCTCGGGCTGGACTGGGACGAGGGCGTCGAGGTGGGCGGCCCGCACGAGCCGTACCGGCAGTCGCAGCGCGCGGACATCTACCAGGACGTCATCGCGCGGCTCGTCGAGGGCGGGTACGTGTACGAGTCGTTCTCGACCCCCGAGGAGTCCGACGCGCGCAACGCCGCCGCGGGCCTCAAGACCAAGGGGTACGACAACTTCGACCGCACCCTCACGGACGAGCAGAAGGCCGCGTTCCGCGCGGAGGGCCGCGAGCCCGTGCTGCGCCTGCGCATGCCCGACGAGGACATCACGTTCACCGACCTCGTGCGCGGCGAGATCACGTTCAAGGTGGGCTCGGTGCCGGACTACGCGCTGGTGCGCGCCAACGGGCAGCCGCTGTACACGCTCGTGAACCCGGTCGACGACGCGCTCATGGGGATCACCCACGTGCTGCGCGGCGAGGACCTGCTGTCCTCCACCCCGCGCCAGATCGCGCTGTACCGGGCGCTGCTCGAGATCGGCGTCGCGCAGGTCATGCCGGAGTTCGGTCACCTGCCGTACGTCATGGGCGAGGCGAACAAGAAGCTCTCCAAGCGCGACCCCGAGTCGAACCTGTTCCTGCACCGCGAGCGTGGCTTCACGCCCGAGGGCCTGCTCAACTACCTCGCGCTGCTCGGCTGGTCGATCTCGCCGGACAACGACATCTTCTCGCTCACGGAGATGGTCGAGGCGTTCGACGTCCACGACGTGCTGCCCAACCCGGCGCGCTTCGACCTCAAGAAGGCCGAGGCGATCAACGCGACGCACGTGCGCATGCTCGCTCCCGAGGACTTCCGCGACCGCCTGGTCCCGTACCTGCACGCGGGCGGCCTCGTCCCGGCGGACTCGTTCGCCGACCTGTCGCCGCGCAACCAGGAGATCCTCACCGCGGCCGCGCCGCTCGTGCAGGAGCGCATGGTCCTGCTCGGCGAGTCGGTCGGCATGCTCGGCTTCCTCTTCACGACCGACGACGCCGTCGTGGTCGAGGACGACGCGCGCGGCGCGCTGCGCGACGACGCGAAGGAGATCCTCGCAGCCGCGGTCGCGGCGCTCGACGGGCTGCAGGACGGCGAGTTCGTCACCGCGGCGATCGAGGCGCGCCTGCGCGATGCGATCGTCGAGGGCATGGGCGTCAAGCCGCGCTTCGCGTTCACGCCACTGCGCGTCGCGCTCACGGGCCGCCGGGTGTCCCCGCCGCTGTTCGAGTCCATGGAGCTGCTCGGCAAGGGCTCGACGCTCGAGCGCCTCGTGCGCCTGCGGGACGCCCTGTGACAGACCGAGGCTCCGGCGTCGACGGCGTCCTGTTCGACGTCGACGACACGCTCGTCGACACCCGCGCCGCGTTCGCCGACGCCATCGCCGCCGCGTCGCGCGTCTGGCTGCCGCACCTGCCCGAGGAGCGGTACGACGAGGTGCTCGCGCTGTGGCGCGCCGACCCGAACGGCCACTACCGCGCCTACACGCGCGGCGAGGTCGACTTCGACGCCCAGCGCATGGCGCGCGCCAACGAGCTGCAGGCGGCGTTCGGCGGCGAGCTGCTCGACGACGCCGCGTACGTGGACTGGAAGGACCTCTTCTGGGGCACCTTCGAGACGTCGTGGACGGCGTTCGACGACTCCCGGCCCGTCGTCGACGCGCTCGTCGCGGCGGGGGTCCGCGTCGGGTCGCTGTCGAACGCCCGGGTCGAGCTGCAGACGCGCAAGCTCGCCGCCGCGGGCCTCGCCGACGTCCCGCTGCTCGTGGGCGTGGACACGCTCGGCTTCGGCAAGCCCGACCCCCGGGTGTTCGCCGAGGCGTGCTCGCGGCTCGGGACCGACCCGGCCCGCACGGCGTACGTCGGCGACGAGCTCGACGTCGACGCGCGTGCCGCGCTCGCGGCTGGTCTGGTCGGGGTGTGGCTCGACCGTCCCGGCGCGCGCCGCGGCGGCCCGCACCCGGAGGACCCGGCGGCGGCCCGCGCGTCCGGCGTGCACGTCGTCCACGGCCTGGCCGACGTGCCGGCGACGCTCGGCGTCGCCGTCCCCGCCGAGGCCCCCGCGCGGAGGTAGACCTCTGCTCAGGCGAGCACGAGGACGCCGGCGAGCGCCGTCGTCGTGACGAGGAGCGCCGACAGGCCGCCGAGGACGAGGGCGCGGCGTCCGGTCCGCAGCAGGGACGGGACGTCGACGCCCAGCCCGAGGGCGAACATCGCGGCGACGAACGCGACCGTGGTCGTCGTGGCGAGCACGGCGAGCACGGGCTCGGGCACGACGCCCAGGCTGCGCAGGGCCACCGCGAGGACGAACCCGACGACGAACCAGGGAACCGGCGCCACGCGTGGCGCACCGCTCGGGGCAGGGCCGGCGGCCGCCTCCCCGGCGTGTGCTGCTCGCCGGGCGCTGCGCGCGACCACGACCCCTGCCGCGGCGACGAGCGGGGCGAGCAGCGCGACGCGCGCGAGCTTCGCGACGGTGGCGGTGGCGAGCGCCGGCCCCGAGATGGTTCCCGCGGCCGTCACGACCTGCGCGACCTCCTGCACGCTCGCCCCGATCCACAGGCCGGCTCCCTCGTCGGCGAGCCCGAGCAACCCCGCCAGCCAGGGCAGCACGACGAGCGCGAGCGTCCCGAAGAGCGTGACGAGCGCGAGCGAGGTGGCCACGGCGTCCTCGTCCTCACGTACCTCGTCCGGCGACCCGTCGGGACGGGCGACGACGCCCTGCATCGCGGAGATCGCGGCGGCCCCGCAGACCGAGAAGCCGGTCGCGACGAGCAGCGACGTCACGCGCGGCACCCGCAGGAGACGACCGAGGGCGAGCGTCCCGGCGAAGGTCACCGCGAGCGTCGTGGTCACGACGAGGAGACCCCGCCACCCGAGCGACAGGACCTCGGGGACCGAGAGCTGGAAGCCGAGCAGCACGACGCCCACGCGCAGGACCGTGCGCGCGGTCCACGCGACCCCGGGACGCGTCGCCGCGACGGTCGCGCTCCCACGGCGCGTCCGTCCTGCGCGTCCGAGCACCGGCGCCACGAGCGCCCCGACGACGAGCGCGACGACGAGCGGAGAGACCGTCGGCACGAGCCGGGAGGCGCCCAGCACGGCCGCCGTCGCCACGGCGACCATGACCAGGCCCGGACCCAGCGACCGCGGCCCACGGTCGGTGGGCGGGCGCACGGGCGCGACGGTGGGGGTCTCGGTCGGGGTCGTGGTGACAGTCGGGGTCGTGGTGACAGGAAGGGCCATGCTTCGAGGATCCTTCGCCGACACGTCCTGCAGAAGGCCGATCTCCCTGGGGAGCCATAGGGTCGGGCTATGGCCGGATCCCCGCGTGGGCGCACGTCGCTGACCTCGCTCGAGCTGCTCGTGGCGACCGACTCCCACGAGTCGATCAGCGCGGCGGCCCGGGCGCTCGGCGTCGCCCAGCCCACGGCGTCGGCCGGGCTGCGCGCTCTCGAGCGCCGACTCGGTCTCGAGCTCCTGGAGCGCACGACGCGAGGCGCACGGCTCACGGAGACGGGCCGCGCGACCGCCGCGTGGGCCCGTGAGGTCATCGAGGCCTCCGACCGGTTCGAGACGTCGGTGGCGGCGCTGCGCGACGCCCCGGCCGCCCGGGTGCGCGTCGCGGCGAGCCTCACGATCGCGGAGTACCTGGCGCCGCGCTGGCTCGCGCGGCTGGCGCTGGAGGGGCCGGCCGGGCCCGGCGGGGGAGCGCCCGACGTCGAGCTCGTGGTGCGCAACTCGCGCGAGGTGACCGACCTGGTGCTCGAGGGCCAGGTCGAGCTGGGCTTCGTCGAGAGCGCGACGCTGCGGCGCGGGCTGCGCAGCCGCACCGTCGCGCACGACCGTCTCGTCGTCGTGGTCGGCCCGCGGCACCGCTGGGCGCGCCGCAGCGCGCTGCGGGTGGACGAGCTGCTCACCGGCGGCCTGGTCGTGCGCGAGCGCGGCTCCGGGACGCGCGAGACGCTCGAGCGCGGCCTCGCCGCGCTCGGCGAGCGGCTGCCCGACCACCTGCCCTACCTCGGCTCCACGGCAGCGCTCAAGACGGCCGTGCAGCACGCCGGTGCCGTCGCGGTCCTGTCGAGCCTCGCGGTGGCCGACGACGTGGCGCGCGGGGCGCTCGTACGGCTCGCGGTCCCCGGGCTGGAGCTCGAGCGCCGGCTGCGCATGGTGTGGAAGGACGGCACCGCGCTGTCGTCGGGCGCGCGGCGCATCGCCGCCGCGGCGGCGGCAGCGTCAGGCTGAGGCGCCGGGTCCGGGCGGTCTCAGCGCACGGTCGAGTCCCAGCGCCAGCGCGTGCGCCGGGCCCGGCCCGGCAGCTCCCCGCGACCCGTCGCCCAGAGGAGCACGAGGTCGGCGTCCTCGTCCGCCGCGAGCGCGACGTCCGGGAACAGGCGGGCGAGCACGCACGAGGCGAGACCGGCGGGGAACGGCACGTGCTCGCCGGTGAGCCCGAGCAGCACGTCGTGGCCGTGCACGAGCACCTCGGCGACGCCCATCGCGGCGAACCCCTCGGGGTCGGCGAGACCGTACGGGTGGAACGCGCGTGCGTCGGCGGGGCGCGTGTCGGCGAGGGTAGCGAGCAGCTCGCCGCCGCCGAGCAGGGCCTCGACGAGCCCGGCCGTGCCCGCCGCGCGGTCGACGTGCGCGATCTCGTCCTCGCCCCGTGGCCCGACGAGCGGGACGTAGGCCAGGAGGGGCAGGGCCGCGAGCTGGAGCGCGTAGGCGAGCATGTCGTCGACGACGTGCTCCACCGTCGTCCAGCACGACCACCGCACGGGCCCGGCCTGCGCGTCGAAGGCGTCGGCGGTGCGCGGCGCGAGGTGCCCGGCGAGCCACCCTGCGGCGGTGCGGACCTCGTCGCCGCCGACCCGGCGCCCGCTGGCCGCGCCCGGCGTGACGGCCGCGCTCACGCCGTGCCCACCGCGGGAGCACCCAGGTCGGCACGCCAGCACTCGGCGAGGTACGGCAGGTCGACCTCCGTGCGCCCGGCGAGCGCGGGATGCGTGGCGACGAGGTCGTCGATCTCGGCGAGGAGCTCCTCGCGTCGTGGGTCGGGGAGCGTGAGGAGATAGCTGCGCGACGCCGCCAGCGGCCGGAGCGACGCCGTGGGGACGCGGTCCGCCCACGGTACGGTGCGGTGCTCGACGGCCGTGAACGGCGCTGCGAGGCGAGGCTCGCGGTAGCTCTGCTCGAGCGTGTCCCCGCGGTGGATGATCTCGGTGAAGCGCGCGACCCAGTCGACCGAGCTGTCCCGGACGTTCCAGACGATGCCGAGGCGGCCGCCGGGCCGCAGCACGCGCGCGATCTCGGGCTGCGCGGCGGGAGAGAACCAGTGCCACGCCTGCGCGACGAGCACCGCGTCGACGCTGTCGTCGGGCAGCGGGATCGACTCGGCGGTCCCGGCCAGCGCCCGCGCGGCCGGGACGGCGTCCGCGAGCCGTGCGCGCATGGCGTCGGACGGCTCGATCGCCACCACGTCCAGGCCGCGCGCCACGAGGCGCTCGGTGAGCTTCCCGGTCCCTGCGGCGAGGTCGAGCACCCGGCGCGCGCCGGCGGGCAGGAGCCAGTCGACCGCCGCCTCGGGATAGGACGGGCGGGTCGAGGCGTACTGCGCCGCACCGAGCTCGAAGGACGCGGCCCGGTCGGCGCGCGAGCCGGGGTCGGGAGGGCTTGCGGTGCTCATGGGACGACGGTGCCAGACGGCGCCCGGCCGCGTCGACCCGACGGGCCGTCATCGGGCGGTGACGTCCCGGAGGACCGCGCGGGACGTTCGCGGGACGTCGACGGGAGCGCATTTGGTGCCGGTCGAGTCGTCCGGTAATGTTCTCGGTCGGCGGGTCCTCCACGAGAGGGAGCCAGGGGACGGGTCTCGACTCGTCGTCCGGGCCCTCGGCAATGGCAGGTTACCCCCTTGGGGTATGGTGTAATTGGCAGCACGAGTGATTCTGGTTCACTTAGTCTAGGTTCGAGTCCTGGTACCCCAGCGAAGAGCTCCGGCTCTGGAACGAGCGGTCAGAACCGCTCGGGACATGAGGTAGAGTTCTCGACGGAGAAACGGACCGGGAACGGTACGGAGATCCACAGGCCCCCATCGTCTAGCGGCCTAGGACGTCGCCCTCTCACGGCGGTAACACGGGTTCAAATCCCGTTGGGGGTACAGAGGAAGGCCCGGTCACCACATGGTGACCGGGCCTTCGTCCATTTCCGGGAGACGTCGTTCTCCCGCATTCCTGCCCTTCTTCAACGCGATGACGCACGTCGCCACGCGGCGGTGGCGAGCTCTTCGCCACGGACCCGCGGCCGGGCTGTCAGGGCGCGTCGGCGCGGCCGGGCCCCGGCTCGTACGGCTTGGGGATCGGGGTCGGCAGAGGGTGGGGGTGGACCACCGGGACGTACGTCGCACGATGCTCGCCGGAGACCGCCCAGCCCGGCTCGTCGTCGTGGTCGGCGTGCTCGCCCTCCGCCGGCCCGACGTCTCTGCGCCCGCGGTCCGTGCGCTCCGCGTCGGGCCGCGCCCCGCGGTGAGCGACGGCGGGCAGCGGCTGGGTCGGCCCGCTCGACTCGCCGACGGCGCGGCCCGGCACGACGACCACCGGCTCCTCCGGGCCCGGCGGGCCGGGGGGCGGCGGGACCGGGACCGCGGGGGACCGGCCGTCCCACGCGGGCGAAGGTGCCACGGGCACGGGCTCGCCGGGCTCGGCGTCGCGGCCCCCGTGCGCCGCCGGCGGGACCGGACGTGGTGCGACGGTCGCCGGCGGGGGCGACACGACGCCCGTCTTGCCCGCCGCGGGGTTCGGGTAGAACAGCGTGTCGCACAGGAGCCGGTAGGTCGCGTCGGGGCGCGTGACCCAGTCGATCTTGCGCAGCGCCTGGTCCTGTCCCGCCGACTCGAGCAGGAACTGGCCGTAGCCCATGACCCGCCCGATGATCGACCGCCCGTAGTTCATGTCGGTGACCTTGGTGAGCGGCATCATCGCGACCTTGTGGGTGATGAGGCCGTAGAGCAGCAGCAGGCGCTTGTCGGTGGCCACGAACCACTCGTTGCGCCACTCCAGGACCTTCCACGCGAGGCGGCCGGCCAGGATCAGCCACAGCCACCACAGCAGGAGCACGCCGTCGCCGACCGCGGGCCCCGCCTGCACGACGAGCCACGCGATGACGAGGGCCCCGGCGACCGTGGTCACGACGGGCTCGAGCAGCATCCCCCAGTGGCGCCGCATGGCGATCACGACGCGCTCGCCGCTCAGCACGTAGCGCTCGAGGATCCTGCTCCGAGGGCCGCCGCGCACGGTCAGTCCAGCAGGGAGTTGAAGAACTGTCCGATGGAGCTGAAGGCACCGAGGATCATCTGCCAGATGCTCTCCAGGATGTCGGCGGCACGCTCGGGGTTGGTGATGATCGCGTACGCCGCGAAGATCACCAGCACCCAGATCAGGGCCGTCTTCACCTTCGGATGCATCGGGACTCCTCGTCGTTCGTTCGGACGGTCAGCAGTCGCCCCCTGCGACCGCTGCGCTGTCCGGACGCCCGGGGGCACGCACAGCATGGCAGCAGCAGGTGTCATTTTGACAGGGCGCGTCCCGTTTGCGTCCCGCGGCGCGCCGACGTGACGGTACCCCGGCGTCGTCGCGAGCCACCCTCACGACGCGCCGGGGTACCGGTGCGAGGTCACTCCCCGGAGCGCCGCAGCACCTCGGTGAGGCGGTTGGCCGCGGCGACGACCGAGCCGGAGTGCAAGCGGCCGGGCTGGCGGCTCAGGCGCTCGACCGGACCGGAGATCGACACCGCGGCGACGACCCGGCCCGACGGGCCGCGCACGGGCGCCGAGACGGAGGCGACGCCGAGCTCGCGCTCCGAGACGGACTGGGCCCAGCCGCGGCGTCGGACGCCGGAGAGGATGGTCGCGGTGAAGACGGCCTCGCGCAGGCCGCGGTGGAGGCGGTCCGGCTCCTCCCAGGCCAGGAGGATCTGCGCGGCGGACCCGGCGTTCATCGTGAGGGTGGCGCCGACCGGGATCGAGTCGCGGAGCCCGACGGGCCGCTCGGCGGCCGCGACGCAGATGCGGTGGTCGCCCTGGCGGCGGTAGAGCTGGGCGCTCTCGCCCGTGTGGTCGCGCAGGGCGGTGAGCACAGGGTTCGCGGCGGCGAGGAGACGGTCCTCGCCGGCCGCCGTCGCGAGCTCGTTGAGCCGCGGTCCGAGGACGAAGCGTCCCTGCATGTCGCGCGCGACCATGCGGTGGTGCTCGAGAGCGACGGCGAGGCGGTGCGCCGTCGGCCGGGCGAGGCCCGTCGCCGTGACGAGCTGCGCCAGGGTGGCCGGTCCGGACTCCAGTGCGCCCAGGACCGAGGCCGCCTTGTCGAGCACGCCGACTCCGCTAGTATTGTCCATAGGTCGATATTGACGTCTCACGCACTGAGATGCAAGTCCGGCGCGGATGTTCCACCCGCTGGACGTTCTCCCCGGCGGGCTGCCGGACGGCGGACGATCGACCCAGACGGCCCTCCATACCCCCGGGAGCGCCGTGACACACGACGAGGAGATGAGCAACATGGCCGGCACGCTGGCAGAGAAGGTCTGGGACGCGCACCTGGTGCGACGAGGCACCGACGGGTCGCCCGACCTCCTCTACATCGACCTCCACCTCGTGCACGAGGTCACCAGCCCCCAGGCGTTCGAGGGCCTGCGCCTCGCGGGTCGCCCCGTCCGCCGCCCGGACCTGACCATCGCGACCGAGGACCACAACACTCCCACGCTCGACATCGACCTGCCCATCGCGGACCTCACGAGCCGCACGCAGATCGACACGCTGCGCGACAACGCGCGCGAGTTCGGCGTCCGGATCCACTCCCTCGGCGACGCGGACCAGGGCATCGTGCACCAGGTCGGGCCGCAGCTCGGGCTCACCATGCCGGGCCTGACGGTGGTGTGCGGGGACTCGCACACCTCGACGCACGGCGCGTTCGGTGCGCTCGCGTTCGGCATCGGCACGTCGGAGGTCGAGCACGTGCTCGCGACCCAGACGCTCCCGCTCGCGCCGTTCAAGACCATGGCGATCAACGTCGACGGCGAGCTGCCCCCCGGCGCGACGAGCAAGGACATCATCCTGGCGATCATCGCCAAGATCGGCACCGGCGGCGGCCAGGGCTACGTCCTGGAGTACCGCGGCGAGGCCATCCGCAGGCTCTCCATGGAGGCGCGGATGACGATCTGCAACATGTCGATCGAGGCGGGCGCGCGCGCCGGCATGATCGCCCCGGACGACACGACCTTCGAGTACCTCAAGGGCCGCCCGCACGCGCCCGAGGGCGCCGACTGGGACGCGGCCGTCGAGTACTGGCGCACGCTGCGCTCCGACGACGACGCCGTCTTCGACACCGAGGTCACGCTCCGCGCGTCCGACCTCGAGCCGTTCGTCACGTGGGGCACCAACCCCGGCCAGGGCCTGCCCATCTCCGCGACCGTGCCCGTGCCCGAGCAGATCGCCGACGAGAACGAGCGCGTCGCCGCCGAGCGCGCGATCGAGTACATGGGGCTGACGCCCGGCCAGCCGCTGCGCGAGATCCCCGTGGACACCGTGTTCATCGGGTCGTGCACCAACGGCCGCATCGAGGACCTGCGCTCCGTCGCCAAGGTCGTCCAGGGCAAGCAGAAGGCCGACGGCGTGCGCGTCCTGGTCGTCCCGGCGTCCGCACGCGTGCGCCTCCAGGCCGAGGCCGAGGGCCTCGACAAGATCTTCCTCGACTTCGGCGCCGAGTGGCGCAACGCGGGCTGCTCGATGTGTCTGGGCATGAACCCCGACCAGCTCCAGCCGGGCGAGCGCGCCGCGTCCACCTCGAACCGCAACTTCGAGGGCCGGCAGGGCAAGGGCGGGCGCACCCACCTCGTGTCCCCGCTCGTCGCCGCCGCCACCGCGCTCCGCGGGACGCTCTCCTCGCTGAGCGACCTCGACCTGCCCGAGGGCACCGACATCACGTCCTTCGACGGCACGCCGCTCGCGCCGCTCGACCCGCACGTCCTCGTGCAGGTCTGAGCCGCCCCGCTGCGCCGCACCGCCCCACCGTCGCCCCGAAGACTCGAAGAGGTTCTGCCATGGAGAAGTTCACGACCCACACCGGCGTCGGCGTCCCGCTGCGCCGCAGCAACGTCGACACCGACCAGATCATCCCCGCCGTCTACCTGAAGCGCGTCACGCGCACGGGGTTCGAGGACGCGCTGTTCGCCGCCTGGCGCGGTGACCCCGCGTTCATCCTCAACCAGGACGCCTACCGCGCCGGCTCGGTGCTCGTCGCCGGGCCCGACTTCGGCACCGGGTCATCGCGCGAGCACGCCGTCTGGGCGCTCAAGGACTACGGCTTCCGCGTCGTCCTCGCGTCGCGCTTCGCCGACATCTTCCGCGGCAACTCCGGCAAGCAGGGCCTCGTCGCCGGCATCGTCGCGCAGGAGGACATCGAGCTCCTCTGGAAGATCCTGGAGACCAACCCGGGCACCGAGGTGACCGTCGACCTCGTGGCACGGACCGCGTCCGCCCAGGACGTCACCGTGCCGTTCCAGATCGACGACTACACGCGCTGGCGGCTCATGGAGGGGCTCGACGACATCGGCCTGACCCTCCAGCACGCCGACGAGATCTCCGCGTTCGAGGCGACGCGCGCGTCGTGGCGTCCGAAGACGCTGCCCGCGAAGACGCTGCCGAAGGTCGAGATCGAGGCGGCTCGGCCGGTCTGATCTTCTTCGTGGCTGGGAGCAGGTCCTGCGGGGGTGACGACGGGTCTACCCTCCGCAGGACCCGCCGCCGGTCACCACCGACACGGGACTCGCCCGGGCCGGGGTCCGACGGTGCTCCTCGTCGCGGTCGTCCGTCTCACCGCCGCGGCGGCTGAGTGGGTTGCGGGCACCGCGGCAGTCCACCTTCGCGCGTCCGGCTCGCGACCCGGGGTGGTCGAGAGACGACCCCTCTGGTCACGGGCGCGGCGGGCCCTGGTGGATCGCGTCGAGCAGTGACTCGGGCGTGGCCGTGTCGGGGTTCCAGCGGGACTCGACCCACCAGGTGGCTCCCGCGTCGGCGAGGCCGGAGAGCTGGTCCGTCGCCGCCGATCGGTCGGTCGGCAGCTCGCCCTGGACGACGACGTCGAACGGGCGGGTGGCGTCGAGGCCCAGCTCGGTGCGGCGCGTGGTGAGCCAGGAGACCAGCGCGGAGACGTCGTCGGGCGTGGGGACGTCGAAGCCGCGCTCGCCGCGCAGCTGGAGGACGATCCCGTCGGCGCGCAGCGCCCGGTCGAGCGAACGTCGCGGCGGACGCTCGGCGTCCCACACGCCGACCGGCCAGACCGGGACGTGGTGCCCGACGACCGGACGCTCGACAGGGCGGGGACGGAAGTGCATCTCGCCCGTGCGCACGTGGGTGCCCTCGAACGAGAACGGCTCACCGGACCACGCGCGGTCGAGGTAGGCGATCGCGTCGTCGAGGAGCTCAGCCCGCTCGCGCAGGGACCGAGCCTGGCCCGGGACGGCCGAGAACCCGCCGTCGTCGAGCACTCCCACGCCGACCGGCAGGACGAGGCGCCCGCCCGAGAGGAGGTCGACGGTCAGCGCCTGCCGCACGACCTCCCACGGCTTGCGGCGCGGCAGCGCGAAGACCATGGCGCCGAGCGTGACGCGCTCGGTCCGGACGGCGGCCGCCGCCAGGATCGCCCACGGGTCGAACGTCTCCACCCCCATGTCCATGAGGCTGATGCCGTCCCAGGAGAAGAAGCCGTCCCAGCCGCTCTCCTCGGCGGCGACCGCCATGTTGACGACCTGGGTCGCGGAGCCGAAGCTCCCGACGACGCCGACCCTGATCCCTGCCGTCCCCGATCCTGCCGTTGCGCTCATCCACCCGACGCTACGCGGCCCCACCCACGCTCAGCGGCGGCGGCGGCGGCGACGCAGTCGCCGGGTCAGGGGAGCGGGCGGACGTCGAGGCGGACGATGCGGCGCCGCGCGACGTCGGTGACGACGAGCCGGTGCCCCTCGGTGTCGACGTGGTCGCCGACGGCCGCGAGCCGGCCGAGCCGGGCGACGACGAACCCCGCGACCGTCTCGTAGGGGCCGTCGGGCAGCCTGACCCCCGTGCGTCGCGCGAACTCCTCGATCGTCTGGCCGGCGTCGACGCTCGTCGCGGTGCCGTGCTCGCGCACCGCGGAGGGCTCGGCGGGGTCGTACTCGTCGCGGATGTCGCCCACGAGCTCCTCGACCAGGTCCTCGAGCGTGACGATGCCGTCCGTGCCGCCGTACTCGTCCACCACGACGGCGATGTGCACGCCCTCGCGGCGCATCCGGGACATCGCCGGAAGCACGGTGTTGGTCGCGGGCAGCGCGAGGATCGGCCGGGCGACGTCGCGCACGGTGAGCAGGCGGCCCGTCGCGGGGTCCTGCTCCGGGGCGGACGCCGAGTCGCGACCCAGCAGGTCGCGGACGTGGAGGAAGCCGATCACGTCGTCGAAGTCCTCGCCGGTCACGGGGTAGCGGGAGTACGGCCCGGCGGCCACGGTCCGGGCCGCGTCGGCCAGGGTCGTGTCGGCGCGCAGGAAGGCGACCTCGCCGCGCGGTGTCATCGCCTCGGCCAGCGAGCGGTCGCCCGCCTGGAACACGTCGTCGAGGATGCGGCGCTCGTCCTCGGGCAGCGACTCGTGGGCGAGGACGATCTCGCGCAGCTCCTCCTCGCTCATCTGCTCGCTGCGGGCCGAGGGGTCGCCGCCGACCAGGCGCACCACGCCGTCGGTCGAGCGCGACAGCAGCCAGATGACCGGGCGCATGAGCGTCGCGAACCGGTCCAGCGGCGGCGCGACGACGAGCGCGACACCCGCCGCGCGCTGCAGCGCGATGCGCTTGGGCACGAGCTCCCCGAGCACGAGCGAGAGGTAGGCGATGACGAGCGTCAGCGCGACGAGCGCGACCGTGCCGGCGAGCGCGGGGGCGAGCCCCGCGTCCTCGAGGACGGGCGCGAGGTCGGGCGCGAGCGTCGACGCGCCGTACGCGGCCGAGAAGAACCCGGCGACGGTCACGCCGATCTGCACGGCCGCGAGGAAGCGGTTGGGGTCGCGCGCCACGGCCGCGACGCGCGCGCCGCGCGCCGACTGCCGCTCGAGCCGCGCGACCTGGCTCTCGCGCAGCGAGACGAGCGCGATCTCGGTACCGGCGAACACGCCGCCGACGAGGATGAAGAGCAGGACGAGGCCGATGTTGGCCCAGGTGCCGGAGTCCATGCTCCATCCAAGCAGGCTGCCCGGCCGGCCGCGGGCTCAGCCGTCGGTGGGCGTCGGGTGCTCCGGGGGGGCCGTCTCCGCGGCGTCGGGCGCGCCGTGCTTGCGGCGCGGGATCAGATGCGCGACGAGCACCACGACGCCGCCCACGAGGATGCCCACGACGGCCGAGCACGCGGTGTTGACCAGCCAGCCGAGGAACCCGCCCACGCCCGCGACGCCGGTCACGGCGTGCTCGAGGTGGTGCACGACGTCGTACGGGCCGTGCCAGCCCAGGTCGTACGCGCCCTGGAGCAGGATGTGCCCACCGACCCAGAGCATCGCGATGATCCCGACGAACGAGATCACGGCCATGACCTTCGGCATCGCGCCGACCAGACCGCGTCCGAACGACTGGACCCACGGCGTCTCCCGGCGCGCGAGGTGCAGGCCGATGTCGTCCATCTTCACGATGAGGGCCACGACCCCGTAGACCAGCACGGTGATGAGGACCGCGACGACCGCGAGGATGACCAGGCGCGACCAGAAGCCCTCCGAGGCGACCTCGTTGAGCGCGATGACCATGATCTCCGCGCTGAGGATGAAGTCGGTGCGCACCGCGCTGGAGACGACCGAGTCCTCGTCGACCGCCTTCTTCTCCGTCTTCGTCTCGACCTCGGCGTGGTGCTGGCCGGAGACGAGCTCCCACACCTTCTCGGCGCCCTCGAACGCGAGGTAGGTGCCGCCGAGCATGAGCAGGGGCGTGAGCAGGAACGGCAGGAACTCGCTCAGCAGCAGGATCGCCGGAAGGATGAAGAGCAGCTTGTTGCGCAGCGACCCGATTGCGATGCGCTTGATCACGGGCAGCTCGCGCTTCGCGGCCAGGCCCTCGACGTAGCGCGGCGTGACCGCCGTGTCGTCGATGACGACGCCCGTCGCCTTGGCGCTCGCGCGCCCGGCGGCAGCGCCCACGTCGTCGATCGACGCGGCGGCGAGCTTGGCGAACGCGGCGATGTCGTCCAGGAGGGCGGCGAGTCCGAAGGCCATGGGGAGATGCTCCATGCGCAGGCCCGTGTCGCCGCGCACGGGCCGGCAGGTCGTGTCGACGCGGCTGCAGCATCGTAGCGACTTCACCCCCACCCCGCGTCGGTGGGTCCGCGTCCCCGCCGAGCACGGGATCAGGGACCGGATCCGGCGGGTTCCGGTCGCCGATCCCGTGCTCGGCGGTCGCTCACCCCGTCTTCGCCGCGCGCGTCACGACGTTCACCACGCGCGGCGCGCGCACGACGACGCGCACCACCTCGCGCCCGGAGCTCGCCCGCGCGACGCCCGCCGTCGCGAGCGCGAGCTCGTGCAGCCTGCGCTCGTCCACGTCGGCGGGCACCCGCAGGCGGTCGCGGACCCGGCCGTCGACCTGGACGACGGCCTCGACCTCGTCCGCGGCGAGCAGCACCGGGTCGACGACCGGCCACGTCGCGGCGGCACCCCGTACCGGCGCGCTAGCGGTCCTCGATCCTCGATCCCCCGGGTCGCGCCGAACACGGGGTGGGCGACCGGATCCGGCGGATTGCGGTCGCTGATCCCGTGCTCGGCGGTCGCCGATCGCGTGGTCGACGGCGGGGGAGTGGCGGGGTGGGGTGGGTGTGCGGCGTCCACGGTGAGGCTCCTCGAGAAGGTGGGCTTCGTCGTCGGGCACTCGCCGTGCGCTCGATGGCCCCGTGGGGACGCGCGGGCACCGCCGCGCTGAGCGTGCCCGCCCGGCGGGCTCAGCGCGGCCGGCGGAGGAGGAGCCGCAGGTGTCGCATCCCGGACATCGTGGCCCGCCCGACGGCGCAGGGTCAACCCTCGCGGCCCGGTGGGTGTGGCGGACGTCGCCCGCGCACGCACCCCAGGGCCGATCCGGCGCCAGTAGGCTGGTCGCCATGGCATCCCACTACGACGTCGTCGTCCTCGGTGCAGGTCCCGGTGGTTACGTGGCCGCGATCCGTGCAGCCCAGCTGGGCCTGTCGGTCGCGGTCGTGGAGGAGAAGTACTGGGGAGGGGTGTGCCTCAACGTCGGCTGCATCCCGTCCAAGGCGCTCCTGCGCAACGCCGAGCTCGCGCACATCTTCCAGCACGACGCGAAGACCTTCGGCATCTCCGGAGACGTCAGCTTCGACTTCGGCGCGGCGTTCGACCGCTCGCGCACCGTCGCGGAGGGGCGCGTCAAGGGCGTGCACTTCCTCATGAAGAAGAACAAGATCACCGAGTACGACGGCCGCGGCACGTTCCGCGACGCGCACACGCTCGACGTGAGGCTCGCCGACGGCTCGACCGACCAGGTGACGTTCGACAACGTCATCATCGCGACCGGCTCGAAGGTGCGCCTGCTCCCGGGCGTCGAGCTGTCCGAGAACGTCGTCACGTACGAGAAGCAGATCCTCACGCGCGAGCTGCCGAAGTCGATCGCCATCGTCGGTGCCGGCGCGATCGGCATGGAGTTCGGCTACGTCCTCAAGAACTACGGCGTGGACGTCACGATCATCGAGTTCCTCGACCGCGCGCTGCCCAACGAGGACGCCGACGTGTCGAAGGAGATCGCCAAGCAGTACAAGAAGCTCGGCGTCAAGCTCCTCACGTCGACCGCCGTCCAGACGGTGAAGGACGACGGCTCCTCCGTGACCGTCTCCTACAAGGGCGTCAAGGACGACAAGCCGGGCGAGCTCGTCGTCGACAAGGTCCTCATGGCCGTCGGCTTCGCGCCCAACGTCGAGGGCTTCGGCCTCGAGAACACCGGCGTCCAGCTCACCGAGCGCGGCGCCATCGCGATCGACGACGTGATGCGCACCAACGTCGAGCACATCTACGCGATCGGCGACGTCACCGCGAAGCTCATGCTCGCCCACGTCGCCGAGGCGCAGGGCGTCGTCGCGGCCGAGACCATCGGCGGCGCCGAGACCCTCACGCTCGGCGACTACCGCATGATGCCGCGTGCCACCTTCTGCCAGCCGCAGGTCGCAAGCTTCGGCCTCACCGAGCAGCAGGCGCGCGACGAGGGCTACGACGTGAAGGTCGCGACCTTCCCGTTCATGGCGAACGGCAAGGCCCACGGCCTCGGCGACCCGACCGGCTTCGTCAAGCTCATCTCCGACGCGACGTACGGCGAGCTCCTCGGCGGCCACCTCATCGGGCCGGACGCGTCCGAGCTGCTGCCCGAGCTCACGCTCGCGCAGAAGTGGGACCTCACCGTCTACGACGTCGCGCGCAACGTGCACACCCACCCGACGCTGTCCGAGGCCGTCCAGGAGTCGATCCACGGCCTCGCGGGGCACATGATCAACTTCTGATCGACACGACCTGGTCGTCCATGCGCACGACCACCGGTCCAGAGGCCCGGACCTGCGAGCTCCGGAGGTCCGGGCCTTCGTCGTCGAGCGACGGAACTCGGGTCCCCCGGGAGAGCTACCCGGGCTGCTTACCTGTGGGCGATTCGCTCGCGGCCGTGCCCTCCTAGCGTTGCTGCTGGTCGCCGAGCCGGGCGGCCGCGCAGCGACGGAGGCCCCCATGAGCACGACGACCGCAACATCCCGACCCGACGCCCTGGACGGTGACGGCGGCGGCCCGGTAGCCCGCTTCGTGCGGCACCCCCTGACCTGGATGCTGATCGGCGTGGTCGGCGTCGGCGTCGTCGCGCGCCTGACGGCGCCGGCCGAACCGTTCCTGGTGCTCCCCGTGCTGGGCGCCGTGCTCGCGGTCGTCGTGTACCGGGTGGTCATGCGGTTCGTCGCCCGCCGCCGCACGCCCGAGATCGCCGCCCGCCGCGCGGTCCCGGAGGCACTGCTGGGTGCCGCGCTCGGGCTCGGTTTCGTCGCGGTGTCCGCGGCCGTCGTCACGGCCCTCGGCGGCTACACGTTCCGCGTCGCGGACGTCGACCTCCTCGCCGTGGTGGCGCCGATCCTCGCGGTCACCGTCGGCGCCGCGGTCACCGAGGAGCTCATGTTCCGCGGCTTCGCGCTCCAGGCTCTCGAGCGTCTGCTCGGCAGCTGGGTCGCCCTGGTGATCACGGCCCTGTTCTTCGGCCTGACGCACCTCTTCAACCCGGGTGCGACCCCCTGGAGCGCGGTGGCGATCGCGATCGAGGCAGGTGGCCTGCTCGGCACCGCGTTCCTCTGGCGTCGCAACCTCTGGTTCGTCATCGGCCTGCACTTCGCCTGGAACGCCACCGTCGCGCTGCTCGGCATCCCGGTCTCGGGTCACGCTGCTCCGGGCCTGCTGGTCGCGGACGTCGCCGGGACGCCCGCGCTGACCGGCGGCGCCTTCGGCATCGAGGGATCCGTTGTGACCGTCGCGCTCGGTGTGCTGCTCGCCGTCCCGATGCTCGTGCTCGCACGGCGCCGTGGGATGCTCGTCGCCGCCCGCCGCCGTCGCCCGTAGGCTCGGGCCGTGCCCGTCACCTCCGCCACCGTCCGGGGCTCGCTCGCAGGCCGGTCACCTCGACGGTGGCGAGCGAGCCGG
>Ga0233365_1000084_pt1 | contig 51262 bp, 40 predicted proteins | sample ElkDunMinimDraft_27_FD_191535 | JGI IMG/M metagenome (GOLD analysis project Ga0233365, IMG submission 191535) | Fecal eukaryotic communites from dung pellets of Tule Elk in California, USA - Elk Dung C36 | ecosystem: Host-associated > Mammals > Digestive system > Large intestine > Fecal | place...
GCCGATGGTATTGCCGTAACAGGTGGGAGAGTAGGTCGGTGCCTAATTTTATACTAAAAGTCCGTTATCATTATGATGACGGACTTTTCTGTTTTATAAATAATCCTAAATAATCTTAATATACGTATGATAAGCCCTTTAGTTTAGATATCCTATTTGAACACATAATTTGTTACTCGGAGGCTAGAATAAGCGATGCTTGAAAGATATTTTGCAGGTTAAACTTATATCTAATGTCTAATCCCTATCTTTGTAAAAATGGGTACAAAAATAGATAATGGAATCAAGCCTTATAACCATTATGGGGCTTATTTAAAAGAGAAATATAACGGCCAGCGGGTTTTCAAAGTAATTGTTGACGGTAACTTTACTTGTCCGAATCGTGACGGTAGCAAAGGATATGGTGGTTGTACCTATTGCAATGTAGATTCCTTTACCCCAGATACTGCTAGGAAAATACCTTCGATCCGTGAGCAGGTCCTAAATGGTATTGAAAGAGCTAGGAGAAGCTATGCTGCTGAAAAGTTTATCATATATTTCCAGCCTAACACGAACACATACGCGCCAACCCACTTCTTGAAGTCTTTGTATGATGAAGCATTAAGTATATGCCCAGAACATACGATTGGCTTGTCAGTAGGTACGCGGCCGGACTGTATTGACTCTGAGAAAATAGCATTGCTTGAAAGTTATACTGATCGGTATGACGTGGATTTAGAAATGGGAATGGAATCAATTCATGATGATACTTTATTAAAAATTAATAGAGGTTGTTCTCATCAGGAATTTTTAAATACAATGAAGCTCCTCACCAATACGTCACTAGAATTATGTGTCCATACAATTTTTGGATTTCCTTGGGAGACAGAAGAAATGATGTTGCAGTATGCTGATGAGATAAATAAACAGGTAAAGATCAAATATGTTAAATTACATCATTTACATATTGTAGAGGGGTCAATAATGGGGGCGAAATATAAAAAGAATCCTTTCCATTTGTTTACAATTGAAGAATATACTGATTTTTTAGCCAAATTTATTCCATTATTAAGACCTGATATTATTATTCAAAGAATATTTGGTATCGCTGATAGAGAATTATTAATTGCTCCAAATTGGGGCTTTCCTAAATCTTTGATACAGACTAAAATAGATAAAGGTTTAGAAGAGCGAGGTGTCCGACAAGGATCTGCTTATTTTGGATAAACTATTGCGTTAAATAGGAAATTTAAAAAATACAATCATTAATCTGGAAGAGTAGCAGAATTTAATTTTGATGGTCTTCCTTATTTACAATAACTTAAATAAAAAAGGATCAAAATATGATGAATATTATGATCCTTTTTCTTATTGTTTTAATTGATTCAAAATATAATTTGGTATCAATTAAATGTTGGTTGTTTTTGAAATATCTGTATGGACAAATACAATTATTTATTAATTATAGACACTAAATCAGCTGGGGAATAATAGATTGACTTTAAGGTTTTATGGTCACCTTCTCTAAAAACTAGAAATTTTCCATCAATTTGTTTGTAGTAAGATTCAACGCCCTTAGCTTTATAATGTATTTGCGTTTCCTTTGCTTGTTCTTCCGTAAGACATGCTTTACTCATATTGGAACGTTGAACTTCATTAAATAAGTCGTTAAATTTATCCTTTAATCCAAATTCAAGAATCGCACCCGAGAGCACATATTGGATATCACATAAGGCATCTGCTACTTCCACAAGGTCTTTATTTTCTATCGCTTCAACCAACTCACTTAATTCTTCTGAAATTAAAGAAACTCTTAAGTCACAGCGATTTTTTGAAGGAATGGTGGGTTCATCTAATATAGGATGTTGAAATGTTTTATGAAATTCTGTTACCGCTGCTAAACATTTTGGATCTATCATAATATTTAAAAATTTTGTTAAAAATACAAAAGTAAGCTCAAATAAAAAAGGCGTCAATGTTGACGCCTTATGAGTTTATTTAATTAAATGCTTTAATTGTATGATTTCTTTTTCTTCCAGATATCTCCAACGTCCACGTGGTAAATCTTTTTTTGTTAAACAAGAATAGACAACCCGATCTAATTTAATTACGTCATAGCCTAATGACTCAAAAATACGTCTTACAACTCTATTTTTGCCACTATGAATTTGTATACCAACTTCTCGTTTCGATGCACCCATTACGTAGCTTAAATCATCTGGTTTAACAACGCCATCTTCTAATTCAACCCCGAAATTAATTTTATTAAAATCACCCTGCGTTAAATTCTTGTTTAATTCAACCTGATAAATTTTGCTGACATTATTTCTAGGATGAGATAATTTCTCTGCTAAATTTCCGTCATTCGTTAACAGTAATAATCCCGTAGTATTTCTATCAAGTCTTCCAACAGGATAAATCCGTTCTTTAGTAGAGTTGGCTACTAAATGCATGACAGTTTTACGTTCTTGTGGATCATCAGTAGTCGTAATATAATCCTTTGGTTTATTTAATAACACATAAACCATTTTTTCACGTTTTAAACGTTCATTGTTATATCGTATTTCGTCTTTTGCAGGATCTACTTTAATACCAAGTTCTGTAACAGGTTCACCGTTAACAGTAACTACGCCTGCTTCAATAAGTTCATCCGCTTTACGCCGTGAACAAACACCAGAATTGGCTATGTAACGATTAAGTCTGATTAAACCATCGTCTTCTTTGGATGTTTTTTGTTTTTTATCTGAATAGGGTTTCCTAAAATCCGCATTGCTATTTTTTTCCGATTTATCGTCAGATTCATTCTTGGAAAAACCTCTGCTTTTAAAAGTTTGATTTTTTTCATATCCTGGCTTTCCAAACTTGGTATCTCTACTCGGTCTTGGGAATTTAGAATCTCTATTCGGTCTTTCGAAACTGGAGTCTCTACTCGGTCTTTCAAATTTAGAATCTCTGCTCGGTCTTTCAAATTTAGAATCTCTGCTCGGTCTTTCAAATTTAGAATCTCTGCTCGGTCTTTCAAATTTAGAATCCCTGCTCGGCCTTTCAAATTTAGAGTCTCTGTTGGGTCTTTCAAATTTAGAGTCTCTGTTGGGTCTTTCAAATTTAGAATCTCCGCTCGGTCTTTCAAATTTAGAGTCTCTGTTGGGTCTTTCAAATTTAGAGTCTCTGTTGGGTCTTTCAAATTTAGAATCTCCGCTCGGTCTTTCAAATTTAGAATCCCTGCTCGGTCTTTCAAATTTGGAGTCTCTGCTCGGTCTTTCAAATTTAGAATCTCTGTTCGGTTTTTCGAATTTGGAGTCTCTATTTTGTCCGCCAAAATTTGAGTCTCGATCTGATTTTCCAAATTTTGGATCACGATTTTGATCTTTTGACGAATTAAAAGAGGGACGTTTACTTCCCGATTTGTTCTCTCCGGAGCCCCCAGGGGTGCTTCTTTTTCTTTTGGAGGTGTCTTCACGACTGTTCCTGTTGCTGCTAAATGGCATAGTATCAAAAAAATTGAGCCACAAAGGTATGCTTTTTTTTACTCCTATTTGTTTTTTTCTCTGCAGATTTCGATATTAAGCAGTAATATACTTTCTACAGCTGTTTGACGCTGTTTTTTAGATTTTATGAATCATTTAATGACATTAATATGGATAATCAATTGTCACTTTCTGGTCTTAAAAAAATAATTTTTAACTAGGTACAATCGAGTAGTTTGTAATTAACTGGCTTTACTAGTTTTTTAAATAAAATTCATTTTCAACGAATGTTAATTTTTATTCTTTACCTTTTAAAGGGGTTAATTTAAACAGCGAGCCTCCTAGAATTAGCTAGTTTGTTACAATATTATTACATGTTGCAACAACTAAATTATCGATGTTTAAATATATTTAATCATTGAAAACCCTGTCATTTTGTTCCGTTAGTACTTTTGTAATCTAGTAACTCTTTGTTTTAGAATATTATAGTTGGTACCTTTGGGCCGTGTTTTTTACCAAGCTACTTTTTAATCGATTTAATTTGTCGTGGATAGGGTGGCAGTAAGGGATTTAATGATTAGAAAAAGAGTATTATGTAGTAGTATGATTTTGACCGTTATGTTATTGTCAAAATTATATTCAAACCCCCAACCAGAGTTGTCCGACCCTTTTAGAAAGGCGTTAAACCACTCGATCAAGTCAAATGTTGATAACGTATTGGCTGAATCCAAGAAAAAGGCAGAGAATGATTTTTATTATCATCTCTCTTTCGCAAATGATTCGATTCCTTTCGAACAAAAAGGCGTTAAGCAGAAATTGGATAAATATCTTGCAAAGTTTGCCTATTTGAAAAGATCGTCCCATCATATTCATAAAAAGGCTGATCAACTTTTGCCACGAATTGCAAAAATTTTAAAAAGCTATGGTGTTCCAGAAGATTTTAAATACATCGCTGTAGTTGAAAGTTCTTTAAACCCTAAAACCACTTCTCATAAGGGAGCCGGTGGCTACTGGCAATTCATGCCTGCCACAGCTCGGTTATATGGTCTTAGAGTGAATGCAAATGTGGATGATCGTCTTGATTTGATTAAATCCACACATGCAGCTGCAAAACATTTAAAAATTTTGCACGATCAATTTGGTGATTGGACATTAGCGGCAGCGGCGTATAATATTGGGGGTGCTCGTTTGAAATCTTCTTTAAGAAAACAGAAAAAAGACAATTATTATGATCTAGCATTAAATTCTGAAACAGCAACTTATGTTTACAAGATCATTTCGATGAAAACTATTTTAGAAAATAGTTAACATATTTATTCAACAATGTAAAAAGGAAACTTCGGTTTCCTTTTTTTTTGATTTTTTTTTTGAATAGATGATGTGTTTAAAGTTTAATGCATCTTTATATCGTTATTTTGTATGTTAAACACGTTATGTCGTCATCTTGGAATATTCTAGATTTCAACGATTCATTTTTCTTTGTTATATTGGTTTTATAAAACGGTTACAAATCTATGTTATTTCGAACTGGGGCACTAATTTACGGCTATGCAATTATTTAATTTAACTGATCATTTTGCTCCAGTAATAGATTTCCTGCAAATATGGGGTTGGATACCTATGCTAGTTATAAATATTGGTGTAACCATCACTATTTTAATAGAAAATAGAAATCCAACTAAAACAGTTTCATGGGTCTTAATTATAGTTTTTTTACCTTTTCTAGGATTAGTTTTATATTATTTATTTGGACAGAAATTCGTTAAGGTAAAAAAGTTAAAACGTCTAAATCAAATTCAGACGTTAAGAATTAAAAAAGAATTTGAAAGACTTGAACCAATAATGCTATGGTCAATCCAGAATATTAAAGAAAACATTGGAGATTTATCAAGAGTCTATTCTTATTTGATGAACGAAAAGATTTCTACGCCAACCTTAAACAATGATGTGACCTTATTGATAAATGGTGAACAAAAATTCCCTTTATTTCTGGAATCGTTATCCGAAGCACAGCATTCAATTCATCTGGAGTATTATATATTTGAACTTGACGGAATTGGTTCGGAAGTCATGAATATACTAGAAAGGAAAGCCCAGGAAGGAGTGAAAGTAAGGCTAATTGTCGACAGTTTTGGTTCTCCGAGATTAGTCAGATATATGCGTAAAAATAAGAATACCCATATTGAATTTCAACCTTTTCTTCCAGTTACATTCACCTCATTGGCTAATAGTAATTATCGTAATCATCGCAAAATAGCCATCATTGATGCTGAAATTACTTACATAGGTGGTATTAATATCTCAGATAGATACATTAATACGGGAAATACTGGACTTTACTGGCGGGATACTTCTGTGAAAATAGTTGGAAATGCCGCTGCGATGTTTCAAATCAGCTTTTGGAATTCATGGAATCAAACTGACGGAGATCCCTTTGATCTAGAACAAGGCTATGTAAAGGAGATTGATCGTCGCCCAGACCATTTAAGTGCGGTTGCACTAGCCGCAAGTGATCCAGGGTCTATCGGACCCTTTAATATGGAAGCATTGCTGATCAGTATCGGAGAGGCAAATACCAGTATAAAACTTTGTACTCCATACTTTATACCAACAGAGCAACTCTCAACAGCACTAAAATCTGCAGCAGCAGCAGGAATTGAAGTAGAATTAATGTTACCAGCAAAAGGTGACTCGTGGGTTGTGCATCATGCGTCTTTTTCCTTCTTGAAGCCCTTATTGGAAAGAGGAGTTAAAGTCCATCTATACGAAAAAGGATTTCTGCATGCAAAAACAGCCATAATAGATGGAAAAATTGCATTTGTAGGAACTGTAAATCTAGATATCAGGAGTTTTTATATTAATTATGAAATTACGTCGGTTATTTCTAACCGGGAATTTTGTAAGAATATGGAAGACCAATTTGATATAGATCGACAAAATAGCAGTTTGGTTACATTGAAGGATTGGAAAAAAAGAAATGCATGGAAAAGAGGGGTTGATTCCTTATGTCGCTTATTCGCACCATTACTCTAGTTTGACCTGTTAAATTTGGTTATATACTACCTTAGTTCATTAAAATTCAATATATTTAACTTTTGAAAATTGAATCTTGATGAATAAAAATATCTATCTAATTATTGCTTTTTTAGTTCTAGTCACTCATATCCAAATAAGTAAAGCGCAAGAGAAGCCTGCTATTCCCATTAATACGGCAGTTGAAAATGTACAAAAATATTTTTCTGTTTATCCTGTTGAAAAATTACATGTTCACTTTGACAAGCCATACTATGCCGTTGGTGATACTTTGTGGTTCAAAACATATTTGAATACTAATTTATTCAATTATGATCCTAGCAAAATAGCTTACATGGATATATTCAATAGTAAAGATTCTTTAATTCAGACCCTTAAGATACCCTTGGATAAAAGCAGTGGTCAGGGCCAATTGGTTTTAGACCCACAATTTTGGTCACAAGACAATTATCGCTTTAGAGCCTATACGAAGTGGATGATGAACTTTGATTTAGGATATTTCTTTAATAAAGTAATAACAATAGGTGACGCTATTAATAAGAAATTAGGCACGAATCTAGCCTTTGAACCAGATGGTAATAAAACAAAGGCTAATCTACAATTTAGAGCTGCTGATGGAAATTTATTAGGAAACAAAAAACTTACCTGGGAGGCCAACGACGGTTGGGATGCATTTGATAAAGGAAGGGCGGAGACAGATGACATGGGGCGTGTGACCATAAATTTGTCCTTAAAGGAAAAAGAGAAATTTAAAAATGGTCGATTAGTAATACAATTAGATAATGGTGAAACTTTAGTTGGACAATATCCCTTAGCAAATGCGTTGTGGGATGCTGATGTTCAATTCTTTCCAGAAGGGGGTGACCTTATTTCAGGATTAGCTAAAAAAGTAGCATTTAAGGCGGTTAATACAAACGGTAAATCGCTTAAGATCAAGGGAAAAATTATCGACAGCAAAAAGAAAGAAATATTAGCATTTGAAGATTTAGGATTGGGGATGGGTAGTTTTATGTTGAATCCTGTTTCAGGGGAATCTTACAAAGCCATTGTTTCTTTTGAAAATGGGCAAGAAAAAACATTTGACCTGCCCGAGGTTGTAGAAAATAAAATTAATATTATTGCATCACCTCCAGAAGCAGATTTTTTAAATGTTGGTTTGGTTACTAATGATCAATATTTTAATACCATACAAAACAAACCTTATTATATTTTTGGTCAGTTAAATGGTCATCTAATATATGCTGCTCAGGTTTCCATAAAAAGTAATGCTGTATCAGTACGGATTCCATTAACAGAACTTCCCAATGGGATCATGCAGGTTACATTAATAAGCCCAGATGGTACACCAGTTTCTGAGCGATTAGTCTATGTGCAGCCACAGAAATTAATCGATATTCAGGTGGTAACTGATAAGCCTAAGTATACCCGAAAAGATCTGGTTAACATGAAATTAAGTTTGGATACGCATCAGGATAGTCTGCCGGGGAACTTTTCCGTTGCTGTAATCGATGAATCAAAAGTACCTTTTGATGATGATCAAGATAATGGGATTATAAGTAGTATGTTGGTAACATCTGATATCAAAGGTTTTGTGGAAAATCCTAATTATTATTTTAATCAAGAAAATGAGAATAGGCTTGAAGCACTCGATGCTCTCTTACTTACGCAAGGATTCCGCCGGTTTGAGTATCAAGACTTGATACAAGGTAAATTACCTCAGGTTAAGTTTATGCCAGAACAAGGTATTTCAATTTCTGGAGTATTAAGACAAAATACGGGAAGAGCTCAGCCAAACGGTGGTTTATTACTAACTATACCTGGGGCAGCTATAAAAAAGGATACTTACACAGATAATCAAGGTCGCTTTGTTTTCGACAATTTAGTTTTTCGAGATTCGTTAAAAGCTACGGTTAACGCAAGAGGAAATGATAATTTCCGTAATTTGGTTATTAACATGGATCAAACATATTTTCCAGATGTAGATCAGAACAATCCTTATAAGGCAGCCTCGACTCAAAATATTGATAAAAATCTTGAGGCCTACTTAGATAATAGTAAAAAAGAATTTAGACGATCTAATTTAATCGAGGAAGTAGTTGTTACGGCTACTGTGGAAAAGAAGCAGACTAGTAAAGATTTCTCTGCATTATCGGGCTTATCTATGCCTGAACATCGCGTTGATGGAAGTCGATTAAGTGGCTGTAATGTATTGAGCATGTGCTTAAATACCATGCTTACCGGGATCACTTATGATATGAATACGCAAAAATATTATATTACTCGAAATTATAATCAAGGTAGTCGTGTTCCTGTTCAGTTCTTTTTAAATGGTATGCCAATTGACGAGCCATCAATTAATGCTATTCAGGTTGCCGAAATTGAGGCAATCGAAATTTTTATGCGCGACGATTTAGGTACTGTTAAAAACATTTATCAAAATGATGGTGTTGTATCGATAATCACCAAAAAAGAAAAGAAACAACCGAGGATGACAACAGCGCAAATTGAAGCTATGTTACCTAAATCTAATGTGATCGATTTATTTCCATTAGGCTATGTAGAGGAACGTAAATTTTACTTACCAAAATACGATACGCCAGAAAGTAAAAATACAAATGATTACCGGACGACTGTATATTGGAATCCCGATATTAAAATAATGGGTAAAGAAGAGGTTAATTTAGAATTCTTTAATGCGGATGGGGCAGGCCGATATAAGGTTATCGTTGAAGGTAACGATCTTCAAGGAAACGTTGGTAGAAAAGTTTACTATTATGAGGTAAATTAATTTTAACTAAATCGGTAAAATTATAAGTGCTTATTTTGAACTGATTTTTCTTGAGATTGAATCTGTCTCAAATATTATTAAAAGAACCTATTCTAATTAAAAATAGGTTCTTTTAATATATTAGCACCCAATAATGCTATAAATTAATTTCCATTAAAAGGCATCAAAGACTAAAAGCAGCAAAAAATTTTGTAAGTAAGTATGTTAAAGTTGGTTTGTTGTTTTTTATAATTTAGTTTATTAAACCGTATCGGACTTAAACTTAGCAGATAATCACATTGAAAATTGTTGAACCAATAGAGCTAAACTACAAACAAAAAAAAGAATATTTTGCCTTAGGGAATAACGACTATGCTGAAAAACTTGTTTATAATTTAAGTGTAGATTTTGGAATTTATCTAAAAAACTTAACAGAACAAATGCGTTAATTGTTGTTAGATGAAATTGAACAAATTAATGGTTGAGCGACAACTTTTACAAGAAATAACAAAAATGATTTTCCATTATCATTCCTGAAAAATTTACTTTGTTGTGCGGTTATGGATGGTGCGGACAATCATACAATGGTTTTCAAATATCCTGGCAATTTGATACTGTAATATTTTACAAATCATCGTGTTTTTTGACAACTTTTCTCCTGCCAGTTTCCGGATCAATTTCTAATTCCGTTTGCTTAACAAGAACAGCAAAAGATGCGGGTTTGATCCCATTTCCATACTTGATGGCATATTCTTTTGTGAACTCCGCTCCAAAGTAAAGTATAGCTGATGAATAATATACCCATGCTAATAAAATGATGATTGAGCCGGCTGCTCCGTAGGATGAAGCAGTGATGTTTTGTGAGAGATATAATGAAATACCATATTTCCCTAACATAAATAAGAGTGCTGTGAAAATTGCGCCACCCAATATATCTTTAAAGCGAATTTTCGCGTCCGGAAGAAAAGCGTAAATTGTTCCAAATAGTACTGAAATAATTATAAAGGTTATGCCGGTATTAATCCAACTAATTAGATTGATGTCTAAATGTTGCATAAATTGATTGAAGTAATCTGTCATGATACCTATCAAGCTACTAATAACCAGAGATGCCATTAGTAAAAAAACCAAACCTAAAATCATAGAAAAGGAGATCAGTCTATTAATAATTAATTTAATCCATCCTTTTTTTGGTTTGGGTTTAACTTTCCAGATGCTGTTTATTGAGTTTTGGATATCAACAAATATGGTGGTTGAAGTGAAAATTAAGGTAGCCGATCCGACTATAATTCCGATGTTTGATTTACTGTCCAGTGAAAGGTTATGAACGGTGGATTCCATAAGGGAGGCAATTTCTTTCCCGAACAAATCGTTCAACTCCTCGATCACTTGATCTCGTGCTCCCTCACTTCCATCCAGTGCATTTCCATAAAAGAAGCCCAAAGCCCAAGTCAAAATTAATAAAAGTGGACCAATTGAAAATACAGTGTAGTAGGCCAGTGATGCACTTAATTTCATGCAGTTATCTTCTGTGAAACCAGATACAGACTGCATCAATAATTTCCATATTTCTTTTATTTTTACCCAAATAATATTGATCATAGAGTGCTATTCAGCATAAATTGACTTAATAAGTTCTTCGTTCCTTTGTAATATTACTTTCCTTTTAAGACTTAATTTTGGGGTTAGTTCACCGCCATCAATTGTCCATTCCTTGGCAAGAATTTTGATTTTTTTTATTTTTTCCCAATGGCCAAAATTTGTCATGGATTGGGTTATAATCTGATCGTATTTAGCATTGACGTCCTCCTTAGTAATAAGATCTTCTTTGGAATTAAATGGTATTCCTTTATGTTTCGCCCATTTTTCTAGTTCTTCAAAGGCAGGAACAATAAGCGCTGAGGGGAACTTTTGGTTCTCACCAATTACCATGACTTGCGCAATCAGGGTAGATTCCATAAGCTTATTCTCAAGTACCTGAGGAGCAACATATTTACCGCCTGCTGTTTTGAACATTTCTTTTTTACGATCTGTTATACGTAAAAAACCATCACTTGTCAATTCGCCAATGTCACCGGTACGGAAATAGCCTTCTTCTGTAAAGGCTTCTTTTGTGGCTTCTTCATTTTTATAATAGCCACTTGTTATGCTTGGGCCCTTAACTAAAATTTCACCATCTTCTGCAATTTTGACATCCAAATTATTCAAAACTCGACCGACTGAACCAAATTTGACATCTTCATCTTTCCAGGAATTGACTGAAATTACCGGAGAAGTCTCCGTTAATCCATAGCCTTCTAATACTTTTATATCTGCAGCCCAGAATACGCGTGCTAGACGTTCCTGCAAAGCAGCCCCGCCAGAAATAATTAATTTGATTTCCCCTCCTAAAGCTTCTTTCCATTTAGAAAAAATCAGTTTCCTAGCAATGTTTAATTTTAGCTTATAAATGCTGGAGTTTTTTAAAGGTTCTTGATATTTTAACCCTAGATCTAATGCCCAGAAAAATATGGATTTTTTAATTCCCGTTAGATTTTTACCCTTCTCAACCACTTTATCGTATACTTTTTCTAGTACCCTTGGAACAGTTGTAAATAAATGTGGTCTCACTTCATTAATATCAACCACAATGTTATCTAAATTTTCTGAATAGTAAATTTGTACCCCCTTAGAAAAGTACAAATAAACCACCATGCGCTCAAATATATGACATAGCGGCAAGAAGCTTAAGGCTTTTTTATATTCACTGGTAACTAGATGATTACAAGCTTCTACGTTGCTAATAATGTTTTTATGAGAGAGAAATACCCCTTTGGGTTTTCCAGTGGTTCCCGAAGTATAGATAAGCGTTAGTAAATCATCTGGCTCAATGGATTCCCTGATAGGTGCTAAATCAACTTGATGGGTTTTCCCCAAATCAATTATTTCGCTATAATGAGTTCTCCCTTTTAATTTATCAAAGGTATATGAATCAATGTTTATATCATTTTCCTGTTGTGCGCTGTCGGTCCTTAAGGCGAGTTCTTCATTACTCACAAAAAGCATTTTTACCTCAGCGTTGTCAATGATATAAAGTAAGTCTTGGCTAGAAAGGGTGGGGTATAATGGAACTGTTGCAATACCTAATTGGTTGCAAGCAAAGTCAACAAAATTCCATTCAGGCCGATTTCCTGACATAATTGCCACGCGATCGCCTTTTTTTAAACCCTTCGCTAGTAAACCCATGCTGAGGTTATCAACGATTTCTACAAATTCAGCGGTAGAATAAGTTTTCCATCCATCAGGAACTCGAGCAGCGACCATAATTTCCTTGCTAAACTTCGATTGATAATTTTTTATTATATCATGTAGTCTTAAAAATTTGTCCATAAGTTCCTCTCTTTCCATTAAAATATCAATAAACGTTTAAGCTTATATCGGTTATACTAATATATCATTTTTTGACCAAATAATAGGCTTGCTGAATATATTTTGTCATTACTTATATTGAATCGCAGTTTTAAACGTTTAGAAAATAATAGTACATTTGACGGAATAGAAATTGAAAATATCCATGAATAGAATTTTAAAACTTACATTAATTTTTGCTATTACAATTTTAGCTTCAACAAACTTTGCTCAAGCACAATTATCTTCACAGCATGCAATTGGTGCTCGCTTTGGTTCTGCTACAGGAATTACTTATCGCTATACCCTCACGCCAGCAACAGCGGTGGAAGGTATCTTAAGTATACAAGGTAATTCAGAATATAGTAGATTTCGTTTAGTTGGTTTATATCAGCACCATATGCCAATTATGGATGATTTTTCATGGTTTTGGGGTTATGGTGGTAGTGTAGGGTCATACACTGGAAAGGCGTTTACAGATGCTAGTGGTAACCGATTTGACAAGTATTCTGAGCTTGCACTAAGTGTAGATGGGATTGTTGGTGTAGAATATAAGATTCCAAGTGCTCCATTAGCTATATCTTTGGATGCTAAACCATATTTTGATTTTCTTCAAGAATCTGGATTTAGAATCTGGGATGGAATTGGTTTTTCAGTACGCTATACGTTCTAAATATTAAAAAATAAAAACAGATTCAGAATTTGATAACTGGATCTGTTTTTTTACTTACAGCGATAACCAGATATTACCTAACTTTCTTTGGTTATCCGTACTTAAGGGGTTTCTCTCTATACAGTATGTTACTTTTTTACTAGTCTTCAACTGTACCTTTATATTTTGTATGAGGCCATCTCTTGCAACTAAAATATTTAATTGATCTCCAGGATTACTTATTTGAATGGCTATCTCTAATTCTCGACCTTGACTATCTAACCTATTTCCGTTCACGGCTATAATTTCATCATCAACGTTAAGCCCATCGGACCATGCCGCTGAATTTCGGTCAATATGTTTAATAATTGTCCGACCATCAACATGCGAAACCTTTAAACCTAGACTGGCTGTTTCTGAATCTTTATTCAGATCGGTGAACTGGTAGCCAACTAAATTAAAATAAGTGTTATAATCTAATTCTTCTGTAGTGTAAACAGCCTCGAAAATAGCATGCAAATCTACGCCTGTGACTTCCTCGGCTAATCTTTGAAATTCAAGTTCAGTAATACCCTTGTCTTCAATTAGATAAAACTGATTATAGGCTGCGCGCATTACATCATCTAGTCTTTTCACTCCATCGGTCTGTGCAATAATCCGAATATCAATCATGGTGGCTAACATGGCCCCTTTATTATAATACGAGATACTTGCATTAGGCGAGTTTTCATCTGGTCTGTATTGTTTAATCCAGGCATCAAAGCTGGAAAGCCCTACAGATTGGATTTGATGCCCCGGTCTATTTAAAACGATATTAAATTCTGAAACTAATTCATTTAAATATTCGGTCTCATTTCTAAAACCACATCTTCTAATTATTAAATTGTCATAGTACGAAGTAAATCCCTCAAAAATCCAGAGTAAGGAGGTGTAGTTTTCTTCATTGTAATTGAATGGTCCTAAATTGGCAGGCCTTAATCTTTTAACGTTCCATAAATGAAAATATTCGTGTGCAACTAAACTTAAATAATTCAAATAACCAAGGCTAGTAGAGTAGGCCATTCGAGAGGAAGCTAATACGGTTGAGTTCAGATGTTCTAATCCGCCATGGGAACTTTGATGATTGTGCGTGATAAAGACATACCTGTCATTCGGATTAGATCCCCAAAGGGCTGTTTCCACTTCGATAATTTTTGTTATATCTGCAGATAATTTATCTTTATCATACTGTGCTTGACCAACCATGACAAATTCATGCGGAATTCCGGCAGCATGAAAAATCCATGTATCTTGATTGCCAATTTCCAATGGTGAATCAAAAAGTATATCAAAATTTTCTGCATAAAAAAGAGGACCATCCTCACTTTTTTTACTTAAACCGGTCGATATTTTGGCCCATATTTTGGGAATATTTACCTCGACTGTGACTGGATGATTTAAATAGCCATCAAGATAAAAAAAAGTATTAGCCGGGCTTATAAATGCATGTGTATTATCAATGAAATTTGTTCTAACGGATCTTTCAAAACCGTAAACCCGATAAGATATAATAATTTCATCTTCTGCATTTTCTAACCGCCAGGTGTTTTTATTTATTTTAAAAATATCAACTTGCTGATCTTCTTTATTTTTGGCAATAACTTGCTCTACATTCCTGGAAAATTCACGAATTAAATATGATCCAGGGGTCCATACGGGCATTTTTAAATCTATTTGTTGCCCAGCGAATCCGGAAATTATTAAATTAACATCCACATAATGGGCCTGTGGCTCTGTAAACGAAAGTTGAAAATGTATTTTACTATCTCTCATAAATTTAGCTTGGATATCCAACTGATTTAATTAGTTAGGCGAATGAATCGAGGATTCTTTTTTGCTATTTGCTTCCTTAAAAATCGCGATAAGTATTGCTATGTAATCAGATTTTATCGTGTATGATATACCTCAAAGGTATAGTCAAATTGATGCTTTTCATCTTGAAAATGTTTTTCGGAACTGACAAGCTCCCATGTTGCTTTCGGAATATCAGGGAAAAATGTATCTGTCGCCTGTATAGTGGTATGGACCCTTGTCAATAGGATTTTACTTGCCAAAGGGAGTGTTTGGTTGAATATTTCAGCGCCCCCAATAATAAATATTTCCCTTTCATTACGGCATAGGGCTAATGCTTCCTGGATACTTTGCGCGAGCTCAAGGTTGTCTGCAAGGAAATCTTTCTGACGGCTAATAACAATATTTCTCCTACCGGGCAATGCTTTGCCAATCGATTGAAACGTTTTTCGACCCATTACGATGGAATGGTCCATCGTGTTTTTTTTAAAATATTTGAAGTCATTAGGTAAGTGCCATGGCATTTGGTTATCCTTTCCAATTGCATTATTTTGGTCAGCTGCTACAATTAGTGTAAGTGTAGGATTGTTCATTTGAAAGTAGTATTTCTATTAATTTATACAGCCACCGGTGCTTTTATATGTGGATAATGCTCGTAATTAACCAACTCAAAATCCTCAAATTTAAAATCAAATAGGTCTTTCACTTCCGGATTGATCCTCATCTGCGGTAAAGGCTTTGGGGCTCGAGAAAGTTGAATTTCTGTTTGTTCAAAATGATTTTTATAAATGTGAGCATCACCTAAGGTGTGCACAAAATCGGCAGCTTCCATATCACAGACTTGAGCAACCATTAATGTTAACAACGCATAAGATGCAATGTTAAAAGGTACACCCAAAAATATATCGGCACTTCTTTGATAAAGTTGACAAGATAGTTGGGGTTTGGATTGACCTAATTCGGGCTGCGCTGGTGCAACATAAAACTGGAAAAAAGCATGACAGGGTGGAAGCGCCATGTTTTCGATTTCAGCAACATTCCAAGCGGATACAATAATTCTTCTTGAATCTGGGTTAGTTTTAAGTTGTTTAATTACCTGACTTATTTGATCAATATGTGAACCAGATGCAGTCGGCCATGACCTCCATTGAGACCCGTAAACCGGACCCAAATTTCCTTTTTCATCGGCCCATTCATCCCAAATACTAACGCCATTATCCTTTAAATACTGAATATTAGTATCTCCTTTTAAGAACCAAATTAATTCATGTAGGATAGATCTTAAATGAAGTTTTTTAGTGGTAACTAAGGGGAAACCTTCTTGTAAATTAAAGCGCATTTGGTACCCAAATACACTTTTCGTTCCAGTTCCAGTCCTATCTGTTTTTTCAACGCCACTCGTGTAAACATGTTGTAAAAGATCCAAATACTGCTTCATGGGAGGTAATTATTTATTTTTTAACGAAGATACCGTTTTTTTTTAAATCATGAGAATATCACAATTTATCTACTACTGACTTTTTGTTTGTTTTTGTGTATTTTTGCAAAATATTATGGAGAAAAAAGTAGCTTTCTATACATTGGGATGTAAATTGAATTTTTCAGAAACTTCCTCAATCGGACGGATTTTTAAAGATGCAGGATATCAAACTACACCTTTTAATAGTCAGGCAGACGTTTATGTCATTAACACTTGTTCGGTTACCGAACATGCTGATCGTAAATGCAGAAAAGTCGTAAAGGAAGCGTTAAAACATTCACCCAACGCCTATATTACCATCGTGGGTTGCTATGCCCAACTCAAACCAAAAGAAATAGCAGATATTCCAGGGGTCGATATGGTTTTAGGAGCTGCTGAAAAATTTAACATAATAGAACATATTAATAATCTAACAAAGAACGAAAAAACGGTTATTCATAATGCGCCAATAGCGCATACCAACCAATTTGTTTCCGCCTATTCTATTGGTGACCGAACGCGCACTTTCTTAAAGGTACAGGATGGATGTGATTATTCGTGTACCTTTTGTACAATTCCATTAGCCCGTGGGGCTAGTCGTTCTGGAAGTATTGAAGAGATTCTTCAACAAGCAAAAGAAATAGCAGATTCTGGTGTTAAAGAAATTGTTTTAACAGGTGTGAACATAGGTGACTATGGAATTCGTGACGGTAAACGGCAGGATAGATTTATTGATTTACTTAAGAGTTTAGACGCCCTAGAAGGAATAGATCGTATTCGTATTTCCAGTATCGAACCCAATTTACTGACCAATGAAATTATAGAGTTTGTGGCGCAATCTAAACGATTTGTTCCGCATTTTCATATGCCATTACAATCGGGTAATAATAAAATTTTGGCCCAGATGAGAAGGCGATATAAAAGGGAGCTTTATGAGGAAAGAGTCGCAAAAATAAGATCCCTTATGCCAAATTGCTGTATTGGTGTAGATGTTATTGTAGGTTTTCCCGGAGAAACTCGTGAAGATTTTATCGATACTTATAATTTTTTAAATGCATTAGATATCGCCTATCTGCATGTCTTTACGTATTCCGAGAGAGAGAATACGATTGCCTCTCAAATGCAAGGTGCTGTACCAGGATCTCAAAGAAGTGATCGAAGTAAAATGTTGCACATACTCTCGGAGAAAAAACGTCGCGCCTTTTATCAAAGCCAACTTGGGGAAATAAATGAAGTGTTATTTGAAGCGGATATTAAAGATGGTTATATGCATGGTTTTTCTAAGAACTATGTAAAGGTACGCAGCTTATATGATCCTTTATTAGTTAACGAGGTGGTCGTTGTTAAATTTTTGAATCTAGCTGAAAATGGAGATGTTGATATTGAGGAAGTTCCGACAATGTTAGCTCATTAATTTTGTAATTCTCTTAATGTACTCGCTCATAGCTAATGATTGCAGAGTAAGAAATCGCATTCCCATACTTTGCTGAAAATTTAGACTTATATTAATATAATATTGATCTACTGTTAACCAATATTATATTTTTTACCTTAAAACACCTCTTTTAGGTCGCTAGTTTTTAATTATTTCGTCTTCTAAAACTATCAAATTCTTTATGTAATCGAAGGAGTTTATAAGTTGAACTGATAAGCTCATTAGTTTCTAAGAGGATAGAAAAATAAAGCCTGCTGTTCTTTGGGCTATTTTCAGAAGTTCTAATACGATCAATCTGTTTGTCTAATAAATTATTAATATACTCCTGAATATCTTCACGTTCCTTGATTATTTCATCAATTTTTGTAAAATCTAATCGTTTGTAAGTATTGTGAATTTTTGAAAACCATTTTCCAATTCTTTCCACCACGTATTTTAAGTCTTTTGCTTGACTTATTCTTAAATGCTTATGATTGTTGTCTACATGAGAAAGTGCATTTGAGTTAATAATAGCCACATTTTCCACCATATCTTGTAAATATCCTAATGAAATTATATAATAACGGCTTCCTTTAACAGAGGAGTCATCCAAATTTCGAATATAATCATACATCGAATTATTTGTGGAATTTAGATCATTCTGCAACTTTTTAACCAATTTCTTGTTGATCATCAACGAGTCTAGATCTTCTTTTATTAAGGCATCAATAGCATCTTTATAAAATACATTTGTTTTTGAAAATGTTTCATTGATCTGATTTGAACTTGTTTCTATAACTTCCTGCAGGCTGATGATGTCGCTTTTCTCCAAATTAAGTTGCTGTAATGCCTGTGCTTTTATTTTTTTATCATGACTTTTGGCATTTCTATACAATAAAAGGGCAAGTACAATCAGTGAAATTACAAAGGTTACAACACCTCCAATTTTGAGAAAATAAGCGAAAATAAATGCACCAGCAAACGCCGATCCAGCCGTGATAAACCAACCACCTATCACATGAAAAACGCCTGATACACGGTAAACGGCACTTTCTCGTCCCCAAGCTCGGTCTGCAAATGCCGATCCCATGGCGACCATAAATGTCACATATGTTGTGGATAAGGGAAGTTTCATGGAGGTTCCTAAAGCAATAAGACTACTAGCTACCATTAAGTTGACAGAAGCCCGAAGCATATCAAACATAGGTTCATCCTTGTTATTCTTTTTTTGATTGGCATTAATCAAAGGATTTTCAAACTTCTTATCAATACGGGCCTGAAGTGTCCTGGGCATTACATAGGATAGCGCTGAGCCGACTTTGATAAATCCCCTCACGACTCTTCTAGAAACGACATTGGATTTAAATTTTTCGGCGCCATTGCTTTGACTAGATAAGTTCATTTCAGTCTCAATCACGGTCTTAGCTTTCTTAGATGTCCACAAAGTGATCACCATAATGATTCCCGCGCTTAGTAGAATCCATAAGGGGGCAACAATATCATTTGAAGCTAAGGCGTCCATCGTAAAGCTATCGGGATCCGCGAGGGGAGTGTTTTGAAAGATATCAATTGATTGAACAGCACCAACTGGTACACCAATAAAATTAACTAAATCATTTCCTGCAAAGGAAAGGGCTAAGGCAAATGTCCCAATACCGATAATTACTTTTAAAATATTATAACCTAATCGGCTTATGATAAAACTGACAACAGTGAATACGACAAAACTCCCTGCAAGCAACAGAAATTCATGAGTATCTACCCAAGCTTTAACCTCAGTACTTATGAAGGAGACTCCCTTAAGGCCTTTAATTAGAATAAAGTAGGAAATAACCGCCATTGCTATTCCACCAAAGAATACCCCTATCGTGTTTAATTTCTTTTCAAATTGAAAGGTGAATAAAACGCGGGTGATATATTGAACAATCATTCCAATAGTGAAAGAAATAACAACAGAAAGTAAAATACTATAGATAATTTCCGACGCCTTTTCTGTATTTATATAAGAACTTAAATCAGACCAATTCCCATCTGTCGTTGCTATTTTAAACAACGCTAAACAAATGGCTGCTCCAAGTAATTCAAAAACAATTGAAACTGTCGTAGAAGTAGGTAATCCAAAATAATTAAAAATGTCTAGCAGTATAATATCTGTAATCATGACTGCTAAAAAAATTGCCATGACGTCATCAAATGTGAATTTACTAGGGACATAAATACCGCTTCTGGCAATCTCCATCATTCCACTGGAAAATATTGAACCGCATAGAATACCTATACTGGCGATAATCATAATACTTTTAAAAGGGAGTGCTTTGGAGCCTATAGCAGAATTTAAAAAATTCACAGCATCATTACTTACACCAACCATTAAATCTATTATCGCTAAAACGGCAAGGGTGATAAGTACTAGGTAAAGATAATTCTCCATATGCTTATTTCTTTTAAAATGATACAACTAAAAACCAATTTGTTATAGTTTTAGTTAGTTAAGAGATCTATTAAATATGCAAGTATAATGTAAAAAGCTTAATTCTTAGCTTTTTGTTTTTAAATAATTTTTCCAAACAATAGTTAATAAAATAAAAAGCACACCACCCCATTTTAGTAAGGAAACTGATTCATTTAAATATAAACTAGACATGATTATGGCTACAGGTAATTCAATGGCCCCTAATACGGATCCTAAAGAATAACCGGTCTTTGGCATCCCGTATGAAAATAGCAATGGCGGGATAACAGTTCCAAATAATGCGAGGAGTAAGCCGTACGATAAAATACCTGCAAAGACCTCCGCTTTAAATAAAGAAATGGGTTGAAGTACAATGGTAATGAAAACGAACGCTCCGGTAATCATCAATGCGCTTTTTTTTAATGGTGGGTAATCATTTCCAACCCGACCATTAACTATAATAAATATCGCATATGCAGTGGAGGCAAGCAAGCCGTAAACAATTCCTTCCAATGAAAAGGAATGCAAAGGTTCTTCGATAAGACCAGTTGCAATTACAGTTCCTGCCAAAATGCAAAAAATTACGATTAGTTGATTTAAACTAGGTTTTGCTTTGAAAAATAGCATTTCAATGAGCTGGCCAATCCAAATGTATTGCATAAGTAATACAATGGCTAAAGAAGCCGGTACTAAAGAAACGCTTTTATAATATAAAATACTTACAGCCCCCGTGCTTATACCTGCAAAAATAATTTTCCACTTAGAACTCTTGGCTGGGTATTTATTTTTATCAATTTTAGGATAGCACATTAACCATAATAGCCAAAGAAATATTGCGCCTAAAAATGCTTGAATTCCTGTCACCTCGGCCAGATTAAAACCTAAATTATATGCCTTTTTCACGAATGTTGACAGGATACCAAAACTAGCAGCTCCGATAAGTACCGCTAGCGCACCTTTATATTTCTCCATGCCGCAAAATAACGGAATTTTGAAGCAATTCCCTTCTTAAATATTCAATTTTAGCAAGCAAGAAAATTAACGGTACACAAAATAACCTGTTGCAGGTTATTACGCGAAATATGTTAAATAACATATGTGGAAAAAAACAGTAATTATTTTTTTTGTACCTTATGTAAATTTGAGAAAGTAATTAGCTAATGTCGAAATTAAATATAGTACTTCTATTATCTTTCCTGTTTCTTCTTTGCTCATGTGGAGCAAGTAGAAAAACCACAAAAAAGTACTCCTATGGTGCTCCCTCAGCTAGCAAGGGAATTCCGCTTACTGATGCTAGTGATGGAAAAGATAAAGTATATAGCAAAAATAAGATACAGAATTATGCAGAATTATTAGGTGTAAGGACCAAGGATCTTGAAAATAAAGACCTTTATTTCCTAATTGATGAATGGATGGGTACACCGCATCGTATGGGAGGGTTAGATAAGAGAGGGATGGATTGTTCCGGCTTCGTGGGAATGATGTATCTAAAGATTTATGGGAAGGACTTACCTAGAACTTCCAAGGACATGGCTAAGCATATTAAGAAAAAAAAGAATAAACAATTAAAGGAAGGGGATTTAGTATTCTTTTCTTTTTCGGGAAGAAATGTGGATCATGTTGGTATTTATTTGCATAATGGCAAGTTTGTGCATGTTTCTACACGAAAAGGGGTGATCATCTCAAATCTAAACGATAGTTGGTATGCCAAATATTTGACCCGTAGCGGTACCCCGAATATTTGAATTGTGAAATAATGACAAAAAAATACTTTAAATACCTACTTTTGTAAATATTTTAATAGATATTATGTCAGAAAGATCAAAACGAATATTTTTAGCTATTTGTATTATTCTACCATTCCTTATTTATTGCGTATATTATTATTCGGCAATGATAAAAAATGCACCATTTCGTTTTACGGATTTTGAGTCAATCTCATTAACTTATGGATTTCCTGATTCCATGCTGAATCATTATGATTCCAAGACGCATGAATATCAGTACTTGACAAAAGACGGTCATTTAATAAAAGATAGTTTAACATTAAGGAATGACGATCTATTATATCTTCATAGGAAAGCGCAAGAGCTCGGTTTTTGGAATGTTGACGAGGATATGACAACTCCACAGATGCAAAGAAAAGCGGATGAAAAAATCGCCAGGTATCAGTTAACCTTTAATTATAAGGAAAAATCAAAAACCGTAACCTTAGATACTGATCACCCAGGCCCCGTGAAAATGGTTGAAGCAGCCCGTACTACCGTAGATGAAGTGTTGCGAATGATAGCCAGTGCAAAATCGAGGTCGTCAGAGAATTAATTATACTCAGCAAGACAATCCGTGTCTATGATTATAGACGGATTCCCCGCCACTTTGAAGGTGATAGTTTTTCAAACTTCGAGTAATTTTGGCGTTGTTGTAAACCATAAAATGTTTATCTTCGTACATGGATAATTTTATTGTTTCTGCTCGAAAATATAGACCAACCACCTTTGACTCGGTTGTTGGGCAGCAGCACATCACAGGAACCTTAAAGAATGCTATTCAAAATAATCAATTAGCACAAGCTTTTTTGTTCTGTGGCCCTAGGGGTGTTGGAAAAACGACCTGTGCAAGAATATTGGCTAAAACAATTAACTGTGAAAATATTACTTCAGATGTTCAGGCATGCGGTGAATGTGAAAGTTGTCGGTCATTTCAAAATGGTAATTCTTTTAGTATCCATGAATTAGATGCCGCTTCAAATAATTCCGTAGATGATATACGCTCACTCATCGAACAAGTGCGTATACCGCCCCAAACAGGAAAATATAAGATTTACATTATTGATGAGGTACATATGTTATCTCTACAAGCTTTTAATGCTTTTTTAAAGACATTAGAAGAACCACCCGCTTACGCAATATTTATATTAGCCACGACCGAGAAACATAAAATACTTCCTACTATATTATCGCGTTGTCAAATTTTTGATTTTAATAGAATTAAGGTTGAAGATATGGCCAGTCATCTACAGTCTATTGCTACTAAAGAAAATATTGTTTTTGAAAAGGATGGGTTACATGTGATTGCTCAAAAGGCTGATGGAGGACTAAGAGACGCACTTTCCATGTTCGATCAAATCGTTAGTTTTTCCAATAAAAATTTAACCTACAAAGCCGTAATTGATAATCTTAATATTCTTGATTATGATTATTATTTTCAATTATTGGATTCCATTTCTAAGCAAGATGCAGCAAATAGCCTGATAATTTTTGATGAAATCTTGAATAATGGATTTGATGGCGGACATTTTATTGCAGGACTTTCCAATCACATTCGTAATTTATTGGTTACCAAAGATCCAGCAACACTGAAATTAGTAGAAGTAAGTGAAAATGTAAAAAAACGATTTTTAGCGCAATCGCAAATTATTTCTAGTGGTATATTACTATCGGCACTGAATATTGCCAATCAATGCGAGATAAATTATAGAACCAGTAAAAATCAACGGTTGCAAGTAGAATTAGCCCTGCTCAAGATGTGCCATATTACAAGTGCAATACAATTTGCGAATAATGGTTCTTTAGCACAAGCTGAACAAAAAAAAAAACTTCCTGAATCCCGGATAAACCAAAGTGATAGCAGGGAAGACGCTGCTCTTAAAATAGCTTCTTTAAGTAAGGAAACTCCTAAGCAGGGATTTTCTGAAACTAAAAATACATCCGAGGAAATACCAAAAGCATTAACCCCTCCCAGCATTACCCCTCCGAATGAACTTAAGGAAACCACACCTGCTATAAATAAGACACCTGGAAAAGGTTGGGGAAGTTTTAAACCGACTACAGCAATTCCTAATCTTGCTACCATTTTTGATGAGAAAAAAGAAGTAGAAAAGGAAGAAAAGGATTTGGTGGAAGGTGATGAATATTTAGAAATTACCCAAAATTCATTTATCAATAAATGGAATACTTTTGCTGAACTTATAAAGAAAGAAAATAGGATTACGTTATATACCATTATGACCGCTAATTTACCTGTCTTAGAGGGAACTCAGATTCGAATTGAAGTCGAGAATGCTGTTCAGATGGAAGAGTTTAAATTGGGGAAGATCGATATTTTGAACTATTTAAGGGTTGAATTAAGGAACTTTGCCCTCGATTTGCAAAGTGTAATGACGGAGAAAGCGAAGGAACGGAAACCTTATACTTCCCAAGAAAAGTATCAAGCCATGGTTTCTAAAAATCCCATGCTTGATGAATTAAGAAAAACCTTTGATTTAGGGCTTAGCTAATCAATTTCTTTCCTACCTTTGCAGAATCCAAAGGTAATATTGGAAATACATCATATTAGATAAAAACAAATAAATGCAACAATTTCAGCGTAACGACAGGAACGAAAAAAGAGAATCAAATCAAATGGTGTTTGGTATTCGTGCCGTCATGGAGGCTATCGATAGTGGAAAAGAGATCGAATCCTTATTCGTGCAGCGTGGCTTATCAGGTCCACTTTTTGCAGAATTTAAAGCATTTGTTAAAGAATATGATATCGCCTACCAACTTGTGCCGATTGAAAAATTAAATCGAGTAACACGTAAAAACCACCAAGGAATTATAGCGGTAATCTCTCCAATTGTTTATCATAATATTGAGGATTTATTACCTACTATTTATGAAAAGGGTGAAACACCGTTATTACTAATGTTAGATGGTGTTACCGATGTTCGTAACATGGGAGCTATTGCAAGAACGGCAGAATGTGCTGGTGTTCAGGCTATTATTGTTCCTAAAAAAGGTTCTGCTGAGATTAATCCGGATGCAATTAAAACCTCAACAGGAGCACTTTACAAAATTCCGGTGTGTCGTCAGGATTCACTTTCAAAAGCGGCAAAATTTCTTATTGATTCCGGGGTACAAATGGTCGTAAGTACAGAAAAAACGCAAGATTCCATCTATGATGTTGATTATACGCTACCTACCTGTATAGTGATGGGGGCAGAAGATGTGGGCGTTTCAGATGATTTAATTAGAATTTCAGATAAACTGGCAAGAATTCCAATGTATGGAGAAATAGCATCACTGAATGTTTCTGTATCTGCGGGTGTTGTCGTTTACGAGGCTATACGCCAAAGGAGCGTTAAATAAAAGTTTATTGTGAGTCGATTCAAAAGCTCTGTACATAGACATTTAAGAGTTTATCGGTATGTAATTTACAAAGAAACTTTAGTTGATATCAGAGAGCATTTCTGGTCTTTTTTTGGGGCTTTTGTTGGAATTGGTCTGATCGCTTTTTTACAATCTTTACATTTGCCTGCGATGGAGAGTGTTTTTCTCCTAGGTTCTTTTGGTGCATCAGCCGTATTGGTGTATGGCGCCATACAAAGTCCTTTAGCGCAACCCAGAAACTTGGTCGGTGGACATGTCGTATCAGCTATAATCGGCGTTACAGTCGCCAAATTTTTTCCTGATATTATTTGGTTAACAGCGCCATTTGCAGTAGCTATATCAATAGTGGCAATGCAAGTAACGAGGACACTACATCCTCCTGGTGGTGCTACAGCCCTGATTGCAGTAATTGGGGGAACCAAAATATCTTCATTGGGATACTTGTATGTGCTGATGCCAGTTTTTTCGGGTACTGTCATTCTATTATTAGCCGCTTTATTGTTCAATAATATTACCTCTAAAAGGCACTATCCGGTGAAGGGCTCACGTTTGCGGAAATCCAGGCGAATGGAAATTCGCAACAGATTTAGTTAGGGTCGATTTATAACGAGCTGTTTCTTGCCTAATTTTGCATTTTTCATTTTGAAATTCGCATAATTCCTATATCTTTATAATAACCAAGTACATGCACGATGAATAACCATAAATTAGTAGGTCTTTCCCTATTTGCCATTTTCTTTATCAGTCAAATTGACCTCATTGGCCAGGAAAAGTTAAAAATTGAAAATAGCATCCTAACTGAAACAAACAATTTCTATCATATCGATTTTTCAACTTATCAAAAACCATTAAAATCATTGCCGATCGGCGTATTCGATTCTGGAACAGGTGGATTAACTGTGATGGATGCTTTAGTAAATTATGATCAATATAATAATGAGTCACATCTTCAAACAGCAGATGGTCAATTAGATTTTAAAAAAGAGGATTTCATTTACTTAGCTGACCAAGCTAATATGCCTTATGGGAATTATCATGCTACTGCAAAGGATGATTTATTGAAGGAACATATAATTAAGGATTTTCAATTTTTGCTCGGACAGAAATATTATAAAAACCAATCAGCAAAAACAAATAGTTCGGATAAAAAACAGGTTAAAGCAATCGTTATTGCCTGTAATACGGCGACTGCCTACGGGTATAAAGAAGCATCTAAGTTTTTAGAAAGAACAAAATTAAATATTCCTGTAATCGGGGTGATTAATGCGGCCGCTAGAGGTACGTTAGCTAATTTTAAAGAAAATGAAGCTGGTGCAATCGGTGTTTTTGCTACCGTTGGTACAATTGCTTCTTCAGGTTATGAAAGAACCTTAAGAGAGCAGATTGAAATTGCTGGGTTAAAAGGAAATATTCAGATATTTAGTCAGGGTGGCCATGGTATTGCAGAAGCAGTAGACGAAGAACCTGATTTTATCGCTCGAAATGCAGATAAGCCCAGAGAGAATTATCGGGGGCCGGGATTAATGACGGATAATTTTGAAATTGACCGTACCCTAATGGATATATATAACTTCAACTTTGATGGTAATCAAATGCTCTGCGATAATAAGGAAGTTGACGATTGTTCTATTATACAACTGAATTCAGCAGAAAATTATGTCAGATTTCATTTAGTAAGTTTATTAGAAAAGATGCGAAAGAGTGAAAACCCGCAGCCCTTAAAATCGTTGATCTTAGGATGTACGCATTATCCGTACTTAATTAAAGAAATAAATATCGTATTAAATGAGCTCAGAAATTACAAAGGAACCAATGGTCAATTAGTCTATCAACATTTGATTGAAGATGATGTGGATATTGTTGATCCTTCTATATTTGTTGCCAAAGAACTGTATGAGGCATTGAGCGAGAAAAAGCTTTTTAATGATATGGGAAATATGGAATTAAATTCTGAGTTCTATATCTCTGTACCAAATATTGACAATTCTCATGTTGAATTAGAGAATGGGAGCGAACGATTTACTTATGATTATAAATATGGTAGACAGGTTAATGAAATTCAAGAATATGTGAAAGTTGTACCTTTTAATAAAGAAAACATATCAGCGGAAACAATTGCACGATTTCAATCAGTAATTCCTAATACCTATAAATTAATCAGAAATTTTAGTCAATCAAATAATAAGGTTGCTGGACAAGATTCCGCGCAAAAATTGGAATAAAAAAAAGCTCCAAAATTTTGGAGCTTTTTTTTATTAATATCTACTTTTAGATTCTTTACGTTTTCCCGAGAAGTCACGGAACCCGCCTCCTCCACCAGAAGAACGTTCTCTACGTCCGGAAGAAGATCCTCCACGATAACCTCCACCTCCGTTGCGATCTCCACCTTTATCACCGTAGCGACGTTTACCGCCTCGGTCACCTCCACGGTCAGATTTACCGTCTCCGGAAACTTCGATACGAACAGCTCTACCATTGAATTCAATTTCTTTAAATCCTTGGAAAACTTTTTCAACTTCTTCATCTTGAACTTCGAAGAAAGTGAAAACACCTTTTAAGTCAATTTTACCGATGGATTTTCCAGAAATTTTACTCGTATTACAGATAAATCCTAACATGTCTCCACGGCTAAATTCATCAACAGAACCTAAGTTCATAAATAATCGAGTGTAACCTTGGGAACTAGAGCGACGACCTGAATCTCTGTCCGATTCGCCTCTTGAAGATTCACGTGCGTCAACGTTAAGGTCAGGCGCATTCTTGTAATAATTTAAAAATCTGTTGAATTCTAAGGAAGCAAAACGTTTAATTACATCTTCTTTAGATAAGTCTTTTAAACTATCTAAAATTTGTGGTAAAAATGCATTAATTTGTTCTTCATGGACTTCAACGTTATGAACGCTATCAACAATTGAAAATAATTGTTTCTCACAAACCTCTGTTCCTTGCGGTACTTGTTTGCGTTCAAATTGCTTTCCAATAATTTTTTCGATATGACGGATTTTGCTCAGTTCTTTAAGATTTACTAGAGAAATTGAAATCCCGGTTTTACCTGCTCTTGCTGTACGTCCTGAACGGTGCGTATAGTTTTCTATTTCATCAGGCAAAGAGTAATTTATAACGTGCGTTACATTACTTACGTCAATACCACGAGCAGCTACGTCAGTTGCAATAAGTAGTTGCAAATTACGCTCACGGTAACGTTTCATTACTTTATCACGTTGTTGTTGAGATAAGTCTCCATGAATCGCATCAGCGTTATAGCCATCTTTAATTAATGATTCAGCGATTTCTTGCGTTTCAATCTTAGTACGACAAAACACAATACCAAAAATATCAGGATAAAAATCTACGATGCGTTTAAAAGCAGCATATTTATCTTTAGCTCTAATTGTGAAATATTGGTGTTCAATGTTTTCATTTCCCGTATTTTTAGTTCCTACAGTTAGTTCCACTGGATCAGTCATGTATTTCTGTGCAATACGGCGCACTTCTTTAGGCATGGTTGCAGAAAACAACCAAGTTTTTTTATTATCTGGTGTTTCGGAAAGAATTTGGTTTATATCTTCCTGAAATCCCATGTTTAACATCTCATCGGCTTCATCTAAAACGACATATTTTACACTCGAAAAATCAATCGCTTTACGTCCAATAATATCCAGCATACGTCCTGGAGTGGCAACTACAATTTGTACACCACGACGGATCTGACGCAATTGATCCCCGATGTTTGCTCCACCGTAAACGGCAACAACATGTACATTATCAATAAATTTGGCATACTTTTCTACATCTCTCGCAATTTGTAAACATAGCTCACGCGTAGGGCATAAGATCAATGCTTGTGGTTGTTTGTTCGAGAAATCTAATAGTTCTAATAGAGGAAGACCAAATGCCGCTGTCTTCCCTGTACCTGTTTGGGCTAATCCAACAAAATCGTCGTTACCAGTCAGTAATACAGGAATGGCTTTTTCCTGGATGGGAGAAGGTTTTTCAAAACCTAACTCAGTGATGGCATTAACAATATCATGGCGGATTCCCAGTTCTAAAAATGGGTTCATGAATTTAATTATACAATAGGCACAATTGCCTAAGGCGGGGCAAAGATAGTGATATTATTTGGTTTTTACTAACATTCAATGTTTTATGTTATTAATTAATAATAATTTGTAGCTAAATAGACCTACAATATTTGCGAAAACAGGCACTTAAACGCTTTAAATTAGATAGCGATTGCTAAATGGTTTGTAAAAAAAATTAGTATTTAATAGCAAGGCTTCTGATTTGGATATTATTTGGCTCAAATGGATAAGAAGCAAATATTATTTTGTTAGCTAATGGGTTTATACATGATCTCAAGTAAATTTGTCGATTCGTTGTTAATTCTTAAAATTTAATTGGGTATTTTGAGTTAAAGTTTTATAAAAATATTATATTTTTTGTAGGTTTGAACCTTAATTATTATCAGAATTATGTGGTATAAAAAATCAATTTCAAAATTAGTTTCAGAGGCAGAGCAGAGTGGGGAGGGGACTTTAAAACGAACCTTAAGCAGTACAGGATTGGTCGCTTTGGGTGTTGGAGCAATTATTGGAGCAGGATTATTTTCTCTGACTGGTATTGCTGCGGCCGATCATGCTGGTCCCGCTGTTATGCTTTCTTTTATAATAGCGGCAGTAGGTTGTGCCTTTGCGGGACTTTGCTATGCTGAGTTTGCCTCGATGATCCCAGTAGCCGGTAGTGCTTACACCTATTCATATGCGACGATGGGGGAGTTCATGGCCTGGATAATAGGCTGGGACCTCGTTTTGGAATACGCCTTAGCAGCAGCCACGGTTGCTGTTAGTTGGTCTCAATATGTCAATGAATTTTGTTTAATACTTGGCATCCATCTTCCACCCGATTTGTTAGCTGGTCCGTGGGAAGGTGGGATTATCAATTTACCGGCCATATTAATTGTCTGCTTACTATCCTTATTACTTATGAGGGGGACACAAGAATCTTCCTTTGTTAATAATATTTTAGTGGTTTTAAAAGTTGGTGTAGTTCTATTGTTTATTGTATTAGGATGGCAATTCATAAATCCCGCTAATCATTCGCCATTAATTCCTGTAAATCCAGGTGAAGAATTAGTGAAACAAGGAAAGTTGGGGTTCTGGGACTTTTGGAACAGCAGTGATCGTGGGCATTTTGGCTGGAGTGGTGTCCTTCAGGCAGCAGGAGTGGTCTTTTTTGCTTTTATTGGTTTTGATGCGGTAAGTACCGCGGCGCAAGAAGCGAAAAATCCAAAGAAGGGAATGCCAATAGGAATAATAGGTTCATTAGTGATCTGTACGGTTTTATATGTCTTGTTTTCATACGTTATGACAGGCCTAGCTAATTATACAGAATTTAGTGGAGATGCTAAACCTGTTGCTACGGCATTCGGTAAAACGGGCTATCATTTCTTAAATACAGCAATGATTTTGACAATTATAGCTGGTTACACGTCAGTTATTTTAGTTATGTTATTAGGTCAGAGTCGTGTTTTTTATTCCATGAGTAAAGATGGGCTGCTACCTAAAGCATTTTCTGACCTTTCAAAAAGACAAACTCCGTGGAAGACCAATCTTATTTTTATGGTATTTGTTAGTGTTTTTGCTGGGTTTGTTCCTGTTTCAGATTTGGGCCATATGGTAAGTATAGGGACTCTATTCGCCTTTGCATTAGTTTGTATCGGTGTGTTAGTACTTAGAAAAACTAATCCGGATTTGGATAGACCTTTTAAAACACCTTTTGTACCTGTGATTCCAGTATTGGGTGTACTAGTTTGTGTTTTATTAATGGCAGGACTTCCTATAGAAAGTTGGGAGAGATTAGGTATTTGGATGCTGATTGGAGTTATTCTGTATTTTATTTATGGAAAGAAAAATAGTGTCATCGGAAAAGAAAGAAGAAAGAATAATAATACGGCTGAATAATAGGATTATTAGGCATAAAGAAGGGGTTGATTCATTGAATCAACCCCTTCTTTATTTTGTAAATATGGATAACGATTAAAATAAGGTGAATTCCACTCTTCTATTTTGTTGTCTTCCCTCAGCTGTACCATTAGATGCAATTGGTTGATTTGGACCATAACCTGTTGCTTCAATACGAGAAGGATTAGCTCCTTTAGATACTAAATAGCCTTTCACTGCCTCAGCACGTTCTTTGGATAGACGTAGATTTAATTGCAATGAACCCGTGTTGTCGGTATGTCCTGCAAGTTTCAAGCTGAAATTCTTCTCAATCAATAAAGCAGCTACTTTGTTTAATGATTCATAAGAGGTGGTGCGAATTGTTGCTTTACTTAAATCAAATTCTAAATTTTTAATAGCCTCATCAACAACCTTTCTATCTTCCTCGGTTACCACTATTTTTTCAACTACCTTGGTTTCGTTTTTCATTTCAGGTAATGGGCAACCAGACCCATCTACCTTAACACCGGTAGGGGTGTCAGGACATTGATCAAATTTGTTTGCAACTCCATCTCCATCTGTATCCTCCAGATTTTCATTGATTTGATTAATTTCAGATTTTAACTGATCATTTGCCGCAATTAGTCCATCACGTTCCGCCACTAATTCATCATATTTTTTAGCCATCGTTGCCACAGGATTACTGTTAGCAAGGTAAGGTTTAGCTGGATCTCCTAGTGCAACCTCTAGTCCCGCATGGGCGTAGGAGAATAAGTCATTTTTATACTGGCCACCTTGAATTCCATCAAAATTTTGATTGGCCCAATTTAATTGATAACCTAAATCAATATTGATTCCTTTAAAGACTGCAAATTTAAAGCCAGCGTCAACAGGTACATAAAGTTTAGTTTCTGAATCGGCTGTCGCGCTCACCTCATCCATAGTGGTCATCGTTTCATAATTCAATGCACCTATACCAACAGCAAAATAAGGTTTTATGATGCTATTAAAAAACCTCCAATTGGTATTTGCTAAAGTGAATTCTCCTGAAATAGCAGCTGACCAAGGCATTTTAGTTTCAAAATCAGTAATTTCAGTAGTCGTGGCGATTTCGTTCGTGCCAGCAACCTTACCACCCATATATTGAGCCTTGATGCCAAAAGTTGGTGAGAGTTGCTTTTTGATATAGGCACTATAACCAACGTTATGGCTTAATTTATCAAACCCAGCTCTGTTAAATCCAAAAATATTAGATTGATTTAGCACACCTGCATTTATTCCAATTGACCAAGTTCTATAATCGGTTTCTGATCCCAGAATGGAGGTCCCCTCAACGGTTGATTCATTTACTTGGGCAAAAGTAACGGTGGACAGTAATAGCGCGGAAGCTAATACACTGACTTTTTTTAGATAAGTTGTTTTCATCGTAAAAGATTAATGGTTTTACAGGTATAATACAAACTTATTGCCAGAAATAATTTTTCTGGCAAATTGGTTCGAAGATTTTAATTTAGCATTCAGTTAATCCTTGTTTACTCTGGAGAAAAATGTAGGGATTTGAATATCAAATGCCATTTTCTTTATAACATTGGCTTCGCGCAATTGACGGAAAACACTTTTCTTACTTTTTGTTAAGATCAGAATATCTATTTGTTCATCAATGAGAACTGAGGTTATTGCCTGGGCTACAGTTTCCTTCTGTCTCATAAAAAGAGTTTGGGGTTTAATGGTGTAGGAAAGATCTAATTTGCCAAATTCTTTTTCTAATTTATCAATCCACGTCTTGAGTTCATTATCGATATCTTTAATAGGTTTGTCTGTCGTGTTCACATGGATTAAAACTAGGTGAAAGTTATTCTTCAATAAAGGTATAGCTTGTGATAATGCGGTTAGTTCAGCTTCTTTGAAATTACACAATAACCCTATTTTGTCCTTTTTGAATGCGGTTACATTTATAGGAATAGCAAGAACAGGCGTTTTTGTATTCAAAATAGTATCATAGGTATTGCTTCCAATAAATAGAGCTTCTAAGCCTGAGGCCCCCTTAGTACCCATAACTATTGCCGTATAATCGTATGCTGCGGTTAATTTTTTTATTTCATCATATAAGTTCCCGTCTCGAAAAATGGCATTCAATTTTATCTTTGGAAAGTTGCTTTTAATTTTGTCTAAGACACTTTCCATGTTCCTTTCTGCCTCCTTAATCCGAGGATCATGTAAAGGCTCTGTATTTTTTGCGTTTAAATAAGTATTAGAATGTTGGGAAAAAATATGGACTAATTCTAATTCAAAATCTCCATCTTTTGCTATTTGACAAGCATATTGAATGGCATTCTCAGAATTTTCTGAGAAATCTATGGGAAGAAGTATTTTATTCATTTTGTATATTTTTAAATTTTATCGAAGAATGCTGGTTTACTAAGTTCTAAGGCTATGGCCTTAGACACGGAAGGCGTAAACCATCTTTTAAAAAATGTTTTCCGACTAGGCGTAATTAGAATTATACTAGGATTAACTTCATTGATAATCTTACTCACAACCTCAGGTATTGAATCGAGGCTGTCGTCTGCTTTATTTAACGGTTCAGCAACTGTATCTACCTGACTAATGTTACTCATTTCTCGAATATTATAAGCCCAGGAATTCAGGGCATCCTCAATATTTAGTTGTTTTTGATTTTCTTTGAAAACGTGTATTAAAGTTAAATGGGTATTACTGCCAACTAATTTCAGATATTCTTTTAAGGTATCAAGTTCTTCTGATTTAAAATTTGTGAGCAGTGCTGCATGGTTTGATTCAACTTGGTTGATTTCCGTAGGGATTACAACCACGGGAATTTCAGATTTCGAGGCTACAGCAACGGTTGTGCTCCCCCAATATAGTGGCTTTAATTGATCTGCCCCTGATGCACCCATAACAATTAAAGCATACTGACCATTTTGGGAAAGCTGTGTGAGCTTATCGATGACCAGGCTTCGTGAACATTCAACACTAATTTCTAAAGATTTAAAAGTAGATAACAAATTGTTTTGTAATTCTATTATTAGTTGATCTGCTTTTAGTGTGTTCAAATTTTCCTCTCCTGTGGAGTTGTCGCCTACTGAAGCACTGGTATAGCAGTGTAATAAATGTACTGCCATATTTTTGCTTTGTGCCAATTGACAAGCATAATGAACGGCATGATTAGCATTTTGTGAAAAATCGGTAGGTACAATAATTGTCATGAAATTGAATTTATTAGTGTATAATTTTATCCAGTTAAATTTACTAAAAATTATCGTGGAAATTTGCAAAAGTTGGCTTTTAGGCTAAATATAAGATCAATTTTAAGTAACTTTGCTACCAAATTTTATATCAAATAAATGACTAGTAGAGAAATACGTCAGGCTTTTTTAGAGTTTTTCAAAAGTAAAGATCATCAAATCGTCCCATCTGCACCAGTCGTAGTAAAAAACGACCCGACATTAATGTTTACCAATGCAGGAATGAATCAATTTAAAGATTTGTTTTTGGGTGAATCCACTGTGAAATATTCCAGAGTTGCAGATACGCAACGTTGCTTACGGGTCTCGGGTAAACATAATGACTTAGAGGAAGTTGGGATAGATACGTACCACCATACATTATTTGAAATGCTAGGGAATTGGTCTTTTGGAGATTATTTTAAAAAGGATGCAATCGCCTGGGCTTGGGAATTATTGACTGAAGTATATCATTTAGATAAAGATCGTTTATATGTTACAATTTTTGAAGGTGATGCTACAGAAGGTCTTCAGGAGGATTTAGAGGCTTTTGATCTATGGAAATCACTGCTTCCAGCAGATCGAATTCTTTTAGGAAATAAAAAGGATAACTTTTGGGAAATGGGTGACAGCGGTCCCTGTGGCCCGTGTTCTGAGATTCATTACGACATGCGTACTGATGCACAGAGAAAGGAGATTGATGGGAAGGACTTAGTCAATGCTGATGATCCGCAAGTAATTGAAATTTGGAACTTAGTTTTTATGCAGTTCAATCGGTTAAAGGACGGTTCTTTGGTTTCATTACCAGCAAAACATGTTGATACGGGTATGGGGTTTGAGCGTTTAGTGCGCGCAATTCAACATAAGACTTCAAATTATGATACAGACGTTTTTCAACCTTTAATTCAGTATATCGCAGCTAAGTCAGGCATTGCCTATGGATCGGAAGAAAAGACTGATATTGCCATGCGAGTTATCTCAGATCATATCCGTGCGGTAAGTTTTGCTATTGCTGATGGTCAACTACCTGCTAATAATAAAGCAGGATATGTGATTCGTCGAATTTTAAGAAGAGCTGTTCGATATGCCTACACTTTTCTTGGGTTTAAGACACCGTTTATTCATGAATTAGTTTCCGTACTTGCTGAACAATTTAAAGGTGTATTTGATGAGCTTTACCTACAAAAGGATTTTGTGGAAAAAGTAGTATTAGAGGAAGAGGTCTCTTTTTTGAGAACCTTAACCCAAGGTATTCAGCGATTTGAAAATTACGCTTCTGAAAATGATGTCATTGCAGGCGATTTTGCATTCGAGTTATTTGATACCTTTGGATTTCCGATAGATTTAACAGAGCTCCTCTCTCGTGAGAAAAATTTAGAGGTTGACATGGAAGGTTTCCAAGCTGCTTTATTAGCTCAGAAACAGCGATCACGTGCAGCTACAGCGATCGATACTGGGGATTGGATAGTTATTCATGAGGACCAAGAAAGTGTTTTTCAGGGGTACGATGTTTTGCAAACTCAAACAGAGATCATCAAATACAGGAAAGTTAGTGCTAAAGGGAACGAACAGTATCAATTAGTACTCGCACAAACCCCTTTTTACGCAGAAGGTGGTGGTCAAGTAGGCGATGTAGGATATATTCAAAGTGTTGATTCGGATAAGAAAATTTCGATAATAGACACTAAAAAGGAAAATGGTCTAACTGTTCATTTTACAAAGGAAATTCCTGCAGATTTTAGTGCAGAATTTCACGCTGTTGTGGATGCAACAAAGCGGAATGATACCCAAGCTAATCATTCAGCCACTCACTTGTTGCATGCGGCTTTAAAAGCAGTTTTAGGAGAACATGTTAATCAAAAAGGATCTTTTGTTTCATCAGATATTTTAAGGTTTGATTTTTCACACTTTTCAAAGTTGAGTTACGATGAAATTAAAGAAGTGGAAGATATCGTTAATTTAAAAATACGAGAGAATATTCCGTTAAAAGAAGAACGAAACATCCCTTATCAAAAGGCAATAGATTCAGGTGTCACAGCTTTATTTGGCGAAAAGTATGGGGATTATGTTCGAGTAATAACTTTTGAGGACTCTTTCTCCAAAGAGTTATGTGGAGGAACACATGTTCATTCAACAGGTAAAATAGGATTTTTTAAAATTATAGCCGAATCTGCTGTCGCCTCGGGGGTGAGACGGATTGAAGCGATAACAGGAAGAAAATCAGCACAGGTCATTAGAGAGCAGTTTGAACTCGTTAATCAAATGAAAGAATTGTTGAATAACCCGAAAGATTTTGTTTCTACTCTTTCTAAAGTGATTGACGATAATAGCGCGTTGAAAAAAGAAATTGACCGATTTATAGCGCAGAAATCACTTGCTCTTAAAGCGAATTTAGAAAATAGCTTGATGAAAGTTGGGGAAATTAATTATTTATCAACGATCGTCGATTTACCTACTTTAGATGCTGTTAAGACATTAGCGTACGCCTTTAAAGGAGCATATCAAAATCTGTTTTTGGTGTTAGGGGCTGTTATTGATGGAAAACCAAGTTTAACTGTTCTGATTTCAGATGATTTAGTTAAAAATAATGGCCTTAATGCTTCACAGATTGTCCGTGAATTGGCCAAGAATATACAAGGTGGCGGGGGTGGACAGCCATTTTTTGCTACTGCAGGTGGTAAACATGTAGAAGGATTAGAAAAAGCAATTGAAAAAGCGTCGGAATTTATCAAGTAATAAAAATGAGAAATTTAATTAAACTGTTTAGCTACATTGGAATTTTATTTATAGCGCTCACAAGTTGCTCAGATGCTAATAAGATAGTGGTGAGCGGTGAAATTCAACACCCAGGAAATGTGAAAGTTGTTAGTTTTTTTGAAGGTGATCATAAACTGGATTCCACATTTATTGGCGATGGGAATAAATTTAAATTTGAGCGGGCTGCTACGCAGGAAAGGTTATTAAATATCGTTGTTGGTAATAATCGCTACCCCATTATCGCCGAACCAGGCAAGGAAATAATTTTTAAGGTTGATTTGCAAAATCCTGATAATTATAGCATAACCGGATCTGATCTTTCTCAGAAATTGAAGGATTTTGCCCCACTAAAATCAAAAATTGATTTTGTAAGAGATTCCCTACAACAATCTTTTACCAAGGCTACGGTTGATATGGACGCTAATGAAGTGCAAAATCTTCGTTCTCAAATGATTATGGAGTTTGAACCGTTTTTTGAGACCTATATTACTAAAGCGGTGGAATTTTCAAAAAAGAATGATGATTTGGCGGGGTTCTATGTGATGAGCACATTGGATCCGGAAATGGCTGAAGCAGAATTGATCGAATATGCAGATAAAATTGAAGGTCAATTTAAGGATAATCGTTATGTAAATGAATTTAGAGTGGAAGTTGATAAATTAAGGAAATTAGCAATTGGTCAACAAGCACCGGAAATTCAAGCATTTACGCCCGCTAATAAATCTGTAAAACTTTCAGATTTTAAAGGCAAGATGGTATTAATAGATTTTTGGGCCTCCTGGTGTATGCCATGTCGGGAGGAGAATCCTAATATTGTAAAACAATTTGAAGCATTTAAGGATAAAGATTTTACAGTTTTAGGGGTTTCATTAGATAATAACCCAGGATCATGGATGCGCGCCATTGAGGATGACAAGTTAATGTGGACTAATATATCTGATCTACAAGCTTGGAGCTCTCCCTTAGTGCTGGAATATCAAATTAAAGGCATTCCTACCTCTTATATTGTAGATAAAGAAGGAAGGATCATTGCGAAGAATTTGAGAGGTAAAGCTTTAGCGGATTTTCTTATGAAAAATTTAAATTAATAAGAACTTTTTGTTAACTAGATAGTTGGTCTTAACAAATAAATAATATTTGGTTAACTTTAATTTATGATTAAGTATATACCTTAGCAAAAAAACATTGTTTATGGCCAGTAATCAGAAAATTCTAGTAGTTGATGATGAGTCTGATATAGTAGAACTCATTTCATATAATTTAACAAAAGAAGGGTATCAAGTTTTTACGGCCTCGAATGGTAGGGAAGCGATCAGGGTGGCTAAGGAAGTCTATCCCGATTTAATCATTTTAGATGTTATGATGCCTGAAATGGATGGTATCGAAGCTTGTCGACTCATGCGATCAATGCCGGAGTTTAAACATGTTTTTATGGTGTTTTTAACAGCGAGGAGTGAAGAGTATTCTGAAATTGCAGGATTTCATGTTGGTGCTGATGACTATATAGCGAAACCTATAAAGCCACGAGCGCTTATGAGCCGTATTAATGCAATTCTTAGAAGAAATGCGAATGAAGTTGTTGATGAATATCCTTCCGATAAATTGGAAATAGCAGATTTGATAATTGATCGGGATTCATTTTTAGTTTATCGTGGAACGGAGAAATTTGTACTAGCAAAAAAAGAATTCGAATTACTTTATTTATTAGCGTCAAAACCAAATAAGGTTTTCACCAGAGAGCAAATTCTAAAAGCAATTTGGGAAGATTCAGTTGTGGTGACTAATCGAACTATTGATGTTCATATTCGTAAACTTCGAGAGAAGATTGGTGAAGGATATGTTACCACCGTGAAAGGGGTTGGTTATAAATTTGAACTAGCGTAATTATTATATTACTATAGAAACCGGACTTGGTCCGGTTTTTGTTTTTTTGGACACGCAATCGATTGCATTTTTATTTTTATATATTTAATCAAATTAAATTTAAGACTTAAACTAAAGAGAAAAAAGTATGTGTGGAATAGTCGGTTATACCGGAAGTCGTCAGGCTTACCCAATTGTTATAGATGGCCTGAAAAAATTAGAATATAGAGGGTATGATAGTGCTGGAATTGCGCTACATCAAGGAGATTCTCTAAAAGTATACAAAAAAGCTGGTAAAGTTGCTGCTTTAGAGGAGTTTGTGGGAGAGAATTCTACACTTGGAACGATCGGTATTGGTCATACGCGATGGGCAACACATGGGGAACCTTCAGATAGGAATGCGCATCCTCATATCTCTAAATCTGGTAAAATTGCGATGATTCATAATGGAATCATTGAGAATTATACACAAATTAAAAATGAGCTAATTAAAGATGGTTATTCGTTTCAGAGCGACACGGACTCCGAGGTATTATTAAATTTTATAGAAGATATCAAAATTAATAATGATTGTAGTTTAGAGGAAGCTATTAGAATCGCATTAAAACGGGTGACCGGAGCATACGTTATCTTATTAATTGATCAAGAACAGCCAGATACAATTATTGCGGCAAGAAAGGGTAGTCCTTTAGTAATCGGTATTGGTGATAATGAACATTTTCTAGGTTCAGATGCTTCCCCTATGTTAGCTTATACGAAGGATGTGGTATATATTAATGACTATGAGTTGGCTATCGTAAAACCTGATCAATTGATTCTTAAGAATCTCGGAAATGAAGTGATAACACCCTTTGTTCAAAAATTAGATTTGGAGCTAGCCGCTATTGAAAAAGGTGGATATGATCACTTTATGTTGAAGGAGATTTTTGAACAGCCTATTACCATTGCTGACTCCTTGCGAGGCAGATTGATTTTGAATGAATCAAAAATAATTCTAAGTGGGATAGATGTTATTCAAGATAAATTACTCCAAGCTAGACGCATCATTATTGTTGCTTGCGGAACCAGCTGGCATGCTGGTTTGGTGGCCGAATACGTCATTGAAGAACTATGCCGTATTAATGTCGAAGTGGAATATGCGTCTGAATTTAGGTATAGGAATCCAGTAGTTTCTGCTGATGATGTAATCATTGCGATTTCACAGAGTGGAGAAACAGCTGATACTTTGGTGGCTTTGGAAAGTGCCAAGGCACAAGGTGCAACAATCTTTGGTGTAGTAAATGTCGTTGGGTCCTCAATTGCAAGGATATCACATGCAGGAAGTTATACACATGCTGGACCAGAGATCGGGGTAGCAAGTACTAAAGCTTACACAGCACAATTGGCTGTTTTAATGTTATTAGCCTTAAAGGTGGCAAAAATAAAAGCAACAATTTCCGAGGAAAGATTTAATGAGTTATGTCAAGAATTGCATGATATATCGGAAAAAGTTCAATGGGTATTAGATAATCAAATTGAAAACATCAAAGCAATTGCTTTAAAATATAAGGATGCGACCGATGTATTATATTTAGGTCGGGGTTACAATTTTCCAACCGCTTTGGAAGGCGCTTTAAAATTAAAAGAAATATCATACATTCACGCTGAAGGGTACCCTGCTGCAGAAATGAAACATGGGCCGATTGCTTTGGTAGATGAAAAGCTACCCGTAGTTTTTGTAGCGACTAAAGATACCTATCATGAAAAAATTGTCAGCAATATTCAAGAGATAAAAGCTAGAAAAGGGAAGGTAATTTCTGTGATTTCAGAAGGCGATCAAATTACAAAAGACATTTCTGATGATGTGATGGTTGTTCCAGTAGCGGATGAAGTTATAGCACCATTATTAACAGTTGTTCCACTTCAGTTGCTTTCCTATTATATAGGTGTCTATCGTGATTTGGATGTTGACAAACCAAGAAATTTGGCTAAATCTGTAACCGTTGAATAATAATCTATGGGATATATAAATAAATTACCTTTAAATCAGATTGGATATAATTTTATTCCTTCTCCTTATCTGCCAAAAGGTAAGGATGAATATTACCTACGATTTGAACAAAACAGATCCAATAAAGAATATCGGCAACTTACTGAGCAGGAAATACAGGTATTAGAAAATAATAGTAATGAATCTTCTAACTGGAAAGATGTTTGGGTAACGGACAAGTTTTTACCTAACCAAATTAAAAGGTCGAGGTTCTATGGTTTAGTGCGTATTGGGGATATGGAAGAAGTATACCTCGAATATAGAGATATACGACTTGCCGTTGGTATTTACAATTCTCAAATTATCAGTAGCGATTTGGGGGATTGTGTTGCCTTACATCAGGTTCGATACATGGCTCATTTTATTGTTGGAAACGAAGTAATTTTGTTAAATGTCAATGAAATGGAGACGAGTTCCAATGCAAAATTTGGAAATGGCATTCTTAAGGACGGCGATCAAGAAAAAAGCCGAATTTATTTGGAGCTCTGTAATGAAAATGGCGGTAGATCAGTTTTACCATTTGATGGCATGCAGGCAGCAGATGTTTATCTTTGGACTCGTAACCGTCATGACAAGGATCTTCAGAATAGATTCTTAGAAATGACCAATAATGGGTTTTCTTCTTTAAGAGGCTATTACAGTGAGATTGGAGACCGTACCGTCATAAAAAATTCACACACCTTTAAAAATGTTAAAATTGGATCAGATGCCTACATTAAGGGAATTAGTAAGCTTAAAAATTTAACTATTAATTCTACCTCCGAGGCTTATACCCAAATAGGTGAAGGATGTGAATTAGTCAATGGTATAATTGGCTATGGTTGCCGGGTTTTTTATGGTGTTAAGGCTGTTCGGTTTATTCTATCCTCGAATTCCCAACTTAAGTATGGCGCTAGATTAATTAATTCTTATTTGGGCGATAATTCAACCATATCTTGTTGTGAAGTCCTTAATTCGCTCATTTTTCCAGCACATGAACAGCATCATAATAATTCGTTTTTATGTGCTTCGTTGATCAAAGGACAGAGTAATATGGCCGCCGGCGCAACAGTGGGGTCTAATCATAACTCACGTGGAGCTGATGGAGAAATAATTGCTGGTCGTGGGTTTTGGCCAGGGTTATGTGTTAGTTTAAAACATAATTCAAGATTCTCTTCTTATTCCTTGATTGTTAAAGGAGATTTTCTACATGAACTCGATATTCGTATTCCCTTTTCGCTAGTTAGTAATGATACGGCAAATGACAAACTTATTATTGTCCCTGGATATTGGTTTATGTACAATATGTACGCGCTAATGCGTAACACGAATAAATTTACTAGTAGAGATAATCGGAAGTTTAAGCACCAGTATTTTGAATATGATATTTTAGCTCCTGATACAGTGAATGAATTATTTAATTCATTAAAAGAAATTGATACGGCTGTAGGACGATCAATTGGGAAAGCATCGGGTCTTGAATGGTTAAATTCGGATGAAAACTCAAAATTAGATGTTTATCTGGAAAATACTGAATTTTCAAAACGTCAGGTTGTGCTTTTAAAGCCGAAAGAAGCCTATCATATGTTTAAGAAGTTAATTCGTTATTATGCCGTATGCCAAGTACTTGATAATTTTAATCCGACAGATTTTTATAAGCAAATCGGTAACTTCACGAACTCCAAGCTTGAAAGGTTAGCATTTGAAAATGTAGGTAGTCAATTAATTCCTGTAAAAAAGCTGGATGAATTGTTAACTAATTTAAAGAAAAAGCATATTAATTCGTGGACAGAATTTCATAGCGGATATCATCAACTTAGCGAGGAATATTTGGAAGATAAATTAAAGCACGCTTTAGCTAGTCTACAAGAAATCACGCACACCGATCCATCAGAGTGGGATATTCTATTTTGGCAGAAATTATTTGATGAGGCATTAGCAACAAAAGAATGGATGTATAACGAAATCTATAAAACTCGAAATAAAGATTATGAAAACCCATTCCGCTTAATGGTCTATGAATCGATAGAAGAGATGAATCAGGTGGTGGGAAAGATTGAAGATAATAGTTTTATTAACCAACAATCTGAAGAGTTAGAAACTTTTAAAAATCAAATTATTAAATTTAAATCTCAATTATAATAAAAAACATAGCCTTGGAAATTTCCAGGGCTATGTTTTTTAGTTTAAAGTTCCTTTATTTTTATACTTCGAAAGGATACCTCATCACCATGATCCTGAATTAAAATATGGCCTTCTGGGCTCTCACCAAAATTTTCCCAATCCTTATATTTACTTCCAGCAACCAGATTTCTGAACTCCTGTGATCCTCTCTCGAATTCTAACATTTTAAATCCATTTAAGTAGTAGGTTACTTTATTGTCTGCAGTGGATACAATTCTACCTCTGTTCCATTCACCGATTTGCTTTCTTGGCCTTGGGTTTCTATCTGAGGTAATTAGGTCATATAAGGAACTTAGGGTCCTATTTCCATCCTTACCCAGTTTTGCATCTGGATGCAAATCATCATCTAAGATTTGATACTCTGGACCAATCGCAGAGCCCTTGGTCTTTTCATCTAAGGTAACATAATATTTAATTCCTGAGTTTGCTCCAGGTGTTAATTTGAAATCAAAAGATAGATCAAACGCTTTGTATAATTTGTCAGTGACGATATCACCACCATTAGTTGATTCGCCACCGCCAGATTTTTGGACAGAAATTATTCCATTTTGGATTTGCCAACCTTTTTTTGGAAAATCTCCTCCTTTTGCACTATGCCATCCCGTATGATCTTTTCCATTAAATAACAAGCTGTATCCAGCATCTTGCTCCTGTTTTGTTAAATTATTAGCGATGGTATTAACGATATACAAGTTGGATGGTACTTCTTTGATCTGCAGATCAGTAGTGTCTATTTTTATGTTTTTAAAATACACCTTTTTTCCATCTAAGGAATCTGGGATGCTATGAACTTGTAGACCGATAAAACCTGTATTATCTATACTATCAACAACGTATGAAGTTGGAATGCCATTTACCCAAGTCTTAGTTTCATTACCAATTGCTTCTATCCGAATATGGTTAAAAGCCTCCGGTTTATAAGCCGATTTAGCCTCCGGGTTAAGATCAAGCGGATAAAGCCATTGTCTTCTTGCCTCATCATAGATACCTCCAGTCCATGCTCTAGTTGTGGGATCAATATCAACTTGTCTTCCATATACTTTTCCGCGGCCTTCATTTGCTGTGGAATCAAAATGACTTCTTGTTTGAATTCCTGAATTAGTACTGCTACCTTCGAGTTTAACATCAAGTTCCAGGATAAAGTCGCCGTAATTTTTTTCTGTAATTAAAAAAGAATTGGGTGTTCCCTTTGTCATAACGCCTACGATGGCATCATCTTCTATAAGGTATTTGGCATCTCCCCCAGCAGTTTTCCATCCGGTAAGATCTGTCCCATTAAAAAGTGATTCCCAATTTCCATCATTTTTTTTACTTGAATTACAAGAATATATACTAGTTAGTACAAAAGCAATGGTAGTGCCCAGAATAGCCGAATTTTTAAAGTGTTTTTTCATTTTTAGTTATAGTATTATATATAGGTTTATTGAATATATGTTCTATATGGTTCTTGAATTTAGTATTTTTTTTTAATTTTAAAGTATATTCACTAATATTTATAATCCTAAACTCAAATTCTGATGCATCATCATTTCTCACGAAGAAGCTTTTTAAAAAAATCTGTCATGTTTGGCGGAGCATTGACGATGGCTAATAGTTCGCTCGGCAATATACTACTGGCAAAACCCAATGAACGGGTGAATCTTGCATGTGTAGGGATCGGCAATAGGGCATCTGAAATTATTCTAGAACTCTATAAAACTGGACTATGTAATATTGTCGCCTTATGTGATGTGGATATGGGAGCTAAACATACCCTCCCCATATTAGAGAAGTTTCCTGATGTACCGAAGTTTCAAGATTATCGACAAATGTTTGATAAAATGCACCAAGAGATTGATGCGGTTTCTGTCGGTGTACCGGATTTTTCGCATTTTCCGATCACTATGATGGCGCTCGATCTAGGAAAACATGTTTATGTAGAAAAGCCCATGGCCAGGACTTTCTTGGAGGTCGAACTAATGATGGCAAAAGCAAAGAAAAACCCTAAACTTGCAACACAAATGGGGAATCAAGGACATTCTGAAGCCAATTACTTTCAGTTTAAAGCATGGACGGAAGCTGGTGTGATAAAAGATGTTACCCAAATAGTAGGGCACATGAATAATCCTAGAAGATGGCATGGATGGGATGTCAATATGAAGAATTTTCCCCCTGCTGAAACAATCCCTGATACATTGGATTGGGATATTTGGCAAATGCAGACCTTAGGACATAATTATAATAAGGATTTTATAAATGGACAGTGGCGCTGTTGGTATGATTTTGGAATGGGCGCTTTAGGAGATTGGGGAGCACATATTTTGGATTCGGCGCATGAGTTTTTAGAATTGGGATTACCAACAGAGGTGGCCGCAGAAAAATTAGTGGGACATAACTCCTTTTTCTTTCCGATGTCATCAACTATTAGGTTTAGTTTTCCTAAACGTAAGAAAATGCCTGCAGTTGATATTATGTGGTATGATGGATTGGATAATTTACCGCCAATTCCTAAAGGATATGGTGTTTCGGGACTGGATCCCAATATTCCGCCACCAAGTACAGGGGCGATAGAACCTTCAAAATTAAATCCAGGTAAAATTATCTATGGTAAAGATTTGACCTTCAAAGGTGGTTCTCATGCAAGTACGCTTTCTATTATTCCTGAGAATAAGGCCGCGGAAATGGCATCAAAACTCCCCGAGGTTATGGCTTCACCTTCAAACCATTTCGCTAATTTTTTAAAGGCGTGTAAGGGGCAAGAGAAAACGAGGTCTTCCTTTGATATTGCAGGTCCATTAAGTCAAGTTTTTTGCTTAGGCGTGATCGCACAACGGTTAAACACTACTTTTCAGTTTGATCCAGTTAAGAAAGAAATTATAAATGATAAATTTGCGAATGCATTATTGATTGGACCTCCACCTAAAAGAGGTTGGGAGCAATATTACATCGTATAAAATAAATAAAATAAAATAAAATAAAATAAAAATGAATAAAAGATTTGCAATTGTCCTTGCCATTTCAGGTTTCGTTGGACTGACGATGACCTCGTGTAATGATGGAAATAAGGCAAATAAGGAGGAACAGGAAGTACATAACCCGGCCTCACAAACGATTCCTGATGAAGCAAAAGACTTGCTAGGTCGTTGGGATTTAACAGTGGATAAATCAGGAAAACAAGTTCCGTCTTGGATAGAGATAAAATTATCAGGCTTTACTACGTTAGTTGGATCGTGGGTTGGAGATAGTGGAAGTAGTAGACCAATTTCCCATATTAAACTTGTGAATGGAAAATTTTCATTTGCAATTCCCCCGCAATGGGAAGGTGGTGATGGTGATTTTGTTATTGAAGGTGAAATTGCTGGCGCTGATCTAAAAGGAACTATTACAAGTAATAAGGGTGAAAAGTTTACTTTCACGGGCGTTAAGGCACCCTACCTGACTCGTCAATCCGAACCTACCTGGGGTGAAGCACAGGAGTTGTTTAATGGAAGTGATTTAACCGGTTGGAAACCTTCTAATGAAAATAATAAATGGGTTGTAAAAGATGGTATTTTGACTAATGAAGATGCCGGTGCTAATTTAATTACAGAGAATACTTTTGAGGATTTTAAATTAAATGCAGAATTTAGATATCCAGAAGGAAGTAATTCCGGTCTCTATTTACGCGGACGCTATGAGGTGCAGATAGAAGATTCGCCAAAGGATAGGCATCCTGGAAATCTATATTTTGGTGCAGTTTACGGCTTTATTGCTCCCAATGAAATGATCACGAACGGACCGAAAGAATGGAATAATATGGAAATTACTTTGGTTGGAAGATTAGTCACCATTGCTATTAACGGTAAGACAGTTGTAAATAAACAAGAAATTCCAGGGATTACTGGAGGTGCATTAGACAGCAATGAGGGAGAAGCAGGTCCAATTTATATCCAAGGTGATCATGGACCCATTGAATTTAGGAAAATCACTATTACCCCAGCAAATAAGTAAGATATTTAGATTGAGTAATTAAAGCAAATATAGCTATGAAAAGAGGATTGAATAATTTTCTACTTAAGAAAAATTAAGATCGCCTTAACAGACTATAAATCTTAAATACTTTGTAAATGAGCTCAATAAATTTATTGAGCTCATTTTTTTTCATACCCTTTGACTGCTCATAAAAGGTGGATGATGAAAAAATAAATTTCATGGATTAAAGGCAAATAAGATTATGATCAGATACCAATAAAGACGACAACAATGTCTTCATTAGCATAAAAAGGATGGAAGTGGCTTATCGCACCTGCATTTTTATATTGTTGAAGTTCTGCATAGACTGCATTTCGAAGAATACCTTTTCCTTTCCCATGAATGAATTTAATTTCGGACATTGACCAATATATAGCAGCATCCAACTGCTCTCTTAGATGATCCAAGGAATTTGCTAAAAGTTCGTCCACGTCGTAGTCTTCAATATCTCGTAAAAAAGCATCAGCGTGTAAATCTACTATTTTAGGTGGTTTGGGTAAGGATCTGCTCATGGAATTTGTATTGATATTATATCAATGGCTTAAATTTATCATTTTTCATATTAGACAATTTGATTTGAAATAATTCAGCCATTTTATTTGCTCTAAATTTCGCTTGTTCCGTGATCTCGCCTTGAAATAATGTAGCTAATGTTTCCTCAAATAAAAGTAACCATTTATCAAAATGTTCCTTATCAATAGCAAGTTTTGCATGAGGGGGGAAGGGACGTCCGTCATAACTTCCGGTACTAAAAAGAATTGAATCCCAAAATTTATACATCTTATTAAGATGAACATCCCACTTGTCTTTAATGGTAGCGTTGAATATGGGACTCAATAAAGAATCCTTTTGGACTAAGCCATAGAAAGTGTCTACCAATAATTTAATATCATCTAGTCCCCTGATATCAGGTTTTGTGTTTGTCGTGTTTTTTTGCATTTCCTTACTACAATTAATTACCTATAAGACCTGGTAATAATGCTTTCGCTTGTTCAATTTCTTGTTGCTCCAACAAGTTGATATAGTTTTCAAGCTTTTCATAGGTTTCTGAATGAGGCGCAAATTCTTTTAAATATTGGTAAGTATCATGAAAATAGGGTGAAATTTGTTGACTTTCAATCGTTGGGGTATTATCCATGCCTATAGTTAGATCCTTAAAATATTTACGATAAACTTTATCTGCGTGTGCTCCTGCGGGAGTGCCTGCTGTATTTTTAGCAAAAGTTTCCCACCAAACGGTTCTTTGGACAAGTGTTTGGTAGGGTATAATTATAGCCGCATCAGCAGCATATCCTTCTATGTTTTCACGACCTATTTGTTGTAAGAAAATTTCAAAAGTTGAACTTACATAAGGGTAAAACTGTTCTTGAATAAAAAATGGATTAAGTATTAATGAATACATTCCCTCGGTTTGTCGAACCCGGAATCCATTCTCAGAAATCTTTTTATAATCAGATTCCAATTCATCAGGAATATCAGTTTTTCCGTTATTAATTTCTATATCAAGTAAAGGTGAATAATCAACATCTTCTTCAAAGGTTGATTCGTTAGCATATAACGATACAAGATTTAGATATTTAAGAACTAAAGACACACCTTTATCATTACTGATGGTATCTTCCTTCTGAAATAATTCTTTAAATTTTAATACAGCTTTTCCGACACTATTTATATCGGTAGAATCTAGCGCTAAAATATAATCTTCTAATTTATCAACATTTGTAAGGGTGTGTCCTTCGGCATCTTGATTAGTAGAAGTACTGTCATCTGCATTATTTTCTTTGTTATTAGAAACGCAGCTGGCGATTATCAACGTAATTAAAAAGCAGTATATTAAAGTAAGTTTCCTCATTGTAATAGCTGGTAATGTTACATTTTTGTTAAGCTCCAAATATCGGATTATTGTTTGGAGATATTGGTATAACATATCAAAGAATTAAATTGTGTTAATAAAAATCACTTAATTTAATATTGTATTTACCTTTTTTAAACAATTTGTTAAAATTATTCGTCATATAATCAATAGGTTAGTTTTTTGATCCTTAAGTGTGTTTGAATTATCTTTAAAATATCTTTATATTTGTGCCAGCAAAAAAGGTGATACCTTTTCGGGGTGTAGCGTAGCCCGGTATCGCGCCACATTTGGGATGTGGAGGTCGTAGGTTCGAATCCTGCCACCCCGACTCGATAACCACCTGATATTCAGGTGGTTATTTTTTGTTTTGGCAGATTCCTAATTGTCACGTAGTTCCCGAAAATGGATCAATCAGAATCCTTGGGGGAAGAAAAAATAAATTCTTAGTTTCGTAATCTTAAAATATACTATTTGTGCAAGACGCTGAACGAAGATTACTTTCCTTATTGATGCCCGAAGGGTTGTTAGATTATTTCGATATTAAAGAAGTTGTCCAAGAAGACAAAGAATTACATATTCATTTGGATGAAAAAAACATTGTTCCCTCAGGATATGAAAACAATAAACTAGAATCCAAGGGGTTTATGCCTACCTCACAAATTAAAGACTTTCCTATTCGTGGTCAGAAAGTTACGCTCCACGTTCGGCGTAGGCGTTGGAAGGATTTGGCCAGTAATAGGGCCATTACCAGGGATTGGAACCTCGTTCATGAGGGTGCTCGGATGACTACGGAATTCGGGCTTTTTTTAAAGGGAGTATTTGGATAACTATCCGATTAGTGCTAATCTTTTGGCATTAATGTTTCAATTGGACGGTAAACAGCTTCAAGACCAGTACAAGAATCATTTTAGCGATTTTCAGGATTGGGATCAAAAAGATCATGCAGAACATTGGACTGTATTTCCTGAAAATATATCCAAACATCTCAGTATTGATGAGACAAGCTTTAGTAATGGAGAACTTTACACCATTGTAAGCAGCAAAGCTTCAAAAGGGCGAAAAGGCACCATTCTAGCTACCATAAAAGGGACGAAAGCAGAAGATATTATCACGGCCTTAGAGCGTATTCCACTTAGATCGCGTAATAAAGTACGGGAAGTAACGATGGATATGGCTCCTAATATGGCAAAGGCTATTCGACGATGCTTTACATATGCCAAAAGGGTTGTTGATCGGTTTCATGTACAAAAACTAGCTTATGATGCTGTACAAGAACTTCGAATTAAATATCGTTGGGAGGTGTTAGATGAAGAAAGTAAAAAGATTGCTAAAGCACGCAAGGGCGGTATTCCATATGATCCTGAAGTGTTTTCCAATGGTGACACCCTCAAACAGTTATTAGCTAGGGCTAGATATCTACTTTTTAAACACCCAAGCAAGTGGTCAGAAAGCCAAAAACACCGAGCTGAGCTCGTGTTTAATAAGTTCCCACTTCTAAAAAAAGCACATGATCTGGCTGTTGCGCTAGGTGATATCTTCAATAAATGTAAGGACAAGAAAGTAGCCTTTACAAAACTCAGTCTATGGCATAATCAAGTAGAACACGCTGGATTACCATCTTTTGAAAGTGTAGGTAGGTCTATTGCAGCACATCACCCTTACATACTGCATTACTTTGACAACAAAAGCACAAATGCATCAGCAGAATCTTTCAATGCTAAATTGAAAGCATTTAGAAGTATATTTCGTGGAGTAAGGGATACTCAATTCTTTCTTTACAGAGTAATGAAATTATATGCGTAAAATTTACTATCCCCCAAGAATTCCGTATGATCCC
>Ga0233365_1000086_pt1 | contig 50356 bp, 47 predicted proteins | sample ElkDunMinimDraft_27_FD_191535 | JGI IMG/M metagenome (GOLD analysis project Ga0233365, IMG submission 191535) | Fecal eukaryotic communites from dung pellets of Tule Elk in California, USA - Elk Dung C36 | ecosystem: Host-associated > Mammals > Digestive system > Large intestine > Fecal | place...
GTGTATATTTCTAAGATATCAACGTAATTTCACACACAACAAATCAAGTCATAATCTGTGCATCTGTGGAAAAAATCAAGCAAAACAAAAGTTATCAAGTTTACACCGACACCTCAACGATTCAACAGTTCAACAAATCAACAACTCATCCGGTAACATCTAGCATCCAACACCCAGCATCCGTCACCTCAACGATTAAACAGGTCTTGTCCCGAGCCATCGAGATCACCGATTCAACAGTTAAGCTTTCACTATAAGAATTATCATCCTTAATCAAACGCTATTTCAAAATATTCAAGAATAGCTTTGTAATTATCCTGAGCAGTTAGACAAGTATCTAATAAATATTCCTTTATATTAGTCCACTCCTGTAAACCTCTGTAGTAAAACAGCTTTATATCGTCATCTATGATAAAAGGTACAATATTATTTGCTAAACATTCCTTAAATAAAATCAACCGACCAACACGACCATTACCATCTTGAAAGGGATGAATAATTTCAAACTGGTAATGAAAGTTTATAATATCTTCAAAAGTTTTCTTTTTAATGTTGTGATAATCGTAAAGTAAGGCTTTCATTCTTGCCGAAACTTCCTTAGGTGGACACGTTTCATTGCCACCCACTTCGTTAGGCAGTTTTTTGTATTCGCCTACATTAAACCAGTCTTTTCCACTATCAGATGTTCCCGATTTCAAGAGAAAATGTAATTCCTTTATAAATGATTCTGATAATTTAGATTTTGCCTTGTCAATGATTAAATCAATACATCGAAAGTGATTGGTCGTTTCTATGATGTCATCTACATTAACGCTTTCTTTGGAAGCTCCGATAGTATTCGTTTCAAAAATATATCGAGTTTGATCATGGGTCAACTTGCTTCCTTCTATGCGGTTTGAATTATAAGTCAGATCAATTTGCGTACGGTGATAAATCCCGCCTTTCAGCTTCATTTCTTTTTGCTCTTTCAGGTGGTTCAGTAATGTATTATCACTAAATTTCTTTTTATTTGCTTTTTCAGGCAATATTGCATCATCAGGAATATTCCATGTTTTACCGGTTAAAAAAGCTCCCTTAATTCTTCCTGTAGCACAATAATTCCGAGCGGTTCTTTCCGGAATATTCCACTTTTTTGCAAACTCGCTTACCGAAATATAATTCATAGCTTTTTATTATAGATACCGTTATCGGCAAATATACGATAAATTACAACTATATATTGTTTAATTCTTGCCGATAACGGCATGATTAAGGATTTAATTCCTGTGCGAATCTACTAAAACAGTAAACTTTTAGGTTAAAAGCTGTAATGAAAATGTCGTTGTAGTGGAATATTGTTTCGTTTGTTACTATTTTAAGTAAAAAATAGTAACAAAACAAACTTCTGCAAAAGAGAGTTGTAAGTCGATGAGTTATTCCATTCAAATCTATCTAAATATATCGTAATGATTATTCAGGATAAATTTTCTTATTCCCTCATTCCGGCCAGTGAGCCTGCGGTTGCTAGCCCGTGGTTACTGAGCCCGTCGAAGTGTCGAAGCATCCAAAACCAAACATCCAACACCAAACATATAAACGATTAAACAATTCAACGTTTCAACACCCGAGGACGAAGTCCAAAGTCTGCGAATACATGCAGCAGAGTATGTGGGGAGCAAAGCTAATTAATCAAATTGTGCCTTTCCCCATAACAACTTCATTAACATTTAGTATATTTACACCAAACCCTTGCACCAAATGCACCACTAAACATTGGTAATAAAACACACACTTATGAACACTAAAAAACGAATCTATATAGATCTGGACGGAGGCATCGTTGACCTCATCGGGCAAATGAAGATCGAACTCGCAACTACAGCAAAACAATACAGCGAAGAAATTATAGTGCTTCAACTTCGGTAGAGGATAGGTGCTCTATTTACTTATCAAATTTATATTCTAGTTCAGGTTAGAAATACAAAAAATAAAAAATAAAACAAAGATGATAAAAATCAAAAAAATAATCAGTTGTTTATTAGTTCTTATAATATTTTCTTCTTGTGAGAAAAAATTTGATTATGATAATTATGATGTTACACTTGGAAATCTATTCTCGGTTTATGGTGATGATATGGAGGATGATATTATTTTCTTAAATAAAAAAATAAGCGTTAAAAAATCTCAACTCACTTCATCTAAAAATGATACCTTAGAAAATATAGATTTCATAATAACTTCGTACTATAATTATTTAAACGAAACAGATTTAAAAAGTCAAAAGCTTAAGAAAAATTTGTTTTATGACAAAGATGTTTTAGCAGAAGATGGAAAAGTGTTTAAAAAAACTAGTGAAACTTTTTTTACAGATTTAGATCTGCTACTTAAAGATAAAGATCTAAAAGATTATTTACATCATTACTTTAGTGTTGATGATGTTAAAAATAATCAAGACCAATACTTCCTCTATATGGAATATAATTATTTAGGTACACCATATCCTACATTTAAGTTTTTACTTAAAAAAGATTAGAAAAAAGCAAAAGTAAGCAAAACGATTAAAACTGTTATTATACAGTCGTTTATAAAAGGTTAGTCTAAAATTGGAGGTAGGTGTCCGATAGGTTTTGGTCTTAAAATGAAAAGGTTAGGTTACTAAATCATTACTGATTACAATCTGACTATTTTGAATATAAGAGTTTATATTTCAGTCATTTGCGATGTTTTTCATATTCCCTTGTAACTCAATTAAAATTAATTTTAAACATTAAATTTTTGAGTTATGGAACGAGCAAAAAGATCCACGTTCAAGTTATTATTCTACTTGAAGAAAAACGAACCAAAGAAGAACGGGAATGTGCCTATTATGGGGCGGATTACCATTGACGGAATCCCAAAAACATTCGCAACAAAATTAGAAATCAATTCTGATAATTGGGATTTAAAGCACGGAAGAGTTTTGGGTAAAAGTACCCAGGCTTTGAGCCTTAATCTTATATTGGATAACATACGTGTACGTATCAACAAGATTTATGATGATATGCATAAGGAAGATGGCTTTGCTACTTCACAAAAAGTAAAGCTCTCTTTTTTAGGAGTCGGCGTTATGGATGACGCCATCCTTAAAGTGTTTAAGGAGCAGAATGATGATTTTGAAAGAATGGTCAGTAAAGGAAAACGTTCTCAAAACACTTATAATAAGTACAAAACCGTTTATAATCATCTGTATGAATTTATTAGGGAGCGTTATTACAGAGAAGATATGGCTTTTCGTGAACTCACCTCCGACTTTATTCGGGAGTTTGATTTCTTTCTGCGTATAGATAAGGAATGTACCCACAATACGGTCTGGGTTTACACAATGCCAATTATTGCTTTAGCTGAACTCGCTATCAAGAAAGGGCTGATACGCAAGAGCCCTTTTGAAGATTATGAAATCAGTATGGAAGAAACTGATCGTAGCTATCTTTTAAAAGATGATGTTGAAAAAGTAATGCTTCTGAAACCATCTAAACCGCAATACGAACTTGTAAAAGACCTTTTTATTTTTAGTTGCTTTACCGGTCTTTCTTATATAGACATCCAAAAATTGAAATGGGGAAATATACAGTCTTTCTTTGATGGTCACCAATGGATAATCAGCAGACGAAAGAAATCTGATGTTGCTTCCAACGTTCGTTTATTGGAAATTCCAAAGCATATCATTGAAAAGTACAGAGGAATTACTGATAATGATTATGTTTTTGAAATACCAACCAATCCTACCTGTAACACTCATATTAAGAAATTAATGAGTGAAGCAGAAATTATTACAGAACAAAAGGTAACCTTTCATACAGCACGCCACACGTTTGCTACGATGTTCTTAACTGAAGGGGTACCACTTGAAAGTCTCAGTAAAATGATGGGACATAAAAACATTTCAACTACGCAGATTTATGCCAAGATTACCAGTCAGAAAATCAGCAAGGATATGGATTTGGTATCACATAAATTTGCAGGAATGGAAGCCGCATTTTCTGAAATGGAGAAAGAGGTTATCATTTAGAATTTTTATATACAGAGCGAAGCAGGATTATGTCCTGCTTTTTTTATGTCCATATTTAATCCTTAAAGCACATTTATTCCTCCAGCGCACATCCAACGCCATAAAAGAGCTTGGCAGGATGACTTAATAAACCATACTGAAAAACTCCTAATCTATCCTCAAACAAATATTTTTCAGTACCGTTTAAGTGGCTTCCAAAGCCACAATACTTTAAGATACTAAAATTCATATTTATAAATTCTGCTAAATGTAATTGCAGGTTTTGTAATCATAAGGCCATTTCCTCAATGCCTTTTTCACGTGCTTCCACATGATTTTTTATTCAAGAACCGATATGCTTTTTTGTTCCATTTCAAGAGCAAAGGTATTTCCGTGTTCTTAACGCAGGAACAAGGTCGTGCCTTCCAGGTTTGCAAAAAAATCTCCACCCATTCGGGTCGTATTTTTTTGACAAAACCTTGTTCCTGCTAAACACTAACCTTTTTATGCTCGTGAAACGAAACAAAGCATACTCCGGCTCTTTAGACGAATAAAAAAAATGTCAGAAATGAAAAAATACAGCATTGGAAATGGCAAAAGAGTGAAACGAAACTTCAGCACCTCCTCTCATTGCCGAATAAATCAAGGGAAATTAAATCAGAACAAAATTAATAACGCAAAAAAGTAGAAATCATGAACATCACAGGAAGACTGACAAGGGATGCGGAAGTACGCACCACGTCACAGGAAAAACAAGTAGTAAACTTTTCAGTAGCGACCAACGACAGCTACCGTAACAAACAGGGCGACCGAGTAGAGCAAACAACCTATTTCGACTGCTCCTATTGGATAACCCCGAATGTAGCCAAGTTCCTTACAAAAGGCACTTTGGTAGAACTATCGGGACGAGTAAGTACTAGGGCGTGGACAGGCAATGATGGCGAGCCAAGAGCAGAACTGAATTTCCATACCTCACAAATCAAATTGCACGGAGGTAGCAAGAAAGCAGAAACCGTACAGGCTACTGCACAACCCAAAAGCACCACCAACACAGGACAAGACACGGAGGACGACCTCCCATTTTAACAACGAGTATTCAATCATTTTTTTAACATCAAATTTTAAGCATTATGGCACATAATATCAATTTCAACGAGAGAACAGGACGTTATTCATTTTTTAGCGTAAAACAAAAAGCGTGGCACGGTTTGGGGCAAATCGTGGAGCAATACCCGACCAGCGAAGAAGCTATCAAGCACGCAGGGTTAGATTACGAAGTCGTAAAATCCCCACTGTTTACCAAAGGTTCGGGCATTATCGAAACTGCTAATGATATTGAGATAGGCAGTAGTGAATTGGAAGTACCCAACTATTTTGCCAACATACGCACCGATAACAATTCAGTATTGGGAGTAGTTGGCAAGGATTACCACATAGTACAAAATCGTGAAGCCTTTAATTTTTTTGATGCTATTGTAGGCGGTGGCGAGGGTATTCTCTATGAAACCGCAGGAGCATTGGGAAACGGAGAACGTATTTTTATCACAGCCAAATTGCCCGACTATATCCGAGTAGGTAATGGCGATGACGTTACGGAAAAATACATTTTCCTAACCACTTCGCACGATGGTAGTGGAAGTATCACAGCCGCATTTACACCTATCAGAATTGTTTGCCAAAACACGCTGAACGCTTCGTTACGCAGTATGACCAATGTAGTACGTATCAAACACACATCGGGAGCAAAAGGACGTATCGAGAACGCTCACAAGATTATGGGACTTGCCAATACATTGAGCAACCAATTAGAGGGAATTTTCAATGAGTGGGCAAAAGTGAAGGTAACAGACCAAGAGGTTAAAAAGCTAATCCAATTGGCACTTTGCCCGAATAAGGAAACCTTTGATTTGCTGAAAAAAGGTGCTATGGATGAAATTTCCACAGTGTTCAAAAATACCGTTGAGGACGCATTTGCATACGCAATGATAAGCGATACACAGCAAATGGACACAACAAAAGGCACTTTGTTCGGAGCGTATAACGCTGTTACAGGCTACTATCAGAACGTGAGAAATTACAAGAATGACGAAGCCAAATTACAAAGCATTGTATTGGGTGGTACTGCTCAACTCAAATCACAGAAAGCATTTGATTTGTGTAATGGTTTTGCTTTAGATGGTGCAGAAATCCTAAACCTTAATTAAATAACAACAGGCTACCGACTTAATCGGTGGTAGCCTACAAAATTTTACAACGATGAACACAAATTTTTTCAATCAGATACAGCAGTTGGACTTTACAGGAGTATTACAACTGAACATTTCAAAAGGAATAGAAAGCAACTTAATTGTAACTGTATTGCTCAACAACGAAGCGTGTGGAGATAGTGCCAAAAACCTTATTCCCCCATTGACATTTAACGCCACACCCCAAGAGTTTGACGAGGGATTTTTTGAGCAAATAACCACACCTATACAAAAGGTATCGGGCTTAATGGTGGATATGGAAAAATTCCAAAAGCAATTGGACGAAGCCAAAGCACAATCGGCAATCGAGAAAGAAAAAGCCGAAAAGGAGAAAAAGGAAAAAGAAGCCAAAGACAAGAAATTTAAAGATGCTCTGGCAAAGGCGGACGAGTTGGAGAAAGAGGGCAAGTTCCGTGAAGCGTGGATGAAAGTACCCGATATAACGGAGTTTCCCGAAAAAGCGGACGAGATACGCAAACGCAAAACATCATTGTCCGACAAGTTTGCCACACCGAGCCTTTTCGGAGCAACAGAAGAAGCAACACCCGAACCGCAAAAAGAGGATGAAGTTATTTCCGATTATCCCATTGATGAAGCGGACGAAGAAGAACAGTATTAACACTTAAAAACGACCATTATGTTATTAGCAACGCAATTAGAGCGAGTTTTCATACTCAAAGATAAAGGACAGGACATCAGACTGACCGACCCCGAACCACGTTGGAGCGTGGAAGCAGTAATGAATTTTTACACCAATATGTACCCGATTTTAACAACCGCAAAAGCATCTGCACCGCAAATTAAAGATGATGCAGTGGAGTACAAATTTGAAAGCGTAATGGGTACGAAAGGTTAAACCAAAATTTTAAAACGATGAATTATGCAACGCAACATTATATCGGGAACTATAAGCATACCCGAACAGAAACGACAACGGCAATTGCACCGACAGTTGGGCGAGTTCGCCAATTGGCTACAAAGACCAAAAGATGCAAACCAAGTGCAGAAAGACAAGCAGAAATCCGTACCAATAGCAATGCTACCAATGGTATTCTAAAGTGTACGTTTCTGCCAAAACTGAAAACAGCACAATCCGTACAGGCTTGTCAGAAAACGGAGAGGGGTTTTTACAAGTCCCTTTCTAAACTTGCCAAGCATTACAGCATTGAGCCAATGCAGACCAAGGATTTTGAGTTTCCATACAATATAACATTGGCTATGTGGGATATGGAAACCAAGGTAAAACGTACCAATATCAATTGGGATAGTTTCAAATTGGTACAGGACAGCAAGAAGACTTACTTCACAGCTGAGGAACGATACAATACAGGTACAACCTTGTATTACATTCCTATTATACCGCTTTTTAAAATGCTCAAAGACCCGAAGCGTAAAAAGACTGCACAGCTTTTAATATCAGTATGTAGTTATCTGTACCATATTGCCGATGTGCCGTATTACAGGCAAGAAGATAGCTATCTGTATTGGCAATATGAAATGCACAAAGATTGGGTAGAACAGGACGAGGAAACGGACGAAACCGAAGCTTATAAAAGGGAGTTGAGAAATGCTGAGTACATTGGCGATAAAATAGAACAAAAGCTATTCAACCGTAGCAATCTAAAGGTATTTGAACAGCGTTTGAACCGATTTATAAGCGTTGATATGTTCGACAGGGAATGCCATGAGGTGTCTTGTAATGCGTTTGCCCTTTTTACTGAATATCCGAACGCAAGCATTTTCCGAAACGCACCAATATCCGAAGAAGACCCTTACAATGATGATGACGAAAATGAAATAATCGGTATGGAAAAGTATATTTCATTTATTGCAGACACCAAAGGTTGGTTATACGAAAGCCTTTCAGATACAATCAACAATGAATTTAACGAGTACGGAGCAATGGAAGAACCAACTATTTCCAAGCGGTTTGACGTAAGTGAAATACCAACAACAAATCTCGATTTTGAGAACCGCTTGTTTGGCTTATTGGATGACCTCTGCACAATATTAGACGATTATAAAACAACAGAAAAATGAACACCGTAAACGACATCACCGAAAATTTTGGCACATTGTACCATCCGAAATCTGCTTTAGTTTTTTACGAAACCATAGGCACAAATACCGATGTGTATGTGGAGCATTTTGATATGGATAGCAACGGAACGCCTATCAATGCCCACCCATTGACAGTAAAAGAAGCCAATGTATTGGCAAAGGCTCTAAAGACCGATGAAGAAAATAGCAAAACCTTTTTAAAGCCAAAGGGAATTTTGCCGACCAACATTCTGCATATTAATCCGAGCGAAAAAGGTACGGTGCTATGGTACACCAAAACACAGCAAAGGCAGATATATTTTGTGGATAGTTTAGGTATTTCCAACGGCAAGGCACAAGTACCGCCAATGCTATGGTTTGCCAATAAAAGCAGTCTTACGGTATTTGCTTTAGCAAGCGACAGAAGACCCACCGAGAAAACGCCATTGCATTACGCACCTTTCTTCAATATTTACGAAAAGGGCAATGTATGTATGGGTACTGTTAGTATTGACATTAAAAATTCGGCTTCGGTTGAGGAATTTATACAGGCGTGGGAACATTACTTTTTTAATTCCTATTTCAGCCATTCATTATGCGAGAACCTGACGAAAAAAAACATTGTAAACCTTTGGAAAGACCTGATCAATACTGATAAACCTTTTCCTAAAGAAGTATTAAAAAAGAATAGCAAAACCCTTAAAAATCTATTGTGATGAATACAGAAAAAACAGCAATCCATTTTACGGATAATTATTTACTCAATCCGACCAATCCGATTTCGGTAAACCTTATCGGAGCAGGTGGCACAGGCTCAAAAGTATTGACCGCTTTAATGGAAATAAACGAAAGTTTGATAGCGTTAGGACACGCAGGATTACAAGTCCGCCTTTGGGATGATGATGTTATCACGAATGCCAATTTAGGCAGACAGCGATTTTTTGAATGCGAAACAGGATTGTACAAATCCGTTGCTCTGATAAACCGTATCAATCGTTGTATTGGTACAAATTGGAAAGCCGAAACGGTAAAATTTGAAAAGGACAAGTTTGGGAGAATGCCCGAAAAAGCAAGGGCAATCATTACCATTACTTGCGTGGACAATGTACAGGCGAGGTTTGGCGTTGCTGAAATTCTTAAAGAAATAAGTTACCGCAAACACTACCAAGATGAACCGAAATATTGGTTAGATTTTGGCAACAGCCAAGATACAGGACAAGTGCTACTATCTACTATCGGAGAGATAAAGCAACCCAATTCAGAGAAATACCAAACGGTGGCAAGCCTGCCATTTGTTACCGATGAATTTGGCGAATTACTGAAGCAATCCGAACAAGAGGACAACACGCCAAGTTGCTCACTTGCCGAAGCGTTAGAACACCAGGACTTGTTTATCAATTCCTCATTAACCCAAATGGGTTGTTCTTTGCTGTGGAACTTATTTCGCAGGGGAATGACCGAATACAAAGGATTTTTTCACAATCTGAAAGATTTCCGAACCCACCCGATAAAAGTCGCCTAAAAGCCGAAATCGGCGGGCAAAAATGCAATTCCTCGCTTCGGTCGGAAACGCATTTTTGCATTTAAAAAGGTGCAACCACTTTGTCAAAATGTACTCCTGCACAAATTCCCTTCCTTACCATTTTACCAAACAGATTGCGACATTATTGCGTGGGATATTCATTATCCCATTTTGTTTTGTATTTAGCATTGACTTCTTTTCTTTTCACACAGCGACCAAAGAAAAGAAGCAAAAGAACGTCGCAGTATTAGTTATACATTTTCATTTATGTCAGTCAATCAATAAGTTTATTTAGTTAAATTTGATAAATTGTAAACTGGAATAAATTTTATAATCAGTTTACCTTATTATAACCAAATTAATAACGCTTTTAATGAATTTCGTAGATATATCAACATTAAACATAGAGATTGAATTAGATGTACTGAAACGTGACACACAGCGTAATAGTTTCTTTCTCTATCAGCACAAAGGAGTGTTCTTTGCTGATAACAAACGTATTGGAAATAATGACCAAGAGGAAGCAGAAACTAAATTCATTAAAGTATTAACCAAAGCTAAAGAGGATAATATTGCTTTAGTTCTGTCTCCTGAATATTCGTGTCCTAAATCTGTTATAGATCAAATTATAGCAAATGAAGATTTACAACCTACCCAAAATAAAATTTGGACACTAGGAGGAGAATCATTGAATAAAGAAGAATTAAACAATCTAAGAGCGATAAATATTGAGAATATATACATTCATTTTGAGGATTGTTACAATAATTCTGATAAGAATTATGTAGATCCTCTTTATTATATTTTTCAAGGACAACACAATGGAATTAATAAACTAATTATCCTTGTCCAGTTTAAAAGTAGACATATGGGAGGATTACGATCTAGTCAATTAGAAGCGAATAACTTAATTGAAGGAGAAAATGTCTATATTTTAAAAAACAACCAAAATTCAGTTCGCTTAATATCATTCATCTGCTCACAAGCAATGAATTTCAACGCTACATATGAACAATCGTTAGTAGATAACCACAGCTGGATAGATTTACCATTTTTAATATTGAGCTTACAATTTAATCCCAACCCATCTCATGATGATTTTATTGCTTTTAAAAAGTATGTTTTAAAAAGAGAAAAAAGAGAATTAATCACTTTAAATTGGGGTAAAGGAACAACGTTTGTCAATGGCAGATTCTTGTATGAAGATACAAATACACCACGTAGTGGAATATACTTTAAAACAACTGACACAGATCTAGATTATGATCCAACTAAAATTTTAAGTAATCACAATAAAGGATTCTATTTTCTTCAAATTCTACGGAATAAGCGAGTATATTTTCTCAACGGAAGTATTGAACTTTTTAAAATAGATAATAAATCTGTAAGCATAGCAGATGCCGAAGAAGTCCAGCAACGCCGGGAAGGCCCAGCCGTTAGTAATATTTATGCTTTCGAACCAAATTTAAATTTAGAAGAAGTTGAAAATATATCAGACAAGCATATTCAATTTTTGAAAGATAATGATATTACTAATCCCTATTTGCTAAGTAATGATAAGTCTATAATTGATAAAGAAAGATTATTGAATATTTCAACTGGTAGAGTAAAAGGTAAAGAAAAAAATAAATGGGCTGATGTTATAAATCTAGATAGCTTTAAACTAAACGAATCTGATGAATGCAATAATAGATTAACATATATTGAAGACACATATCCTTCTAGTCAATTCGTAAGAAGTATGAATTGTTCTAACATTTTCGAATTAGATGTGAATATTATACCAACTACGAAAGTCTACCCTCACAGTATAAAACATCTAATAGACAATAATATCTCTTTAGCATTTGCTCAGAATGCAACAGCATTTAGCTATAAATATAATATAGTTAATGGTAATGGTAATATCGAAAAAGCTACAATTTGTTATGTTGGAAGTGCTGTTCCCATTGAAATAGTCAACAAAGCTTACGATGAACTACAAAACTTATTTGATGAAGATTCTCCTGGAAAAAATACGATTGTAGTTTTTCACAAAAAAGGAAATGATATTTTAAATAAATCAAACCCTGATGCAGGTAGTATAATAGATATACCAAATAATAACAGCTCAATCTTATAAAATGGAGATGAATACAGTACAATTAATAGAACAGTCTAAAAGAGTTTTCACCAATTTTGAACAGGTGGATAACAAATTATACAGAGGTAAGTTATCTATTCAAGATAAAACAGCGGGGATCTATTATCTAAATTTCAACCAAGAAGTTTTGAAAAAAGATTTTGAAGAATTACAGTATAAGCATCTTGCTGAAGAATTTTATAAGCAAGAGGAAAATTTGCAATGGAATATTTATCTATTATTCATTAATAGTGATATTTCTGACGATTTAAAATTGGAAATATTAACTGATGATAAGTATGCAAGAAAATTAATATTTACTGATAATGAGTTTATAGATTACTTTGAACTTGAAAAGTCACAACCATCTGATTTACCTGATATTGTATCTAACTGGAAACAGGAATTGAATTCTGTTGGTCTACAAGAATTGTATAGCCCCAGTTCTTATGATGGTATAGTAAGAAACTTTCTTAATAACACGACTCCTAATGTTGTAGAAAACCAAGGAAAAAGCTTAGAAGATGTTCCTGTTGTTGAAAAAATAAAATCAATTTGTTTAAAAGAAAACTATAGAGAATTCCCGAAAAGCAGAGAATTTAACTTTGGTTCTGTGAATTTATTTACTGGATCTAATGGAGTTGGAAAAACAAGTCTTTTAGAGTCATTAGAATTAATTCTTACTGGTAAAACTCAAAGAAACTCTGATAAAAATGAATCTTCTAATTCTATTACAGCTATCTTAAATGATGATTTCCTTGATTCATATATACTTAATAATAGAACATATAAAGAAAGAGGTGCTAAGTGGTACAATAGACGACTTTCCGAACAGGGAAATCAAACGTATAAATCTTTTAATCGGTTTAATTTTTTTAATACAGATGCAGCCCATCAATTTTCAAATTCACAAGAAATAGGAGTAATAAATGAATCTTTAAAAGAAATAATTTTAGGAGAAGAATATACTGTATTAAAAGATAAGATTCAAAAAATTGGGACTAGATTGCGTACAGAATTGAATAAGACTTCAAAGGAGATTAAAGATAATAATGATGATTTTCAAAAAAATGAATATCGAATACAAGAGTTGAAGTCTGATAAAAATTTTGAAGCTATAAAAGAAAATATCAAATCAAATATTTCGGATTTAGGTTATAAAATAACCATTGATGAATCAAATTATTCAATCGCAAGCTTATTTATTAACGAAATTAAAAATGAAGTAGATTATATATTGTCTAATAATTGGGTTACAGATTATAAACGATTTTTGGAAGTCAAAAAAAGTTTTTCAAATCGGATTAAACTCGTATCTGAAAGCAAGATTACTTATCATCAAAATATACAAGATTCTAATACACTTATAGGAAACCTACAAAAAGTTGAAGCCAAGCTTTCAAAGGCAAATTCTTTTTTTAAATATTTCGAAATAGAAAATAGAAATAAAATAGAATCTATAGAAAGTGATTCTGAAAAAATTGAAGCTCAACTTTTAATTATAAATTCACTTAAAGATTTGAATAATTTAGAGTTGGATATAATAAAGTTGAAAGAAGAAAGCAAAACTCTTCCTGAGCTAATGTTTTCAAAGGAAAGCCTAATCGTGACTAATAGCGATTTATTAAAGGAACTCCAATTTGAAGTAAAAAAGCTCCAAGATAATTTTTCTTTGAATGAAAGGCTAATTAGTGAACTAAAGAATTTAGGGAAGGAGATTTTGAAACATAAACCCAATTCTGATCATTGCCCTTTATGTGAACAAGAGATTCTACATTCTGAACTTTTATTAAAACTTGAGTCTGAGTTTACTAGTGATAATGATAAAAGTATTTTAAGTATTAAAAATGAAAAAATTGGAGAGTTAAAAGAGGTGATTTTTCAATTAGAAAAAGATTTGAAAGAATTAAAGCAATATGAAATTGTTGTCTCTAATTATTTAAAGAATTATAATCAACTGAATTTAAAGGAGGTAAATGAAAAAATTGAGCAAACACTTGGTAATGAACAAGCTGTTTTAAAAGAAAAGGACACCATAAACAAGACAATTTATCGTATTACTAGTATTGGAGGGACGATCTCAGAGTATTCAAAACTAAAAAATGAATTATCTGTAATTTATACTGATATAGATATTACTGATAAATCTATTTTAAGTCAAATAATTAATACATTAAAGCAAGAAATAAGCTCTAATATTGTTGATTTTGAAAAACTCAAAAATCATAATATTCAGATAATTACAGACTTAAATAACTCTTTAAAACTAAAAGATTTCATTGATACTTTAGATGAAATTGAAACAATCGTTAAATCAAATGAAACTAAAATAGAATCATTAAACTTTAGTTTTGAAAATTTAAATCGTTTTATTAATATATCATATGACAAGAATATTTTAGAAATATCAAAGGACTTAACCCTTTTAAATGATAATTTAAACACATTTAGAGATATTGAAAATAGTCAAAATGAAATAAAAAAACTTTTTACTATAAATGAAGAAATTACAAACTCTTTACCAAATATTAAAGTGCTAAATAGTAGATTGAATAAAGCTGTTGAAATTTTAGAAAAATTAAGTAAAAATAGTGAAGATGCAATTTTAGAGGATTTTTTCAACAATAATCTAATCGAAATAAAGGATATTTTTAAAACAATTCATTCGCCTCAAGAATATGCAAACTTAGAATATAAAGGCAATAAATTAGTTTTATTTAAAGGTGATAAAGAACATGAAATTTCAGAGATTAGTACAGGTCAAAGGGCGGCATTGGTCTTATCAATTTTTATTAGCTTAAACAGGAAGTTAAAAAACGGTCCAAACATTTTAATCTTTGATGATCCTGTAACATTTATCGATGATTTCAATGCCTTATCATTCTTAGATTTCTTAAGATATTTTATTGTAAAAGAAAAAAAGCAAATATTTTTTGCAACAGCAAACAAGAAGTTCTCAAATTTATTTAAAAAGAAATTCGCCTTTTTAGGCGAGAATGAATTTAGAGAATTCCAGTTAGAAAGATAGTAATTCTCTATTAGAATCTATTGTCATTGACAAACGAGAAGATTAATATATAGCCTTATCCAGACCGAAATATCTATTAGCAATGGCATTTCCTGACACGATAACAGATATAGATCTCAAAAAGAAATTTGGTGAAGCAATAAGAATAGTGACACAAGAAGAATTAATATAGCAATACTTAAGATATGTTTGATAATAGCTTAAAAATATTTACAGAACAACTTATTGAAAAAATAGGAAGTAATCATAGAGAATTGTTTTTGCCAATTAAAGAGGAAAAATACGCCAAACCAGGAAATTGTTTTCTAAATGTACAGCAAAAAGTAAAAAATGACGGAGGTTCAATAATTTATGGTTGGTCTGTCCTAAATGGAGATTTCTTAATGGAAGCAGAAAGACACGCTATTTGGAAATCACCTAACGATGAACTGGTAGATATTACACCAAGTACACAAAATTTGGATTTTACTTTTTTTATTCCGCAAGAGTTGAATTATATAGGACAATTTATTGACAACGTAAGAATTAACAAAACGAAAAATGAAGTAGTCGATCATTGGATTATTATATCATCACTAAGGAGTAAAATTTTTAATACCGCTTCTAGAAAAGGTGACTACATTGAGATTCCAAAACATATGCAAACCTTATATTATAGATATGAAAATCTAAACAATTGTTACTACTCATTTTTGATTTACGGAGGGGGGACGGCAACAAATTGTTTTTGTAATAGTAGCAAACCTTATAATAGATGCCATTCGCTCACCATTCGAAAAGATTGTGAAAGAGATGGTAAGAGAATAGATTATTTACAAAAAAAGTATGCACCAAAATAGTGCAGTCAAAATTAGTAAACAGATGTTAACATATAACGAACTCATAGAACTACGAGACAAATTAGTAAATGGTGAAATTCAATTAGAATTTGCAAAAGCTCAGTATTGGAATGACTCCAAAGAAGGACAACGCTCTTGGTATACAAAAGATTGGAAAGAAAGAAGATCGAAATTTATTAAAGATAAATGCGAAATATGTAATAGTACTGAAACATTAACAATACAACATCATTCTCATCCAAGAAAATACTCCGATTATTTAAGAGAAATAACAAGAGGATATACTAAAGACTACATAGACATCAATCAAGAAATTAGTAAATCTGATTTTACAGATTACGTGCAAAAAAGATATGATTATGACCCCGTTCCACTATGTTCAAATTGCAATAACAAAAATCCAAGCGTAAGGGTAAGGAAAACTCCAAAATATCGCTGCGCAGATTGTAAGCACGAATTTGATGAAGCAATTTTCAGATCGGCAAATGAACTCATTTCTATTTTTTTTGAAAATGAAGATGCATACGAAGTTCAAGACAAATGCTTTGTTTCAAAGGATAAATGGAAAAATAGGAACAATCTATCTAATATCCGATATTGGTTACAAAGAGAACGTGCTAAAAATAAGGATGCAGAGCAGATTGAGAAAGAGGCTTTTTTACTTCATGTAAATGACTGTATCAAATATCTTTCCTTTGAAGATGCAATAACTGCTTGCCGAAAATGCGCCTATAATTTTGATATCAAAAAAATGGAACTTTGCCCTCAATGTAAGCAACATTACAAACAACTTCAGTATCCAACCTGTATCGATTGTTTGCCAGAAGAAAAGCGAAAAGCGGCATTAGAAAGTATACAATTCGGAAAAGAATGGCATGAAATGCATAAAAGGCTGGGAATTGACTAAATATAATAATTAAATTTGTACAACTTTTTCGATAACTTTCCTAAAATCATCCGCATCGCTACCTACAAGTAAACAACTTGAAAAACCAATATCCAGAAGTATCCTGCCAACCGTCTCAGTGTCAATATCACTATGGGCAATCAGTTTTATGGTGGGATATTGTGTGCTCAATTCTTGAAGCTGTGCCAGCACACTCTTGTCGTAAAAATCAAGGTCAATAATGCAAACATTGGGAAGTTCTTTTAATTCTGATAATTGAGATAGTCCGTCATCAATGCTTTCAAAGCGAGATAACACCTCAAGTCCTGAAGCAATGAGGTCATTGCAAATCAAATCTAAAATAGGGCTTTTGTCGTTGATAAATGCGAGAGTAATTTTTTGTTGTGATGTACAAGTTTCCATATTATTGTCAGATTTTGAGTTAATGGAGTTTCCTGCACAAAAAAAGAAAGCGCAGGCAACTACACTTACCGCACATTGAGGTACTGGTATACCCGACAACGAATAAGCGAGCGCCCACGCCTATGGCATGAGCGTTCTTCCTTATTGTCCCGTTGTCTAAAAATTACCAGTTTTCAATGTGGGACTTAAAGTAAAAACACTTTAAGATTTCTATATTTTACATAGCAAAGATACTAAAGTCGTTCCGATAGAAATATAGTCAGAACAAAATTAATTACAAGCATTGCCTGTCATTGGTCACATAGTTCTGTTCCAAGACGTTTAGGATATCACTTTCCTTATAAATTATCTTACCCCCAATTTGTATAAATGGCAGGATATTATCATCACGATATTGCTGTAAAGTCCGTTTGCTGATATGTAACAGCCTACAAACATCTTCACCCGACAAGTAGATTTCTCCATTCATTACAGGACGGTAGTTTTTCAATATTGCTTCTATACGGTTTTTCAACTGCATTATCATTTGCTGATGGGCGATGATTTCTTCCGTTTCATTCGTCAATAAATCCATTGTCATTGGTATTGTACGGCTGTCCAGCTTCTAGCAAAGCCTGTACGTCCGAGCGTTTATAATAATTCTTGCGGTTCAGTTTGGAAAATGGCAGTAGCCCTTTCTCCTTATAGGTCTGCAAAGTCCGTTTGGTAATATCCATCATCAGGCACACTTCCTGGTTATCGAGCCACTTTTCTTCTTTAAAAATTGGGGTGTATTTTTTTGTTGCGCTTTCGGTCATTTCCAAAAGTTCCCTTAACTCATTCTTCATTTCGTCTAATGTGGATTTTTGTATTGCAATAACTTCCATAATCTGCTCAATTTTTCTGTGGAACTCTAATTTAGAAAGGCTTTTTATCGCATTAGGAGTTGTTGTATTAGTTGGCGTTGAGAGGCAGTGTTTGGCGTTTTTAGCAATAATTCCGAAGAAATTTATTTTGTAAATTTGAAAAAAAATATTACTACTGAAGATTAGAGATAATACACATTGATAAATAATTAGTTGGCATTTGTAGCGAACGATACCACGGAAACTAATGAATTACAAAAAAATAAAACCTTGCAAAGAATTAGCACCCTTTATTCATTTCTACTGGGAACTGAAAGGGAATGAGCTTGAAAGTCAATGGGAACGGGTTTTTCCAGACGGTTGTGCTGGTGTAGTAACGAATTTAGGAAATACCTGTCTTACAGACAACGGATCGGTTTCTATGGAGTTTGGAAAAACCTATGTAGTTGGCGCAATGAATTCATTCAAAGACAGCTTTATTGACAACGATACACATTTGCTTGGCGTGTGCCTAAAACCTGCAACTTTTGCAAATTTCTATAGCTACTCTTCGCAAAATGAACTTACTAATGATACCATTGAATTTGAAAAATCCAATTCCTTTAATGTTGATAAAATATTAGTGACCCCATTCAATTATTTTGACTATTTCTTTTCAGAGAGAATAAAAAGCAAAAACAATCAGCTACAATCAGTTGTCAATGATATACATTCAACAAACGGACAAATTAGTGTTTTTGAACTTTCAAAAAGAAACTTCACAACTGTAAGACAACTGGAGCGAAATTTTAAAAAGTACATTGGATTATCGCCAAAAGAATATTCAAATATTATTCGCTTTCAGAATGCTTTGAGTATAATCAAAAATTCAAATCAAAACCGGAGCTTATTGGATATTGCATTTGAGTGTGGTTATTATGACCATTCACATCTTACCAACGAAATCAAGCGAAATACCGGGCTTTCGCCATCATTACTTTAATTTGTCGCATTTTTACAAAGTGTGATTGTTGGTCTAAAAGTAAATTTGCATAAACATTAAAATTTAAAACAGATGCGAAAAATATCACTTTTCATTGCAATGAGTTTAGACGGTTATATTGCAAAACCAAATGATGACCTAAGCTTCTTGAAGCTTGTAGAAAAAGAAGGAGAAGATTATGGCTATGCGGAATTTACATCCAAAATTGACACCATAATTATTGGCAGAAAAACCTATGACTATGTAGTCAACGAAATCGGAGCATCCCATTATGACAATGGACAACGAGATATTTATGTAATAACACGAACTGAAAGACCACAAGTAGGCAGAACGACTTTCTATACAGGAAACATAACCGAATTAGTCAAACAATTAAAGTCTGAAAACGGTAGTAATATCTATTGTGACGGCGGTGCTGAAGTAATAAATGAATTATTGAAGCATAATTTAATAGACGAGTTTATAATTTCGGTTATCCCAGTTCTTTTAGGGAATGGAACAAGACTTTTTAAAGACGGAAGACCCGAGGAAGTACTTGAATTTATAACAGCAAATACATTTGAAAGTGGACTGGCACAACTACATTACAAGCGGAAAAATTAAACAACAAACACTATATGTGTTTGCATTAGCCATCTAAGAAAAAAATCGGATAGCCTAAAAGGTTATCCGATTTGCATTATGACTGTATTCTGTAATAATTATCTATGTTGGGCAGGCTGTTCCGTTTTCACTTTCGGTGGCTGCTTTTCCTTTTTCTCACGGGAATAAACCCATAACGACAATAGCCCGAATATAATCAGTGCATACGCTACCCATTTACCAACTTTTTCAATCAATTTGATGAAAACCGAACTTTCATAAGATGAAAAGCCCTCTGCTCCCATAGGGCTACGCCTGTAAAACTTTTTACGGTTAATCCAATATCGAAGTCCCAAGCCTGCTACCAAAAATATTATCCCTATAACCAATGATGCCACCATAATCTTTATTTTTAATTTTTGCTCATGATAAATTTAAAAAATATTGATGAGGCCTTAAAATTATTTCACACATAAAATACTGTAAACCAAAGCGACTTACCTTTCGATAAGCCGTTTTTTATTATACTTTTTTTAATCACTGCTATTAAACTCAAAGCTCAATTGCTTTTCGTTCCCGAAGCTGTCCGAAATCCAAACCTCAAAGGATTGTGATACGGCAGATGTTGATGTATAGTACAATCTAAACTGCTCTGTCGGTAACGGGTATAAATCGTTCGGCAGGTATGGCGGTTCATCGTAGTATTGCAACGTTCCTTGTCCGTCAAACTGGAAATAGCGGAGAAAATACTGCGTGTTGCTGTAATTGCCTGTTCGCTGTATGGTAATGCGTATTTCTACCGTCTGCCCATTGGCTACATCTTTTGGAACTGGCATCACGTTCACTTCAAAAGGAAAATCGTTCTGTATTTCGAGTTCATCATCTTTGCTACAAGACACCAAAGAAACCGAAGCTGTTAGGATTGCCAAGAGTACATATATCGGCAGTAATCCTATTCTGAATTTATTGAATATTGCTATCATTGTTTTTAAATTTTAAAAGTTAAACCTTAATCCCACACCTGCGGACGGTCGGAATTGCTCTAAGTCCGTACCCCAAAATACCTTTGTACGCCCTTGCAGGACGAGTACAAAACGGTCTGACAGGTACGTTTCAAAAGTGAGGCGACCGCCTGTTCCGTAGATAAAATTATCCTCGCTCAAAATCTTTGCTCCGTCATATAACATAGTTTCGCCACGGTTGATGCTTTCATAACCGACTACGCCTGTTATCCCGAAGTTCAGTGTGATGTTCTTACGAACATCGCCCAGAAGGAAGAAGCTGTAACCACCCTCGGCAGTATAAGTTTCCTGCGGTATACGGAGATCTTTATAATCGTGGTATTGGTGCCTATATTCCAAAGCCCAAAGCTGGTAATTTCCATTTTTGCCGTTCACGGTCATTCCGATGTTGAGGTAATAATCATTGCCGATTTTATCATCGGATAATACGCCTGCACTTATTTCCAATCCTTTCTGTTTTGGAAGCATTCTTTGTGCCTGTGTAACCGTGATGGCCATAAAGATGAGCATCACGGTATAGATATACTTTTTCATAAAATTACTTTAAAGGGGTTATTAAAATTTCAGGTGCATATCGTTTATCAAACGAGCCTTAATTAAGTCTGAATTTTCGATTTGTAGTGTCTGATGCCTGCCCCCGTTTTTCTCGAAAATCTCAATCAGTAGTACCTTGTCATCGGCAATTGTAAATTGATCTAACAGGAACACGTTTTGTTCGGTCGATTTACCGCCAATCTCCTCCAATGGCTTGTAAGTGCGTAACGGTATCAGCGGGCGTTCCTGTACTACGGTACGTTTGGCTACCTTTTTATCCACTACTTTGAAATTGATAAAATCAATCTGAAACGGCACACTGGTACGGTTTCTCAATTCCGTATGGAAATAGTATTTGCCGTTGTGTATATAAATGCCTTTGAGAATAAACTGTATGCCGAAACTCTTAGCCCCGATATGTTTTACAATGCGTTTGTCTTTATTGTAAATCGTTTCCAAAAGCAAACCCGCCAATGATGGCGAATTGTTGCCCAATTCCTCAAAAAGCACATCGTTTCCGTTGGCTTTGTCCACTGCCTTTTGCATTGTTAAAAGGTCGTAACTCAATGCTTCGGGATAGGAACTATAATACACATTGAAACTGTAAAAACGCCCGTCATTAGTAATCACAGAAAAATTGGTTTCAGGTTCAAAATCCCTTACTGTTGCTTTTACACGCAACACGTTTTCCGCATCTTCTGCTTTCCCTGCAATCAGGTATTCACTGCCCAAATCCACGTAACGAATAGCAGTGGGGAAAATCAGGTGTGAAGTTTTATCGTAGGTAACTTCCATTTTATACGGTTCTATCTTGCCCAACGCAAGCGGAGTTCTGATGCTGTCCTGTGCATAAGATTGTACGGCAAAGCCGAGTATCAGGGCAATTGCCCAAAAGGTTTTTAAATGATTTTTCATTATTTTATTTTTGAGTTCAACATTATTTTTTAGGTACAAGAAAAACCTGATGTCCTGCTTTCAGCGTAACTTTTGGGGTTCTTACCTTTTTGGCGAAATAGCCCGAAATTCCCTGTACCACTCCTTTGCTTAAATCTGCGGCAACCTGTTGTCCGGCATTCTGTGTGAGCATTACGCTCGTTCCACCTGTCTGGCTCATATTGCCTGCCATTTCGGTAAGAGCGTTCATTTCGGGCGAATACGGAACATACAAGCCTTGCTGTCCGTCCAAATCGTAAATGGTTATATCTACCGGGATGATATTGCCCTCCAATTCTATCGAGGTGATTTTTAGTTGTAGCCTGCCATTCTGAAATTTGGCATTTGCCGTTACAATCGTTCCTTTTGGAATGGCTCGTTGTGGCGTTTGGGCAGGCTCTAACAATCGTAAACGCACACCCGTTTCGCCAACTACTGTTTGAGCATCGTGTATGCAGGCTTTTATACTATTTTTAGGCTGTATCACCTGCTCCACAGAACCGGCGGTATAAAAACCACGGTTCTTTGTTTGGCTCCAATCGGCTAAAAAAGCACTGTCCGTAGGCTCACGGTACAGGGCTGATACGGTATTCTTTCTTGCAGGCGTAAACGATACAAAATGCTCTTTTTGGTTAGTACCCGCAGCACTAACAGCACCCGGAACAGCACCATTAGCAGGTGTTACATTTTCAGTAGTCGTATTTTTCGGTAGATACTTTGCTGCCATTTCATAGGATTTCTCCATTAGTTTAAGTTGGTCATCTACGGTGGCAACAGGTGGCACATCTTTTTCAGCCAGCTTTTCTTTCATTTCGTCCAATTGCCTACGAAGTTCCATTGTTTCCGAGTTGTTATCCTGATAAAATGAACCTAATGTGCTTTGTGCATTGCGGTAACTGCTCAATGCAGGATTGCCGTTTCTTCCCGAGCTTCTGCCACCTCCATAGCTGTTGCTTTGATCTTCTTCAGGAAGTTGTTCATCAATCGGCTCTTCTCTGTCTTCGGTATTCCAATAGTCAGAAAGCGTAGTTAAAGCATTCCGCTTTTCCTGTTCTTTGCTTTCCAGCATTTCCTGCTCATACGCCTTGCCTTTGTCGGCAGGCATTCCGGCTCCGGTAGCTTCTGGTACTGCATCGTTCAGCCCAATGTTTTCAATCGCTTTTTTATCTTCGGACGGTTTAAATATGAGGTACATACAACCCACGAAGACAATCGCCATTAAACCGAAGATTAAGGGCTTTTTGAGCTTCTCCTTATTATTCTGTGTGCCGTCTTGCAACACATCAGTGGTTGCTGTCGGGTTCCCCTCCGTTACCCGAACAACCGATTTTTTGTTCTCATTTTCTTTCATAAATCTTATTTTTTAGAATTGTTGATAATGTGTCCTGTAATCTTGCAGGGCTTTCACTTTTTTTGAGGACAGGGTTTTCGATATGCTCAATAATTATATCGTTACCGGATTTTGAGGTATCGTACATTACTTTGCCAATCACTGCCATGGTAAGCAGCAGGTAACCTACAAAGAAGTACAGCGTATATTGATGCTGTTTTCGTAGGGGTAACTCCCGCCAGCGTTCGTCCAGCTTGTCAAAATATCTGTCCATATTTGCTCTTAATTTTTTCATACCTTTTTCTGTTTTAGAGCTTGAAACGCTTAGGGCTTTTACCTGCCTTTTGTTTTTGTTCATCATTGACCAAAGCGACTACCTCAGCCGCTTTGGGTGCAGATATTACAGACAGGTTTGTCAGTTCCGATTTTTTCAGCAGTTGTCCGAATTGGTCTTTCCTTGCCACCTCCATTTTATTGAGAGAGAATTTCCCGTTCAGGTATTTTACCCACATACTGCATTCTACACGGGGCTTGTCATCGCCCGACCATTGCAGGTAGCCTGTCAGCAATAAATCCTGCTTGGACAAACTATCTTTACCTTTTTGGCAGCTTTCGAGGTAATCGCTGATACTTTCTTTCAACTTTCCGGCATACGCACCTTGCGTATGGAAATAGCCGTTATATCCTTTGTCGGTAAGGATTTTTGCAAACGTGTTTAAATCTGATAATGTTTCCATAAGATTGTTTTTTAGCGTTCGATAACTTCTATATCCCTGTTTTCAACCACCGCAAACTTTTCAATGTTGAAGCCCTGCGGATTGTTGTCGGAACGGACGGAGTTTACGAGATAGCAGGAAGTAATGAGGTTGCGCCTGGTTACATTGCTAGAACGGATAATGAACTGCTTGGCATAGGTACGCACCGCATAAGGATGGGTGTCGAAATTGCAGACCACGCTATCGACCTCGATACGTTGCTGAACATTCCCTGAAATAATTCTGTTGTAATAACCCTTTTCAGATAAGTCTTTGTAATAGTCAAAAGCACTTTTATCCGCAAGGTTAAATGCCCTGCTCATATTGCTTTCGATAGCATTTTTATCTGGAGCGAGTGTAAAGAACAGCTCGTGAAAACGTCTGACGTGTTCCCTAGCTTCCACAGGTCGGTTGATGCCCGCATCTTGTGATAAGGCAAGCATCAAAGATTTGCCGTTATCCAGTACATAGATTTTTTGGCGTTGTTCTTCTGCAAAGCGGTAGGACTGCCATACGGCATATCCTACCACGCCAATGCAGAGAACCGCAAACACAATGGCATATAATCTTATCTGCCTAAAGCTGTTTTCGATATTTCTTAGCGTTTTAAATTCCATTTTTTAGAATGATTAATTGTTTATTTATTCATCAGTTTACCGCCAATGTTTCCAACTGTGGAACCTGCTCCGGCTCCGGCGATGTTCCCTGTTTTTATTGCAGCTTGGTTCACGTTGCGGGTAAAGTTTCCTGCGCCTCCGGCTTGGATTACCCAACCTGTTACTGTCGGAATTGTGAAGTATCCGATAATGCCGATAATCATAAAAATGATATACACCGTATTGCTGGTGTCAGGTATGTAGGTCGGATCGGCAAGCATTGCTATATCCCTTTCCAGTATGAGGGATTGTATTCTTGCCAGCATCGAACTGAATAAATCCGAAACAGGAAGCCAGAGATATACGCTGACATACCTCGTGATCCACTGTGTGAGCGTGGACTGAAATCCGTCCCAAACAGAAATAGCAAAAGCTATTGGTCCGAGTATGGAAAGGACTATCAGGAAAAATGTGCGTATGGTATCAATAACCAAAGCCGCAGCCTGAAAGAGTATTTCCAGTAAATTGCGAAACCAATCCTTTATTGCTTTCTCTATCTTGTAGGCTTGCCTGTCCATATACATTCCCGCCATTGTACCAACGTCCGATGGCGACCAACCCAATTCATCCAGCTTTTTATCAAACTCTTCGTCTGATGCCATATAGGCGGTTTCGGGATTTCTGACCATTGCTTCGTATTCCAATTGGTCTTTCTGCTGTTGCAGTTTGTTGAGATCAAGCACCTGGTCTTCGAGTATGGCGTGGGTTCCTGTAACCACCGGGCTTAATACTGCATTAATGGTTCCCAACACAAAGGTTGGGAAGAACATTATGCAAAGTCCCAAAGCGAACGGACGCAACAACGGAAACACATCAATAGGTTCTGCTCGGCTTAAAGCCTGCCAAACCTTTAATGCCACATAGAACAACGCACCCAATCCAGCCAATCCCTTCGCCACTGCTGCCATATCGCCTGCAAGCGGCATCATATCGTCGTAAAGCGAACGCAGGAGTTCGTGAAGATTATCCCATTCCATTTTTACCAGTATTTTTGATTAGAGGTTCCGTATAGTTCAAGCACTCTTTTGGCATCGTTTTTCTTTTTCGCTCTCAGGTAGCTGACAGAAATATTCTTATTGGTGTAATAGCGTACAAGGCTGTGGTAATCCTTTACCTCTTTGTACACACGATCAATAATATCCATACGCTCTTTGTCGTTTAGCGAAAGGCTTGAAGAGGTTATAATCTGCTTCAATTCTTTCAGCAGTTCAGTACTTTCATTGAGTAGTGCCGAATAACCATTGCCAATAGCAACCAATTCCTGTGGTGTGAAATTTGGGTCGTTCATCATCTTACCAAAATTCTGCACGTACATTTCGGAAACATCGCCTACTAAGAGTACGGTTTGCTGCACCTTACGGGCATCTTTCACAAGGTTGTTAATAGCTTTCAGCTTGTCGTAATATTCCTTGCCCTGGTCGTACACTTTCTTCACTTCGTTGAAGTTCTTTACGACATTGCTCACGGTGGAAGAAGTCTGTATGATTTCGTTCGCACTGTTAATAATACCTGAAGCCAGGTTTGTAGGATCTGTAACTACCCATTGGGCATTCGCTGACGGTGCTACGGCGAGCATTAGTGCCGTACACACCAGACACAATACTTTTTTCATTATTTCTGAATTTTAAAATGTTAATGACTATTGATTTGATTTGTCCCGCCTTTGCATTGCGATATGCTTAATGGCGAGTTCTACGTTGCCGTCCAATTCTGAAGCTAATTGCATCACTTCCAGTTTTTCGGTTTCTTCGGTGGTGTATGCGAGATATTCCTCCAAACTAACTTCGGTGGCATAAACTGCCGAATGCGTACCACCTAAACCTATCCAAACCTCTTTGTAGAGTCGGCTTGCATCGTTGTTCATATTGATGGAAAGTACCTGCCCTTTTTCCTTATCCGTAAGCCCCAGCATTGCCTGTATATCATCAAACTTGTTCATATACTTACGTTGGTCAAGCAGGATTTTACAGTCGGAGTTGTTGATGATACTTTCTTTGACAATGGGTGATTGGATAATATCATCTACTTCCTGCGTTACCACGATAGCTTCACCAAAAAACTTCCTAACCGTTTTAAAGAGGTACTTTATGTATTCCGCCATTCCCTCTTTGGCAATCGCTTTCCACGCTTCTTCAATTAGAATGAGTTTTCTGATTCCTTTTAATCTTCTCATCTTGTTGATGAAAACTTCCATAATAATGATGGTAACTATGGGAAAGAGGATTTTGTGGTCTTTAATCGCATCAATTTCAAACACGATAAAGCGTTTGGAAAGCAGGTCTAACTGCTTATCGGAATTGAGCAAATAATCATATTCACCGCCCTTGTAATAGGGTTCGAGTACGTTAAGGAAATTGGCAATGTCAAAATCTTTTTCCCTTACCTGTTTTTCTTCCAGTATTTTACGGTAATCTCCTTTTACATACTCATAGAAGCCGTTGAATGATGGGTAAACATCGTCCGATTTTATTCTTTCGATATATCCACTTACCGCATTGGATAAAGCCACTTCTTCTGAACGGGTTGGCGGTTCATCATCACGTTTCCAGAGTGTGAGTATCAAAGTCTTGACACTTTCTCTCTTTTCAATGTCGAAAACGCCGTCATCGGTATAGAAAGGGTTAAAGGCAATGGGATTGTCTTCTGTATAAGTGAAGTACACACCGTCTTCACCTTTCGTCTTTCCTTTGATGAGTTCACATAAACCCTGATAGGAATTTCCGGTATCTACGAGCAATACGTGTGCGCCCTGTTCGTAGTATTGCCTTACCATGTGGTTTGTGAAAAACGATTTACCACTTCCCGAGGGACCAAGTATAAACTTGTTACGGTTGGTAATAATTCCACGTTTCATCGGCAAGTCCGAAATATCCAAATGGATAGGTTTTCCAGTCAGGCGGTCAGCCATTTTGATGCCGAATGGCGAAGGCGAATTGTGGTAATTGGTTTCTTCCGTGAAGAAGCATAATGCAGGTTCAATAAACGTGTAAAAACTTTCCTCTGCGGGAAAATCGCCAGCATTACCCGGCATTCCTGCCCAGTACAATGTTGCTACATCCGTAGTGTTGTGTCTGGGTTTACATTCCATCAATGCTAAAGCACTACCACAATCATTTTTTAGCTGTTTCAGTTCTGCCGGATCATCCGACCACGCCATAATGTTGAAGTGCGCTCGAACAGAAGACAGCCCAAAGCTGTGGGCTTCATTCAGGTATTTTTCTATCCACTCTTTGTTGATCTGGTTGGCACGGCTATACCTTGCCAGTGAGTGCATATTCCTTGCGGACTTCTCAAACTTTTGTAGGTTGGCTTCGCTGTTATCCAAAAACAGGTATTGGTTGTAAATGTGGTTGCAGCTTAACAACAAGCCCACAGGTGCTGCGAATGACAGACGGCAGTCACTACGGTCGGTAGATAATTTTTCAAAACGGGTATCTGCCGATACTGTTCCGGGTAGATCATCCGTGTCCGAAAGCGTGTGCAGGCTTAACCTTTTGTTCCCAATACGAACTTCCTCTGTTCCGAGTGCGATGTCCTGCATCGGTGTTCCAGACTCCCTTGATAGTGTAAGGTACTGTTCCAGCAATCCCTGTTTCCCGTCTATACCAATAATGTCGTCTTCGGTCAAACGTCGCAGACTTACAAAACCGCTATCGTTCACAATACGCTCAAACTGTGCCACGGTTTCCATAAAGCGGTGTATAGCTTCCTTATCCCTTATTTCTTTCGGGATAAGCGAACCTTTGCAAAGAGAACTGAAGTTGCTTTGCATACGCATACGCTCTTTGGTTGTCTTGGTTAAAAAGAGGTAACAGTAATGGTTTAGGAATGGTCGCTCGTTGAAATGACGTTGATAAGATTTTGCCAAAAAACTCTGGTTATCGGCTGCCAAATCGGGCGCATAGCTTTCTTTGATGTACCAATCCTGTTTGTGAATGACCGTAAAATATGGCAAGGTCTTGATAGCCTTATGCCAGGCGGAATGAATAGCTTCATATTCCGCCGAAGCTACCGTGAACAGTTCTGGCAAACGCACTTCAAAACAGGCGGTAATGTCTGCATCTTTGGAAAGAATGCAGTTGTTTTCTACTGCTAACAACGGAAACTTACTTTCCAGTGTGGTAGTCTTTGATACATTTCTCATACGGCATTCTGTTTAGGAGTGAATTTTAAATAGCGGTGTACAGGCTTGCGACAGATGATGTAACGGGGATGCCGTTTATTGGCGGCTATCTTCATCAATCCGTGCTCGCCATATTTCCTGTTCAGCGAAAAGGTCTGCCATACAATCAGCGAAGCACCACCACCACCGAGAAACAAGCAGATGTAAGAGTTTACTCCTGTCATATACAGTATCATCACGAAGATGAGCGTACCGAGCAGCCCACCTGCGAAAATGAAGAGGTATTGTGCTTTCAGACCCTTAAATTCCACCGTCCTTCCAATGCCTTTGTTTATGTTGTAACTGTTCATAAAGCAAAGGATTAAAGGAAGAATGAACGCAGGATGGTTGCCGCTACGATTAAGAAGATACACGCACCGAACCAGCTTGCCGCAGTCTTCGATGTGTCGGGGTCGCCTGAGCTGAATTTATTGTACACCTTAACACCTCCGATTAGCCCGACCACCGCCCCGATGGCGTATATTAATTGGGTTGCGGGGTCGAAATAAGACGTTACCATTTGGGTAGCCTCGTTGATACCTGCTGTGCCATTTCCCTGTGCGAACGCACCAATTCCTGACAGCATAGCCACGGCTGCCAGCAAAACTTTTTTTCTCTGTTTTTCCATAATTGAAACACATTAATTTGTTATTGTTATCCCGCACCTTGCGGACTTTCGGGACAAAGGTGTTATGGAAATTGAGGCAGTTTAACAAAGTGGCAGTCAGAGGAATTGTTTGGCTTTGGATGGCATTGTACAGAATGTTTTTGGTATCAAGTATCCTTTTTATAAAGAGAAAATGTTTAAATTCTAAGCGTAGAAAGAAATAGAAAAACGATCTCTGTAAGTATCTATTTAATGGTAGGAAAGTGAAGAATTATCTCCCAAAAGTTGGGTCGAAACAAAATAATCATTAAGTTTACATCTGCAAAAAGGGATAAATAGCATCCCTTTTATCAAACAAAAACTTAAATGATAGGGCAATACGGTTATTTAGAAGATTTTATTAATGAATTACGTTCTAAAGGAAGGTATGCATTCTCTTTACCAGAAGTTCGAAGCAAATTTGAACAGTCAGATGAAGCAATTAAAAAGGCTTTACAAAGACTTAAAAAAAAGAGAGAAATTTCTTTAATAAGAAATGAGTTCTATATAATAATTACGCCAGAATATCGAAGTAAAGGTATTCTACCCCCATCGTTGTTTATTCCAGATCTAATGAATTTTTTGCAAAAAGATCATTATATAGGTTTACTTAATGCAGCAGCCTATTATTGTGCAGAACACCAACAGACTGAATCTTTGTCAATAATCACAATGAAACCAAGTTTAAGGAATATTAACAATGATAATCTAAAAATAAATTTCTATATCAAAAAGGATTGGGACAAAAATGATATCGTTCAGAAAAAAGTTGATGCAGGATATATAAACATATCATCTCCAGAGCTAACTGCATTGGATTTAGTAAGCTATTTTGAGCGAGCAGGTGGTCTTAACAAAGTGGTAAGAGTACTAGAGGAACTTTCTGTAAGCATAGATGCTGATAAAATGCTAGATCTTGTAAAAAGATATTCTCCTATAACTACCGTTCAGCGTTTAGGCTTTTTACTTGAAGAGATTTTGAATAAACGTAGTTTAAGTGATCCAATAAAAGAGTACTTAAAAACAGTAAATTATTTCCCAGTTTTATTAAAACCACAAAAGGAAAAGTCTGAAATGATAACTGGAAATGACTGGAAGGTTGTCCAAAATGTAGAATTAGAAACAGATTTTGGAAATTTATTATGAAACAAGCGGGGTAAAAGTGTGCTCCAAAAGAAATTCTTTGGGTACATGGAAAAGATATTTTCTATCAAGATTTATTAAATGATACGGAAGAACTACTAAGTCCTGACTCATCTTATAAGTTACCGAAGGTTAAGAATTTGAAAAAAAAAATGTTGGAAAAGATATAAAAATGACTGAATCGATAATAGTTCCTAATAATTGGAAAAAAGTAAAAGTTGAAGATATTTCCTTGCGGATACATTATGGCTATACAGTTAGTTCGGGGAAAAAAGATACGGGTACGAAATTGTTACGAATAACTGATATTCAAAATTATAAAGTTAATTGGAATGAGGTTCCTTTCTGCGAAATTGACAATAGTGATATTGAAAAATATTTATTAAAGGAAAATGACATTGTCTTTGCAAGAACAGGAGCTACTGTTGGAAAAAGTTTCTTGATTCAAGGTAATATACCACAATCGGTTTTTGCCTCTTATCTAATTCGTATCCAGTTATCGAAATATATAAATCCTCAATATTTATTTTATTTCTTTCAATCTGCTGACTATTGGAAGCAAATAGGTATAAAAGCAATGGGTATTGGACAACCAAATGTAAATGCTACTTCATTATCTAATATTTCATTATTAGTTTGTCCACTTGATGAACAAAATCAGATTGTTGAGATAATTGAAGGGGTTTTAAGTGAATTGAATGATGCAGAGCAATCTTTAGAAAAGGCAATACAATTACTATCTGCTTATGAATATGTAATACTAAAGCATGCTTTCGAAGGTAAACTGACTAAAGTCTGGAGGGATCAGAATCAATCAGAATCTGCATTTCAATATTTATCCAACCTAGCAAAAAAAAGGAAAATTGAATATGATACTGCTGTTTTAAATAAGGACAAGATCAAAGCAAAACAACTTAATTATGATTTTGAATATTCACCTCATCCAGAGATAGAATCTTGGGCAATTGCTAAACTTGAAAAATTAATAAATATTTCGGCCAGAGTTGGATGGAAAGGATTAAAGCGAGAGGAATATACTTCATCAGGCCCATTATTCCTATCAGTCCATTCTCTTAATCACGGAAAAATTGTACGTTTTGAAGAAGCTTTTCATATATCTGATGATAGGTATGATGAAAGCCCTGAAATAATGCTTCAGTTAAATGACATCTTATTATGTAAGGATGGAGCAGGTATTGGTAAAATTGGTATCATAAAACATCTCCCATCAAAAGCAACGATTAACTCTTCTTTGTTAATTGTGAGAGGAGGGGATGTATTTGATTCGGACTTTCTTTATTATCTGTTTAAAGGTCCAGAAATGCAACGCTTAGTTAATGATAGGATTTCAGGAAGTGCTATCCCACACCTTTTTCAAAAAGATATCAAAGAATTTATTTTACATGTTCCTCCAATTGATGAACAGAGACAAATAATTCAAGAAATAGAATCTCGATTTGCAATAGTCGAAAACCTAAAAATAGTGATTAGAGATAATCAAAGGCGATCAGAAATTCTTAAACAAATAATCTTAAACAAAGCTTTTTCTGGAAAACTTACTCATCAAGATAATACAAAGGAATTTAAAGATAATTTGTTAGAAAAAATCAGCTTAGAGAGGAGTGCATTTTTAGATGCTCTAAAAAAACTAGCCAAATCAAACCCCAAAACTAGCAGAGTAATGGAAGAAAAAAAAACAATTTTACAAGTATTAGAATCTTCTTCTGAAGCAATATCTGCAAAAGATGTCTGGCTTCAATCCAAACATAAGGATGATATAGAATCATTTTATTCGGAATTAAGAGGAATACAAGACAAGATAGTAGAAATTAAAAAAGATACTGAATCACTTTTATCGTTGCGCCATGAGAATTGATAAAGTACATATCCGATCTAAATTCAAAAATTTAGAAGATTTTAAAATAGATATAGATGAGAATTCTATGGAAACTGTTTTAATTGGCTTGAATGCAACAGGAAAATCAAACTTAATGGAAGCATTAGTTGTGATTTTTAGAGATTTAGATTTAGATAGACCACCACAAATTTCCAAGTCCAAAGAACCCTTCGAATATTATATCAAATATGAATGTAGAAAATACATAATTGAAATTGAATATGATTTGTCAAAGGGATATTCTTTTACTATTGATAATAGTAAATTAACTAAAACTGCTTTTAATAAAGGAAAGGATTTGTATTTGCCAAAGCATGTTTTTATTTATTACTCCGGTATAAGCGAACGACTGAAAGACTTATATTCAGATCATACAAAAAGATATTATGAACAGATAATAAAAGATGAAGCAAAGCATACGAGGTTTGATACGATTCCAAGAATATTTTTGGTTCAAAATATCCACTCAAGTTTGGCTCTCATTGCATTTTATATGTTTAAAGATCAGGAGAAGGAAACAATACAATTTTTGAAGGAAGAATTAAAAATCGAAGATTTTGGTTCAGCCCTATTTATTTTAAAACAACCGGAATGGTCTAAAGCCAGAAAAGGTCAAGATCGTTTTTGGAATGCTGGTGGATTAGTACGAAGATTTTTAGAGGATTTGTATAGATTTTCAACCGCACCAATATATCACGAAGAAAGAATTGCAACCACCTACAAAAAAAGTGAAACTCAGAGTCGGCTATACTTATACATAAAAGATAGACAGACTTTTCAGGATTTAGTTGATACAAAAATGTATTCTGACAAAATACCTTTATTCAATGCGCTTAATAGTATCGAAATCTCAGATTTATTATTCGATGTTAAAATAAAAGTCGCAAAAGAGAATGTGGAGGGTGAATTATCTATGAGTGAATTAAGTGAAGGTGAAAAACAGTTACTCACTGTTTTAGGTATGCTCAAATTTACCAAGGATGAGGAATCACTAATTTTGTTAGATGAGCCTGATACCCACTTAAATCCAATGTGGAAATGGAAATTTCTTGAATATATTGATAAAGTTGTTAAAAGACCAGAAACAACACAAGTTATTTTTTGTACACATGATCCATTAGTAATTGGAAATCTGAAAAGAAATCAGGTTCAAATTTTCAAAAAGGACGAAAATGGAAAAACAGTTGCGTACAACCCTTATTTAAGTCCAAGAGAAATGAGTGTTTCTAAAATTTTAACTAGTGAGCTCTTTGGTATCCCCTCTTTAATGAGCAAAAAGTTGGAAGACTTATTAAATGAAAAAAGGTTTCTACAAGCTAAAATATCTAAGGGAGACCTGGGTGAAGACGAAAGACATACCTTTGAAAGGTTAAAAAAATATTTTGACAGGATAGGGTTCAATGATGAAACCATCGATAGTCGATATAATAGATTCCTACAATTGACCAGTGAAAACGAAGCATTTGTTAATCGTAAATATACAAAAGAGGAAGAAGAAGAATTAGATAAGATTGCCAGAGAAGTTCTTGATGAGATGATAAAAGAAGAACAAAAATCATGAGGTATATCGACAACAATACGCTAGAACAAGTGGCGTTAGATAAAGGTTGGGATGCGGTCAGACAGAATCATCTGGACAATATGGTTAATTTAAGTGTTGCTGATAGAAAATCCTACATAAGAGATAATCCAGATTGGAATATATTTCAACCTAATATGCTAGCCTTATCACACAATAAATGTTGGTACTCGGAATCTCCTATTGGAAATGGGGATTTTGAAGTTGATCATTTTCGCCCTAAAAATAAGTCAAAACAAAAAATTGATTATACACACCCAAAAAGTAAGTCAATTGTTCATAAAGAAAATGGTTATTGGTGGAAAGCTTACGATTGGGATAACTATCGACTAGCAGGTGCTTTGGCGAATAAACTTAGAAGAGATAGGCTTGGAGATTGTGAAGATGTAAAGGGGAAAGGTGATTATTTTCCACTTGATTTAGTTTTAGGACGAGTAGCGAATGATGAAGAAAATTTATCCTGTGAAGAATCGTTGCTTTTAGATCCAACTAATCCTGTAGATGTATCATTACTTACATTCGACAAAGGGATAGCAATCCCTGCCACAACAGATGACGATGAAGTTGATAGGGTTAAGCAGTCTATATTTTATTATCACCTAGATTTAGATCAACTCAATACTGCAAGGAAAATTGTGTGGGATGATTGCGTAGCTCAAATAAAAGAAGCAAAGAAAAATATCGATAACTCTGCACCAGCAGTAAAGAAAGCAATGGTTCGGAAATGCTTCGAAGAATTAATAAAGCTAGTTAATTCAGAAAGAAAATCATATACAAGTACTGCAAAAGCTTGTTTAATGGTTTATTCTGAACTTGATGGGTATCATTGGTTAAAAAATTTAGTAAGAACATTATGACGAATAATATAGTAGCAAAAATTTGGTCTTTTTGTGATACACTTAGAGACGACGGGGTAAGTTATGGTGATTATTTAGAACAGATTACATACTTGCTTTTCTTAAAGATGGCGGACGAATATTCTGTTTCAAAGCATAAAACAAACTATAATATTCCTCCAAATTGTGATTGGAAAAGCTTATTAGAAACTGATGTTTCGCTATTAATCAACACTTACACTAATAATCTAAAAGTACTTTCTAATTCAGGAGGTATGCTTTCTAAGATATTTAACGGTGCACAAAATAAGATACACGATCAATATAAATTGAAAAAACTCATTGAGCTTATCAATGAAGAACACTGGATATCAGAATCAGTCGATGTCAAAGGAGATATTTACGAATCGCTTTTACAGAAAAATGCAGAAAGTAGTGGCGCTGGTCAGTATTTTACTCCTCGTCCGGTAATTCAATCTATGGTTGAATGTATTGCTCCGAAGCCAATGGAAACGATCTCAGATCCATCTTGCGGTACTGGAGGCTTTTTTCTGGGAGCATTAAATTATCTTAGAAGTAATTTTAAATTAAATGACCAACAAGCAAGCTTTCTAAAGTTTTCAACTTTTCATGGCTGGGAAATTGTACCCGCAACAGCTCGACTTTGCTTAATGAATCTTTTCTTGCATGGTGTTGGCGATCTTAAGTCTACACCTGAAATAGAAGTTACCGATAGTTTAAAAGAATCTCTAAAGGAGAAAGTTAACATCGTTCTTGCAAACCCTCCTTTTGGAAAAACAAGTAGTGATGTAATTACCAATGACGAAAAAAAAGGCAAGCAAGTAGGTTATTTTTTCAGAAAAGACATATGGGTAACAACTGGTAATAAGCAATTAGCTTTTCTACAGCATATAGTAAGTATGTTAGTGCCAGAAGGAGGAAAAGCTGCCGTTGTTTTACCCGATAATGTGCTTTTTGAGGGAGGAGCCGGAGAAACTATCCGTAGGCATTTGCTTCAGGAGATAGATTTACATACAATTTTGCGTCTACCTACTGGAATTTTTTATGCCCAAGGCGTAAAAGCCAATGTTTTATTTTTTGAAACAAAGAAAAAGTCTAAAGCACCTTCTACTAAAGATGTTTGGATTTATGATTACCGTACGAATGTTCACCATACTCCGAAAAAGAATCCTTTGCAATTCGAAAGTCTTAAAGATTTCGTCCAGTGTTATAATCCTGAAAACAGAAAAAAAAGAATTGAAACTTGGAGTGAAGAGAATCCCGAAGGTCGCTGGAGAAAATTCAGTTATACAGATATTGTTTCGAGAGATAAAGCTAACATGGATATCTTTTGGCTAAAAGATGATAATCTTGTTGATTTAGATAACCTACCAGAACCAGATGATTTAATCAATGACATTATTGAAAATATAGAAAGTGCTTTAGCTAATTTCAAAACGATCAGGGATTCTATATCCTAGCATAATAAATCAATGGGTGACGAACAAAAAATAAGAAAATTCGAATCAGATGTGTTAGATGTAGCGCATGTTAAATATGCATTCTATCAATACTCTGAGGATATTGTTATCCCTTATTTGTTACAAGTTTATGGTGATACCGAAAGATATAGAGACAACTTGATAGCAAATGGACATAATGCTCATAACGTATCTGTTTACCTAAATAATATGATGCATGGGATCGGTCATTGTATCAGATGGATGCTGAAACAAAGACAACCTTTGTTCATTGATACTAGTGATAAATCTCCCCGGCAGCTACAAGAAATGGCTGCCGATTTTTTGGGTTGGGGAACTGGCTACCACATGATTGCACAAGAGTTTGTTACCTGGTCGAGAGGAATTAAAACCGCTATTCTAAGTGAGAAAAATAAAACCATCACATTTCTCAATCCTGAAGGTTACAATTATTCCAGTATCTACGACAAGCAACTTTTGTATGCTGAGCGAATGCAGGCTGTTTATCTTAGCTATCCTCACGAAGAAATGGAAGACGAATTTGAAGAATGGATAAAAGATATAGATTTTTCGGAACCTCCTATTGCTAATCATATCGACTGGAGTAAAGGAAAAGATTCTAGATCTTATCCTTTGCTGTATAGAAAAATGTGTGAAATCCTGTTTCCAGAGCTACAGGGAGATACTGAGTTTGATGGATATAACCTAGAACAGCTTCGACAATTTTATGCTTCATTTTTTCTGAATTTTCATTTCATTCGCTGGACAGAAGCTGTTTTAGATTCTAAATCAGGAAAAAATCTTTCGTTTGGCTCAAACCCTCTATACCTTAACAACATTCAATTTGAGAAGTTGGCATCTACGATTACGGGGCTTTCGAATGATGTAACGAGAGCAATAATATTGGATCTAACTTTTAATCCCAATTCTTTTCACACAAGTATTACTATTCAACCATTTGTGCTTTCTTCATCTGGTACATATTATATTTTGCCGAATCTTTTCTCACAGCTTGAGCCATCAAGAATGATTTTAGGAGCTTTAAACAAAGGGCCCAAAAAGAAAATCTATGATAAACTAATCAATCTTATTGAGAAGTTTAACCTAAACGCACTACATTCTTCTGTAAAAGGTTTTGACAACTGGATATCCTATTTGGAAAAGGTAATTAAGTTCGATAGTAAGCAGATCCATCCTGATCTTATTCTAATCGAAGCTGCTGAGAAATGTGTTTACGTAATAGACTATAAGCATTTTATAGGACCAATTACCGCTTCTGAGGTTGATTACAAGATGAATGAACTCAAAAAAGGCAGCATACAAGTTCAAAATTATATTGAAGTCCTTAAGAAACTAGACAACATAGGAGTAACCAATATTAAAGGTTATGCCATACGTGGGTTGCTGGTTACAAATAAACCTATGCCGGTACCAGTGTCCAACGAAATAAATATTCCTATCACAGATATGACTACATTTCTCCAGGGTGTAATATCTGTTCGTGATCGAAGTCGATGCATTAACGAATTGATGCAACTCATTACGGTTAATGAAAAACCGAAGAGCATATTTACTGCCTTTGAAGCTGAAATGCCAGTTGGTGAATGGAAAGTTATCCGTTCTCAACATAAAATAACTTAATCTATATAACTATGTCAGAAAGTGAGAACAATCCTAGTAACTCAAGCTTAGACCGGACTAAGGATAAAGTTATTGTCGGTAATAATGCGCATACAATATACGAACATCTGAAATCTTTGGATAATGTTCCTAAACATAGGCAACGATGGATATGGGAATTAATGCAAAATGCGCAAGATGCTAATGCGACAGAAATAACTATAACATTCGAAAATCAAACTGTGGCCTTTTCGCATAATGGCTTGCCATTTTCAGAAGAGGATATCACTCACTTAATTTTTCACGGTTCATCAAAGCCTGAGCTAATAGGAAAAAGAGGGAAATTTGGAACGGGGTTTATGACCACTCATTTGCTTTCAAAGAGGGTAAATATTAAAGGTGATATGGAGGATGGGAGATCATTTGATTTCGAATTGACCCGTGAGGCAAATAGTGATCCAGAAATGGCAAGGTCGCTTAATACTTCATGGGATAATTTCAAAACATCCATCATGCCGGAAAAACGATTTGAAATTACAACTTTTACTTACTTAGACCTAGAGCCAGCTGCAATCACTACAGTTGAAAATGTATTAAAAAGTTTACCACATTTGATGCCGTATGTGTTGGTGTTTTCTGGCCAAATTAATAAAGTAACTGTGCATTTTGAACAACGTAAACTTACTTACTACAAAAGTGATGATGATGGTGGTCAAGATTACATAAAAACAGTCATGTTCAGATCACCAGATAACAGTGAAGCTGTCCCTTATAAAATGATTTTACATCGGTTTGATAATAACAAAGGTGAGATAGCAATCCCGTTGGATATAAATGGAAAAATTGAAGAATTACCAGCAAACGTGCCCAGACTGTTTATTACATTTCCTTTAATTGGAACCGATCAAGCCTTTCCTCTGCCTTTCCTTATTAATAGTGAGGATTTTGAACCTTCATCAGAGAGAGAAAAACTTTGGCTCAGTGCCGATAGTGATACTCCACAAACTACTAAGAATAAGGATTTATTAGACACTGCCTTTCGAGAATACATCATTTTTTGCAGTAAAATCCTAGCACTAAAAGTTGAAAACGTTCATCTGTTAGCAAATGTAGGTTTCTTCAAACCAATAGAATGGTTAGATACTGCGTGGTATAAAATTCAGATGTCTGACCTTTTTACCAAACTGGATAATATGACTTTGATGTTGGTATCAAAAAATGATGTTGAAAAAATAGCAATATCAAAAGGTCGCATTCCCTTTTCTGAAACAGAAGCACAGGATGATGCTGAAAAATCATGGACGTTATGTAACTATTTATTCCCTGAACTGATTCCAATCGACGGACATGCTAAGTTCTGGCAAAAAGTATTGAAGAATAGAATTTCCTATTTGACATCACTAACACATCCATCTGCTTTTACCCTAAAAGACGTTTGTTCCTTCTTAAATAATATAGAGGAGAATAAAACGTCAAACATATCCCTAGAAGGGATTACGGCTATAAATTTCATTCAACTACTCATTGAATCTCTGGAAAAGTATAACCTCGAAAAATATTGGAATGAATATGCTATACTTCCAGATCAGAAAGATATTTTAAAGAAATCTGCGGGTTTGAATCAGGAACTTTTAGATAGTACACAGGAAATAGGAACACATCTTAAAAATATTGCTGAGGGATTGAATACTTCCGTAAGATCATCGCTCCTGAAAGAAGAAATCTTAATCAGTTCTGAGGATCACAGATTGCCAAAGTATGAAAAAGATACTCTTATAGCCACATTAGTATCAAACATCAAGAAAGCCGAAATCGAAGATATGTCAGATAGCTTTCAGCGATCAACTATAGATCTGTTAGAATGGTTATTGAAGAATGAAAAGTGGAATGAACTTCCTGGCTATCCTATTAAGATGCAAACTGGGAAATGGGACAAGTTGCAGGCTGGTAAAGAACCTTTTTTATCTCCCGTATCATTATGGAAAGTAAATTTCCAAAAATATAATGAGTTATTTCCAGCCGATTTTATCCTACATGAAGATAATAGTAAAATGTTGCAGGATATAACAATCCTACAGAAAGCTAATGATAAAAACTGGCTATTATCCTCGCCATTATACAAAGTAGTTGATGAGCTTAATGCGAATGAAATTAGGCTGATGACTACTCGGAGAATCGATAAAGACAGACTTTCAAAACATGAAAATGTCGAGTGGAAAATTACCACTGCTATCGAATTTAGCAAAATCGCTTACTTCACATCTCCGAAGGACAAAAATATTATTGACAAGGCAAGGGCATCCAAATTAAGAACATCACAACTTCTTGAATTTATCACAGAGGTGTTGATATTAGAAGACTCCTATGGATTTACACGAAAGGAAATAACAGTTAGTAGTGCCGAAGCAGTTGAGTATGTAGGTATCTATCCTAGTTTTTGGCTTCGTGACGTTAAAAATAGAGATTGGGTTAAAGACCCTGGAAATAATGCTAATCGCCCGTCAGTAGAATCACTTTTATCTTACTTCAGTTTTACAGAAGGAGAAAAAAATATATTATACCACTCGTTAGAAAATCCTGAAGTATCCCGGCTGCTTCACTTTTTAGAAATAGGTGTTGGTGACTTATTAAGAAATATTAGGGCAGGAAACAATGAAGATGAAAGAATAAGTTGGGATCAATCGTATGTGTCAATATTAATGAACAAATCTTTAACTCCCGAAAAAGTTAGAGGGTTACTCGGCGATTCAGATTTCATAAAAGCATATGAAGATAAACTTATCATTGATAAGCAACGGAAGATAAACCAAGATATTGGTACAGCTGTAGAGGAAGCCTTTGAAGAAGCTTTTAAGAATCTCGCTGGTTATAAAGTAAAACGAGAGCCAATAGGAAGTGATTATATTATAGAGTGCGATTACCCACACTATTTATTAGTAAACAAGGATGATAAGAATAAGTTTATTATAGAAATCAAGTCCTCCAGATCATCAGAAGTCAGAATGACACAAAAACAGGGAACTGTCGCGAATGAAAAAAAAGAAAACTATATATTATGTGTCGTACCTCTTTACAGTGAAGATATTGATGCTGATACTATTGTTAAAAATGCTAGGTTCGTTATAAATATCGCAGAATTATTAAGCAGCAAAGTTGAGAGAGTCGAACTAATTACCAACTTACAATCAGAAATGATAACTGGCGTAAATTCTGATGGGATATGGACTTCTATAGAAGGTACTAACATAAGGTATGTGATTGGACAGCAGAACTGGAATCTAGAGAAACCTACGGTACTTGACTTTCCATCTTTCATCAAAGGTTTTATCCCAGATACAGAAGCGTTAGGAATTGATATTAGAGTTTAAGTAATCATCTGTAATAAGGAAATGCTTCCCTTATTACAAATACATACTGTTTGTGTATATTCACACAAACTCCCCAATGTCAAAATCACTCAAATCACTTTTCCGCAAAGTGGAAGAACCGGCTTCCATTTCAGATGAGAGTGTACTATCCAAAAGCTCGGCAATTTTTCGGGAAGCACCCTCGATGGAATTTTCCAGCAGGCTGAATAATTCAGTCCCCTGTAATCTTTGAACTATATCTACCGCTGTTTTCTTTTGTGATTGTTCCAAATTTTCTTTTTGGAGCAAAACACCTACGGAGCTTAGTTCTTCATAGGTAACCCCTTGGGCAAGACTGTCATCGCCACTGGATATTCCGTACCTGTTCCATTCTTCTTCCTCTTCATCCAAATCAGGCATATTTCTGAAAACTTCATCCAGCTCTTCCTGCGGAATTTGAATACCTACGTTTTCATTTTCGTCGTATTCTATGTCTAAATTATCAGGATTTATTTCGTCTTCTTCAATTTGGCTTTCATTGGTAGTGTTTGGCACTAAATGGCTTCTTACTGGTTTAGGCTGACCCATAATATCGGGAAGATTTAGATTAATTTTTCCTTGTGTCGGTTTTTGTTCCGACCTTTTTTTGATGATAATCTTATCCTGCACAAGTAGGATAATAATTATCAGCAGGCATATCACAATTATTATTTCCATAATCAAATGTTTTAAAAAATGGGTTTAAACTTTTTGTTGAAATCATCTGTGATTGCTTTTTCAAACATTTCAAAATGATGCTCCAGTATATTATCGAGGTAGGCATAAAGCGGTATCTCATCTTTACCAATGACTTGCACAATTCGGGATAACCGTTCGTGGTATTCCTGCCGGATATAAATGCTTTTATCTCCACGTTTCGTCATCGAATGGGTTTTCAAAAAATGGTCTCCATAACTTCCGTCAAGACTTTTCTTTATGCGGTTCCGTTCCCGTTGTACAGGTTCATTTTGTTGTAATTCTTCCTGTTTTACTTCGCCTTTTACCATTTCCTTTTCCTGCTCTTCGACGGGAAGCTGTATGCCGTCTTTTTTAATGCCGTCAACCATTAGGTTCATCATCAACTCTTCGTTGATTTCCGGTGTGACTTTTCTTTTATTATCTTTTTCCATACAGCTATAATTGAATGATTTTTAAAAATTCGTTGATGAACAAATCTAACTGACAAGCTTTCATCAAACGTTCATCTGGTGGCATTACGGTAGAACGAAATACGGTTTTGCTGTCCACTTCGCTTTCTTTACGAAAACGAGTACTGTTCTTCACTTGGCTTTGCATCAGACTTAATCCCAGTTGCTCGATAAGTTGGTTGTACACACCATACAAAGGCGTACTTTCTCTGCCATCTACTTGGTTCCAAAAGAGATTAATGGTTTGTATGGAAGTTTCCCCTTTTTTCATAATCACATCCTGTAAAAGCTGCGTGAAGATGAGTGTACTTTCCATTACCACACGGTCTGCTGTGATTGGCGTAAAAATGTGGTGCATTCCTGCCAACGCTTTCAGAATACCGGGCGTGTTAACGGTTCCAGGCAGATCAAAGAATACCACATCAAGCGAGGTGAAAGAAGCGTTTACAAATTCGTGAGCCGCTTCCAATACGTTGTCCGCTTTATACTGCATAATTGGATAGGCTTTTTTGTTGATAGTGGTAAATTGTTTGTAAGCCAGCTTTTTCAATGCTTCATTTTCCATTACCATTGCCAGATCCCTTGTCTTCATTTTCATCAGACTATGCTGTGGAAAATCCGCATCAAATACAGCTACATTGTAGCCCAATCGATAGTGCATCGTACTTGCAACGAGCGTTGTAAATGTACTTTTGCCTACACCGCCTTTTTGAGAGGAAAAGGCAATAAACAGAGGTTTCTTTTTTGTGTCCATATTTTAAAAATTTAAAGTTTCTACTTATTTGCAGTCCTGCGGACAAATCAGTCAGGCATTCCTGCTTTCGTTCAGGCTTCCTTGCAGGATAACCAACAGGCTTTCTTGACTGAACTCGTGATTTCCTGCTTGCCTGCGATATAGCAGGACGGTACTCATTCCTGAATGCTATCAGGCAGGATAACCATCATTCTTGCGTTCCTATAATCCTGCGTTCAGGAAAGTAATCTTGATTGATTACAAGCCGTCACGTTATCATTCTTTCATCCTTGCAATCCTGCCGTCAGGATTGCAGGATTGTTTGCATTCTTGAATGCTGTCAATCTATCATCCCTGATTGAGTTCTTGCCATCATTCAAACACAAAGAACCAATCAATTGCATTCGATTGTATGCCTGTGGCAGTGTTTGGCGGTCAGAGGCAGTGTTTGGCACTGCTATGCAGTACAATGCTTTCGTAAACAGAGCTTTACTTTGTAAAATGATTTTTATTAACAGATTTATGCAAAAGTCTTTTGACAAAATGGAGGGCAACGGGAACGGCTTCGAGCCATTTTTCCCTGTTACATTTAATCCGTCCCGCAGGGCGGATTTTTGTGTTCAACAGAACACGGCAAGTTGTGTTTTGAGGCACTCTAAACCGAGTTTAGTGCCTCAAAACAACTTGCCCTTGCAGGGGGCAGAAAAACCCTCCGAAGTCGGCTTTTTGTGTGAATTATAAATGGATTAGTGATGAACGAGAATACTAACAGAAAACAGAATAAGGGCGGTCGCAAGACAAAACTCAACCCCAGCACCCACCGCCACGTTTTTCGTCTTACAGACGAGGAAAACGCCAAACTTTTATCGCTTTTTGAAGCATCGGGAATGCCCAATAAAGCAAAATTTATCATTTCCCTGTTGTTCAGTAAGGAAATGAAATCGGTTAAAATTGATAAAGGAACGGTTGATTTTTATATGCGACTGACTTCGTTTCACAGTCAGTTTCGGGCAATAGGTGTCAATTATAATCAGATTGTAAAGCTGTTGTACCGTCATTTTTCGGAGAAAAAAGCCGCCGCATTCCTTTACAAATTGGAAAAACAGACGGCAGAAATGGCCATGTTATGTCAGAAAATCATTCAGCTAACCACAGAATTTGAAGCCAAACATCTGAAAAAACAGCGTGAGAAATGATAGCAAAAATCGGAAGAAGCGAAAATTTGTACGGAGCATTGGCATATAACAATCTGAAAGTGGAGAATGAAAATGGAAAAATTCTGTTCACAAATAAAATAATCGAAACGCCAAACGGAGCATATACTGTTGCACAATTAGCACAATCTTTTGCGCCTTATCTGATTGCCAACCGCAATACCGAGAAACATACTTTGCATATTTCGCTCAATCCCGACCCGAAAGATAAGGTTAGCGATGACAGGTTTCGGCAAATGGCGGAAGAATATATGCGGGAAATGGGCTACGGCGAACAGCCTTTTGTGGTATTCAAACATACTGATATTGACCGTAGTCATATCCATATCGTTTCAGTTTGTGTGGACGAAGAGGGTAAAAAAATTTCGGACAAATTCGAGAAAATGCGGTCTATGAATGTGTGCCGTGAACTCGAAAGGAAACACGGATTGATACCTGCAACCGATAAAGAACACAAGCAGAACGACAAGATTTTTCGTCTGGTAAATTATAAAGCTGGAGATGTAAAAAGTCAAATCTCTTCGGTAATTAGACACTTACCGAATTATTACAAGTTTCAGACTTTGGGCGAATACAATGCCTTGCTTTCCCTGTTCAATATTACCACCGAAAAAGTAGAGGGCGAATTGCAGGGACAGCTACGGCAGGGTTTATTATACATTCCCTTAAACGAGAAAGGCGAAAGAGCCGGGCATACGTTCAAGGCTTCGCTGTTTGGTAAAGATGCAGGGCTTCCGGCTTTGGAACTGCATTTTGCGAAATGCAAAGAGGATTTAAAAGACCATCCGACAAAACCAACCATTAAAGCTGCCGTTACTATTGCCCTGCAAACCACAAGTGATGAGCAGGCTTTTAAAAAGCAGTTAGCGGAACAGGGCATTAATGTTGTGGTTCGTAGAAATGACACAGGGCGTATTTACGGAATAACTTTTATAGACCACAATTCTAAAACGGTTTGGAATGGTTCAAGATTGGAAAAAGAACTTTCTGCCAATACCTTTAATGGTTATTGGAAGAATAATATCAAACTGGAGATTAAAGAACCTGCCGTACAACCACCAAAAATATCCACATCAAATGATGCAGATCTTCCTGCGGAAGAACCACATCATTTGTTCGACTTCCTGAATACTAATGAAAAACACGAAGACGGTTTGATTGAAGCATTGGGCGGTTTATTGCCCGAAGCACAGGGCGAAGATTACGAGGAACAGGATTTTGCCAACAAAATGAAGAAGAAAAGAAACCGCCAAAGAGGTCAAAAATAGAAATTAGCCAAATACCGCCATGCACCGCCTTTGAGTGCCACATTTTTATAGCCATGCTATACAGCCCATAAATTCACGCCCGAACGTTAAAACTAAAAATAATGCAGGGAGAAGACGATTTAAGAGGCTTGGCCAAAATAATGGCATTTATGCGAGCAGTAAGTATCCTTTTGGTACTGATGCACCTTTATTGGTTCTGCTACGGTTTCTTTATGGAACGTGGCTGGACATTGGAAGTAATCAACAAAATATTAGGCAATTTCGACAGAACAGCAGGTTTATTTTCACATACCTTATATACCAAAGCGTTCGCTTTGGTTTTGCTTGCTTTGAGTTGCTTAGGAACGAAAGGCGTAAAGAATGAAAAGATAACCTGGTCTAAAATTTACGTGGCTTTGGGCGTTGGTTTTGTGCTGTTTTTTCTGAACACACCGTTGTTAAAGCTATCTCCGGTAATAGGCACGTTCCTGTATATCCTTACTATCTCTTTAGGTTATATCGCCTTACTGATGGCAGGTGTATGGATGAGCCGATTGCTCCGTACCAACCTGATGGACGATGTTTTCAATAATGAAAACGAGAGCTTTCAGCAGGAAACAAAACTGATGGAAAACGAGTATTCCGTTAACCTGCCCACCAAATTTTACTACAAAGGAAAGTGGAATAATGGCTGGATAAACATCGTCAATCCTTTCAGGGCATCTATCGTTCTCGGCACTCCGGGTTCAGGAAAATCGTATGCAATCGTAAATAATTACATCAAGCAGCAGATAGAGAAAGGCTTCTCAATGTACATTTACGATTTCAAATTTGACGACCTTTCCACCATTGCCTACAATCATTTATTGAAGCATCGGGATAAGTACAAAGTTCAACCAAAATTCTATGTGATAAATTTCGATAACCCACGCAAGAGCCACCGCTGCAATCCACTCAATCCCGATTTTATGACGGACATTTCCGATGCTTACGAAGCGGCTTACACCATAATGCTGAACCTCAACCGTAGCTGGATACAGAAACAAGGTGATTTTTTCGTAGAAAGCCCAATTATCCTATTGGCTGCCATTATTTGGTATCTGAAAATCTATGAGGATGGTAAGTATTGTACATTCCCACACGCCATTGAATTGCTGAATAAAAAGTATTCAGACGTATTTACCATTCTGACCTCATATTCCGATTTGGAAAACTACTTATCGCCATTTATGGATGCGTGGCAAGGTGGTGCACAGGACCAATTGCAAGGACAGATAGCATCGGCCAAAATTCCTTTGTCAAGAATGATTAGCCCCCAGTTGTATTGGGTTATGACAGGCGATGACTTTACGCTCGACATCAATAACCCCAAAGAGCCTAAAATTTTGTGCGTTGGGAATAATCCCGACCGTCAAAATATCTACTCCGCAGCTTTGGGATTGTACAATTCAAGAATTGTTAAGCTCATTAATAAAAAAGGACAGCTAAAAAGTTCTGTAATTATAGATGAGCTACCGACAATTTATTTTAGAGGACTGGACAACCTTATCGCAACTGCGAGAAGTAACAAGGTGGCAGTTTGTTTGGGTTTTCAGGATTTTTCGCAATTAACAAGGGATTATGGCGACAAGGAAAGTAAGGTAATTCAGAATACCGTTGGTAATATTTTCTCCGGGCAGGTCGTTGGCGAAACGGCAAAAAGCCTTTCGGAACGTTTCGGGAAAGTCTTGCAGAAACGCCAAAGTATGACGATTAACAGGAATGATAAATCTACTTCTATCTCCACACAGTTAGACAGCCTTATTCCGGCTTCTAAAATCTCAACACTTACACAAGGAATGTTTGTGGGTTCAGTTTCGGACAATTTTGATGAACGCATCGAGCAAAAGATATTTCACGCCGAAATTGTAGTGGACAATGAAAAAGTAGCTACCGAAACCAAAGCCTATCAGAAGATACCAGAGATTTTATCCTTTGTTGATGAACACGGAGAAGATAAGATGAAACAGCAAATTGAAAGCAATTACCGTCAGATAAAGTTAGACATTGTGAAAATTGTTGAAAGCGAAATGGAACGTATCAAGAATGACCCTAATCTACAACATTTAGTACAGGGGTAACTAATTTAAAGACATATTCTAAATACAGTTCACCTGGAATTTACACTTACAAAGCGTTCCCCTGCTTTAATCCAATATTGAATAGGATGAACACGCAAGAATGTTAAGCAACCGGTTATCCTGTAGCGCGTATATCCTTATTCTTAAAATAAAATTGAGATAAAACCATGTCTTGCTATGTTATTGATTATTTGAATTGTCAAAATAAAATGTTTTGACTAAACGGAACCTTAAAGTGTAATTAAAGCGCTCAAAAGTGTAATTTTTATTGATATACCCATAACTACATTTGTATTGGTGTAAAGATAGCTTAGCCGGCATAAGATATAGCACCTATAACGCATAATTTTAACATAATTTATTTTCAAATGAAATTCATAAAATTTTCTTTACTGACTCTTCCTCTTTTAGTGTGCTCATTAAATAGTAATGCACAGGAAAGCGCAAAAAACAAGTTCAATTTTCCTACTGATCGCAAGATCAATATCGGAGTTTTAGTTTATGATGGTGTAGAGATTGTCGATACGGGTGGACCTATTGATGTTTTTGTAAAGGCGAATAACTGGAATGGCAACTATAATATTTACACCGTATCGGCAACGGCCAATAAAAATATAATCATGGACGGTGGGACAGTAAATCTAGTTTCTAAATATAGCATATACGATGCTCCACAATCAGATATATTGGTCATTCCTGGAACATCTCCTGAGATTGTCAAAACGATTTCTTCAGATAAAAAAATGATGAATTGGATTGTATCACAGAATGAAAAAACCCAGATGACAATGTCTGTGTGTACTGGTGGCCTTATATTAGCAAATACAGGTCTGCTTGATGGACGCTCAGCAACTACGCATCACTGGTCAATTGATGAACTGAGATCGCACCCTAAAATAAAAGTGCAGGAAAAAACTCGATTTGTAGTGGATGGCAAGTTTTTAACTGGCGCGGGTGTCACTTCTGGTATGGATGTAGCACTTCAAGCTATTGAATTGATAAACGGTAAAGAAATTGCTGACGATATCGCACTCGGAATGGTTTATGATCGTTATAATACTATGGAGTTTTTACCTAAAAAATAATACCGAAATAACAAATGAAGTAACTGTTGACAAAGATAACTTGTCAGCAGTTATTCTATTTTACCGTGAAACTGTTTTCTGTGGAATTCCTTCGGAGTTTCACCAGTATATTTCTTAAAAAAGCGATTAAAATAACTATCCGTTTCAAATCCCAACTCCCATGCTACTTCCTTTGCCGGAACTTTTGACCAGTACAGGAGTCTTTTTGCCTCTAGTAATAAATGGGCATCAATAAGTTGCTTAGGTGTTTTAAATGTTGATTTACGGACACTTTGATTTAATGTACGCATAGTAACATTAAGCTGATCTGCATAGAATTTTACCTGATGTTGTTTATGGTAATTTTGTTTTAGCAGGGCTTTGAAACTATCATAGATTCCTTGGATATTCTGATCTTTAACTGGATACTTTACCGAAATTCCGTAACATTGGACGATCAAAACATTCAACAGGGCTTTAATCAATTCCTCATCAGCATTCACTTTATCAACTTCTCTCGAAATAATTTTGATGATATTATCCAATTCTTGAAGTTTTTCAAAAGAAATTTGAATGAACGGCCGTGAGAACAACACACTTACTTTTCGAAGAAATTGATTAGTCTGATCCGCAACAAAATGACTAGAGAATGCGATTGATACTATTTTGCAATTGCTCATGTCAGGATGCGTGTGTACCTGATCAACATCTAACATTAATACAGCTGGGCCTGAGAGATCTTTATTTTCAAAGTCAGAAAGATGACTCACATAACCCTCATACAAAAAGCTCAAGATATAAAAATTATGGGTATGAGCATCTGAATCTAACTTCATAAATTGCTCCAATTCTTCACCTGTAATCAATGAAAATTCATCCCTGAAATTTATACTATAGTTGGGTAATGTACAATCCATTTTGTTACATGATAAAATTCGTCTAAACATTTGACAGGAAGAAAATCCTGTAGTTAACAGTGATTAGTATTCTAAAATTAGGAAACAGTATTCAATGTAATATCATAATTTTCCAAAATATTAATACCCGTTGTGCGGGTAGAAAAATACAATTCGACACGCTATTATTGAACTTCTAAAAGAAAATAATGATTATTAGAAGATTCCTTTCGTGCGAATTCGGAATAATTTACTTGAACGACAACGTTAGTTTTAACGCATTGTTAAACTAAATTTTCCAGCCCGAACTCAGCCAGCTTATCTACGATTGGTAAAGTTTTCAATCCCAATTCTGTCAACTGATATTCCACTTTAGGAGGAATTTGGGGATAGACTTTTTTGGTGACGAGCTTATGTTCTACAAGCATAT